>Ga0268243_1000090_pt1 | contig 24137 bp, 22 predicted proteins | sample BulsoiMagMametaG_FD_200254 | JGI IMG/M metagenome (GOLD analysis project Ga0268243, IMG submission 200254) | Bulk soil microbial communities from Mexico - Magueyal (Ma) metaG (v2) (version 2) | ecosystem: Environmental > Terrestrial > Soil > Agricultural land | place: Mexico: Magueyal...
CTTCAGGTCTACCGGGTCAAGGACCAGGTTATTGAGCTTGTAGTCGTTGTGGATGACGGCCGGGGGTGGGCTCTTGGGGATGTCGCGGGCCAGCCAGTCCGTGAGGGGGCCGACCTCTTCTATCTCGTCTGACTTCGCCTTTTCGTAGCGTGAGATCCAACCTTCTGTCTGCCGCCGCAGGAAACCATCGGGCTTGCCTAGGTCCCCCAGCCCTGCCTCCCTGAAATCTACCGCGTGCAGTTCGACGAGCGTGTCTACTAGGGTGCGTGAGATTCCACGGCACAGCTCCTCGTCGTGCTCTACGCCTTCGGGGAAGGCGTCGTCGAGAACGACCCCCTTTCTGCGCTCCATTACGTAGAAGGGAGCCCCTATTACTGACTCGTCCTCGCAGAAGAAGTACGGTTTCGGGGCGAGCGGGAAGACGGCGTTGAGCCTGGCCAGGATGCCCGACTCGCGGCCCATGTCGTGCGCCTTCGGTGGGACCGGACCGAGCGGAGGGCGGCGCAGGACACCCTCCCAGTCCCCTACCTTCAAGAGGTACGTCAGGTTGGAGGCGCCGGAAGGGAACTGGCTGACTTCGAGTTCGCCTTCTGGCACGTCTTCTACATGTGCACGTAGATAACGCTCGGCCGCTTGGAGGTCGAAGTCCTCGCCTTCCCGAATACTTATCGTCTCGCTCATCCCGTTCCTCTCCGGCTCGCATCAGATACCCTGGACCTTCTGGGCTCACCGGCGCGTCGTAGCTTCCCTCCAACGACCTCGGGGATCAGATCACTCACACCAACGTCGGCGACGAAGCCCAAGGCATCTGTCCTATCGTTCTCGACGAACCATCGTCCCGCTCGGCCCTTCTCGAGTACCTCCGATATCCTTCCTCGGCGATGCTCGACGAAGTCGAGCGCGAGGGTAGCGCCATCGTTCAGGTTCCGTCCATCGGTGTCCATGTAAGAGAGAATAGCGACGGCACCGAGGAAGTCGGCGAGATCGAACCGGCCAGCACTTCCAGCGCAGACCAAGTAGACCGAATCGGTCCCCGACTCTTCCAGGTGACGGGCCACGGCTGGAGCGTTGCGAAGGGTTCCGAGCAGGAGCCTGTCCGCCTGGGCGGCGTCGGCTATGGCGCGGGTACCGTTGGTAGTCACGAAGATCACGTCCTTATCCCGCACGACCTCGGGAACGTACTCCTCGGGGAAGGGACCGCGATCGTAGCCCTCTATCCGCGCCGCGTCCTGCTCGCCGCCGCGAAGGATGTCAGCCGCGTCCAGCTTCGCCCTGATCTCGTCAGCCTCCTCTAGACTCGCGACCGGGTAGACGTTCCTCGCGCCGTTCTCCAAGATGGTCAGGAGGGTGGTGGTGGCCATTAGCACGTCTATGACGACGGCGGTGGCGCCAGCAAGCCTCTCTGGCACAATCTCCTGTCGCGTCATAAGCACCCTGAGCTTCTCCAAAAATCGCCGACCCCCGTCTCGTGAAGCCTGCACCATTCTACAGAAACGCGTGGCAGGGAACCTGGGACGAGAGATCTGGCTTGCACTGTGGTAGGTGGGGTCTAGAATGGGGTCGAAGACGGGTTTTGGATCGGGTTGCAAGCAGTCTGGAGGTGTGGTGAGCGATCTGGAGCGGCGACACGGGGAAGGCGACCGCAAAGGTAACCCGCACCTCTTCCTCTCACTGGGCATCGGGTTCGTGGTCGCCGCGATTCTGGTCATCGTGACGTCGGGGACGGCCGCCTCTGGTCTACCTTTCGTGATCGCGGCTGCTGCCTTGCTTGGCAAGGGCTTGTCAGATTTGCGTGGCCAGCAGCGCGCCGTTGAACCATCCGTCAGCGCGGAGCGGGAGCTACTTTCAGCGATCAGGGCCAACGGCGGCAGCATAACGCCAGCGGAGGCGGCGATGGAGACCTCGCTCACCGTGCGCGAGGCGGACGGTATGCTGTCGGAACTCGCTGGAGGCGGACACCTCGCGGTGGAGAGCAGGGATGGAGCCCTGTTCTACTCGCTGCCAGGCAGACGCAGCGCGGAGCTCGAAGGAAGGTAGGGGCGTTTCGCGAAACGCCCCTACCGGCCGGTGAACCTCGGCTCGCGCTTCTCGAAGAACGCTGTGACGCCCTCTTTGTGGTCCTGCGTGAAGCCGCAGAACGTCTGACCCTCGGCCTCGGCCTCCAGAGCCGTTTCCACGCTTCTCTCAAAGCTGGAGTAGAGGGAGTGTTTGATCCTACCCAGTGCCACCGTCGGCATCGCGGCGAGGCGGTCGGCCAGGTTGCGTGCTTCTTCCGAGAGGGAATCGTCGGCTACTACATTGTTGACGAGTCCTATCCTGTGCGCTTCTTCTGCGTCGACGACGTCGCCGAGCATACTCATCTGCATGGCCCTTCCCAAACCGATGACGCGGGGCAGCAAGAATGTGACTCCTGCGTCGGGCATGAGCCCTATCCTGATAAAAGCCACCGAGAACTTCGCGCTCTGTGCCGCAACGCGCAGGTCGCACGCGAGCGCTATGCCCACCCCAGCACCGTAGACCGGTCCGTTCAGGGCGGCGACTATGGGCTTCTCGATCCCGACCATCCGCTTTACGAGCCGGCTGTATGTGGCACGCAGGTATTCCCCGAGGTCGGGGTCTCCGTCGGCATCCCTCACGACCTGCGCCAGGTCGGCGCCCGCGGAGAAACCGCGGCCCTCGCCACGCAACACGATGCAACGGATCCGTTCGTCATCCGCGGCGCCACCGAGGGCCGTGTAGAGTTCATCGTGCATCGCGCTGTCGAAGGCGTTCAGCTTCTCCGGGCGGTTGAGGGCGATAGTGGCCACCCCGTTATCTTCTTCGTAGAGCAGAGTCTCGTACACTCGCGTGCCTCCTTGTTGCCGCGAAGGCGGCCCTAGATCTTCCCGGCCAGCTCCACATAGTGGTCGAGGGATTCGGGGTTGCTGAGAGACTCCTTGCTCGCGGCCTCCTCCGGCGGCGTACCGGAGAGGATCTTCTTGACGGGTACCTCGAGCTTCTTGCCATTGAGGGTCTTGGGTATCTCGGGGACAGCGAAGATCTCATTGGGCACGTGCCTGGGCGAGGTGTTCTCTTTGATGCTCCCCTTTATCTCGTTCTTCAAATCGTCGTCGAGCTCGACACCTTCTTGCAGGACCACGAAGAGCGGCATGAAGGAGCTACCCCCTTCTCTGGGTATATCGACGACGAGGCTATCGGTCACCTCTTCGATCTTATCTACGGCGGAGTAGATCTCGCTCGTCCCCATTCTGATGCCGCCGCGATTTATGGTCGAATCAGAACGACCGTAGATCACGCAAGCACCGTTATCCTTCACCTTGATCCAATCCCCGTGACGCCACACGCCGGGGTAGATGTCGAAGTAACTCTCCCTGTAACGTTCCCCTTCAGGATCGTTCCAGAAGTAGATCGGCATGGATGGCAAGGGTTCCGTGATGACGAGCTCTCCGACCTCGCCTATCTGCGGATTCCCCTCCTCATCGAAAGCCTCGACCTTGGCTCCCAGAGAACGTGCCTGTAGCTCCCCCGCGCGTACCGGTAGGAGCGGCACCCCGCCGACGAACGCGGTGCAGAGGTCGGTTCCTCCGCTGGTCGAGAAGAGCCAGAGGTCCTCCTTGACATGCTCGTAGGCCCACTCGTAGCCCTCGGGCGGTAGCGGCGAGCCCGTCGAACCGATAGATTCGAGGTTTGTCAGATCGAAGTCTCTACCCGGCTCTATACCGGCCTTCATGCAGGCTGTGATGTAGCTCGCGCTTGTCCCGAAGCAGGTCATGCCCGTCTTCTCCGCGAACTCCCAGAGGACGTTCATGTCCGGGTAGCCTGGGTTTCCATCGTATAGCAGGACGGTGGAGCCGGTGAGCAGGCCTGCGAGGAGCAGGTTCCACATCATCCATCCCGTCGTGGTGAACCAGAAAAAGCGGTCGTCAGGCTCGAGGTCTATGTGCAGCACGACCTTCTTGAGGTGCTCGATGAGGATGCCGCCCTGGCTGTGCACGATGGGCTTCGGAAGGCCCGTCGTTCCTGACGAGTAGAGTACCCAGAGTGGATGGTCGAAAGGCACCTGCTCGAAAGAGATCTCAGCGCCTTCGTGCCAGGCCAAAAGGTCGTCCCACATAACGACGTTCTCGAGCGAGCTCGTGTCAGGGTCTTCTGAAAGATAAGGGAGGACGATGGTCTTTTGGAGCGTCGGTATCTCCTGTTGCAGCCTCGCGACGACATCTATCCTGTCGTAGTCCTTGCCGCCGTAGCGGTAACCGTCGACCGCGAGGAGTACCTCAGGCTCTATCTGTTTGAAACGGTCGACGACGCTGCCGGCACCGAAGTCGGGAGAACAACTCGACCAGATTGCGCCTATAGAGGCGCAGGCGAGCAGGCCGACTACCGCCTCGGGGATATTCGGCAGGTAAGCCGCGACCCTGTCACCCCGACCGACGCCCATCTCCCTCAGGCCGGCGGCGAGCGCGACCGTCTTCTCTTGCAACTCGTCCCAGCTCATCTCGCCCAGTGACCTCACCTCGGATTGGTGCAGTATCGCGGGCTCATGGGGACGGTGTGCAGCATGTCTCAAGACGTGCTCGGCGTAGTTCAACTCGGCCCCGACAAACCACTCGGCGCCTGGCATCTCGCGCGCTCCGAGCACCCTCCCGTAAGGCTTCGAGGCCTTGATGCCGCAGTACTCCCAGACAGTGGCCCAGAACCCTTCGAGGTCTGTAACAGACCACTCCCAGAGCTCGTTGTAGTCCTCGAAAGAGAGATCTCTCTCGGCCTTCAGCCACTTCATGTAGTCGGAGATCCTGGCGTTCTCCTTGAGTTCTTCCGAAGGCTCCCAGAGCAGGGTTCCTTCCGCGGTTTCGGTCACGATCGTTCCTTTCTGATAGAAGCTCTCTAGTGGGCCGTCGCCCCACCGTCCATGACGAGAGACGCGCCGTTTATGAACGACGCCTCCGGCGTGCATAGGAATGCGGCGAACTCTGCCACCTCTTCCGGTTCGATCAGGCGCTTTATTGCAGGCTCGGTGAGCATTATCTTCTCGACCACCTCGCCTTCCGAGATACCATGTGTACGCGCCTGGTCGGAGATCTGGTTCTCAACGAGCGGTGTTCTGACGTAGGCGGGGCAGATACAGTTGGAGGTCACGCCTTTGCCCCCTCCCTCCAGGGCGACGGTCTTGGAGAAGCCCTCCAGGCCGTGCTTGGCGGAGATATAGGCGGACTTGTAAGGCGAGGCGACCATGCCGTGAATGGAGGAGATGTTGATCACGCGCCCCCAGCCTCTCTCGTACATCCCAGGTAACGCCTTCTGCACGATCCTGAAAGGCGCCTCAAGCATGATCCTGAGTATCAGCGAGAAGCGCTCGGGAGGAAACTCCTCGACAGCCGCAACGTGCTGCAGGCCAGCGTTGTTGACCACTATGTCAGCGTCGACCTCGAGGCCATTCAGCACCTCGTAGTCAGATAGGTCGGCCTGCATCGCCTCTCCACCGATGCCTTCGGCGACTTCTCTGGCAGCATCACCGTCGAGGTCGAGCACGGTGACTGCGGCTCCGGCCCGCGAGAGCCTCTCGGCGCAGGCGCGCCCGATTCCACTCGCCGCCCCCGTCACGAATGCACTGTGCCCCGTGAGGTCTACGTTGACCGATGACGGCCCCGACGTTATGGAAATCTCATTCATGTCCCTCCTTCGCCTCGAACAAACCGCCCGTTTCTGGCAGGATCTATCCCTGATGCGGCACCGGCAAACCAGTATACAGCGCCGTGCCGAAGGCCTTCGCCAAGACGTGCTATCAGCAATCAGCAAACAAAGAGCTGATTGCTCTAAACCTCGGCGATGACTTCTGTTTGTCTCCTCACTCCGAGATGAGCTGGCGCTCCTGGGACTGAGTCCCGTAGATATCGCTCCGATAGGTCTCCGAGGCCAGGAGGACCGAGATCACTGTTATAAGGGCCATCGCTGCCATGTAGATCGCGATCGACTGGTACCCGTAGTTGGCGATCAGATACTCAGAGATAGGGAACGCCAGGCCACCCGCCAGGACAGAGGCGAGCTGGTAGCCGATGGAGGCCCCCGAGTAGCGCACACGCGTACCGAATAGCTCTGAGAAGTAGGCAGCCTGCGGCCCGTACATGGTGTCGTGGCCGAGGTTTACGGCAAGGATGATCGCGAGCCAGATCAGGGGCGTGACCTCGGTGTTGAGCAGCCAGAAGAACGGGAAGGAGAAGAGCAACAGGAAGACCGACCCGAAAAGGTATAACGGTCGCCGGCCGACACGGTCGGATAGCGAGCCGAAGAGTGGGACGGTGATCAGGCCGATAGCGGCGGCGATGAGCACCCCGATGAGGCCGACGTTCTCCCCCAGGCCCAGCTCTGCCGTGATGTAGCTGAGTACGAAAACGGTCAGGATGTAGAAGGGCCCGTTTTCGGCCACACGCATCCCCATGGCCAGAAGGACGTTCTTCGGGTAGGTGCGCACCACGTCTAATATTGGCATTGGCGACTCGGTCCCGCTCTCCTTGACCTCCGTGAACGCGGGACTCTCCAGGATCCTGAGCCGGATAAAGAGCCCGACCGCCACAAGCAGGAGGCTCAGAAGGAAAGGCGTCCGCCAGTCCAGGGGCGCAGGCAACACGGCCCTCGAGGCGAAGAAGACCAGGTTACCGAGGAGAAGTCCGGCCGGGACGCCCATCTGTGGCCAGCTGCCGTAGAAGCCGCGGCGACCCTCCGGGGCGTGCTCGACGGCCATCAGAACTGCGCCGCCCCACTCGCCACCGACCCCGATACCCTGGCAGAAGCGCAACACGACGAGCAGAACAGGGGCCCATATGCCGATGCTTTCGAAAGTTGGCAGCAGCCCGATCAGGGCCGTCGCGATACCCATAATGAGGAGCGATAGTATCAGCATGGTCTTGCGGCCGATCCTATCCCCGAAGTGGCCGAAAACCAGCCCGCCTATGGGCCTGGCTACAAAGCCTACCGCGTATGTCGAGGCCGAAGCGAGCCTCCCAGCCGTCTCGCTGAACTCGGGGAAGAACAGCGCAGGGAAGATGAGCGCCGCCGCCGTGCCGTAGAGGAAGAAGTCATACCACTCGATGGCCGTCCCGATAAAGCTGGCCGTCGCCACCTCGCGTATCGAGGAAGTCTGGCCCTCGTACTCGCCGCCTACTCTCTCCACACGAGCCTCCTCTGCTTACCTGCTCCCGGTCTGGCTCTCCAAATCCCGCCGTGTACCGCATACTACTAACACCCCGCCACCCCACGCAACCCGTCCACATAGCCTGCCAGCACAGCCCTCTCGCGCGGCGGCAACGAAAAGCGGCGGGGCCGGATCTCGATCCGGCCCCGCCAGTTGCTTCGCGAAAACCTCTAGAGTTCTAGACGGCCTGTCCCTCTACCGCTTCTTCCTGATCCTGGCTCCTGGCGCCTACCGCGAAGGCGAGCGCCGCGATCCAGACCCCTATGATGAGGATGTAGGCCACGGTGGAGAGGCTGGACGAGAGCCCGACGGCACCGAAGAACGTGTTCGCGTTTACGACGAGGATAAAGCCACCGACGGCAGTACCCATTATACGTGTCGGCAGTATGCGGACGATATACGCCGCAACGGGGGCGGCGATCAGACCGCCGACGAACAGAGCCGAAACGATCGTCCACGGCACCTCCGCCAGGCTGAGGCCGAACAGGAAGCCGATGCTCGCGCAAACGGCGATCACGAACTCACTGGTATCGACGGTGCCGATGATCTTGCGCGGCTCCATACGTCCTGAAGAGAGCAGCGTAGGGGTCGCGATGGGACCCCAGCCACCGCCTCCGAAGGCATCGAGGAACCCGGCCACAAACCCGAGCGGACTCAGGAATGCGCGGGGGACAGGCCTTACCTTGACGGGACGCTCGGTCTTCCTGAACGCGAACCGGCTGAGGACGTAGATGCCGAGTATGAACAGGAACACGGCTACCGCCGGCTCGACGTAGGCCGCCGTCGCTTCCAGCGAAGCTGCCCAGACCAGCACCAGCGCCCCCAATAGCGCCCCAACCCCACCGGGAACGGCGAGCCAGACGATCTTGGACCAGTCGACGTTGCCGAAGCTCGAGTGCGATATTCCCGAAACCGCCGTGGTCCCTATCTCAGCCATGTGTACGGCCGCCGAAGCCAGCGCCGGCGCTACACCTGCCGCCAAAAGCACCGTCGTGGACGATACCCCGTAAGCCATCCCCAGTGACCCATCTACCAACTGGGCAATCACACCAGCCAGAGCCAACAGGAAAAAGTTCTTCATCTACACTAACCTCCCTAAATCTATTTTGTCTATAACTATTGTTTACTTTGCCAGACCGCTACGGACTTTATCGGGTGAGGTGTAGGGTGTCAAGTGTGCGGCGCAAGTTTTTGGAGTTGTTTTCACGCGACACGAAGGATCTGGAAGCAGTTGACGGAAGAGATCTTCCGTCAACTGCGGCTACAGGCTTCAGGTCCGGGATTTTTCTCGATCACTGAGGGGTTCAGACCACCCGGCTCGCAGAGGCCTCTCCGGCGACGCCGGTTCCCTCCTCCTGACGGTTGACCCGGAACGAGAATACGAGAGCGGCGATCCAGACGACCACGATCGCGACGTAGATCAGAACAGCGAGCGGACCGCTGACGCCAACGGCCCCGAGGAACGTCTTCATGTTCGTGATGAGGATGACGCCACCAACGGCGGTGCCGAGGATGCGGGCTGGCAGGACGCGCACGATGTATGCGGCTATCGGGGCTGCTATGACGCCGCCGACCAGGAGTGCCACTACGACCTTCCAGGGGACCTGGGCGAAGGTGAGGGCGAAGAGGAAGCCGATGCTCGCGCTGAGGGCGACCAGGAACTCGCTGGTATCGACGGTGCCGATGATCTTGCGCGGCTCCATACGTCCTGAAGAGAGCAACGTAGGCGTGGAGATTGGACCCCATCCCCCCCCGCCAGCGGCATCGAGGAACCCGGCGATCAGGCCCAGAGGAGCCAGGAAACCCCGTGAGATTGGCCTGATCTGGACGGGACGCTCATGCCGCCTGAAGGAGAAGCGGGCGAGCACGAAGACGCCTAGCCCGAACAGGAAGATGGCGACGATCGGCTCTGCAGCCTCTGCAGTGATGAACGAACTCAGGACCACAGCACCGAAGAAAGCCCCTATCGCACCAGGTATCGCAAGCGGCCAGACTTTCGCCCAATCCACGTTCTTGAACCGCCAGTGAGAGACTCCGGATGCCGCCGTCGTGCCTACCTCGGCGATGTGCACGCTCGCCGACGCAAGAGCCGGCGCAATGCCGATCGTCAACAACAGGCTCTGCGAAGTCACCCCGTATGCCATGCCAAGCGACCCGTCGACCAACTGCGCAATGAGTCCCACAATCGCCAACAACAGAAAATTAGCCATCTACCTCAATCCTCCACTCTTCATCTTGTCTACCATTTCTACCTTGTCTACCATTTCAGTGTAAAATACATTGCGCACAATATAGCCCAGAAGGGCCTGTGTCAAGGCTCTGGACGGCGAAGTTGCCCAAACTCATTAAAAAAACCTTCGAATCTCTTAAAATTTCTACCTGAACGCTCTTGACGCGCAGTCCGACCTGTTCTAGAGTCCCATCGCTATTGTTAATAAACCTAGTAGACAAAGGTAGCAAGAGGGGAGAGAATATGGACCTTCCAAACGTGGTGGTGATCGTGGCTGACACGTTCCGCAGGGATCACCTAGGGGCTTATGGCAACCCGTACATCAGCACGCCGCACATAGACGAGTTCGCGCGATCTTCAGTGGTGTTCGACAGGCATGTGATCTCCTCCTTCCCCACGATGCCGGCAAGGGCAGACATCCTGACGGGGACGTTTTCGTACACGCACATGGGTTGGGAGCCACTGCCGAGGCATTTGACGACGTTGCCGGGGGTGCTTTCCAAGGCCGGCTACCATACTATGGGCGTAGTCGACACGCCTTTCTTTATTCGCAACGGGTTCGGGTACGACCGTGGATTCGACGACTTCGTGTGGGTAAGGGGACAGGGCGACGACACGAGACCTCACGAGCGGGCGGACGCGCGATCGACGTGGCGCTGTGAGGAGGACAGGATGGTCGCCCGCACGGTGACGCAGGCGGAGCGTTGGCTCGAGCGGCACCACGACGAGCAGTTCTTTCTCTACGTCGACACCTGGGACCCGCACGAGCCCTGGGACGCGCCGGAGTACTACACCGCAAGATACAGGGAAGGCTACGCAGGAGAGCAAATCTACCCCTCCTATGGGAACTGGAAGAAGGCCGGTCTGGCAAAGGACGACGTCGACCTGGGCCACGCCACCTACTGCGGCGAGGTCACTATGGTCGACTTCTGGATCGGGCGATTGCTCGCGAAGCTGGACGCCCTCGGCCTCAGGGAGAACACGCTCGTCTTCTTCACCTCCGACCACGGCTTCTACTTCGGGGAGCACGACTACTTCGGCAAGGCCGAGTGGGTACACGACCCTGAGGCCTCGGTCACAGCGGGCTCGTCCGTCCCCGAGTGGCTCACCGACTCCTGGCTCCTTACGGTGGAGCGTTCCCCACTCTACGCAGAGCTCACGAACGTACCCCTGATGGTACGCGGGCCCGGCCTGAAGCCGGGACGCACCCAGGCGATGACCACGGCCCCTGATCTGGCGCCGACGATCATGGAGCTCACCGGCCTGGAAGGCGTGCCGACCACCATGACAGGAGATTCCTTCGGCGGTGTCCTCAACGGAAACAGGCAGGAGCACAGGCCGCTCGTGGTGAGCTCCTGGCCGTTATATCTGGCGGAGGGCGAGATCGTCACGGCCATAGACTCCAAGGCGCGCAGGATCGCCGACTACATGCCTGTCACAGTCACGACGCCCGAGCGGTCCCTGATCCTTGGCGGTCCGGACGACGAACCCGAGCTCTACGACCTCACCCGCGACCCCAGCGAGCAGGACAACGTCTGGAGGACGCAAGGCGGAGAAGGCGGACTGCTGGCCGATGAAGCCCTCGGTTTCCTCGAAGGAATCCGCACGCCGGAGGAGTACCTCGCCCCGCGCCGGGAGTCACTCGATCGTTGGAGGGTTGTCAGAGAGAGCGCGTAACAGAGCGCACCCAAGACGAACGCTGGCCCGCAGGGGAAGAAACGCAGCCTCCCCTGCGGGCCGATCGTCTGCGCGGCCAGAGCTTCCGGACGAAGGCGGCCGGAATGATTTACGATACCTTCACGGCGTCGGGCGCCACGTCTGGGTGCTCAGGGAGATAGAGTGGCGCCGGGAAGGAGAGCGCCCGTGAAAGAGGGTGACCAGGACTATCTCTTCGAGCAGTTCCGCGTCGACCGCGGATGCCTGGGCTACATCGTCGCCGACGCCCGCTCGGCCGCGATCTTCGACCCCGAACTGGAGATGGTCGAGCCCATGCTCGATTTTATCTTCGAGCATGGCCTCCAGCCATCCTACATAGTGGATACGCACACGCACGCCGATCACATCTCCGGCGCCAGGGAGCTAAAAGACAAGACAACGGCGAAGATTGTGATGCACGAGAAGGCCCCTGCAAGCTGCGTAGACATGAGGGTCGAAGACGGCGACCGCCTCCGGGTGGGCAGCGTTTCGATTAAGTTCATCCACACGCCCGGACACGCCAAGGACCTGGTCTCCGTAATGTTGCCCGATCGCATACTAACCGCCGACGCCCTGCTTATAGGGTCATGCGGACGCACAGATCTCCCCAACGGCAACGCGGTCCGCCAGTACCACACGCTCTATTACACCTACCGCGCCCTCCCCGACGACCTGCTCGTCTACCCTGGACACGACTACAACGGCCGCGAGCACTCGATACTGAAGGAGGAGAAGGAGAGCAATCCCAAGATGCTCTTCGACACCGAAGAGGAGTTCGTCGAGTTTATGGAAAGAGAGAACCCGGGCAAACTCACGCCCGTCTACCATCTGGCCGACGCTCTCAAGGCGAACATGGCCTGAGCCAGAGGGCGACGGCTCCCCTTCTGCGTCGGCGCTGATGGACGACGTGCTAGCTGTTAGAGTGCGGCTTTTGAGGGTAACGGTTCGGGAGTCGGCCCAGAGTGAGCAAGAAGAGGACGTTTACGCGCAGGGAATTCTTGAGGGCCGCTGGCGCGGGTGGGGCGTCCCTGCTCGGCGCGGTCGGGTGCGCAGGCTTCGCCGACAGAGTGCCGCGGCTGCCTGAGGAGTACCTCCCTGATGATGGGACCGGGCTGAACGTCATCCTGGTGATCATAGACACCCTGAGAAAGGATCACGTCGGTGCCTATGGCAACGGCTGGATTCAGACCCCCACCCTGAATGCCCTCGCCGAAGAGAGCCTGCTCTTCACCCAGGCCCACCCAGAAGCCATGCCCACCATACCGGTGAGGCGTGCAATACATACAGGGATGAGGACCTGGCCGACCCGACCTCCCTCCTTCGGGTGGAAACCGATCCCCTCCGGACAGACTACGGTGGCGGAGATACTGTCGAAAGAGGGCTTTGGCACTTACCTGGTGACCGACACCTACGTGCAGTTCCCTATGAACTTCGGCCGCGGATTCGGTGATTACAACATTATCCGAGGCCAGGAGAATGATCCTTACAAAGACCCCTCCACGATCTCTGAGGAAAAGATGCGACGCCGCTACATAATCCTCGGGGAGGGCAAGAAAGCTCGCCAGTACCTGGCCAACGTACAGGGCCGAGAGGGCGAGGAGGACTGGTTCGCCCCCAGAGTGTTCCTCGACGCCATGGATGCGCTCGAGATGGCCGCGGCGGAGAACCAGCCGTTCTACCTGGTGGCAGACTGCTACGATCCCCACGAGCCCTGGGACCCGCCAGAGGAGTACGTGAGCCTCTACGACGAAGGCTACAGGGGCAAGGAGCCCCTCGACGACAACTACGGCAGCGACGACTACCTCACCGACCGCCAACTCCTCAGGATGAGGGCACTCTACGCCGCCGAGGTCACCATGATGGACCGTTGGCTAGGGAAGTTCATCGATAGGGCGCACGAGCTCGGGGTAATGGAGAAGACCCTGTTCGTGGTGGTCTCCGACCACGGCCACCTCCTCGGGGAGCACGGCTACACGGGGAAAGTCGCCTACGCCCTCTACCCCGAGCTGACAGATATCGTCTTCATGGTGAGGCACCCCCACGGCGCGGGGGCTGGCAAGAGCAGCGACTTCTACGTTTCTACCCACGACGTCGCGCCCACGATCCTTGGCTTCCTCGGGGTAGAGCAGCACGAGCCCATGGACGGGCAGGATCTTGCGCCTATTTTGGAGGGTAAAGAGCCAGAGCAACCGAGGGACCATTTCACCCAGGGCTACAAGAACTACGTGTGCTGCAGGGATGAGCACAGGGTGATGTTCTGCCGCACCGACATGACCGACGCCCACCTCTTCGACGCCGTAAACGACGTGGACCAGAGAAGAGACCTGGCCGAAGCAGAGCCCGAGACGGTAAAGATGATGTACCAGCAGTACGCCCAGAAAGACGCTCGAGGGCGTCTTCCCAATTTCTGAAAGCATCGCCTCAGGTTTCGCCACACTGCGCCCTGCAGGCTTAGCTCTCAGCACGCGTCGGGTCTCACCAATTCTTACTTTCAGCGTCACCTGATCAAGCAGAGAAGAGACTCCTCGTAACCTTGCGTCCGCTAGAAACGCTCTGGCAACCGTAAGAATAATCTATTTGGGGGATGCGCCCGATATCACAAGGGACGTATAGTTGGATCGTTACATGAGCCGGACCCGGAGGGCGGCTTCGGGTTCCGCCCTTGCGGAAAGGAGCTGGCGATGGATGCACGTGAAGCCGCTACCCGGCAAGTCGGGGGTGACGACGCGATCACCACCAGGATGGGAGCCGTTGCCCTACCCATCGGGGTCGTCTTGATCGCGATCTCTGAGATCTTCCATCCTGCCAGGGAAGATCCTATGGATTTCCCTGCCGTCTTCCAGGAGTACGCCCAAAGCAACGTCTGGACCACCGTTCACCTCGGGGAGTACTTCGGCTTCCTGCTGCTCCTGGGCGGCCTGGTCGCCCTCTACTACTCCGTCAGCGCGAGGCCGGGAGCGGGCGCAGGGCTCGCACCCTTCGGCTTCGCCGCCGCGGTGACGACAGCTGCCTCCTTTACGGTCCTTCAAGCCGTGGACGGCATAACCCTCAGGTATGCGGTGGACGCTTGGGCGAGCGCCCCAGCCCCTCAAAAGGCGGCAGCCTTCGCTGCGGCCGAGGTGGCCAGGTGGACGGAGATAGGAATGAACAGCCTCTCCTACTTCCTGGCGGGATTGACGCTCTTCCTCTACGGGCTTGCCATCGCACTCGGTAGAGTCTACCCGCGTTGGGTCGGACTGATGGTCGTACTTTCAGGAGCAGCGTTCATGTACGACGGCGCGGTAGTCGTTGCATACGAGGGCTTCGTACCATCGATCGTCAAACTGGTGGGTCTTCTTCTGTTGGCGGTGTGGGCGTTCGTCATGGCCGCGTTCATGTGGCGCAACGGTAGTCGCCGACGCATCACTCGTCTTGGGTCTACTCCCACAGGACCGACTCAGCGCCCTGCCGGCACACGCTGACTCTGCTAAAGGGCCCCGGCTTCGCAAACGGGAATAGTCAATCCCGTAGACGTCGACCAGGTCAGGACGACCCATCCCAAACACCAGGGTCGCATCAGTCCGCAAATAGAACCTCAAAGAGAAAAATCATAAGGGGTCGCTTGACCTCGAATTGATGCTGGTCTAAAGTTCTCCGATGCTCACTAATCTAGTAGGCAAACTGGCTAATTGGCCTGGTAGCAGACTCTCATGTCGTTACTGAATATCTCGGTATCATGCGCGGGAGAACTGGGAGGACCCGGGATGCTTACCCTGTTGAGCACGAGAGAGAGGCGCGAGTGACACAGAGCAAACCTGTTGCGTTGTGGGCTGTACCCCGCTCGATATCTACGGCGTTCGAGAGGGTCTTTGTGGAGAGAGAGGATTTCGAGGTCCTTCACGAGCCGTTTTCGGCCTCTTACTACTATGGGAAGGAGCGTCCGAGCGACCGCTTTGCGGATACCGTACCCAAGTCCGAGTACAGCTACGAGAGGGTGGTCGAAGACGTCTTCAGGCCGAGAGAGCAGCGCGTCTTCCTCAAGGACATGGCCTACCACGCAAAGCCGTTGTTGAGCCCCAAGTTCGCCTCGCGGTTCGTCAACACGTTTATAGTGAGGGACCCGAAGTACGTGTTGGTTTCGTTGTACAAGATGTGGCCCGACTTCACGCTGGAGGAGACTGGCTACGAGGACCTTTACAGGCTGTTCCGTTATGCGACGGACGCCGGAGAAGACGTTGCGGTGGTCGACGCGATGACCTTCTCGGAGAATCCGGCGGGCGTGCTGGCCGCCTACTGCGAGCATCTTGAGGTGCCTTTCAGGTCAGGCTCCCTCACGTGGGAGTCGGGGGACGTTAGGGAGTGGGAAGACTGGGAGGGATGGCACGAGGATGCCGAGAGCAGCACCGGCATAGAGCCGGCCGACCGTCTGGACCCCGAACTCCCCGAGGAGCTCGAGGCCGCCTATGAGCACTGTTTGCCCTACTACTACGAGCTGGCCGCGCATGCGATCCCATCCGTGACGCGGCGGTCTGCCGTCGGAAGAACAGAAGAAGACGACAAGGAGAAGATCTTGCTTAGAACAGAGACTGCGATAGCCCCGCACGGGGGAGATCTCGTAGACCGCTTGGTTCCCGAGGAGGAGCGCAGGGAGCGTTTGATGGAGGCTGCGGAGCTACCCAAGGTGTCCTTGAGTGCGCGGGCCCTATCCGACCTGCAGATGATCTCGACCGGCGTCTTCAGCCCCCTGGAAGGGTTCATGCTGCGCGAGGAGTACGAGAGCGTGGTCGAGGACATGCGCCTGAAAGACGGCCTGGCCTGGAGCCTGCCCGTTACCGTGTCCGTGGACGAGGGGCGGGCCAGAGAGCTGTCGGAGAACTCCGAGATTGCCCTGCTCGACGGTACCGGGGAGCCTGTTGCGACCATGGTGCTCAGGGAGCTCTACGGCTACGACAAGGAGCATGAGGTCAGGATGGTCTACAGGACGACCGACGCGGACCATCCGGGCGTAGCGGCGGTCTACAGGCAGGGCGACGTCCTGCTCGGCGGTGAGGTAGAGCTCCTGCGCCCGCCGGATGAGGGGCGTTTTCCCCGCTACTATTACACGCCGGCGCAGCTCAGGACCTCGTTCGCCGAGAAGGGTTGGAAGCGGATCGTCGGCTTCCAGACCAGGAACCCCGTCCACCGGGCACACGAGTACATCCAGAAGAGCGCCCTCGAGACGGTGGACGGGCTACTCTTGAACCCGCTCGTCGGCGAGACCAAATCGGACGACATACCGGCCGACGTGCGGATGAGATCTTACGAGGTGATCCTGGACAGGTACTATCCGGAAGACCGCACGATGCTCGCCGTCTTCCCCGCTGCGATGCGCTATGCCGGTCCCAGGGAGGCTATCTTCCACGCCATCTGCCGCAAGAACTACGGCTGCTCGCACTTCATCGTAGGCCGCGACCACGCCGGCGTCGGCAGCTACTACGGGACCTACGACGCACAGCACATCTTCGAGGAGTTCGAGCCGGAGGAGCTCGGGATCACACCCCTCTTCTTCGAGCACGCGTTCTTCTGCACGGAGTGCGGGGGTATGGGCTCATCGAAGACCTGCCCGCACGACCCTGACTCGCACGTCTTCCTCTCGGGGACGAAGGTGCGCGAGATGCTCTCCAGCGGCGAATACCCGCCCGCAGAGTTCTCCCGCCCCGAAGTGATCGAGGTGCTTATGGAAGGTCAGCGGGTGGAGAGCAGGTAGGTCCTGTTCGACCAGCACGAGAGAGTTTTGTCTCTACGCTGCTATAGTGCGGAGGCCTCCGCCGCCTCTTCTTGCAAATGGATTCCCGCTACCCGGGGACAAGATTGGCGAGAATGACGTAAGGGAGATCTTTCATGTGTACCCGCAGCCTGAACGCGATCCCGTTCGAACGGACTCCTTATGAATTACATAAAGGATCGTGAAGCTGGCGATGTGGCTGATCAGAGTTGCGTGGACGTTGGATCGGCAGCTCCGCTGTGGTGTTACGCTAGGAGGGAGATGGGGCCATAACGGGCGACATCGACCACGACGACGATACCTAGCGAGATGAGCATGTAGAAGCATCCGGCGTCGAGGACGTTCCTGAGTCCCACGACGACCGATAGGATTAGCCAGGCGGCCACTATGGTCGAGAAGAAAGCCGCCTCGGCTCCCACCATCGCAGCCGCCACCTCGCACAAGAGCAGCGAAGCCAACACGAGCGAACCGAGCGTGGGTCCGAGCCGTCCGCGGGCCCCGCCACCCTTACCGTGTACCCGGCCCTTCGCAGCTGATCTCCACAAGTGAGCGGTCAAGTCCCCTCTCGCCCTTCTTCGATTATGTCAGGTCCGGCATCCGGCGCGTGTCCGGTGTCGGGGCGATCGCGCGCCTCACCCCGCAGGTCGTACCAGGTATCCAAGCCCTGACTGCCAGCCCTGTCCCAAAGCTCGTACCAGAGATCCAGTTCCCACTTCATCGTCCCGCCTCCACTCTGCTTGTGTTTCTCTACTTTATAAGTAGACATTATGGTATACGATTGCTGTTACGACGTCAAGTGCTGGGGTATGAATTGGGGCTTGATCTCAACTAACAGACCTGATCGTCTCAGGCACCCTACCGTCTTGATCCAGTCAACGTTTCGTGTATTCTTTACCATTGCAATAGACAAAGTAGTTTTAGTAGACATTAACCATGCAGTCGGGAGGAAGGTTTATGGGTACTGGAATCGGGCTCGCCGAGCCTGCGCTGTCGTATTTGATCTGTGCGACGCCGCGTAGCGGGAGCACGCTGCTTTGTGCGGCGCTCGACGACACGGGGATAGCGGGTCACCCTGAGGAGCACTTCGAGGTCCTGCTCGAGACGGGGCAACCCAGGCAACCACGGGACTACTTCCAGCGCTCCAACGACCCTGAGGTGTGGGCGCTGCTCGACGATCCCGAGTTCAGAGACGTTCTGGGCGAGTACGGTGGCAGGTACTCCGAGCATCCGGCGCGCAGGGACCCGCTTTGGCGCCCGCCCGACTTCGAGAGGCTGGTAGAAGGGGCGCTGCACAAGGGCACGACCGAAAACGGCGTGCTTGGGACCAAGATCATGTGGGCTTATTTCAGGGATTTCGTCCGACTCACACGCCGGACGTGGGGGCTTGCGGACGTGCGTCCGTGCGAGGTGCCCGCCTCGGTACTGCCCAACCTGCGGCGCTTTGTCTGGATGCGTCGCAGGGACACGACGAGGCAGGCCATCTCCTTGTGGAAAGCGCTCCAGACCCAGCAGTGGCGCAAGGACTCCGACGAGGATGTAAGCGGAGGAGGTTTGCGGTTCAGCTTCGCCGCAGTAGACCACTTAAAGCTGCGCATCGACGAGCATAACGCTGCGTGGCAGGATTTCTTCGAGGGCTGTGGCGTAGAGCCCATGGAGGTAGTCTACGAGGAGCTCGTCGAGGATTATCGGGGGACGGTGTTATGGCTCCTCGATGGCATCGGGATCTCCGTTCCGGAGAATTTTGCCGTCGCAGAGCCTAAAATGAGGCGGCAGGCTGACGAGCTCTCCGAGGAGTGGGTCCGTCTGTACGACGAGCACGCTGCCGCGAAAACCGTGCAGAAAGGATAGAGTTGCCGGATCTTCCGAACATCCTATACATACACTCCCACGACACCGGGCGGTGGGTCAGGCCCTACGGCCACTCCGTAAGGACGCCCAACATTCAACGGCTCGCCGAGGAGGGCGTGCTCTTCCGCAAGGCGTTCTGCGCAGCCCCGACGTGCTCAGGGAGCCGGGCCTGTCTGCTCACGGGGCAGTACGCCCACTCGAACGGGATGGTAGGTCTTGCCCACCGCGGGTTTTCGCTCAAGGATTACAGGCACCACATCGTCCACACGCTGCACGATCTCGGGTATTGGTCGGCGTTGATTGGCGAGCAGCACATCTCCAAGAAGCCCGACATAATCGGATACGACGAGGTGGTCAAGATCAGCACCAGCCACACTGACGACGTCGTGCCAGTGACGCTCGACCTGCTGGAACGCACCAGCGACAGGCCCTTCTTCCTCTCCGTCGGGTTCTTCGAGACCCACCGCGAGTGGTTCCGTCCGAGTTCACCGAAGAAGGCCAACTACGTCATTCCCCCGCCCAATCTGCCTGACACGCCCGAGACGCGCCTCGACATGGCCGCCTTCCAGGAGAGCGCCCGCTCGCTCGACAGAGGCATTGGGGCGGTTCTCGACGCCCTCGACGCCGAAGGCCTGGCCGAGAACACCCTCGTTATATGCACGACCGATCACGGCCTTGCTTTCCCCGGCGCGAAGGCCACCCTCTACGACAGGGGTCTCGGCGTAATGCTCATCCTGCGCGGGCCAGGGGGTTTCACTGGCGGGAAGGCGAGCGACGCCCTCGTCTCCCACATAGATCTCTTTCCGACGGTCTGCGATCTCGTCGGCGTGAAGAGGCCGGAGTGGCTGCAGGGCGAGTCGCTACTGCCGCTCACGAACGGGGAGGCCGAGAAGGTCCGTGACGCCATCTTCGCCGAGAAGACCTACCACGTCGCCTACGAGCCCGAGCGGTGCGTCCGCACCCACCGCTGGAAGTACATCCGGCGCTTCGGAGAGCGCACCAGGCCTGTCCTGCCGAACACCGACGACGGCCCGAGCAAGGAGTTGTTGCTCTCTTACGGATGGGGAGAGCGTGAGATCCCTTCCGAGCAACTATACGATCTAATCCTGGATCCCAACGAGGCGCACAACCTCGCCGGAGATCCCGCCTATGAGGTCACACTCGAGGAGCTGCGCGGGAGGCTCGAGTCGTGGATGATCGAGACGAAAGACCCGCTCCTCGACGGGGACGTGAGTGCGCCAGAAGGCGCCGAGCTCAACGACCCGGATGGGCTCTCCCCCAACGACCCCACGATCGTCGTGTGAGCAGGACCGGGAGGGAAATGTAAACTACGGCTGGAGTCAATCGAAACGTCGAAAGGAATGCCTATGAACGAACAACGCGGATTCACGTTATGGTTCACCGGTTTATCCGGATCTGGCAAGACGACCATATCCGAGATCGTCGAGCACGAGCTGCGCGAGAGAGAGCGGCAAGTGGAAGTCCTCGACGGGGACATAGTGAGGACCAACCTTTCTAAGGGACTGACCTTCTCCAGAGAGGACCGCAACATAAACGTGCTCAGGATCGGCTTCGTGGCGAACTTGCTTACGCGCAACGGGGTAGGCGTGATCGTCAGCGCTATCTCGCCGTATAAAGAGGCGAGGGACCAGGTACGGCGCAGGATCGTAGACTTCGTCGAGGTCTTCGTCGATGCTCCGCTGGAGGTGTGCGCAGAGAGGGACGTCAAGGGCCTCTACAAGAAGGCCTTCGCCGGGGAGATAGAGCAGTTCACCGGTGTCTCGGACCCCTACGAGCCGCCGAACGCCCCCGACCTCGTCCTCAAAACTGACGAGGAGTCTCCGGAAGAGAGCGCCCGCAAGGTCATAGAGAAGCTCGAGTTCTTCGGGTACCTCTGGCCTCGGGAAGCGGAGGAGACGGAGTACAACTGGAGCTCTCGCTGATAGCGCCATTGGGAAGCCTTCACAATGGCGCGCTGGTCAGCAATTCAGCACGCTCAGGCTTCGTGAGACGCAAACTACCTTCGGACCCCTTTACGCCTCAAGACATTCCCTAGGGAGTCCTAGAGCCCCGCGACGAGACGGTCTGAGGTATGCTCCTACGAAAGGACGGCGAGTTGAAGATCTTCCCCACGCACATTCTAGTGGCTACCGACGGTTCTCCGCACGCGGATCTGGCGGCTGAGGTAGCGATAGATCTCGCCCAGAGCACAGGTTCGCGACTGCACGTCGTTGCTGTCGGGCGCACGTTTCCTGGTGCCGTCTACGACGAATATGCCGAAGCGCGGCGCGACGATCTCAGGAGGGAAGCCCAGGAGATACTCGACGAACAGGTCCGGAAGATCGAGGAGGCTGGCGGCACCGTCGCGGTCGCCCACGTGAAGATGGATGAAAAAAGGGATGAGGCGATAGTGCACCTTGCCGAGGATATCGACGCCGGCATGATAGTGATAGGCAGCCGCGGGTTCGGCGGGATGAAACGTGCCCTCATGGGTAACGTCGCCGACTCGGTGGTCCGTCACGCTCACTGCCCTGTCCTGGTTGTGCGCCCAACCGGGGGTACCAGCCGTCCATTCTAAGCGCTAAGCCCACAGGTTTGGTCTCAGTCCCCTCTGTCGCGCGCTCCCTATCCACATTATCTCCACTTATCAAGTGAACAATAGCGCGAGCCTAACTACGGTCGTCCAGGAAGTCAAGGGTCAGGCAACAGAGCTGAAATGCAGCCCTGCTGACAAGCACCCCAAAGGGCGTGTGCTGAGGAGCTAATGATGCACCCAGGCTTCGGGGTCGCTGGTGAGTTTCGTGATAGAGGAGGGCAGCTTTCCTTCGACGATATCGGCGAGGGTTACGGACTCGAGGACGGCGCGCAGGTTGGCGCGCACGGCGATCCAGACCTCCTGCAGGTGCTCGGCCGCACCCTCGTACTCGACAGCCTCGGGCCACTCGCCCCTGACGTTTGCGAGGGGTCCTTCGACGGCACGGATGATGGCGGCGAGCGAGATCTCCTCCGCCGGCAGCGCGAGCCAGTAGCCGCCCGAGGCGCCACGTCTGGTACGGACTATCCCAGAGCGTTTCAGGTCGTGCAGTATGTTCTCCATGAACTTCTTGGGGATGCCCTGGGTCTCCGAGATCCAATCGCCCTTTATGGGGCCGGCGTCCTCGGTTGCAGCAAGGGCCAGCTCGGATGCCGCCCTTAGCGCGTAGTCGGTCTTGGCCGAAACCTGCAAGCTACCTCACGCTCCCTGGAAGAATCCAGCTATACAGCCGGCCTCAACTTTCATCGTCTACCTTTTCCTTACCCTGGTTTGGCACATAGACGAACCAGTAAGACCCTATAAGTATCCCCAGGAAGAAAACCAGCGCCCCGGCGAACTGCCAGTACTCCGTCGCCATCCAACCTCCTCTTCTTTGTGAAAACGTAAGACGCCCTGCCACACAATTCTACGCTAGCAACGCCGGCTTCGCCGCCCGGTTCTGGTTCGAGGTCATGATGCCTCCCGCGGAGGCCCGGTTAGTGTTCCCCAGCCGGTCTTTGCGCTGGCCGCGCCAAATACTGGACGTAACCGCGCGGGTTGCGTTCTGCCTCTTCACCCAGCTCCCTGGCCCGCCACTCGGCCTGCTCCAGCGTCGCGCAGCGGGCCACCACTATCTTCCCGAAGAGCGTCACCGCCACCACCTCGAAGCGTTCCTCTTCCACCCGGCCCCAGTCTTGACCCCCTTTCATTCTGCCTGCTAAGATCGCCTTTAGCAACGCTTTCCGGGAGAGGGAGTACAGGCGCTCGGGGCCGTATCTGTGACGGACCCTGCACCCGACCTACAGAGGAGACGAGATGCTAGAGGGACTAGTCCAGGACTTCCAACTTACCCTACCCTACTTCCTACGCCGGGCTGAGCAGCTCTACGGGTACCGCGAGATCGTCACCCGCCGTCCCGACAAGTCTTTCCACACACACACCTACGCCGATTTCGTCTCTCGCTCCAAGAAGCTCGCCGTGGCCCTCGGGAACCTCGGCCTGGAGTCAGGGGACAGGGTAGGCACGCTTGGCTGGAACACCTACCAGCACCTCGAAGCGTACTTCGGCGTCCCTTCGTCGGGGCTCGTGTTGCACACTTTGAATCCCAGGCTGCACGAGGACGATCTGGCCTACATCGCCGGCCACGCCGAGGACAGGGTCATGCTAGTCGACGAGACCCTGGTGCCCGTCTTCGAGAAGTTCAGGGGGCGTACTGGCGTCGAGCATGCCGTGGTCGTGACAGAGGGCGGGGATGTACCAGAAGGTATGATCTCCTACGAGGACCTGATCGGGTCTTCCGAGGAGGACGACTTCGAGTACCCCGACTTCGACGAGAACCAGGCGGCGGCTATGTGCTACACCTCGGGGACGACTGGACGCCCCAAGGGGGCCCTGTACTCACACCGCTCGACGGTACTCCACTCCATGATGGTGGCGATGGGCAACACGTTCGCGCTCTCGGAGGCTGACTGCGTGCTGCCTGTCGTCCCCATGTTCCACGTCAATGCCTGGGGCCTGCCCTTAGCCTCCGTCCTCGTCGGAGCCAAGCTGATGATGCCTGGCCCGCATCTGGACCCTGCAAGTCTCCTGGAGGACCTGGAACAGGAAGAGGTGACGCTTACCGCGGGCGTCCCGACAGTCTTCCTCGCCGTTTTGCAGGCTATTGACGCTGAGCCGGAGAAGTACGACCTGTCGAAGCTACGCGCGATGGTTATCGGGGGGTCTGCGGCGCCCAAGAGTCTCATAAAGGACTATAAGGACCGGCATGGGATCGGGGTCCTCCACGCCTGGGGTATGACGGAGATGAGCCCCATCGGGACCGTTGCCAACCTTACTACGGAGATGAAGAAGCTCCCCGAAGAGGAGCAGCTGGAGTACGAGGCCAAGCAGGGCTACCCCGTGCCTTTCGTGGAGATACGCGCCCGCGGCGACGAGGGGCTCATTCCGTGGGACGGGGAGTCCATGGGCGAGCTAGAAGTCCGCGGTCCCTGGGTCGCAAGTTCTTACTACGAGGCGCCAGAGGGCGACGACAAGTTTACGGACGACAGTTGGTTCAAGACGGGGGATGTAGTCACCATAGACCGTTTCGGGTTTATCAAGATCACCGACCGCAGTAAAGACCTCATAAAGAGTGGGGGAGAGTGGATCTCCTCGGTCGAGCTGGAGAACGCGCTTATGGCCCACCCTGCTGTCTCCCAGGCCTGTGTAATCGCCATCCCCCACGAGAAGTGGGACGAGAGGCCCCTGGCCGCCATCGTCCTCAGGGAGGGCGAGAGCGCGACGGAGGACGAGTTGCACACCCACCTGGAAGTGGATTTCGCCAGCTTCTGGTTGCCCGACGCCTACGAGTTCGTGGAGGCCATCCCGATGACCGCGACGGGCAAGTTCCAGAAGCTGAAGCTGCGCGAGCAATTCGAAG
>Ga0268243_1000092_pt1 | contig 22665 bp, 23 predicted proteins | sample BulsoiMagMametaG_FD_200254 | JGI IMG/M metagenome (GOLD analysis project Ga0268243, IMG submission 200254) | Bulk soil microbial communities from Mexico - Magueyal (Ma) metaG (v2) (version 2) | ecosystem: Environmental > Terrestrial > Soil > Agricultural land | place: Mexico: Magueyal...
CGGCTCCGCCTGGCGCGGCGACGGCCTGTCGGCGCCCGCGGCCGTCTCCCGGGGGTCGAACCGCTCGTCGAGCCAGCCGGGGTGGTCCGGCTCAAAGCCCGGCTCCTGCTGGTCGCGCCGCATGGCGCGGAGCTGCCGACGGCGGTTGCGCCGGCCCCTGGTAGAGCTCACCGAGGCGACCAGCAGCAACGCGGTCACGAAGCCGACCGCCGCGGCCGCCGCCAGCAGCCATCCCTGGGGGTAGCTGACGAGCGTCCGGTCGAGCACCGTGACCTCACCGTTGGTGGTGTTCTCCCAGACGAGGTCGCCCACCAGGGCACCGCCGAGCATCGCCAGGAGAAGGAAGAACGCGGCCATGGGTAGCCTCCAGCCGTCGTGCCGACCCAGGGGGAGGGTGCTGTGGGGGGTCAGCACCCGTGGGACGACAGGGACATACCGCTATAAGCGCTCCGGCGGCCATGGGCGTTACGGCGGTCCATGGCCGCCGGAGCGACGCGGGTCAGGCGTCGCAGACGTAGGGGCCCTCGGCGGGCGGGTAGGGGTCGCTGCCCTCAAGCGCCCAGGCGAAGACGAACGCCAGCGCGTTCACGTCGCACTGGGACAGCACCGGGTCACCGAACTCCGGCCAGCCGTAGCCCATCAGGTCGGTGCTCTCGAGCAGGTTGGTGGCATGCCCCAGCCCCAGGGCATGGCCCAGCTCGTGCAGCGTCACCCACCCCAGGTACTCCGGGTCGTAGGGGTCGCGGTCGAGGCTGGGGGGCAGGTCGGAACGGACCAGGATGTTCGGGCAGCCGTGGTCGCCGCAGATGGCGTAGCCGCCGAACACCACCCCACCGGCGGTGGGCACGTAGTGGACGACGATGTCGGCTTCCTGCCGGGAGTCGACCCGGGTCAGGCTGAGCAGCCCGTCGAAGCACTCCTGGAGGACCGAGTTCCAGGTCTCGATCGCCCCGTTGATCGCCTCCAGCTGCGCGTTGGTAGCGCTGGGGTGGGCCTGGACGTACACGGTCAGGTCGGTGTGGTCCCACCAGTACCCGGGGTAGTAGTTGCTGAGGATGACCAGCGCCTCGGCGTCGGACTCGGGCAGCGTGCAGGTAACCCCTTCGGCTGGTTCCTGCGCGTTGGCCGCGAGCGGCGAGAGCATCGCGACCAGAACCCCGATCACGACGACCAGGACCGACCTGCGGATCGACATACGGGCCCCCTTTGGCCTTGGAGGAGAAAGGTGACGAACCTCCCTTCTCTGAGGAACCGTCCTCGGCCCCGCGGGCGTTACACCCCCGGCCGGCGGGCGCTGTAACGGAAGCGGCCCCGGGGACGCTTCTCCTAGCCGAGGCACCCCCCATCGCTTGCCTCGCTGTACCTGCTCCGCCCCGGTCCATGCCCGCGTCGACCCATCGACCCATGGAGGGCAGCCATGCCCAGCAAGCCCCCGCGCGTCAGGACGGCCATCCTGGCCGGACTGGCCGCGCTCTCCCTCGGCGGCGTCGCCGTCGCCGCCGAGGCCCTCTCGCCGGCGTCGGCCGAGCGGGCCGCCCAGGCTCCGCCCGACACGCCCGGCGGTCAGGCCGCGGCCTCCGGCCACGGTCAGGCGGCGACCTTCGTCCCCGGCTCGGGCGCCGGCGGCGCCGCCGCCGCCGGCGGGTCGAGCGACCACGCCACCGGGCCGGACGCGTCCGGGGCCGCCCGGCACGGGCTGTGCCAGGCCTGGGCCGCCGGACAGGGCGACGACCACGGCCAGCGGGCGGATGCGCCGGCGTTCCAGGCACTGGCCGACGCGGCCGGCGGCGCCGACCAGGTCGCCGCCTACTGTGCGGCCGACACCTCGACCTCGGCCGACCACGGGCAGCAGCCGGCCACGCCGCCCAGCAACGACCACGCCACGCCCGCGCCCCCCACCACCGGGCCCCCTGCCGATCCCGGCAACGGCCACGGCCAGGGCGGCGGGCCGCCGACCACCAGCTGATCGCATCGTTCGGGTGAGGAGAGGGGTGACGAAGGGCCGCCGGGAGACGGCCTGACGAGGCCGCGACGCCATGGGGATGACGCACGCGGCGCCAGCCATCACCACATCGATGATGGCCCCCAACCTCACCAGCGAAGACCTCCGCCAGGGGACGCGCGGAGGTCTTCGCGTTTCCGGCGGCGGGGCGTTGCGCTGCACCGCCCCGCCGCCGGGCTGGCCCGCAGTCCCAGCCGGAGCTCGGGTTGGCTCTATACTCCACTCCGCCTGCCGATCGGCTTGCCTTGGAGGGACACGTGGGCTGGGGTGACAGGGTTCCCGGGCCGCCGCCCCGGAGGCGACCGCGGTTCGGTTCCTTTCTGTGGGCGCTGCTGCCCCTGCTGACCTGGGGGCTGCTGGCTCCGGTCCCGTTCGTCCATGCGGCCATCCGGCTCCGCACGGTCGGGCTGTGGGCGGTGGCCGCCGTCTACGTCGTCGCCTGGGCCCTGGTGGGCCCCGCCGGCATCCTGGTCCAGGACCCCGAGCTGGACGAGGCCGTGGCCGCCTTCTCCCAGCTCGGGCTGGTCGTCGCCGCCACCGCCAACGCGTTCGTGCTGCGGGGGCGCGTGTTCCAGCCGCCGGAGGTCGGTGACCCGGCGGTGACGGCCGCGCTCGCGGCCCGGGAGCGGCGCCAGCGGGCCCGGGCGGTCACGGCGAGCGATCCCTCACTCGCTCGCGAGCTGCGCATCGGCCGCCCCGACCTCCCGCGTGAGTTCGACGACGGCGGCCTGGTCGACGTCAACCACGTGCCGGCGCCGGTCCTGGTCGACCGGCTGGGCCTGTCCCAGGAGGAGGCGGCGCGGGTGGTCGAGGCACGCGAACGCCTGGGCCGTTTCGGCAGCCCGGCCGAGCTGGAGGTCTACGCCGAGCTGCCGGACACCACCGTGGAGGCGGTCCGCGACCGGCTCCTGTTCCTCGGAGACTGACGCGGCGAGCGCAGCCCCGGCCGACTACGATCGACTGCGCCTCGCCACCGGTGGCAGCCGTCAGCATCCAGGGAGACCGTCGCATGGCCCAGCCAGACCGCTACGTGTTCGTCTGCCTCAACCAGCGCCCCGAGGGCCACCCCAAGGGGTCGTGCCTGGACCGGGGCGCCGCCGAGGTCTTCAATGCCCTCCGCGAGGAGCAGGGCCGCCGCCTCCTGACCAACGTCAAGGTGGTCGCCGCCGGCTGCATGGAGGGCTGCCTGGCCGGCCCGGCCCTGCTCGTGACCCCCGACAACGTCTGGTACGGCGGCGTCACCGAGGCCGACGTCCCCCAGCTCGTGGAGCAGCACCTGGTCGGCGGCGAACCGGTCGAGATGCTGCGGATCGGGCCCGAGGACTTCTGCGCCTAGGGCGGTCAGGGATCCAGCGTCAGGGGGTCACGGTCCCGTTGAAGTACTTCTGCGCCAGGTCCCAATCGTCGAACCCGATGACCTTGCCCAGCGCCCGGCCGTGCTCGTCGCCGGTCTTGAAGTGGATGCCGCCGTACCGGCGCGACATGCCGGCCTCGTCGCCCGCGGCGGTCAGCGTGTTCCAGGACAGGACCACGTCCTTGCCCGGCGTGACGCCCTGCTCGATCTGCGAGCTGCCCGCCTTGATGGTCACCTTGGCGTTGAAGTTGTCGGTGCCGAAGAAGGACAGCAGGACGCTGCGGCCGGCGGCGCTGAAGGTGCTGTGCCCGGACACGTACTCGGGGAACGCCGGAGTGACCACGGTCGGCAGCTGATAGGGCTTCCAGTTCTGGCCGAGGACGTTCCCGTAGCCCAGCTTCGGGCCGAGCCAGGAGTTGACCTTCTTGTCCTTGTACCGGTACCGGATGGCGGTGACCGGCCGCCAGAAGTCGTACTGGTACTTGATCCCCCAGGCCGCGATGCTCGAGTCCATCATCGCGTTGCCGAGGGCGAAGAACAGCTGCACGTCCTGGTCCAGGGTGTCGTTGTGCATCCGGGACAGGGCCTGGGCGAACAGCGCCATGTGCCCGGGTGGGAACTCCGACTTGGGGCCGTCGGCCCAGTACTCGGCCTTGACCTTCTGGGCGTCGGTCAGGCTGGAGGTGTCCCGCAGGGCCTGGTCGATGTCGCTCGGGTCACAGCATTGGCCGTTCGGGAGATACGGCGGGTGGAAGACGCCAGGGAGGATCTCGGGGGGCAGGTGGGTCGTCGGGTCGATCGGGCCGAACGGGGTCACCTGTCCCCAGTGCGGATGGAGCGGGCTCTGCGTCGAAGTGGGGCAGCTGGTCCCGGAGGTCACCAGGGGGATACAGAGCGGCTGCCAGTGCCACTGGACCACCGCGTTCCAGTCGCTCTTTGGCGTGTAGCCGGAGGTCGTGTCGGCGTAGCCGGCGAGCTGGTTCGAGCCGTCGCCGTGGCGGAAGGTCAGGACGGCCCCAGCGGCCTGGTCGCCGACCCACTCCGGGGTGCCCGCGACGGTGGTGCCGGGGGCGGGGGGCGCGTGCCCTTCGAGGGTCGTATAGAGGGCGGCCGGGGGCTGGTACGCGTCCTTGGCGGGGAACTGGCCAGCGCCGGATGGGAACAGGTCGTTGAGCGCCCGGTAGGCGGCGTAGTTGATCGCCGTCTTCTTGCCGGCCGTGTCGTTGGGGTCCTGCTTGGGCGGGCCGTCTGGGCGAGTCGGATCCGCATTCGGGTCATAGGCCGCCCAGGCGTCGTAGATGGCGGTGTGGACGACCCCGAGGGCGCGGGCCGAAATGGTCGGACCCGTCTTCGGCGGGTAGGCGCGGATCGCGCTGAGCAGCTGCTCGTTCCACTTGAGCACTACGTTGTCGTTGTCTTTGGGGGTGCCCCAGGTGTCGATCGGCCAGGCGGGACCCGTCGCCGCCAGCGCCGGGCGGGCCGTCACGGTCACCGCCGACAGGGTCGCCACGACCAGGGATGCGGCCACCAGCACGGTCGCTGTCAGTTTGCGCTTCACGCGGCTCAACCTTTCCGCGGTGCGCCGGACCCTCAACGGCCACGAACCAACCCCTTGCTCGGGCTAGAGGCTCGGCTCTCGACCTCTTGCGCCTAGGGAAGCGCGTGACCTGTTCCGAGGGTCCGGCGGCATCGCCGTCGTCCCAATTTCGAAACGGGCGGCCGCCACGAGGTCCAGGTGAGGGCGCCGACGCAGAAGTTCACCACATGAGGCCCCGAAAAGGCAAATTCGCTCGTCATTCCGCTAATCGTACTTCTCGGTTGTATCCAGCTATCAGGGCAAGGGCATCTTTAAACGGTTCGCCCGGCCCTGCGCGAGATTACCAACCGCCGAATCAGGGTTCGTTGCGCCGTTCGGTCGACCCGACCGCTGCGGCGTGCTTCCGCATTTCCGGCGGCTATTCCGGGCCGAGCAGCTGGGTCGTGGCAAGCTCCCCGTAGAGGTCATCGGTGGCGACCAATTCGTCGTGCGTTCCGACCGCCCGCACCCGACCCGCCTCCAGGACCAGGATGCGGTCGGCGCTGGTCACGGTGGACAGCCGGTGTGCGACCACCAGGACGGTGGTGGTCAGCGCCACCGCCTCGACCAGGTCCCTGAGCGCGCCCTCGTTGACGGCGTCCAGCTGCGAGGTCGCCTCGTCCAGCAGCAGGATGCGGGGCCGGCGCAGCATGGCCCGGGCGATGGCGATCCGCTGCTGCTCACCGCCGGACAGGGTGGTGCCTCGGTGGCCGATCGAGGTGTCGAGCCCTTGCGGAAGGCGTTCGAGCAGGTCGTCGAGGCGGGTTAGGGTGATCACGGCACGAAGATCGTCGTCGGATACGCCTTCGGAGGCGAGGCACAGGTTCTCCCGGAGCGTCCCGGCGAGGATCGGAGCCTCCTGCTCGACGTAGCCGATGGCCGCGCGCAGGTCCGACATCGGCCAGTCCCGGATGTCCCGGCCGTCCACCAGAATGCTGCCGCTCTGGACCTCGTAGTAGCGCTCCAGCAGGGCGAAGACCGTGGACTTGCCGGCGCCCGACGGCCCGACGATCGCGGTCATCCCGCCGGGCGGGAGCGCGAAGGTCAGATCCCGGTGGACCCAGGGGCTGTCATCGGGATACCGATAGCGGAACCACACCCCGTTGAAGATGACCGACGCCGGCCCGACGTCCGGCACCGACGGGCCCGGACGCGGCGCCGGAGTCCCTGGCGGTTCGGTTGGCAGCTCCTGCACCTCCCGGAGCCGGACCACCGCGGCGAGGCCGGCCTGCAGCTGGCTCGCCCCAGTGACCAGCGAGGAGATCGGGTCGGTGAGCAGGAACAGGTACAGGAGGAAGGCGACCAGGGAGGACACCGGAAGCGCCCCACTGGCCACGCGGATCCCGCCCACCCCGAGGACGGCCAGGAACGAGATCTGGACGGCCAGGCCGGCCGAGGCCTCCATCAGAGAGGTCCAGCCCGCCACCTCCACCCCACGCCGCCACGCGCGGCGGGCGGCCTCGCCGACGGCCGCGAGCTCCTGCTCCTCGGCGCCGCTCGCCTTGACCGTCCGGAACGCACCGAGTGTCCGCTCCAGGACCGAGCCCATCCGGCCAACGGCCGCCTGTGACCGCTCGGTGGCCTGCCGGATGCGCGGCACGACCACCAGGACCGCCAGCCCGTTCAGCGCCAGGACGACGACCGTCACCCCCAGGAGCACCGGGTCCAGGCTGGCCATCAGCACGATTGCCGCCACCAGCAGGAAGACGGCATTGACCGAGTGGACCAGGCCATAGGTGCTCACGCTGCGCAGCAGCGTGGTGTCAGAGGTCACCCGGGACAGCAGGTCTCCGGGCTTGAGATGGTCCAGGGCGCCCACCCGCAACCGCAGCAGCTGCGACATGAGGCCGTGCCTGGCGCTCAGCACGACGCTCTCGGCGGCGCGCCCCAGGAGGTAGATCCCGGCCGCATTGAGCACGGCCGCGCCCAGCGTCAGGGCGGTCAGCAGCAGGATCGGCCCCAGCAGGGGCCGGCGCTCGCCGAGGCTGTCGACCACCAGCTTGGCGGCCATCGGCTGGGCGAGCGCGGCCACACCGCCCAACAGGCCGATGACTCCCCCGCCCAGCAGCGTCCAGCGGTGGGGGCTGACATGGGAGAGCAGCAGGCGCCACGGCGGTCGCCGGCGGGCGCGCCGACCAGGGACGGCGTCGGCCACCGGATCGGCGTTGGTCGCGGCCATGGGGTCAGGACACGGTGAACAACGTGCGGAAGTAGTCCGGAGGGAAGTCCTCGCCCACCATCACCCCGTCGGCTTCGACCCAGGCGTGGGCGGCGAACGGTGGGAGCCGCCGGGCGCCAACGCACCAGGTCGGCCAGGACCCGCGGAGCCGGCAGAGCAGGATGGTCGCAAGCGACCGGGGAACGCATCCCTCCCGCGCCGCACAGACCAGGCTCACCGCCACCACCGTGTCGCGCGCCGCCTTCGCCTCGTCCAGGGTGGCCGGCCGGGCGCCCCGGCGCAGCCAGCCGAGAACGCCTCGGATGCGTCGTGGGGACCGGGTGGCGAGGAGCCGGGCGGCGCCAACCGCCAGACGGGCCGCCATCCGGCGCCCGAGCGGCACCGAGCGAGGCTGGTGGAAGACCACTTCCGGCATGCTCATGGCGTTCTCCTGGCGGTCGTCACCGGCCGTCTACTCCGCGACCAGGCCGGCCGAGTGGAGGCCGGCGAGCAGGTCGTCCACGTCTCGGCGCGCGGTCTCGGGGCCCACGTTGTACTGCTCGGTGAGGTGCTGCACCGCCTGGTCGGAGCTGCCACCGTCCAGGAGCGTGCGCAGGACCAGGGCGCCGGTGGGATTCAGATTCCAGTACTGGCCGCTGTCCTCGTCCAGCAGGGTGATCCCGTAGTCGGTGTCGGCGGCGGACACACCGTCGCGCAGCTTGAGTGGCATCCTTCTCCTTAGGTGGACACTGGCGTGCGTTCCAGGGAGCGCAGCCACACTTCGCAGGCGATGCTCTGGTAGAGCACCCCGGGCTGAAGCTCCGGAGGCAGCGGGCGGCTGCACGTTTCGCGGACGGCGTCCGCGTCGATGAGTCCCAGCCGGCCCAGTCGCGAGTCCTCCCACAAGGCGAGCAGCTCGCCACGGTGCCGGCGCAACCCGGGGTCCTCATCGCCCGTCCCGTGCACCTTGGTCTGGCGGGTCAGGCTCTGCTCGGGAACGATGCCCCGCATCGCCTCGACGATGAGGGGCTTGTACCGCCATGGCGTGACCCGCTCCTCCGGCCGAACCGCGAGCCCGGCCTCGATCACACGGTCGTCGTGGTAGGGGGCGGCCAAGGAAACCCCAAATCGGGTTGCCATCTGGTCGAGCTGGCGCGCGAACCGGGCCACGAACCGCATTGTCTCCAGCTCCCGGTGCTGCCCGCGTCGAGCCGACAGGGGCTCGGTGGCCGCGTGCTCATGGATCAGGTCTCGCACCCCCTGGACGGCGTCGGGCGTCGTCCAGGGGGGCAGGCGGGGGGTGAACCCCCAGTCGAGCAGCGGCTCGGCCATCGGAAGCCGCGCCGCGGTGAGGGTCTCGGCCACGCCGGCCAGCCAGACCTGGTACGGGCTGGTGTCCCACAACTGTCGTAGGACCTGGCTGCGGGGCCATCGGTATTTGGCACTGAAGCCGCGCAGGTGCCGCAGGGCAACCCGAGGGTTCGTCCTTGCCAACGCGTGCAGGTGGGCGACGGAGCCGTACAGCAGCTCGTCCCCACCGAAGCCGGTCAGGTGGAGCCGCGAACCTCGAGCCGCGGCGCGGCGGGCCATGATCAGCCAACGGTTGCGGTCCACGGTCACCGTGCAGGGCTGGTCCAGCTGGTCCCCCAGGGCCGAGAGCCCCTGGTAGACGAGTGGCATCTCCTCTGCCGGGACGACGTGGTGCTCGACGTTCGCGAGCTGGGTGACGGTGCGGGCGGCCCAGTCGACGTCGTCGGCGAGAGGGTCGGGGCTCGCTCCGGTGTAGGCGACGACGCGGGCGTCTCCGCGGGCGGCCAGGCAGCACACCGAGGTCGAGTCGACCCCGCCGAGGTCGCAGCTGACCAGGCCCCTCCCCCGGGTTCGGGCGGCGACCGCGGCCGACAGCGCCTCCTGCAGGGCCGGTGCCCCCTCGGCCATCGGCACCATCGGCTCGGGAGGCGTCCACCATCGGACGGATCGATGCGCCCCATCGCCATCGAGCGCGAGGTAGTGACCGGCCGGCAGGGCCTCGACGCCGCGCCACACCGGTTGCCCGGCCAGCGGGTACAGGATCGGCGGTTCCAGCAGGTGGACCGCCAGTCGCTGCTCGTCCAGCGGGGCGTCCAGGAGGCGTGCCAGCACGTCGGCCCGGTCCGCGGCGAGGCTGCAGCCACCGGTCCTAGCGTGGAAGACAGGGCGGATGCCGGTGACCGTTCCTTGTACCCGGACCCGTCCGTCGACCGAAGCGACCAGGTGGGAGCTGCCGGTCAGCGACCCGGCCAGAGCATCGAGGTCGGGGATGGTCCTGATCCGGCGGGCGGCCTGCGTGAGCCGGTCGGCCGACTCGGCGTGCTGGCCGATCAGCGCGACGCTGGTCCGTCCCGCCTGGCCGATCGTCGCCGCACCCTCGGCCCAGCATCCGAGGAGCCATGGCCGGCCCGAGGGGTGGCTGACCACCTGGCGGGCGTGACCACGCAGGGCCGCTGCGCCCCCATCGGCAGGCTCGCAGTCCGGAAGCACAACGAACCAGGACGAGATGGCGTCGAGCGGGGCGGGACGAACCATGCGTGGGAACCCTCGAGAGGTGAAGCAGGTGGACAGGACTGGGAGGAACAACCGGAGGTGGCGGCCGACGTGTCGGCCGCCACCTCCGGTCAGTCGGGCGTGAGACTCTCCGCTGTTACAGGAGCTGGTGCCGGACCGCAAAGTCGCGCGGCCCGGAGCCACCCTCACCGGTCACCTTCTTGAACGAACCGATCTTCATCAGCGTGGGACGCTCGTAGGGACGCATGGGTCACTCCCTTCTTCGTTGCAGGTACGTTCCGCGGCAATCACCACGGGGGTCTCACCTACCCACCGCCATATCGGGCAAACGCGAACCCAGTACTACTACGTAGTCGATTCTCCCGAGCGACCGGTTGAGGGACTTGATCCGGATGCGTCCGCCGCCTCAATACAAGGGGCTACGTTCGAGGGCAGACGGCAGCCACGACATTTTGCCAATGCCGGCAATTTCTATTCTAGGTAGTTCTCCTGAAGTTTCTATTCTCTGCCGTTGACCAGGGATTCTGCTGCTCTGTGGAGCTTCGCACGTTTCGGGGAAATGGGTCCGGGTACGTCTGCAACCGCTGCCGCCCCGGGGTAGTGATTAACGGTTCCCATTGCATTTTCAAGCTATTGCAGGAGGAAGGTTCAAGTTATGAAGCGTCTCCGTCTGCTCGTCGTGCTCGGCGCGGTGGCCATCGCCCTGCCCCTTGGAATCGCCACCGCCAGGGCCACCGGTACCACCGGTGGGACCGGAACCGCCTCGGTCAGCATCGACCCCTACGCCGACTTCGACACCGCCGGCACCAACATCGACGTCAAGCTGTACGTGCGCTGCACCGGGGCGACGGTCGCCGACGTGACCCTTGAGCAGAGCCCGCCCGAGACCGGCTCGCCGGTTGCCGTTGGCTCCGGCCCGCAGCCGCTGGTGGTCTGTGACGGGAACACCCACTCGGTGGGCGTCACGGTCTTCGGGGCCGGGTTCGATACCGGCTATGCGAAGGCGACGGCGACCCTGCTGGGCGTGCCCGGTGACATCGTCAAGGCCAAGAGCTCGAGGACGGTCTACATCACCCAGGTGTGACCTGGAGTTCCACAGCGTGGCCCCACCAGCCGGAGAAGCTGGTGGGGCCACCGTCTTGTGCTTCCGCGGCCGGGGCCTACTTGCCGATGTAGCCCCTGATGTAGTTCTGGGCCTGGGAGTAGACGCCGCCGGCGACCTGCTTGCCCACGGCGCGGCCGTGGAAGTCGCCGGTCTGGAAGTGGATGCCGCCCCAGCGCCGTGACATGCCGGCCTCGGTGGCCGCCTCGGTGAACGTCGGCCAGGACAGGGTCACGGTGGCGGCGGGGGTGCTCGACTCGTACTTCGACGAACCGGCTGGGATGGTGACGCTGGCGCCGAAGGTGTCGCCGTTGAACATGGCCAGGATCTGGGCGCCGGCCGAGGTGAAGGTGGAGTGGCCCGACACGTACTCCGGGAACCCGGGGGTGACCACGGTCGGCGACTGGTACGGGATCCACTGCTCCGCCGGGACGAGGCCGTAGCCCTGGTTCGGCCCCCGCCACGAGTTGATCTGGGTTCCCTTGTAGTGCTCGCGGATGGCGGTGATCGGCCGGACGAAGTCGTACCGGTACTTCAGGTACCAGGCCACGATGCCGGCGTCCTGCATCGCGTTCCCGACCATGAAGAACATCTTTGCGTCGGTGTCCAGGCTGTTGCTGTTCTTGCGGGACACGGCCTGGGCGAACAGGGCCGTGTGCCCGGGCGGGAACTCCGACTTGGGCCCGTCGGCCCAGTACTCGGCCTTGGCCTTCTCGGCGTCGGTGAGGTCGCTGGTGTCGGCCAGCGCCGTCACGATGTCAGCGGTCGCGTAGGTGCCGTCGGCGTTCTTGGGCGGGCCGGTCACCCGGTAGGTCGACGGCGCCTGGGGCGAGAAGGTGAGCACCTTGCCCCACTGCGGCGTCAGGGGCTTCTGGACGGTGTAGTGGTTGGCCGGGTCGGGGCAGGGCTGACTCGGGTCGCGCACGATCGGGTCCCCGGCGGACGCGCCGGCGGCGGTCAGGACGCAGAGCGGCGTCCAGCGCCAGCGGTCCCTGATGTTGTTCCACTGGTTGAACGGCTGGTAGCCGGTCGTGTCGGCGTAGTTGTTGAGCTGGTTGGAGCCGTCGTTGTGGCGGTAGTTCAGCACGGCTTGGGCGGCCTGGTTGCCGACCGCGGCCGGGTCGGCGGCGGTGTTGGTGGTCCCGGCCGTCGCAGTGTAGTTGGGGTCGTAGCCCTGGCTGGACAGCAGGGCCGCGGGGGGCGTGTAGGTGCCGGTGGCGGGGAAGGCCGCCGGCGGGAACAGGTCCGTGAGCGCCCGGTAGGCGGCGTAGCTGATCGCCTTGGTCTTGTTGGCCTGGGTGTTCAGGGTCGACTTCTGCTGGGCCGGACCGTCGGGGCGGGTGACCTTGGCGGTGGCGTCGTAGGCGGCCCAGGCGTCGTAGGTGGCGGTGTGCAGCACCCCGAGGGCGCGGGCGGCGATGGTCGGGCCTGTCTGGGGCGGATAGGCCCGGATCACGCTCAGGAGCTGCTCGTCCCACTTGAGGATGGCGTTGTCGGTCGTCCGTGGGGTGCCGTAGGTGTCGATCGGCCACGTGCCGGTGTCCGCCGCCCTGGCGGGGCTCTTGGTGGTGGCGGCGGAGAACGAGACGGCGGCCATGGCCAAGCCGACGACCAGCAGCAGGGTCGTCGCCAACCTGAACTTCATGAAGCCTCAGCCTTTCCGGTTTGAAGAGGTGACGCTCGGGCAGAGGGGAGGGGCGCAGCGTCTGGGGGGTTGGCGGTGCGCTCGTCCCAGCGACCCACAAGGTCCGGGGAGGACGCCGACGCCGGAATCTAATGGAAGTTGCCTGGATAGGCAAATCTCCTCGTATCCACACCAATTATGCTGGGCGTCTGACCTGCGCAAACAGGCTGAGCGGGACCGTATTGGGCGGATGAATACGACGGTGGTGGCCGCGCCGCTCTTCGCCAATTCACCGATGTGGCGGCGAGAATTCCCCAGGGCGTCGTAACGGTCCCGTACCGGCGGTCGGCGATGCTGGTCCCGGACCGATCGGACCGGGAGGGGCGTGTGCGGACCAGGAGGGTGCTCGCCTGGGGCCTGTGGCTGGTCACCATGGCCCTGTGCGCGGCCGGGCTGGTGGTGACCCTGGTCGTGACCCGGCCGCTGACCCTCGAGGTGCTGGCCCAGGGGGCGGCGTTCGCGGCGGCGTTCCCGCTCGGGTACGCCACCGTTGGGCTGGTGCTGGGGCTGCGGCGGCCGGCCAACCCGATCGGCTGGCTGTTCGCGACCTCGGGGCTGGTGTGGGCGCTGACCATCCCGTTCGACCCGTGGCTCGACGAGCTCATCCTGGGCCACCGGCCACTGCCCCTGGCGGCCAAGCTCGGGGCCGTGATCGGCGAGTTCAACTGGGCGCCGGCGATCGCCTACGGGATCACCCTGCCGGCCCTGCTGGTGCCGGACGGCCGGCTGCGGTCGCGGCGCTGGCGGCCGGTGGTCGCGGCGGCCGCGGTCGGCCCGGTGGTCGGGTTGCTGGTCAGCGGCCTCATCCCCGCCGAGCTGGAGGAGACCATCCGGCCCATCCCGAGCCCGTTCGGGCTGGAGGGGGCCCCGGGGGCGGTGGCGGCGGTGGTCGGCTACACCGGTCTGGGGCTGTGGCTGGCCAGCATGCTGGCCGCCCTGGTGTCGCTGGTGCTGCGGTTCCGGGCCTCGCGGGGCACCGAGCGCCAGCAGCTGCGCTGGGTGGTGGCCGGGGCCGCCGGGGCGGTGGCCGGGCTGCTGCTCGGCATGGCCGGGGTGGTGGTGACCTACTTCGCCGTGCTGTGCGTGCCCGTCGGGGTGGCGGTGGCCGTGCTGCGCTACCGGCTCTGGGACCTGGACCGCCTGATCAGCCGGACCGTCGCCTACGCCCTGGTCACGGCCCTGCTGGTCCTGCCCTACCTGGTCATCCTGCCGGTCGCCTCGCGCCTGCTGGAGGGCTCGGGCAGCCTGGCCGTGGCCGCCGTCACCCTGGCCGTGGCCGCCGCCTTCCAGCCGCTGCGCCGCCGGGTCCAGGAGCTGGTCGACCGGCGCTTCAACCGCCGCCGCTACGACGCCGCCCGCATCGTGGAGGCCTTCGCCACCCGGCTGCGGGACCAGGTCGACCTGGGCGCCCTGGAGGCCGAGCTGCTGGCCGTGGCCGACCGGACCATGCAGCCGACCCGGGCCTCGCTGTGGCTGCGGGCCCGGCCGGACGGCGCGGCCAACCTTTACCAAGCTCGAACCTGAGCCGGTCGCTGGCCCCAACCTGGGCGGGCCAGGATAGGGCCGCAACCGGACGGCGAGCGACGACGAGGTGGAACGGCATGCGGGGACTTGGCAGGCGGATGGGATGGCTCGGCTGGGTGGTGGCCGGGGTGCTGGTGGTGTCGGCCGGCGGGGCGGCCCTGGCCGCCCAGGGCGCCACCGGCACGGCCCAGCAGGGCGCCACGACCACGACCGGCCCGGGGGCGGGCAAGGCCAGGGCCGGGGCGCTGGGCCGCAAGGCCGGCTGGCGCCACGCCCTGGGCCGCCGGGTCCTGCACGGCGAGGTCACCCTCCAGACCCCGGAGGGCACCCGGACGGTGGTCATGGCCCACGGGACGGTCACCGCCCTGTCCAAGGACGCCATCACCGTGAAGAGCTCCGACGGGGTCGAGACCTCGTTCAAGCTGAACGGCGACACCCGCTTCGGGTTCCGCGACGAGCCCGCCCCCAGTGCCGAGCTCAAGGTCGGCGAGGACGCCTTCGTGACCGGCGAGAAGTCGGGCGACTCGGCTACGGCCAAGCGGGTCGTGTCCGGGGAGCTGGCCCGCCGCGGCGCCGGCTCGGCCGGCAAGGGCACGCCCTAGGTCCAGGCGCCGAGCCCGATCACCCGCCGCTGGCCTCAGCTGCCCCCTGAGGCCAGCGCGGCCACGACCAGCACCAGCAGGAAGAACCCGAGAGCGAGCCAGGCGGCCCGCAGGGCGTGCCTGGCCACCGGCACCGGGCGCAGGGCCAGGAGCCGCCGGCCGCAGTCGCACATGCCGGGCTCGAAGGCCACCCGGTGGCCCTCGCTGCAGGCGAACCGGGGTCGCTCGCGGACGTCGTACCCGCAGGCCGCGCAGGCGGCCACGGCGCTGTTCTCGTACCCGCAGCGGGGGCACACCCGCTGCCCGGCCCACTCCCAGGCCAGCACCCCGGCGCTGAGGGCGGCCAGGCCGCCGAAGATGGCGAAGGTGACCAGGCCCGACCCGACGCTGTCGTGCAGGGCCACGGTGAACAGGACGCTGCCGACGGCCGAGGCGGCCAGCGCGACCCCGACCGCGGTCACGGTCGAGCGGACCGCCGCCGGACGCCGACTGGGGCTGGATCGGAACGCCTTCACATGCTCACGTTACCCGGCCGCCGATCCGATGGTGAACCGGACGGGTTGTCACTAGCCTGGACATCATGGAGACAGGCGCCCGGGACGGAGGCAGGATGGCAGGGCCGAACGGGGACAGGGCCCAGTGGCGGGAGCTGTTCCACGAGGTGGTCGAGACCAACCTGTGCACCGGCTGCGCGGCCTGCGTGATGGCCTGCCCCCGGGACGTGCTCGAGTACGACCACGCCGAGACCTACCACCCGTTCAACGTCGAGCTGTCGACCGCGGCCGACGACTGCGTGCACGGCCAGCGGGGCTGCGACATCTGCACCCGGGCCTGCCCGCGCTTCCGGGACTGGGAGGTCGAGTGCGACCAGGCCCTGTTCGGGCGGGCCCGGGAGCCCGATGAGGTCACCGGCATCCGCCGGGGGGTGTTCCTGGCCCGGGCCACCGACCCGGCCGTGCTCGAGGCCGGCCAGGACGGCGGGCTGGTCTCGGCCCTGCTGGTGTGGGGGCTGGCCACCGGCCGGATCGAGGGCGCCCTGACCTCGCGGCTGTCGGCCACCCGGACCTGGGACGGCGAGCCGTTCCTGGCCACCACCCGCGAGGAGGTCCTGGAGGCGGCCGGGTCGCGCTACACCTACGCCGCCAACCCCCTGGCCATGAAGGAGGCCGAGCGGCGGGGGCTGCGGCGCCTGGCCCTGGTCGGCATGAGCTGCCAGGCGTCCATCAACGGCACCCTCCAGGCGCGCCGGGTCAACAAGTACGCGCGGCGGATCGAGCTCACCCTCGGGCTGCTGTGCTCCAAGTCGTTCGGCTACGACGGCCTGCGCCGGGTCGTCACCGGGGACTACGGCGTGCCCCTGGACGACGTGGCCAAGGTCAACATCAAGGGCCGGTTCCAGCTGTGGCGGCGCTCCACCGGCGAGCAGGTCGAGATCCCCCTGAAGCAGCTCGCCCCGGCCACCCGCGAGGGGTGCAAGCTCTGCCCCGACTTCGCGGCCGAGCACGCCGACATCGCCACCGGCGGCCTCGGCCAGCGCGACGGCTGGACCCTGGCCGTGGTCCGCACCGCCCGGGGCGAGGAATGGCTGCGCGATGCCGAGGCGGCCGGGGTGGTCACCGTCCGGCCCGGCGAGGAGGACCCGGCGGCGCTGGCCCTGATGGCCAAGCTCGCCGCCCGCTCCCGGGGGCGCTGGCCGGCCGAGCTCGACGGCGACCGGGCGGCCCCCCGGTTGCTCCCGGTTGTCCGGGCAAGCGGAGGAAGCGTGATAAGCACGTAGCTCTTCCGATTTGCAGGGATACGGCGGGAACGTTGTAACCTCCCGCTCGCAAGGCACGACGGTCCTGACCGGTCCATGTCGCCCGGTCGTCTCCGCGCCGCCCAGCGCTCGGAGTGCTCGGTCCCATGCCTTGGGGGGAGGGAAACGCATGGCCACCGACCGCGACGAGCAGCAGCGCCAGCAGCAGGAGCTGGAGGAGATCCGTCGCAGCTTCGCCGAGATGGGCGCCCGCATGGGCTCCCTGTTCGAGCCGACGGAGGCGGACGACGAGGCCGAGCCCGCGCGGCCACCGCGCCCGGCCCTGCCGGCGCCGCCGTCGCCGGCGGCCGCCCCGGCGCGTCCGCGCTGGTGGTGGGTGGGAGCGCTGGTCCTGCTGTTCCTCGTCGGCACGGCCTTCGGCCGGGTCCTGCCAAGGGACGACGGCGGCTCCGATCAGCCGCCCGCGTCCCAGCCGACCCCCACCACCGCCCCGGCCACGGGGGGGACCCCCCCGCCGCCCTCCACGGTGATCAAGACGGTCAAGAGCGTCCCCGAGGAGTGCGTGGACGCGGCCGATCTCGCCAACGAGGTCATCTCCAAGCTGAACCGCAATCAGCGTGACAACGCCCTGGCCCTGGCGCTCCGGGACTACTCGGTCGCCAGCCAGGCCTGCCGAAGGGAGGCATCGTCCTGATGCGTCGCCGCAAGCCGCTCGCCATGCTCCTGCTGGTGCTGGCGGCCCTGCTCCTCCTGGTGGTCCCTGCCGCCAGGGCCGCCGAGACCCTGGTCCTGACGTGCACCAAGTGCACCGAGCTGATCCTCACCGGCAAGGACCTGCCCAAGAATGACTCGGTCCGGGTCTCGGTGGTCGACGTCAAGACCGGCGCCCAGGTGGGCAGCCAGTTCTACGTCGACACCGACGCCAACGGTGCGTTCCTCAAGAAGGTCCCCATGGACCTGGGCGAGCACCCCGCGCTCGAGTCGACGGTGTGGAAGCGCGACACCGGCAACGTGCTCGTGGTCGCCGCCCACACCCGCTTCACCGCCCCCTGCAAGCCGGAGGACACTCTGGCCTTCACCGGGTCGAACACCCCGCTGCTGCTCGGCATCGGGCTGGTGCTGCTGCTGGCCGGCGGGTTCCTGCTGCGCGGCTCGCGCCGGGTCTACACCCCGGCCCACTAGCCGCCCTGACAACGACCGCGGCCCCGGGATCGCTCCCGGGGCCGCGGCATGTCCGGGGCTATTCGGTGGGCGTGTAGTTGGCCACGTACTCGGTGTCGCGGACCTGCGGGCCGACCTTGGCCGCGCCGCCGGGCGAGCCAAGGGGGTCGTCGCCCTCGGTGAAGAAGGCCGCGTTGGTGGCGGTGAAGTCCTTCCACTGGGCGGGCACGTCGTCCTCGTAGAAGATGGCCTCCACCGGGCAGACGGGCTCGCAGGCGCCGCAGTCCACGCATTCGTCGGGGTGGATGTAGAGCATGCGGTCGCCCTCGTAGATGCAGTCGACCGGACACTCCTCGATGCAGGACTTGTCCTTGACGTCGATGCAGGGTTCGGTGATGACGTAGGTCATCTTCGGGTGGACCCCCTCGTGGGCGTGTACTCCGGTTGCAGGCTCGATCCTACCTTCTCGCGGCGCCCGCTGAGCAGCGGCAGCAGCACCGCCCCGCCGACCACCAGCAGCCCGCCGGCCACCTTGCCGGGACCGAGCGGATCCCCGAGGACGGCCACCCCGAGGGCGACGGTGAACACCGGCTCGAACGAGGAGGCGATCGAGGCCCAGGACGACCCGACCCTGGCCATGCCGGCCAGGAAGGTGGCGATGGCCAGGGCGGTGCCGACCACGGCCATGGCCGCGCCGGCGGCGTACGCGCCCGGGGCCGCCCCCTCCAGGCCCCGCCCCCCGGCCACGACCGCGGCGCCAAGGAACGTGCACGCCGCCCCGGTGGTGACATGGGCGCTGGCGGCCAGGGGGTCGACCCCGCGCAGCAGGTACTCCCCGACCAGGATGTAGCAGGTGTACCAGCCGGCCGAGGCCAGCCCGAGGGCGACCCCGAGCCCGTCCAGCCGCTCTCCCGGCAGCCCGAGGACGAGCACGATCCCGGCCAGGCTGAGGGCCAGGCCGGCCACGGTCGCCCGGTCCAGCCGGGAGCGGCCCAGCGCCACCGCCCCGGCGGTGACCAGGGCCGGGTACAGGTACAGGAGCAGGCCGGCCAGACCGGCCGAGATGCGGGTCAGGGCGTTGAAGAACAGGGTCGCCTGGATGGCGTAGCCGATCCCGCCCAGGCCGAGCAGGCGCAGGGCCACCGGCCAGCCGACCCGCAGGCGGCGCCGGGCGGCCAGGGCCAGGCCGACCAGCAGGGGGGCGGCGACCAGGAACCGGATGGCCAGGACCCCGACGACCCCCAGCCCGCCCGCGTAGGCCTGCTTGCCGAACACGGCCAGGCTGCCGAACCCGGCCGCCGAGACCAGGCACAGCCCGAGCCCGACCCGGTCCAGGCTCGCGGGGCCGCCGGCCGGCCGGGGCGGCGGGCCCGCCGGCCGGCTCATTGGGGCACCCCCCCGGGGTTCCCCAACCCCCTCCGGCTCACGCGGCCAGGCCGGCCAGGAACGCGGCCGGGACGAGGGGGCGGCCGGTGGCCGCGCCGACCAGGTCGCGCCAGGGCAGGGTGGCGCCGGGGGCGAACACCCGCTCGGCCAGGAACGTCCCCGCGGCCGGCCGGCCGACGAACCCGCCGGCGTGCTCGCGCACGGCCTGGTCGAGCTGGGAGGCGAGCAGCTCGCCGAGCAGGTAGCTCTGGTAGTAGACGGGGGCCACGGCCAGGTGGATCTTGCTCGCCCAGTCGGGGGCGGCGCGGCCCTCGGGGCGGTGGACCCCCTGGAGCGACTCGACCAGGTCCCACCAGGTGCCGGCCAGGTCGCGGCCGGGGTCGGCGTACAGGGCCCGCTCGAAGCGGACCATCACCAGGCACCAGCGGGCGAACACCAGCTGGCCGGTGCGCAGCACCTGGCGGCTGGGCCCGGCCAGGGCGTCGGCCTCGGCCCTGTCCGCGCCGAGCACGCCCCCGAGGAACTCGGGGTCGCGGCGCAGGCGGCCCAGCATCAGGGCCACCGCCTCGGTGACCAGCGGCTGGGGCGGCTTGCGCAGCACCCAGGGCAGGGAGCGGTCGACGTGGTCGTCGTAGACGGCGTGGCCGACCTCGTGCAGGAGCACGTCCAGCCACTCCTCGCCCGGGGCCAGGTTGGCCAGCACCCGGATGTCGCCCTCCCGGTCCACGTCCAGGCAGAAGGCGTGCTGGTCCTTGCCGGGGCGGGGATGCAGGTCGGACCGGTCCAGCAGGTGCCGGGTCTCCAGGCCGAGGCCGTCGTAGGTGCGCACGGTGAGGTCGACGGTGTCGCTCCCGGTCAGCAGCGGGCCCAGGTCGGCGTCGGCCTCGCCGTCGTAGCGCTGGAAGAACAGGTCCCCGTAGTGCCAGGGCCGCAGGTCCTCGACGGCCACCCCGAAGCGGGCGCCGAGGCGGCCGTCGAGGGAGGCCTTGACGGCCGCGAAGGGCTCCCGGGTGGCCGCCTCGACCTCCTCGAGGGTCCGGTCCAGCCAGGCCTCGTCGATGTCCCCGGTGGCCAGGGCGAAGGCGAACCAGTCGCGGTAGCCGCGTCCCCGGGCGATCCGGTTGCGCAGCTCGACCAGGGCGAGCACGTCGTCGGCGACCACGGCCCCGATCTGCTTGCCGGCCTCCCAGGCGGCCCGCCGCTCGGCCGGGTCGCCGGAGTCGGCCAGGATCCGCTCGAGCTCGTTGTTGGGCGCCTCGCGGTCCCCGATGCGGCCCCGGACGCTCGAGAAGGCGTGCTCGACCCGGGTCTGGAGGGCGACCAGCTCGGCCCGGTCGGCCTCGGGGATCTGGTTGGCCAGCAGGTCGAGCCGGGCCTGCTCGAGGGCCCGGCGGGTGCGCCCGCCGCCCGCCCCGCCGGTCCCGGCCGCCCCGTCGTGCAGGGCCTGCTGGACCTCGGCGAACAGCCCCGGGTCGGCCAGGGCGGCCAGCCAGGCCTCCTCGGCCCGCTGCCTGGCCGCCGAGGTCTCGGGGCCGGCGTCGGTCGAGGCCGCCCAGAAGGCCCGGTGCAGGTCGCGCTCCAGCGGGGCCAGGCGGTCGGTGAGCCGCCGCAGGACGGCGTCGGGGTCGGCGGGCATGGCGGCGGGCTCCGGGGGCGCTGGACGGTCGGTCGGCTCTACTGTAGTGGGATGCGCTACCGCTACGTCGTCCGCATCGGCCCCCGGGACGTGGGCCAGCGGGTGGTGGTCCGCTGGCGCCGGCCGGCCCCGGGCGGGGGCGACGAGGTGGCCGACGTGGTCGGCCCCCTGGAGGCGGCCGACGAGCACGGGTTCGCCGTCCGCAACCGCCGCGGCGAGCTGGTCCGGATCCCCCGCGAGCGCGCCCTGGCGGCCAAGGTCGTGCCACCGCGCTAAGGTGCCTGCCATGCTGGCCGTGACCAACACCCTGAGCAGGGCCAAGGAGCCGCTGCGGCCGCGCTCGCCCGGCCGGGTCGCCATGTACACCTGCGGGCCGACCGTGTACCGCTTCGCCCACATCGGCAACCTGCGCACGTTCCTGCTCGCCGACCTGCTCCGCCGGGCCCTTGAGGTCCAGGGGACGCAGGTCCGCCAGGTCCAGAACATCACCGACGTCGGCCACATGGTCGACGAGGAGTTCGACCGGGGTGAGGACCGGATGCTGGTCTCGGCCCGTCTGGAGGACAAGTCGCCGGCCGAGATCGCCGCCCACTACACCGAGGCGTTCCTGGCCGACGCGGCCGCCTTCAACCTCCAGCCGGCGGCCGAGTACCCGCGGGCGTCGGACTACGTCCCCCAGATGCAGGAGCTGGTGGCCCGGCTGCTCGAGGGCGGCCACGCCTACGAGGTCGAGGGCAACGTCTACTTCGCCGTCGAGTCGTTCCCCGGCTACGGGCGGCTGTCCGGCAACACCCTGGAGCGGCTGCGGGCCGGGCACCGCCAGGAGGAGCCCGACCCCCGCAAACGCCACCATGCCGACTTCGCCCTGTGGAAGGCGGCCGGGCCCGGGCGGCTGGTCAAGTGGCCATCGCCCTGGGGCGACGGCTACCCGGGCTGGCACATCGAGTGCTCGGCCATGTCGCTGGCCACCCTGGGCGAGCACATCGACGTCCACACCGGGGGTGAGGACAACGTCTTCCCCCATCACGAGGACGAGATCGCCCAGTCCGAGGCGGCCGTCGGCCACCCGGTGGTGGCCACCTGGGTCCACGGCGCCCACCTGCTCACCGAGGGCCGGCGGATGGCCAAGTCGGCCGGGAACTTCTACGCCCTGGCCGACCTGCGCGAGCGCGGCCACTCGCCGCTGGCCGCCCGGCTGCTGTTCCTCCAGGCCCGCTACGGCGGCCAGTTCAACTTCACCTGGGCCGCCCTGGCCGGGGCCGGGACGACCCTGGACCGGCTGCGCTCGCGCATGGCCGAGTGGGCGGACGCCCCGGGGGCGGGGACGGCCCCCGGCTGCGCCGGCTACGAGCAGCGCTTCTGGGCGGCGATCGACGACGACCTCAACACCCCGAGGGCCCTGGCCGTGCTCCATGAGCTGGAGGGTGACGAGTCGCTGCCCCCGGCGGCCCGCTTCACCACCATGGCCGCCTTCGACCGGGTGCTCGGGCTGGACCTGGCCGCCGAGGTCGGCCGGGCCCTGCCGCCCGGGGCCGAGGCCCTGATCGCCGAGCGCGAGGCGGCCCGGGCGGCCCGGGACTTCGCCGCCGCCGACCGGCTGCGCGACCGGCTGGCCGCCATGGGGGTCGAGGTCACCGACACCCGGGCCGGGACCAGCTGGCGCCTGCGCCCCTGATCGCGCAACAGTCGTATGCTGCAAGGGACACCCGACCCGGGCGCTGGAGCGTGATCGATGGGACTGATGCGGCGGTTCTCCAGCATCTTCAAGGCCAAAGCCTCGAAGACGCTGGACAAGTACGAGGACCCGAGGGAGACCCTGGACTACTCCTACGAGCGCACCCTGGAGATGCTCCAGAAGATGCGCCGGGCCGTGGCCGACGTGGCCACCTCGCGCAAGCGCATCGAGCTCCAGGCCCAGCAGCTCCAGCGGTCGGCGGCCAAGCTGGAGGACCAGGCCAAGCAGGCCGTCTCCCAGAACCGTGAGGACCTGGCCCGGGAGGCCCTGACCCGCCGCCAGTCCATCGCCACCCAGCTCACCGACCTCCAGGCCCAGCACGACCAGCTCAAGGCCGAGGAGGCCCGGATGGTCGAGGGCTCCCAGCGCCTCCAGGCCAAGGTCGACGCCTTCCGGATCCGCAAGGAGACGATGAAGGCCAACTACACCGCGGCCGAGGCCCAGA
>Ga0268243_1000093_pt1 | contig 22081 bp, 17 predicted proteins | sample BulsoiMagMametaG_FD_200254 | JGI IMG/M metagenome (GOLD analysis project Ga0268243, IMG submission 200254) | Bulk soil microbial communities from Mexico - Magueyal (Ma) metaG (v2) (version 2) | ecosystem: Environmental > Terrestrial > Soil > Agricultural land | place: Mexico: Magueyal...
TTATTCGACCCCTTTGCGCCTTTGCGTCTTTGCGTGAAATGTTTTGGTTTTCTCACGCAAAGACGCAAAGGCGCAAAGAAACGGCTTTGATACCTGTCCTATCAATCCGCATTCCGCAATCAATATTTGAGGTGCTTGTCGAAGAAAGCATCCATCATCCCGGCGAAATCCTTTGGGAGCGGTGAGACGCCATCCACACCGAAGTGGTCCGCGCCTTTGATGATGTTGAAGGTGACATCCACTCCGGCTTTCTTCAGCGCCTCGTAGAGCAGTTCGCTCTGATTAAGCGAGACAACGTGATCCGCGTCGCCGTGCATGATGAGAAATGGCGGATCGTCCTTTGTGGCATGCGTCACGGGGCTGGCCTGAATAGCTCTCTGCCTGTGCTGCTGAGGAGGACCACCGAAAAGCTTGACGGGCGCATCATCCTTTAAGCTTGCCAGCCGCGCGGCCTCTCCAGGCCCCAGAAAATCTACAGGGCCGTTCCAATCAACCACCGCCTGGACGCGGCTCGAAAACTTCTGCTGCCCGCACGCACCTTCCAGCTCTTTAACTCCACCGCTCGTCCCCACGAGCGCGGCCAGGTGTCCGCCCGCCGATTGCCCCCAGACGCCGATGCGCCCCGCATCCAGATGAAACTCTTTTGCCCTGGAGCGCAAGGATCGTATGGCGCACTTGATGTCTTCAATCTGCGCCGGGAACTTTGCCTCGCCGCTCAAGCGATATTCGACGCTGACACCTATGTAGCCGCGCTCCACGAAATGAATGAGCGGTCCGATGCCGCGATTCCGATGCCCCTCGAACCAGCCGCCGCCGTGTATGAAGATGATGACGGGCAGCTGCTCTTTCGGCATCACTTTCGGACGCATGATGTGCATCCTGAGCGGGTGCCCGTTTACCGACGCATATTCAACATCAGCCATCAATTCAATGGTGGGCGGCGCGCCCGCCATCTTCCAGATTGCTGTGGCCGCAAGCGGCGCGCCGAGTCTTTCAAGCATCGGCACGGCATTCGTATTCTTTGGATTCAGTTCGAGTGATTTTTTGTAATTCTCTATGGCGAGTTTCTGATCGCCGTCAATCATGTAGGCTTCGGCCAGGCTGTCGTAGGTGTTGAATGATTGCGGATAGGCTTCTGTGTTGATTCGGAAAACTTCAATGGCGTCGCGCACGCGCCCTTTCTGAATGAGCCTGTAGCCGAGAGTATTGAGCGTCGCTTCCTGAAACAGAACCGCATTGGGGTCGCGCTTCCGGGCTTCGTCGAAAGCAGCCCGCGCCCGCTCGACTCCACCTTCCCAGACGGTTCTGACAAACTTCCACCCTTCACGGTCCTGCGCAACGACGATTCCGTCAACGTATGTCGGCCCCTGCTCCAGCTCTTCTATGTGCCTGACGAGCCAACCTCTCTCCGTCTTGACCCACTTCTCCAGGTGCGTGACGCTGGTTCTGACTTCGACAGGAACTCCTTTGTTGCCTGGAACTGTTCTGATGAAACGCTGGCTGGTGTGCACGGTCGCTTCGTTGCCGTTTAATTTAATGCTGTCAACAACCGTTCGCGTTTCGTCGCTCACGGAGATGATGCTTTGAAACTGCCGCCGGAAACTCTCCTCCAATTCCTTCAGCGTGATGACGTCGCCGTCCTTCAACTTCCCGGTCCAGTCCGGCGCGAAGCCTTCCAGGCGCGCGGCCATGTCCTTCTTTCTCAGAGCTTCGACGGAAGCAGCGATGCGCGCCTCAATCGCACGCTTGGCCTCCGCCTCTTCACGGCTCAACACCTGCTGCGCCGTGGCGTCAGGGGTCTGCGCCGACGCTTTATCAAACGGCACGCTCATGCTGAGAGCCAGAAGAACATAAGGGATAAATATTAATAATCGCTTCATTCGCCATCCTCGGTACTTGATAGATCTTCAAAGTGAGTTCGACATTAACCATTAGAGAATGCGGGTGAAAGAAGTCAGTACCGCCTGCGGTAGCGGGCGGGTTATGCGATAACCACCCGCCCGCTACCGCAGGCGGTACTGACACGTAGCCACAATCGCAAATCTACTTCCTCAGTATCTCTTCAAAGAAGGCGAGCGCACGCGCGTCGCCCGTTCGCCCGAGCCAGAACATGGCCTGCTTGCGAACCTCCGCCTTCTGGTGCGTCCTGGCGACTTTGATGAGCAGCGGCACGGCTTCATCCGCGGGCCTGCGGCTGATGACGAAGACCGCGTGCTTCTGAACTTCCGTGTCGGCGTCCTCTTTCTCGACCACGTCTTTCAGAACACCCAGACTCTTCTCGCCGGCCTTATGTCCGAGCCAGAAGAGCGCCTGGTTTTTGGCTTCGCGGTCCTGGTCCGTCCTGGCGACCTTGATGAGGAAATCTATCGCGGGCTCCTGATTCGAGCTGATCGAAATCGAATGAATCAGGTTCCGTCTCAGCTCGCGGTCGGCGACCGTCGCGTAAAGACTAGTCAGGGCGTTGAGCGCCGCAGGATCCGCGCTGATGCCGAGCCCGTGTCCGGCGGCCCGCCGCACATCTCTATCCTCGTTTTCGTTGCGGACCAGATCGGCCAGAAAATTTGTCTCGACCCCGCTGATGCCGAGCCAGTGGACGGCTGTGCGCCGAACGTCCTGATTCCTGGAGTTGCGGACGAGCGCCTTGAGCGTGTCGCCCGCGCGCGGGTCATCGTGCAGGGCGACGGCGACCGTAGCGTTCTCGGTTCCCTTGCCCGACTGGCTCGATTCGACCAGCTCGCGCAGGAAATTCAGGCTCTCTTCGTTTCCGCCGCGCCCCAACCAGTAAACCGGATAGCCCGCGTACTCGCGCTTCCTGTCTAGATTGTAAATTTCGACTCGGCTGACGCCGCTTCCATTCGCTTCGTGCAGCAGGAAGATTCCGAGATTACGCGTCTCGACGCTCACGCCGAGCGACTTGCCGAAGAAAATGGTCGTGTCGCCGTAGGTCGTCATGCTGCCGCGGAATTCGCCGCCGGCCGTAGGGTCCACGGCAACGCCTGGGCGAACGTCAAACGAGTATGCGGTCCAGAAGCGCGTGGGCGCGGATGCGGCGCGCCCCATCCTGACCGCCGCCTCGTATCTCGCACGCAAGGTCGGGCCCTCGACCGTGATGAAGCGTGCGCTTTGCGTGCTTTGAGCGGGCGCGAGAAACGACGCGATTAAGAGTAAGAGCGGAATGATTGAGTATGGCATATGTCTGTGACCTGCTTTCTGCATTTCTCTTCGGTGACTCAGGTTGACGTCGCTTCCTATTTCAAAAGGTCTTCCAGAAACTTCTGCGCCTCCGGGTCACTGCTGCGCCCCAGCCAGAAGATCGCCTGTTTGCGCAACTCGACGGACGGGTCGCGCCGCGCGATGTCAATCATCTTTCGGATGGCGCGCTTGTCGCCCGTGCGGCTCAGGGCGAAGATGATCTGCTTTTTGATCTCTTCCTCACGGTCGGAGTCGTAGGTCTGAATCAGGAAATCCAGAGATTTGTCGTCGCCGCTCTGCCCGATCCAGTGGAACGCGTCTTTACGGACCTCTACGTCATCGCCGCCGCTGGCTATCTCGTAAAGTTTGGCCAGCGAGCGCGGGCTGCCGATGCGTTTCAGAACGAAGACGATCTGCTTTCTGATGTTCGCGTCCCGGTCCGCCGCGTAAATCTTCATCAGGTCGTCGAGGGCCGCGTCGCCGTGGTGGCTGAGCCAGAAGATGGCGTCCTTACGGACCTCCACGGATTTCCCGCCTCGCGCCATTTCCAGCAGCATCGCGCGGGACTGCTCCCCATCGAAGCGCGAGATGGCGAAGATGGCGGCCTTGGCAACTTCCTCGTCCGTTGAATTGATCGCCAAATCTTTCAGCAAGGGCAGCACGCTCTCGTCTCCGGTCCGCCCCAGAGTGTGAATCGCCGTGGCGCGCAACTTCGAGTCCGTCTGATTGCGGATCACGTCGAGCAGCATGGAGACGGCCTGCTTGCCGCCGTAGCGCCGGAGCAACTCGATCCCAGCCTCTTTCAGGCGCGGGCTAGCCTTCGAGCCTGGCTTCATCATCTCCGCCACGTAAGCCAGCCCGCGCTCCGTGTTCGACTCGAAGAGGCTTTGCAAGGCGACGATCTTGACTTCGACGTCCTCTTCGTTGAGCGCCTGGGCGACGGCGCGCTGGTCAACATTCATCTGGGCGCGCAGAGCCGTCGCGTCGTCGCCCCACTCGGAGCGCGGGAAATTCGCGAGCAATCGCCTGAGCTGATCGTCCGCCTCGCGGCTTTTTCCCTGCTTCGAGAGCGCGAAGGCTAGCCAGTAGAGCGCCGCGTCAACGTTCTTGTCTTTCGGGTAGAGGTTGACGAAGCTGCGGAACTTGCCTTCAGCCTTCTTCCAATCCTCTTCGCCGATGGAGTCTCTGCCCTCGCGAAAGAGTTTCGCGGCCGCAGGGTTCTGTGTCTCCGCGAAACTGTAGAGTTTGTCCTCCTGCTGCGCGAAGCTGCTATTAAAGAGCACCCCGGCGAGTAGTAATCCCGAGAGGGCGATCACTGTGAGCGCCGCGAAACGAAAGCTGAGGCGACGCCTTTTTATCGAGAGTTGTTTCTGGTTTTTGTGTAGCATGATTTTTATTCCATTAATTAAGAGTTCATTTCAAAACCGAAGAATTAGCCACAGAGGCACAGAGACACAGAGAAATGGGAAATAGAAGTGGAAAGTCGAAATATTTATTCAAATTCATCTCTGTGTCTCTGTGTCTCTGTGGCTCAGTTTTGAAACAGGTTCTAAGTTAGTTTGAAGCGACCAGCGTGCGGACTTGCAGCGCGGCCACGATCTCTTTCTTCTGCATGCGCTCTTCGATTGAGCGCACGTCGCGCACTGTGGCCCGGTCGGGCAGGTGCGCTATGTCGAGCAGGATGGGCTCAAGCGTGCCGAGAGTCTCCGCGACGGGCTGGTCGCCGCGCGACGCGGCGTCCCGGCGCAGCGCTATGTTCTGGTAGAGCAGCTTGCGCGCGTTCTCTTTCTCATAAGAGATGTCCACGGCGCGACCGCTCTTTGCAGGCCGCGCGTTTCTGAAGGAGCGCAATAACAACTGCGCCCTCTCCGTATGACGCGCCACCTCGAAATCAAAATCTCCGGCGATCTCCGGCGCGCTCTGGCGCACGCCTGTAACGATTGAATCGCGGTCGAAGTTAGCCGCCTCAAATCGCACGGAGTCATTCGTCGGCTGCGCGCCCCGAACATTCGCAGAGTTTGTCGTGCTCGCTACAGCGACGTTCTTCTTTATCGGAGTGCGCGGTCTGCTCTCCGCAACCTGCTGCTGTTGGGCGGAATCATTCTTCCCTTTATCTTCCACGCTGGCGGTTACGCTGGCGCTTTCCGCCTTGCCGGGCGCTACGGCTTCATTAGCTCGCCTCTCCGCTTGCGTCTCGTTCTGCTTCGAGGCTTGAGAGACAATCTCGCCCCGGCGCGTGCCAGAGTTCAGATAGAGAATGCCCGCCGCAAGACCCATGACGATGAGGACGAGTGCGGCGACGAAAGCCGGTCGAAACTGTCTCCCGAATAATTCGGCGAGCCACCCGCGCCGCCGCGTGCCCTGGTCACCTTGCGGTCGCGCGTCCTTTTCCTGCTCGATCCGCGCGCGCACGATGTTCCACTGCGCCGGGGTGACTTCGATGTCGCGTCGGTAGCTCGCGTAAAGCTCCTGCTCGCGCTCAAGTTCTGTGAGCGCGCCCGTGCAGGGAGCGCAGAGCGCGAGGTGTGCGGCGAGGCTTTCGGCCGTGCGCCCTTCCAACTCCCCGTCAAAGTATTCCTCGATGAGGGGCAAGCACTCTTCACATTTCATAAGCTCACCTCCAGGTAGGGGCGAATCAGGCGGCGCATCTCGGCGCGCGCGCGGTGCAGATCGGTCTTCAACTTCGCGACCGTAAAACCCGTGACGGCAGCAATCTCTTCGTAACTCTGCTGCTGAAATATTTTGAGCGTAAAGACCATTCGTTTATCTTCATCGAGCCGGGAGAGCGCGTCGCGGATGACGCGGTTCAACTCCCTGTTGATTAAGGAATCGTCCGGCGTCAGCTTCTGGTCGCGCAGCTCCTGGACCGTTTCGTCGTCCAGCTCGACTTTGCGCGAGGAGTGCCGGCGCGCCCTCAAGGATTCGCGGGCGACGTTCTTGGCGATGCCGAAGAGCCAGGTCGAGAGCTTCGCGTCCTCTCTGAGCGCGCCCAGGTTTTTGTAGGCGCGCACGAAAGTCTCCTGCATCAGCTCTTCGGCGAGTTCCCGCTCATTGACCATGTCATAGATAAAGCTGATGACGGGCCGGCTGTAGCGCTCAAAGATCAACTGAAAGGCAGCGTCGTCGCCCGCGCGCGTGCGCGCTATCAGGTCGGAGGCCGAGTTCATCACTGTTCCTGGCGTCGCTCCCAACAATCTGGCCTCTCTCGCGGTCTTAATTGCCAGCCCTTTCATCATCGTTTCAGTAAGTGTCTCACGCCCCAAAAAGGTTTCAAAACGAGAAGCCGCGGGGCTTTTTTCGGCCAAGAGCTTTTCGGTGCGCGCAGGGGGAGGCCGACCGTTTATTTGACCGTAATTATCCGAGAATCAAAGGTCCGTGGAATCGCGGGGTAGATGAGCGTACCCGTCGAGTAAGTGGCGCGAGGGCTGAAAAGGTTGCAAGGATGTGCGAATCAGCGCCGCCGACCTCAATGCCATTGACGCGCCTCGCAGGTTTATCTTATCCTCCCGGCGCAACATAGAAGCGTCCAGCTTGCCTCGCGGGAGCCCATTTTTACTTACGCTATCTCTGCACGGTGTTCTGTCTGATCTTTACCGTCATGAATCCTATCAAAGCTGAGCTTGATAAATAAGGAGACTGAAAATGAAACGCTGCCCCGCTTGCCAACGAACGTATGATGACTCACAGGGCTTCTGCCCGCACGAAGGGACGCCACTGGTGAGCGATCCTCCGCAGGCTTATGACCCGGCGCAGACTCTTGTGGCCGGTTCGCCGCCGCCGCCACCGCCTGTCATGCCTCCGGCGGGCGACGTTCCGCCGTCGCAGTTTGCCGGAACAGAGCCGCCGCCCAATTACCAGCCTTATCAGCCACAGCCGCCACAGCCGCCGCCGCAACAACAATGGTCGCCGATGCCGCAACAGCAGCAGCAATGGGGAGCACCGCCGCCGGCTCGCAACATGAACAAGATCATCCTCCTTGCTGCGTTGGGACTCGTGGTGGCCGCAGGAGTCGGCCTGTTGATCTATTTCCTGACACGTTCCTCCGATTCGACTGCGACTGCGAGTTCGAATTCAGGTCAAAGTACAAATGCTAACACGCCAGCCAGACCTGCCAACCGCTTTGTGGGCACGTGGGTGGAAGAGACCAGGCCCAACTCCAAGCCTTCGAAGTTCACGGAGGACGGCAAGATCACGGAACAGGGGCCGGGCGGCAACGATGTCCAACAGGGCACTTACACGGCGACGGGCGACAAGGCATCCATCACCATCACCAGCGGGGCTCGGCCGGTGACCTTCAACGCCACGCTCGAAAGTAATAATCGGATGCGGATAGAAGCAATGGGGAGAACCCTCTACCTGGTCAGGAAATAGGGCGCAAGGCTTCGCGTGTGAATCGCCCACCGCTGCATTTCGGACCGGGCGCGAGCGCTCTCTACTCGTGAGTTAGCGCCTGACGCGTCTCGGGGCGGCGTTTGACCGGATGGACCGTGGCTTGCGACAATTACGACTACAACCCAATCAAAATCAGAAACCCGGAGAGAAAAATGAAACGTTGTCCCTCGTGCAACCGGACCTACGATGATGCGATGAACTTCTGCCCGACGGACGCGACGCCGCTCATAAGCGACGCGCCCCAGGCTTATGATCCCGCGAAGACTGTCGTGGCAAGCCCGCCTCCATCTGCGCCGCCGCCCACGCCTGAGGGCAATGTCCCGCCGACACAGGCTCTGGGAACAGGTGCGCCGCCCGTTTACCAACAACCCTACGAGCAGCCACAGCAGCCAGCCTATCAGCAGCCACCGCAGCAGTGGGCTCCGCAGCCGCCGCCGCAGCAATGGGGCGCGCCGCTTCCCCGCCGCAGCAATAACAAGATCTTCATTCTGGCCCTGGTCGGCCTCCTGTTGGCTGGTGGAGCTGGCCTCCTGATCTATTTCCTGACGCGCTCCGACTCGTCCTCTTCAACTTCATCTTCGAGCAACAGCTCCGGCACCTCTTCTTCCAACAGTTTCGTCGGCACCTGGAAACCTGCCGCCGACAGCGGCCTGCGCGGTGACTTCGATACCGTCACGATCAACTCCGACGGGACCTATTCCGTTCGAACGGCAAGAGGGAACAAAACCCACACCGGAAAATACACCATCGCAGGCGGTAAGCTGACGTTCGACGGAGAGTTCGGCGACGAAGTAAAAAGTAATGGCGCAGAGATTGTCATGGAGGGCGCACGCATGCTGTGGCGCGTTGGCACCAAGTCTTACTATTTTGATAAGTCGTAAACCGTCCGGGCGGAATCAACTCAAAAGGTTCTAACGGGCGCGCTTCATTAAAGCAGAACTATCGAATCGTCGCGCTCGCGCCGCGGGGCGCGTGCGGGCGGCAGCTCATGATGGTGGCGCGGGCAGGCGTCGCAGTAATCGCCCAGATGCTGTTTGCGATCCTCGCATTCATTGCAGTCGAGCGTTTCTCCGAGTCTTCTTAAGGCGTCCAGAAAGGGCAGGAGGAGGCGTCCGCGCGCGGTCAGGTGATACTCGACGTGCGGCGGGCTGCCCCCCAGGTCGCGGCGCTCGACGAGCGCATCGCGCTCCATATCGCGAAGTCGGCCGACGAGCGTCCGGCTGCTAATCGGATGCAGCGCCGCGATCAATTCGGTCGTGCGCTTCGGCCCCCGCGCCAGATCGCGCACCACAAGCATCGTCCACTTGTCGCCTATTAACTGCAAAGCGCCTGCCACAGGGCACCCGTCACCTTCGCGTCTTCGCACTTCAATCTCCTTTCGTGAATCGTAAATCGTGAATCGTAAATCGAAAAGACGTCCGTCTATTTACGATTCACGATTTACGATTCACGGCCTTTAGAGCTTATCACAAAGCCTCGCTGTTGCGGCCACTGGCGAAACTATTTTAAGATGTCTTTAATGCGAAGCCTTCTTTGCAGTCCTCTTGCGCCCAGATAGAGGAATTGAGCCCTCACACGGAAGTCAACGGTGCGGTCCTCGGACTGGACCTCGTCGCGATACGGAATCGCTGCTCTCATGATAAAAACCGAAATAGAATCCAAAGCTCCTTACGTTAAAGTTCTCCTGGCCCTGTTGCAACTGGCCGGCGACGTGACGACCGAAGCGGACCTGGACAGGGAGTTGGGCGCGGTCCTTGATTCCTGGTCGGAGATCATAGAGGCGGATGCAGCCTCAGTCCTGCGCTGGGACCAGGAGGCGAAACTGCTGCGACTCGCGGCCTCAAGAAACCTGCCGACGGGTATCTTCGAACGCTACACGCGGGGCGTCCCGCTCTCCGATCCGGTCTGCGGGCTCGCCGCGACCAGACGGGTCGGGGTGGTCGCGGACCTGGCGAGCGAGGCGCGTTTCGCGGAGCTTCATGCGGCGGCGCGCTGGTCTAGCCTGCGCGGCGCATGGGCAACGCCCATCAAAGGCACCGCGGGCGAGCTGCTCGGCGTGCTCCTGACCCTCTCGCGCGAGGCGGCCGCCATCTCTGCTGACGTGCAAGCCCTGGCGGACCTCTTCGCGCACGCGGCGGCCGTGGCCATCGAGAACCGCGAGCGCCACCTCAAATCCCTCGCCCGCGCCGAAAAGATCAGGCAACTCGAAGAGAGCCTGCGCCAGTCAGAGCAGCACAAGGCCGAGTTTATGTCCATCATCTCGCACGAATTGCGCACCCCTCTGAACGCGATCATCGGCTACGCGCAGCTGCTCGCGGACGGTTTTTCCGGCGAACTCAACGAGGAGCAGCAGTCGGACGTGCTGACGATAGTGGACTCCGCAGACAAACTCCTGAGGATGGTCGAGGATACGCTCGATCTGGCGCGGATGGACGCGGAGCGTTTTCCGGTCTACATGGACAGCATCTCGTTCGACGAGGTGGTCCGCCGCGCCGTCCAGAGCGTGCGGCCGTTGGCGGAAGCGAAGGGGCTGGAGATCAAGACTCACATCCCCATGGATGCCCCTGCGGTTCGCACGGACCCCGAAAGGGTGCGGCAGATTCTGACCAATCTGCTCTCTAATTCCGTGAAGTTCACGGAGTCCGGCTCGATCAGAATCAACGTCGAGTCGGACGACGAAGGCGGCGTCCGAATCAATGTGGAGGACACCGGGATAGGCTTTGACACGGGCTCGTTTCCGCACATCTTCGAAGAGTTTCGGCAGGCCGACGCTTCGACGACGCGGCTGCACGGCGGCACGGGCCTCGGCCTCGCCGTCTCAAAAAGATTGGTCGAACGCCTCGGCGGCACAATCGGAGTCAACTCGACGCCCGGCGTCGGCTCGGTCTTCTGGTTTCGCCTGCCAGCGGAAATCCCTGGGGCAGAGGTGTAAGGCTATGACAAACCACAGAGACACAGAGACACAGAGAAATGCAGAAGGCAGAAAGCAGAAAGCAGACAAGGTAGCATCTCTTTGCTGCCTATTGCCTGCTGCCTTCTTTCCTCCGTGTCTGCGGTGTCTCTGTGGTTAATGAATAGATTCACGCATGTTTGAAGATAAGGAAGAACAACCGACCATTCTCGTCGCCGACGACGAGCCGGTGAACCGCGCGCTGATTCAGCGACGTCTGCAACGAGAAGGCTATCGCATTCTGACGGCGCAGAACGGCAGCGTGGCCGTCGAGATGACCCGAGAGGCCCTGCCCGATCTGGTCATTCTGGACGTCATGATGCCCGAGATGGACGGGATGGACGCCTGCCGCCTGATTAAAGAGGACCCGGCGACGCGCGACATTCCGGTCATCTTTCTTTCGGCCCGTGACGAAACGGAGATGAAGGTCAGCGGCCTCACGCTGGGCGCGAACGATTACATCAGCAAACCTTTCAAGGCCGAGGAGCTGCTCGCGCGCGTTCACGTAGCCATACGCCTGAAGCGCGAGCGGGACCAGCTGCGGACCGATGCCGAGGAGGCCGCGGCCCGTGCCGAAGTCGCGCAGGAACGCGCCATGACCGACGCCCTGACGGGACTTCTGAATCGTTACGGCTTACAACACATTCTGGCGCGCGAGCAAGCGGAGGCGCGCCGCTACAATCGCTCGCTCTCCTGTCTCGTCATTGACCTGGACAACTTCAAAACGATCAACGACACCTACGGGCACGCGGTCGGAGACCTGGCCCTCCAACAGGTCGCCGGCATCCTCAAGGAAGCACTGCGCGGCTCGGACACTGTCTTTCGATACGGCGGCGAAGAGTTTCTGGTGCTCCTGCCCGAGACGGCTTTGGACGGGGCGCTGGCGCTCGGGGAAAAGATTCGCGCCGCCTCTGCCGCGCGCCCTTTCGGCGACGGTCAACGCGTCTTCAATCTCACACTGAGCGCGGGCGCGAGCTCGCTCTGCGAGGGGGAGTCCGGCAACGACATGATCGCGCGCGCCGACATGGCGCTCTACCAGGCAAAGGAAGAGGGGCGCAACCGCGTCGAGTCTGCGGCCTGCGTTTGATTTAGAAGAGGAGATTCGATGCGGCGAGAATATCTTTGCCTTTGTTACGCTACGGTTGCTCTACTTCTCTTCAGTGCGGTAGCCACCGCGCAAGTCGGACCGCTGCGGGGTCGTGTCTCTTTTAAGCTCGCAAGCGGCGAGCTCCTCCCCATTGAAGGGGCCGTTGTTGATGTTTTCCGCACGGACCTGCCAGCCAAATATCAGACGACGACGGACAAAGAAGGCAGATTTATTTTTGCTGGTCTCCCTTTTGCAGGTTCTTACATTCTATCTATCAGCGCTCCGAATACTCGCCCCGAAGCAATCCCTGACGTCAAGGCTGGCCGTGAGATCGAATACGAGATTACGCTTGAGCCCGGCGACGGGAAGAGATTGACGCTGGAGGAAGCAAGGGCAAGAGCTGAAGAGCATAGAATTGCGGGCGAGCCTTACGAGACTTTGGGCCGCTCATTCAAAGCGGGTAACGAAGCCTTGAATGCGAAGCGCTTTGACGAGGCAATCAAGCAGTATGACAAAGGCATCATGGCCGTGCCAGATCAGCTCGCCCTTCAGCCCGCTCTCTGGGCGAATAAGTCTGTGGCGCTCAGGTCACGCGGGGTCGAGCAATACAATGCATCTGTGACTGCCAAAGACGAAGCGACGAAAACAGCCAAGGTGGAAGCGGCCAGAAGGGATTTCAGGGACGCGGTTGAAGCGGCGACGAAGGCTGTCGAAATCCTCCGCATACAAATAGCGCCCACGGACCCGAATGAGCTGAGAAGCTACAACAACAATAAGTATTTTGCGCTCGCTGCGCGCGTTGAAGCGTTGAGACACTTCGTCGTCTTGGCCGACGCCTCACAGGCCGACGCAGCCCTTTCTGCTTTCCAGGAATACATCGAAGCGGAATCCGACCCTTACAAGAGAACCAAAGCACGGCTGGATGCGGCGAGGATGCTGCTCGACGTTGATTTAGCGGACCGAGCCGTCGAGGAGTTTCAAAGAATCCTGCTCATTGAGCCGGACAACCTGGAAGCGCTGTTCGGGGCGGGGGTGGCGCTTTATCGCTCGGGGAATAAGAATAGATTTTCGGAGGCGACTGAGTACCTACAAAAATTTGTGGACAGGGCCTCGGACGCGCACCCGATGAAGCAGCGGGCGAAAGAGACACTCGAAAACCTGCGAGCGTCCAGATAGAGTTTGATTCTCGATAGATTCTATGGGTTATCTTGATTTCGACGGAGGCAGATGATGTCAAAAGAGAACGTAGCATTGATTCATCGCTGGTTTGAGGAGGTCTGGAACAAGGGCAGGGCCGAGGCGATAGACGAGATGTTCGCCGAAGACGGCATCGCGCATGGACTCGGCAGCGAGGGCGAGACACTTCAAGGCCCCGCGGGCTTTAGGCCTTTCTTCGAGAACTTTCGCGGGGCTTTCCCGGACATCAGGGTGACCATCGAAGACACCGTCGCGGAAGGCGACAAGTTGGCTGCGCGCTGGGTTGGAAGAATGACGCACCGCGGCGATCACCTGGGCGTTCCCGCTTCAGGGCAGGCCGCAGAGATTACAGGTATGTGCATCGTGCGTATCCGCGACGGCCAAATCGTCGAAGCCTGGAACAACTTCGACATGATGGGCCTGATGCAGCAGATCGGCGCGATTTGAAACCCATTTCAGTCGCCCACCAACTTTAAGTAAATAGAGTCATAAGGTGGCCTGAACCAACAAAGCTGATGCATTCGATCAATCTTCTCCGGCTTCGGCAAGTAATTGTTTTCGCACCTTAGCCTCCAAGTAAAAGCCTGTCTTCTCTAATTTGTCATAATAAGGTTTGACCTTTGGGATTGCACCAACTTCTTTCAGCTTATTCAATAGATTTGCTGTTCTCATAACTGTTAGCTGCATTGTCTCGGCACGCTTACAGCCTCTAGTCTCATCTATCAACAAATGAGTTTGTCTGTAATCGGCTTGTGCGATGGCCGCCGCTTCCCCTTCGCCCAGGTCTGCTTTCAGAATAAGTTTGACGCCTTCGTCGGCTTCAACACAGTCAACTAGAAAGCCTGCCATTTCATTTAAGAGTTTTCGCAAACGTTGCTTTCCTTTATGCGGCGCTTTGTATGCTTCTCTTTTAACTTCGGGCGGTATGAGGATTTGCTTGTACAATAGTGGCAGGAATTGTGCGACTTCCAGCCTCACCAACCGAGAGAGTAAAGTGTTATCAATAACCGCTAGAGGCAGACCGCGCTGCTTAGAGTGTTGAGCCATTATTTCTTATCGCCGGTTAATTCATTGAGTACGAGCAGCCCAAGAGCAATACCAGCTATCCAACCAAGCGCGGTTAAATCTTTCTTCTTCTTCTGCTGACGTATTTGCTCTAGGACAGCCATAAGTGAGTTTTCATGTGCGGTGGGCTTATAACGATTAAAGTAAACAATCTGACTATCAGATACACCCGTAACCGGAATGCCCTCTTCTACAAGAGGAATAATCGGCTTGCCAAGTTGTGTGGCATTTTGAAGTTCAAGAGAAACAAGATTCCTTGCCGCCATTGATGCGGTTTTGGTTATTAACGCGATAACAGCGTCGCTATCCATTATTTTCAAGGTTGAATCAGGTATCGCTTGGTTAGCAGGTTGGGTACGGTCAGGTAATAGAATTGAAATATCATAAGCAGCCGCTACTGCGCGTAATCGTGCGGCAATCGGGGCGTCTAATTGCCCATACGCATAACTAAGAAAAACCTTCATACCACAATTCCATCCTTTACAAAGCTGAAAATAAAAGCGCTTCCTCACTGACGCGGATCTATGTTGTAGGCCTTGATCTTGGAATTGAGCGTCGTCGCATTCATTCCCAGGAGGCGCGCGGCGCGCGACTGGTGGCCGCCCGTCTGTTCCAATGCTCGTCGAATCAAGTCAATCTCGAAGCGGCGCACCTCGTCATAAAAATTGATGCCGCGCCCGAGGTCCAATGCCGAGACGCCGGCTGCGCCCTCGCGTATCGCGGCGCGCGCAGTCTGCGGGTCCGCTATCTCAGCGCGCAGGCACTCGCGCGTCATCTCGTCTCCTGGCGCGATGACGACCGCACGCTCAATCGCGTTCTCCAGTTCGCGCACGTTGCCGGGCCACGAATAGGCTTCGAGCAGCGCGAGCACCTCTGGGCGTATGTTTTCAGAGACCTGCCGCCCGTTCTCTTCGTTATATTTTTGGATGAAATGCTGCGCGAGAAGGAGTATGTCTTCGCGGCGGTCGCGCAGAGGCGGCAGCTCAATCGGCACGACCGAGAGGCGATAGTAGAGGTCTTCGCGGAAAGTGCCCTGCTTGACCGCTTCCTTCAGGTCAATATTGGTCGCGGCGATGATGCGCACGTCAACGCGGCGCGGGGTTGTGTCGCCCAAGGGCGTAAATTCTCTTTCCTGTATGACGCGGAGCAGCCGCGCCTGCGTCTCTGGCGGGATGTCGCCGATCTCGTCCAGGAAGATCGAGCCGCCGTCCGCGACTTCAAACAAGCCTTTCTTCGCGGCGACAGCGCCCGTGAATGCGCCGCGCGTGTGACCGAAGAGTTCGGATTCGAGAAGCTCCGAGGGGATGTTCGAGCTGTTGACTGTGACGAAAGGCTTGTTCGCGCGCGGGCTCGCTTCGTGAATGGCCTTGGCGATCAGTTCCTTGCCGGTGCCCGACTCGCCCGTGATGAGGACGGTCGAGCGCGCGGGCGCGACCTGATCCACCAGGCGAAAGACCTCCTGCATGATGTCGGAATGCCCGACCATCTCGCCGCGGTCCACGGCGCGGCTCATCGCGCGGCGCAAAGTCTGGCGCTCTTCTTCTTTGCGACGACGCTTTATCCCTGCGGCGACCTGCGCGACGATCTGCTCATTCTGAAAAGGCTTGCGAATGCAGCCGAACGCGCCCTTCTCCCAGGCGGCGATGGCCGTGTCGAAAGTCGCGTAAGCCGTAATCATGATGACGGCGGCCTCCGCGTCTATCTTCAGAAACTCTTCGAGCGCGCGAAGCCCCCCCATGCCCGGCATCGAGACGTCCAAAAGCACAACGTCGTAGGCCCTGCGCCCGTAAGCCTCAAGCCCGTCCTCGCCGGTCTTCGCCAGGTCAACGCGATAGCCTTCCGCCGAAAGGAGCGTCTCCAGGACATCGCGCATTATCTCCTCGTCGTCCACGACGAGCACCGAACCCTTTTTCGCCATACGCGCATTATAGAAGGCAGGAGTGGAAAGGGAGAAATGGAGAAGAAGAAAAAGGCTACAGGTGGAAGTCAAATTACAGCCCGCGCAAGCGGGCGACAGAATAAAGCCCAGGGCGTTAGCCATTAGTATCTACACAAGTCAGAAACCTCCATTTTTCTTAGGATTTCTGACTACTTGGGAAAGTGACCAGAGCGCAGCAAAGATCAGACCTGAATTTGTTCGATCCGTTTTTCCTAAGATTTTTGCAGGTTTTCGAGATAGTTCAATGATTCCCAAACATCTATCAATACTTGTGTAGATACTAATGGCGTAAGCCCTGGGCTGTATGCTGCCGCCCGCTAGCGCGGGCTTTTTCTTTTTGTTGCGATCTTAACCCCGCGCTGACGCACGGGGCTTTATGCTGCCGCCGTCTAAAGACGGCTTAAAACATACTTTGGTCTTTCTTCTTGCTTTTAGTCGCTCGCGGCTTGAAGGTGCGCGCGCGCGTTGACGGTTGGAAGTGTGATGCGGAAGGTCGTTCCCTTGCCCGGCGTGCTCTCGACGGCGATGTGGCCCGAGTGCTCCTGCACGATGCCGTAGGAGACTGCGAGTCCTAATCCTGTGCCGCGACCCACCCCTTTGGTCGTGTAGAACGGGTCGTAAATCTTGGCGACGTTTTCGGGCGCAATGCCGATGCCTGTATCAGAGACTTCGATCTGGAGCGTGTCGTCATCGGTCGCGGAGGTCGAAAGCGTGATACGCCCGCCCTCTGGGATGGCGTCGCGCGCGTTGAGAATCAGATTGGTGAAGACCTGTTGGAGCTTGACGGCGTTGGCGAAAGTCTTCGGCAGGTCCGCGTCGTAATCGCGCACGATCTCTATCTGGCTGCGGCGCAGTTGCGGCTCAAGCAGTTGGAGCGTGTCGTCTAAAACCTGATTGACCGAAAGCTCCGTGAATTCGGTCGCGCCGCCCGTGCGCGAAAAATTGAGCAGGTTGTTGACGATATCCGAGGCGCGGTCCGCCTGGCGTCTGACCTTTTGCAAGAGCGCGTGCTTCGGGTCCGTTTCGGGCAGCATCCCCATCAGCATTTGCGTGTAGGAGGAGACGCCCGTGAGCGGCGTGTTCACTTCATGCGCGACTCCCGCCGCTAAGAGACCTATGGAGGAGAGTTTCTCGCGCTGCTGCAACTGCTCTTCCAGGCGCATGCGCGTCGTCACGTCTTCGAGGACGACGAGCACGCCTGTGCGCCCTTGTGAATCCGCCTGCAGAGGCGCGAGCGCGATGTTGACGACGAGCGAGCGCCCTCCACGCGTCGCCGTATGCAGCTTGTAGATATGGCGCAGTTCCGTCAGATTCCACTCGTTCGCGCCCAGGACCTGGTCTAGCGTCTCGCCGAAGTCTTCCGCGAAAAGGTCCTCGACGCGGCGGCCGATGACTTCGTCGCGCCGGACGCCGAGCATCTGTTCGAGCGCGGAGTTGCAGCGCGTCACCCTCCCCTCCAGATCAGCTGCGAGCAGGCCGACGTTGATTGACTCGACGATGGACTCGTTGAACTCTTTGAGCAGCTCCAGCTCCGCGGCGCGCTCCTGCTGCTCCTGGTAGAGCAGGCTGTTCTCGATGGCGACGGCGACGTAGCCCGAAACGGTGCGCAGGATTTCGACGTCTTCGGAGGAGAGCAGCGACCCGTCGGCCGAGCGTCCCAGGCCGATGACCGCGACCATCCGCCCGCGCACCACGCAGGGCACATAGTAATGGAGCGCGCGGCGCACGAAGGTCGCCGTCTGCGGCGCCAGGTCCAGATCGTCCGCGCGGACCACCCCTGTCTCGGCGGAGCGCGCGCGGATCATCTCGCGGAAATCCGGCGGCACGATCATCGCCGACGACAAACCGAGCGAGCGCGCCACGCGGTAGCCCGCAGGCGAGTCCACGTCCTCAATGAAGATGGCGATGCGGTTGACGTTGAGGACCTGCTGGAGGCGGCTGACGAGGGCGTTGAGCAGCGGTTCAAGCGCCGTCGTCGCCGAAAGCGTGCGACCGAAATCGAGCAGGCCGTTTCGCATGTCGTAGCGCTCGCCGTAAAAGAGACGGTCCGTCCGCTCCTGCAAGAACTTCTTTATCGGCGCGGCGATCATCACGATTGCCGTCATGGCGACAACCGCACCGATAACGCGCAGGGTGAGCTCGTTAATGCTGACTTCGCCGACGAGCGTATAGAGTCCCGCCAGGTAAACCACGGCGCCGATCATCACGGCGATGGCGAGCGTCGTGAGCGCGTAAACCGCCGCGCGCCGGACGACGATGTCCACGTCCATCAGGCGGTAGCGGACCACAGAGTTGCCGAAGGTGAGCGGAATCAGAATGAGCGGCAGGACCGCGACGTCCGTCAGCCAGCCCTGCGTCCGGATGCCGAAGATATAAGGAATCCCGTAGAGCAGGGTGAAGGGCGTGATGGCGAGCGCCGAGCCCCAGACGACCCACTTGAGCTGCTGGCGGATAACGGCCGACTCGCTTTTGACAAACGTCCAGACGAGCATCGCCGCGCTCGCCAGCACTCCCAGCATGAAGTGCACGAAGGCTGCTGCGTAGTAGCCGTCTATGAACCTCGCCGAAAAAGGCAGGCGCGAGGGGGGCGTCAGCGTCGTGACGTTGTAGATGAGCGTCGCCGTAAGAGTCAGGAAGAGCGCCGGGATGTAAATGAGAAAGATAGGCCAGCGCCTTCCGCTGCCGATCTGTCGTTGGACCGGATAGCGGGCGCAGAAGTGCACCAGCAGCGGCGCGAAGAAGATGTAGGCGGCGTCGTCCAGGAAAGCAATCGCCACATCCAGGTCTTCATATTGCCCCGTCGCCTTAAAGAAGTGGAAGACGAAAGCCGTCAGGCAGAGAGTGGCGAAGTGTATGACGAAGGGGGCGCGCCCGCCCTGCTTGAAGAGTACGAAGAGTCCGACGAAGAGATAGACGATGCCGATGAAGTTGATGTAGAGGTCGTGCGTTTTCCAGGTCGTAACTTCTTCGGGGTAGATGTCCGCATCAAGTCTTCGGATCTCTTCCGCGTTTGACGGTCGTTCAATCCGGTAAACGAGATGCCCGCCGACTCCGGCCTCTTCCAGATAAATCGGGATGTCCTGAATGTAGCGGACTTCATCGAATTGAATTCCATCTTCGCTGATGCCCCTCAGAATATCGCCGGGCAGAATGCTTAAAATGCCCGCACGTCCGACGCTGGAATCCGGGTCAACAGATTCGGCAAGGATTCCGTTTTCGGTCTGAACCCAGCGGATGCCGTCCGTCGGCGGGGACTTGTGCTTGAGGCGCTGCTGGAAGTTGAGCGCCCCGGCGATAGTCAACAAGGCCGCCGCAATCAGCAGCACCCAAGCCTTTGTTGTCAGCACTGAGCCTTTCATCTTATCAGCACCGCTCTTGCACTATTCGTAACCCCGCCCGCCACAAGGGCACACTCCAACGTCGGTTCGATTCAGGCAATCAATGTTCCAAGCCGTTCCATATCCGGGACGTTTCCGGGGCCTTTTACTATCAGCCTCAACCCGCACAAAGCATAGCCTTGCAGCCCAAACTGTTTCCATTATTTCAAGCATATTCTCAATAGAGGCGGAAACAGGAATTTTGAAGGGAGCAATCTCCAAAATCTCGGACTCCTCCGAGATTTTGGAGAAGGTAAAAGGCAAAAGGTAAAAGTAAAAAGAGGCTGGAAACCTATGTCCACACTTTTGCCTTTTTACTTTTACCTTTTGCCTTCTTCAGAATCTGACAGAGATGCCGCCGCGTAGGGAGCGGCGCGCTGTGTCAATGGACCAAAGGGTCTCGCCGTCATCGGTCGTGACTTGCGTGTCGAGCAGGTTGCGCGCGTCAATCACGGCCTGCGCGCGGACGGGCAGCCCGAAGGTCGGCAACTCCTGCGTCACCTGAATGCTCAGGCTCGGATCATAAACGGCGAGGCGCCCGGCGAATGGGTCAATCGCAAAGACGGTCGCACTCGGTGAGAAACGGAAGACCGTGCGAACGCGCGTCCCTGTGTCCAGGTTCGCGCTCATCTCAAGGGCGGCTGTCTGGAAGAGACCGTTGTCGAAAATCTCTGAGGGATTGTTGAGTCCATTGCTTGAAAGCTGCTGCCCGCGCCCCATCGAATACCCGGCGGCAGCGCTGAGGATGCGGCTGATGCGGCGCGTGTAAACGACGCGCACGCCGCGGGCGGCCCCCTGCTGGTTGGCGACTTTCATCAGCGGTGCGCCGCCCTCGCCCGAAAAGGCCGAGAGCGGCATGCTAAAGAAACCCACGCCGCGATTCGAGGTCGTGTCGAAAAACGCAGTCGCTTCGACACTCGACTCGTTGTCAATCACGCGCTCGACGCCGAACTCAAGACGGCGGCTGCGCCCCATCACCGCGCGCCCGTCCACTAGAGCGACAGGTGTGGAGACCGGCTCCTGGAAGATGACCTGTTCGCCTTCGAATTCCGCCACGCTCTGCGCCGCGCTCGCCCAATCAGTCGCGGGCGCGTAAGCCGCACGAACACGCGTCCGCGGGCCTGCGTCGAACTGAATGCCGAAGCGCGGGCTGACGGAGCTGGCGCGGCTCGCGCCGAGGAAGCGCGCATAGTCCAACCCGAGCACGATCACGACACCGTCGCGCACGACCCACTCGTCAACCGCGCGCAGCGATACCTGCCCGAGCGATTCCCCATCCGCTCTATCTTTCGGAGTGAAATTGTTAAGAAGTCCGGCCGTCGCGCTCAGACGGACCAGATGTTTATCCGCGGCGCGGATGCTGGCCCTGGTCTCCAGGCGCTGCGGAGCGTTTGGCCCCGCGCCCGTTTGCCCAGCGAAGATGAGATCAATGCGTTGGCTGACGGGACGGCTGATGGCGAAGTTTAGTCCGGCGAAACTGTAGCCGCCCGAAGCCGAAGAGGTGGCGACGTATGTTTCGATGACGCCCTGCGTGCGCGCCTGCTCGGAATCCGTATCCTCGGCGCTGCCGGTCTGCATCCCCACATCATCGGAGAGTTCGCCCTCCGAGTCGTCAGCGGCATCCGAGGCCGCGAGCACGGCGCTGACGGTCGCGTCCTCGCCTTCGCCCGCCTGAAAGATCGAGCGACTGCCGGAGCGCGAACGTAATAACCATTTCCGGTCGTCGCGGTCTTTGCGCCGTTCGGGCGCGGTCCGGCCAGCGCCTATGGGTTCCAGATTGAAGCGGTAGATGATTTCATCGGAGGGGCGGACCTGGACTGAATCGAAGAGGACCGCGTTGAAACCGTCGGCGATGGCGCGCAAAGAGTAGCGGCCCGGAGCGATCTTGGCGACGAAGCTGCCGTCGGCCGCGCTCTTGACCTGCTTGATTACTTCCTCCGCCCCGTCCTTGAGAAGCGAGATAATCGCCCCGGCTATCGGGTTGCCTTTACTGTCACGGACAGAGCCGCTGACGGTCGCCACACGCCCGCCAGCCAATACCTGCGTCGCGCCCGCCCCGCACACAAAGACGAGAGCCAGAAGCGCCAGACTCGCGCGCAAAGTTTTCCTCATCGCGGCAAAACCTCCGGGCGCTGGCCTTGCGAGGAAACGGCGCGCCTCAACACGAGCACATCTGAAAGGCAAAAGGTAGAAGGAAAAATGTAAAAGTCAGAAGTAATAATCATATCTCGCCACTTTTACCTTTTGCCTTTTTACTTTTATCTTCAGGTATGAGCCAAACCCCCGCTTGAGAAGACGATATTTTCCGCCATCCCTGCGAAGCATGTCAAGCAAACTATCCGTTGCTGGCTCCTGAGATGACAGATACCTGCGAAAAGGATGTCAGGCGCTTTTAGTTTTGAAGAGACATCTCAACGAAACAGACCGCCCTACTAAAGCGGCCTATCTCGTCTCCGGGGATTAAAATCCAAGAATTATGGCGCTTTGGCTAGAAAGACATCCCAGGCCCAGCGCCCCACCTTAGCGCCCTTGGCGTCGTCAATCTTCGCCCGATACCGAAAACGATTGCCGTACTCGTCCCCACGCTTCGCCTCTTTGTAGTCCAGATGCAACTTCGCCACGTCAAGAGACGATAGGGTGCGCAACTCCGCCGGTTCTGAGATACCGTTATGGTTGACGTCCTGCCAGAGTCGAAGATTTGAGAAGATGGCATCCCTGCTGTCAATTACCCCGTCGGAGTTTCCGCCCTGCGCTGGCTTATCGTATTCAGCAAGTGCCAGAAATCCATTAGGAGAGGCTGATGGCGACTGCGGCGTGAAGTTGCCGAATAACTCCTTGCCATTGTCTATTGTGCCGTTGCCATTGCGGTCAAGAGCCAGCCA
>Ga0268243_1000095_pt1 | contig 21996 bp, 23 predicted proteins | sample BulsoiMagMametaG_FD_200254 | JGI IMG/M metagenome (GOLD analysis project Ga0268243, IMG submission 200254) | Bulk soil microbial communities from Mexico - Magueyal (Ma) metaG (v2) (version 2) | ecosystem: Environmental > Terrestrial > Soil > Agricultural land | place: Mexico: Magueyal...
GAACTGGCGGGTCAGGTTGGGGTGGATGACCGCCGAGCCCTCGGCGGCCAGGTGCACGGCCCGGGCCAGCTCGTGGGCGTCGATGTCCTTGAGCAGGTAGCCGGCGGCGCCGGCCTGGATGGCCTCGCCCACCCGGGCCTGGGTCTCCTCCACGGTCAGCATGACCACCCGGGCGCTGGGCACGGTCCGGGAGATGGTCTGGGTGGCCCGGATGCCGCCGAGGACGGGCATGCGCACGTCCATCAGCACGACGTCGGGCCTGACCTCCTCGGCCAGGTCCACCGCCTCCTGGCCGTCGCTGGCCTCGGCCACCACCTCCAACTCGGCGTCCAGGGCCAGGGCGGCCTTGATGCCGTCCCGGGTCAGCGGATGGTCATCTGCCACGAGGATGCGAACGACGTCACCCATCCCGCCCCCTTCACCGGACGATCTGTTCATCTCGATCGTACCGCTTCAGGCGAGGCGAATGAACCCGTCGATCCGGACAGGACCTCGTCCATGTCGCGCGAAGCGCTGGCGGCTCGGAGTTGACGCGCTAGGCGATGCGCACCCTGCGGCGTTGCCCGCGGCGCAGCGCGCGTCGCTCCTCCTCGGACAGACCACCCCAGACACCCGCATCCTGGGCCGTGTCCAGCGCCCACTGGAGACACTCCTCACGGACGGGGCAGAGCGCACAGATAGCCTTGGCCGACTGCACCTGGGCCTCGGCCGGTCCGGTGGTGCCGACCGGGAAGAACAACTCGGGGTCGACATCGCGGCAGCGGGCACGATGGCGCCAATCCATTGACATCCTCACTTTCCGGTGCAAGCCCTGGGGGAAGGGCAAGAGCGGCGTGAGTCTAGGACAGGAAACCCGCCTTGGGAAGGTCCAATTTCTCGCTCGAGCGGTTGAAACTCCATCATTTGCCGCACACGCCCAAGGTTGGTTGCATCGCTGGCATACCCCTGCTGAGCGGCACGAAACGTGCGGACGCCATCATTGATGTAATGAGAACGGCTGATATCTATCAGAAGAATTACGCACGCCGCGACGGAGCAATCACACTGAGCGCCGAGCGGTGACAGCCGAATGTCACGCTGGTCCGGTCGCCGACATATTCGCCGTCGAGCTGGAATGGCAGGGGGACGTCGGCACTCAGCGAGAACCCGTCGAGGTCGGCCAGGACCGGGAGCCCCGGGTAGCCGGCCCGCGGGCTGGGCGAGAGCATGCCGGTCAGGGCCCGGACCAGCGCCCGGGTGGCCATGGTCTGGCCGACCAGCAGGTCCAGGCCCCCGTCCCAGGCCGCCCCCGGGGTCGGCCGGAACGGCCGCCGGCCCAGGTAGGTGAAGGGGTCGCCGTTGCCGACCAGGGCGAAGAAGCCGTGCCGGGGCGGGCGGCCGTCGGGCAGGTGGACGGTCAGGTGGGGGTGCTCGCGGTCGGCGCCGGCCAGCAGGGCCTTGATGCCGGCGGCCAGGTAGGCCCGGTCGCCGTAGAGCTGCTTGGCCCGCTGGCGGCGCTCGACCTCGCGGACGATCGCCCCGCCCAGGCCCAGGCCGGCGTTGAGGGCGAAGCAGCGCTCGTCGGCCACCCCCAGGGTCAGGGGGCGGCGGGCCCCGGCGGCCAGGAGCTCGACCAGGCGGGCGGCGGCCCGGTCGGGGTCGGCGGGCAGGCCCAGGCCGCGGGCGACCACGTTGACCCGGCCCCCGCCGAGCAGGCCGAGCGCCGCGTCCGAGCCCCGCAGCCCGTTGACGACCTCGTTGACCGTGCCGTCGCCGCCGAGCACGGCCACCACCTCGGACCCGCCGGCCACCGCCTGGGCGGCCAGCTCGGTCGCCTGCCCGGCGTGGCCGGTCTGGAGCAGCTCGACCTTGTGGGCGGCGCCCAGCCTGGCCACCACCCGGTCGCGCTGGCGCCCACTGAACCGGCTGGCATGCGGGTTGGCGATGAGGGCGACGCGCACGGGCCTAGCCCGCTTCTTCGTCCTCGAGAAGCCCGTGCCGCAGGACCGCGAGCGTCCGGTTGAGGAGGCGGCTGACGTGCATCTGGGAGATGCCGAGGCGGGCGGCGATCTGGGACTGGGTCATGCCGCTGAAGAACCGGAGGTACAGGATGCGGCGCTCACGCTCGGGGAGCCCGGCGATCAGGGGGCCGAGGGCGGCCCGGTACTCGAGGGCCTCCAGGCTCTCGTCCTCGGCCCCGATGTGCTCGCTGACCGCGGGGGCGTCCTCGCCCCCGGCGGGGGCGTCCAGGGACACGACCGCGTAGGCGTTGGAGGTGTCCAGGCCCTCCAGCACCTCCTCCTCGGGCAGGCGGGCCTTGGTGGCGATCTCGGCGATGGTGGGGGAGCGGCCGATCTCCTGGGACAGCTCGGCCACCACTTTGTTCAGCGACAGGTTGAGCTCCTGGAGCCGGCGCGGGACCCGCACCGCCCAGCCCTTGTCGCGGAAGTGGCGCTTGAGCTCGCCCACGATGGTCGGGGTGGCGTAGGTGGAGAACTCGACCTCCCGCTCCAGGTCGAAGCGGTCGATGGCCTTCAGCAGCCCGATGGTGCCCACCTGGACCAGGTCCTCCAGGGGCTCGCCGCGGTTGCGGAACCGGCGGGCCAGGTACTCGACCAGGGGCAGGTGCAGCCCGACCAGCTCCTCGCGCAGGACCGGGTCGCGGGTCTCGACGAAGCGCCGGAACAGGTCCTTGGCATGGCCGCGGTCCACGGTGCGGCCCTGCAGCGGGGCGACGCCGTTGCCGGCGGGGTCCGGGTCCCGCTGCCCGCCGGCGCCCGGAAGCTCGCTCACCCGCGTCCGCCCGCCTTGCGGAAGCTGAGCCACAGCCGGCCGTCGTCGGACTGCTCGCTGACCTCGTCGGTCATGGCCGACAGGATCTGCCAGGCGAAGGTGTCCCGGGCCAGCGGGTCGCCGGTGTCGCCGGCCTCGATGGAGACGTCGACCCGGAGCTCGGCGTCGGCCAGGTGGTAGGCGACGTTGAGGGTGGTGGCGCTGCCCCGGCGGGCCAGCAGCTGGGTGCAGGCCTCGTCGACCGCGATCCGGAGGTCGTCGATCTCCTCGTAGGTGAACTGGAGCTGGGCCGCCAGGCCGGTGGCGGCGGCTCGGACCACCGCGAGGTAGGCGCCGGACGCGGGGATCTCGAGATGGACGGTGGACGTCATGGTGTCGCGAGCTCCCCTGCCGCTGTCGTTGCCGCTCCATCCAACCCCGCTCCCGGCGGTTCGCGCAAGGCGTGTCAGCTGGGCGGCCGGGCCACCCACAGGGTACGACCGCGGGCCGGCTCGGCCGGGATGGCCGGCCACATCGGCCGCCGCCCGACCACGCGCAGCCCGGCCGCGTCGACCAGCGCCTCCAGCTCCCGGTCGCCGTACAGCCGCTGGCGGTAGGTCTCGGCCTCGCTCACCCCGCCCAGGGTCCAGCGCAGCCGCTCGGTGACCAGGTCGCCGTCGAGCTCGTAGCTGGCGTCCAGGCGCAGGCCGTCGCGGTCGACATGGCGGCCCGGCTCCCAGCCCTCGTGCACGAACCGGGCCGACAGCGGCTCGACCACCACCGTGCCCCCGGGGGCGGTCACCCGGCCGAGCTCGGCCAGGGCGGCCACCACCTCGCCCGGGTCGAGCAGGTAGTTGAGGCTGGCGTTGAGGACCGTGACCAGGTCGGCCCAGCCGTCGCGGACCGGGACAGCCCGCAGGTCGCCCACGGCCAGCAGGGGCGGGGCTCCACCACCCGGGCCGGGGGCGCTCGCCGGGACGCGCTTGGCCGCGGCCACGGCCAGCATGGTGGAGGAGAGGTCGAACCCCACCACCTCCAGGCCCCGCCCGGCCAGCTCCACGGCGGCGCTGCCGGTGCCGCAGGCGGCCACCAGCACCCGGCGGACGCCGGTCCCCTGGCCGGCCGCGGCCTCCAGGCACAGGTCGGCGAACCGGTCGTAGGGGGCCGCCCGCCAGACCAGGTCGTAGACGTCGGCGTAGCGCCGGTAGGCGCCGGGGGGAACGGCGGACACGGCGCGATTCTGGCAGATGACGGGCGCGGTAGACTCAGGACCCTCATGATCGACGGCCGAATTCCCGAGCCGGCGCGCATCACCAGGCAGCGCACGGCCGTGCTCGAGGCCCTGCGGCGCGCCCCCGAGCCCCTGTCGGCAAAGGAGCTCCACGCCGGCCTGGGAGATTCCGTGGGGCTGGCCACCGTCTACCGCGCCCTCCAGGGGCTGGTGGATGCCGGGCGGGTGGACGTGTTCCGGCGCGAAACCGGCGAGGCGCTGTTCCGTCTCTGCAATCCCGTGCACCATCACCATCTGGTTTGCCGGCGCTGCGGCCGGGTGGTCGAGATCGACACCTGCGGGGTCGACCTGTGGGCGTCCCGGGTGGCGCACCGCCATGGATTCACGATCACCGACCACCAGGCGGATGTTTTCGGCGTGTGCGCCGCCTGCCGGGCCGGCTCGTGAAAGCGCGCCGCCCGCGCCAATTCCGGCGCGGGCGGCGGAGCAGGGCGGCCGTCTAGGCCGACTCGGCCTTGCTGTTGGCGCGGGCGCCGGTGCGGCGGCGGGCGGCCGCCGTGGCCCTGGAGGTCGAGCCCGGCTTGCGGCCCCGCTTCTTCAGCGTCTTGCCGAGGCCCTCGAGCTTGAGGTCACGGTAGTTCTTGGCCGAGATGTCGAGCTGCTGGGTCGACCCGTCGGGGTGACGGATGGACAGCTGGTAGGCCTCCCCCTCGGCAATCTCGGACCGGTCGATGTCCGAGACGTACATGGTGATCGTCTTGGTGCCCATGCAGGCTCCTTTCATTGCCTATCAGCGCATTCCAGTTCCCCCACCGCGCTGATTTCTTGAAGAGATAACCACAGGGGATCATCGGTTCGCAACAAGTCCAGGTGAAATCCTCACCCAAACAGCACACAAAATCATTGTCCGGTTGCTGTCTCAACGACTGAGTCAGTCGGAATGACGCGATCGGGTAAGAAATGGACGTCCGGCCGCCGCCGGGGTGCGCCCTGGGCTAGCGCTGGGAATTCGCCACCCACCCGTCCCGGGTGACCAGCCGCACCTGCTCCAGGTTGGCCAGGTCGGCCAGCGGGTCGCCGTCGACCAGGAGGAGATCGGCCCGGGCCCCGGGCTCGATGCGGCCGGTGTCGTCGAGGCCGAGGTGGGCGGCGGCCCGGGAGGTGGCCGTGGCCAGCGCCTGGGCCGGGTCGAGGCCGGCCTCGACCAGCAGTCGCAGCTCCTCCACGTCGACCCCGGGTGGCGGGCCCTGGTTGCCCAGGTCGGTGCCGTACAGGACCCGCCCGCCCCGGGCCAGGAACCGGCGCACCCCGGCCCGCCGGGCGGGAGCGGGGTCGATGTGGAGGGTGGGCACGGCCACCACCGACTCGGCCAGGGCGTCGACCAGCCGGTCGGGGAGCCCGGCGGGGTCGAACGGCCAGTGGGCGAGCTCGCCCACCCCGGCGGCCAGGGCCTTGGCCGCCTCGGCGGCGGTGCCCACATGGGCGGTGACGGCGAGGCCGCGCTCGGCGGCGGCCCCGACCACGGCGGCCAGGACCGGCCCGGGCAGGGTGGGGCCGACCCGGTCATCGAGGGCGACCTTGACCACGGCCGCCCCGGCCGCGGCCAGGTCGGCCACGGCCGCCGCGGCCTCGGCGGCCCCCTCCACCGGCCGGGCCGTGCCCGGCGGGGCCCACGGGGCCCGGGTCGGGTAGCCGCCGGGCACGGTGACGATCTGCCCGGCGGCCAGCAGCCGCGGCGACGCCGAGGGGTCGGCGGCCACCCGGCCGAGGGCGGCCAGCCGCCCGGCCGGCCAGCCGAGGTCGCGGACCGTGGTCAGGCCGCCGGCCAGGACCCGGGCCGGGCTGTAGAAGTCGAGATGGACGTGGGTGTCGACGAACCCGGGGAGAAGGGTGGCCCCGGCGCCGTCGACCACCAGGGCGCCGGCCGGGACGGCGGCCTCGCCCGCCGGGCCGACCCGCTCGATCAGCCCGCCGGCGGCCACCACGGTGCGGCCGGGCACGGGCGCGGCGCCGCTGCCGTCGAAGACGGCGGCGCCGACGATGGCCAGGGTCGGAGGCGGCATCGCGGCAAGCTACACCGGTACCATCCTGGCCATGAACGACCGCCCCGGCGTCGCCCCCCTGGTGCTGCACGGGCCGCCGGACGGCGATGCCCCGCTGCGGCTCGGCCGCCGGGTCACCCTGTACGTCTGCGGCATCACCCCCTATGACGCCGCCCACGTCGGGCATGGCTTCACCTACGTGGCCTTCGACACCCTGGCCCGGTTCCTGCGGGCCCGCGGCCACGAGGTCGTCTACTGCCAGAACGTGACCGACGTCGACGACGACGTGCTGCGGCGGGCGGCCTCCAACGGCGAGGACTACCTCGCCCTGGGGCGGCGGGAGACGGCCGCCTACCTGCGCGACATGGACGCCCTCAACGTGGCCCGGCCCGACCACTTCCCCAAGGCCACCGAGGAGATCCCGGCCATGCTCGAGCTGGCCGGCCGCCTGGTCGACGCCGGCCACGCCTACGAGGTCGACGGGACCCTGTTCTTCGACGTCACCACCTACCCGGGGTTCGGGGAGCTGTCGGGGCTCGGCCAGGCCGAGCAGGGCGAGCTGCTGGCCGAGCGGGGCGGCGACCCCGACGACCCCCGCAAGCGCAACCCGCTGGACTTCATCGTCTGGCAGCGCAGCCAGCCCGGGGAGCCGTGGTGGGACAGCCCCTGGGGGCGGGGCCGGCCCGGCTGGCACCTGGAGTGCTCGGCCATGGCCCGGCGCCACCTCGGGGTCACCATCGACCTGCACGGGGGCGGGGCCGACCTGGTCTATCCCCACCACGAGTCGGAGCGGGCCCAGTCCGAGTCGGCCAACCGGGCGCCGTTCGTGCGCCGCTGGCTGCACACCGGGATGGTGCGGTACCAGGGCGAGAAGATGTCCAAGTCGCTCGGCAACCTGGTCTTCCCCCGCGACCTGTTCCGCGATCACGAGCCGGCCGTGGTCCGCCTGGCCCTGCTCGCCCACCACTGGCGCTCGGAGTGGGAGTGGGACCCGGCCGAGCTGAAGGAGGCCACCGAACGCCTGTCGACGTGGCGCGGGGCCTGTGGACAGCCCGAGGCCCCCGTCGCCCCGGCGGGCTACCCTCCCGTTCGGGGGCCCCACCAACCGGGGGGTGGGGGTGACGCGCGCCTGCCCGGGGCGGTCGACGCGGCGCTGGCGGCCGACCTGGACACGCCGGCGGCCCTGGCGGTGGGGGACGACCTGGCCGAGCGGGGGGACGGGGCCGGGGTGGCGGCCACCGCGGCCGTCCTCGGGGTCGACCTGGGCCCGGCCGCCGGCTGACGCGGCCGCACTATCCAGGCTCGCCGGGACGGGCTACCCTGCGGGTATGCGTGGGGACAAGGTGGAGGTGCTGGTCGACACCGGCAACGGGAGCGTGCGGGGGTTCGAGATCGTGGCCACCCGGTCGGGGCGGCGGGTGGAGGTGACCACCTCGCGGACCATGGTCGAGGTGGCCGAGGTCACCCGCACCGGCCAGCCGGTCCGCACGGCCCGGTTCCTGTCCTCGCGGGTGGTCGCCATCGTCGAGCACCCCGCCGACGACGGCCGCCCGGCCGCGGCCCGGCCGCCGGCCTGACCGGCCGCCGGGTCAGCTCCTGGCCGGGACCCGTCCGCGCTCCAGCCGCTGGGCCAGGGCGGTCAGCAGGCTGAGCTGCGCCTCCCGGGGCCAGGCGTAGGCGGCGCGCTCCTCGAAGGCGTCCTTGACCGCGCGGTCGACCTTGCACAGGGCGGTGGCGATCTGCTCGTCGGTGAGGTCGAGGACGGCGGCCTCCAGGGCGGCCCGGGTCGGGTTGGTGGTCGGCGTGGCTGGCATCGGTCGGCCCCTCGGGTCAGGTGTGGTGGCGGTAGCTTAGCGGCCGCCGAGCCTGGACCGGAGCAGGGCGATGTCGGCCCGCTGGGCCTGGGCGGGGCCGGGGGTCTCGCAGATGACCGGGGCCCCGGCGGCCTGGACGATGCCGACCAGGGTGTCGAGGTCGATCTGGCCCTTGCCCAGGTTCTGGTGGCGGTCGCGGCCCGAGTCGGCCTTGTCCTTGGAGTCGTTGGCGTGGACCAGGTCGATCCGGCCGGTGATGGCCTTGACCCGGTCGACGATGCCGTCCAGGTCCTCGCCGCCGGCGTGGGCGTGGCAGGTGTCGAGGCAGAAGCCGATCCCGGTGTCGCCGATCCGGTCCCAGAGCCGGGCCAGGACGTCGAAGCGCCGGGCCATGGCGTGGTTGCCGCCGGCGGTGTTCTCGAGCAGGACCGGCACCTCGGACTCGAGCTGGTCCAGGGCCTTGCGCCAGCGGACGAAGCCCTCCTCGACGTCGCCGCCGTCGGTGACGTGGCCGCCGTGGACGATCACCCCGGCCGCCCCGACCGCGGCCGCGCCCGTGCAGGTCTCGGCCAGCAGCTTGCGCGACGGGATGCGGATGCGGTTGTTCGGGGAGGCCAGGTTGATCCCGTAGGGGGCGTGGACGTACACGACCATGTCGGACGCGGCCAGCTCGGCCGCGTCCGGACCGGGCGGCGGGACCTTCCAGCCGTTGGGCTCGCCGAGGAAGAACTGGACGCAGTCGGCCCCGCGGGCCGCCCCCGCACCGAGGGGATCGTCGCGGCCCAGATGGATGCCAATCTTCATCTCCAAGATCTTTCGACCTTAGCACGGGAAGCGGACGGGCCCCGCGGTGGTTGTCCCTGTGTCCCAGTCGTTCCCGAACGACCGAAAAGGAGCAGGCGCATGCGGAACCGCCTCCCCGCCGTCGCGCTGACCGCCGCCCTGGTGCTCGGGCTGACCCTCCTGGCCGTCCCGACCGCCGCCGCCTCCGGCGCGGCCGCCGCCGCCGGGACCTCGGGCAGGGTCACCACCCTCGCCGCCACCCTCAAGGGGGCCAGCGAGGTGCCCGGTCCCGGCGACCCCGACGGCCGCGGGCGGGCCGTCGTCCGCCTGGCCGGCGACCGGGCCTGCTTCCTGCTCCGGTGGTCGGGGATCGGCGCCCCGACGGCCAGCCACATCCACGAGGGCCGGGCCGGCGTGGCCGGGCCGGTGGTGGTCCCGTTCTTCCAGCCGGGGGTCAACGCCGCCTCCCTGCCCGACACCCTCTCCTCGGTCGCCGGCTGCGTCGACGTCGACCCCGCCCTGGCCGCCCGGATCGCCGCCAGGCCGAGCAGCTGGTACGTCAACATCCACACCGCCGACTTCCCGGGCGGGGCCATCCGCGGCCAGCTCCACCGCGCCCGCCACCTCGACCTCGACCTGCCGCACCAGCTCGCCGCCCGCCTCACCGGGGCCAACGAGGTCCCCGGGCCCGGCGACCCCGACGGCCGCGGCCTGGCCTTGGTCGAGACCGGCCGCGAGCGGGTCTGCTTCGCCCTCGCCTGGACCGGCATCGCCCCGCCGATCTTCGCCCACATCCACGCCGGCCCGGCCGGGGTGGCCGGCCCGGTGGTGGTGCCGTTCTTCGACGTGCCCGAGCTGCCCGGGGCCCCGACGGCGGCCCTGCCGCCGACCATCGCCGCCGCCGGCGGCTGCGTCGACGGCCAGGACCCGGCCCTGCTCCGCGACATCCGCCGCCACCCGGCCAGCTACTACTCGAACATCCACAACCTCGACTTCGTGCCCGGGGCCATCCGCGGGCAGCTCCACAGACTCTAGGTCCGGGGGGGCGGACGGGCCCGCGCTGGGACGGTCCCCAGCGCGGGCCCTCCGTCGTCCAGGCCCGGCCCGGATGGCCGCCACCCCGGGCCTAGGCGGTCCGGGTGTCGGCGGCCTCCTCCAGGCCGAGCTCGGCCACCGAGGTCTCGCGCATCTTGAACTTCTGGACCTTGCCGGTGACGGTCATGGGGAAGGCGTCCACGAACTTCCAGTAGCGGGGGATCTTGAAGGTGGCGATCCGGCCCCGGCACCAGTCGCGGAGCTCGTCGCCGCTGACCTCCTGGCCCTCGCGCAGGCGCACCCAGGCGCACAGCTCCTCGCCGTACCTGGCGTCGGGCACGCCGACCACCTGGACGTCGCCGACGGCCGGGTGCTGGTAGAGGAACTCCTCGACCTCGCGTGGATAGACGTTCTCGCCGCCGCGGATGACCATGTCCTTGATCCGGCCGACGATGTTGGCGTAGCCGTCGGCGTCCAGGGTCGCCAGGTCGCCGGTGTGCATCCACCTGGCCTGGTCGATGGCCTCCTCGGTGGCCTGGCGGTTCTCCCAGTAGCCGAGCATCACCGGGTACCCGCGGGTGCAGAGCTCCCCGGGGGTGCCGCGGGGGACCACCCGGCCAGTGTCCGGGTCGATCACCTTGACCTCGACGTGCGGGTGGACCTTGCCGACGGTGGCCACCCGCTTGTCGACCGGGTCGTCGGTGGCGGTCTGGAACGACACCGGGCTGGTCTCGGTCATGCCGTAGCAGATCGTGACCTCGTCCATGTGCATGTTGGCCTGGACCGCCTTCATCACCTCGACCGGGCAGGGGGAGCCGGCCATGATCCCGGTGCGCAGGCTGGTCAGGTCGAAGTCGCCGAAGCGGGGATGCTCGAGCTCGGCGATGAACATCGTCGGCACCCCGTACAGGGAGGTGCAGCGCTCGGCCTGGACGGCGGCCAGGGTGGCCTCGGGCTCGAACGCCTCGGCCGGGTAGACCATGGCCGCCCCGTGGGTGGTGCAGGCCAGGTTGCCCAGGACCATGCCGAAGCAGTGGTACAGCGGCACCGGGATGCAGACCCGGTCGGCCTCGGTGTAGCGGCAGCCCTCGCCGATGAAGAAGCCGTTGTTGAGGATGTTGTGGTGGGAAAGGGTGGCGCCCTTGGGGAACCCGGTGGTGCCCGAGGTGTACTGGATGTTGATGGGGTCGTCGAACTGGAGCAGGGCCTCGCGCTCCCGCAGCCGCTCCACCGGCACCCGGCCGCCCCCCGCGCGCAGCTCGTCCCAGCCCATCGCCCCGGCCGGGGTGTCCGGCCCGAGCACGACCCGGCGGCCCAGGGCGGGCAGGTCGCCGGCCACCTGGTCGAGCATGTCGAGGTAGTCGGCCTGGCGGAAGCGGGGGGCGAGCACCAGGGTCGACACCCCGGACTGGCCGAGGGCGTAGGCCAGCTCCGAGGTCCGGTAGGCCGGGTTGACGTTGACCAGGATGACCCCGACCTTGGCGGTGGCGTACTGGAGGATCGCCCACTCGGCGTTGTTGGGCGACCAGATCCCGACCCGCTCGCCGGGCTCGATCCCGAGGGCCAGCAGCCCCCGGGCCACCTCCTCCACGGCGGCGTGGAACTGCGCGTAGGTCAGGCGCACCCCCTGGTGCACGCTGACCAGCGCGTCGTTGTCCGGGACCCGGGCCGCCGTCCGGTCCAGGTTCTGCCCGATGGTCTCCCCGAGCAGGGGCACGGGACTCGCCCCGTGCACGTACGAAGGCTCGCTGGCCGCGTCCATGGCCGCCTCCTTGCCGCAGCTTCACCTCAGCGCATGCGCGCCACGGCGCCCTTCTGCGACGATATACCGATGAACCCCACCGTTCGTACCCCGCCCATGCCCTGGGCGCCCGACTCCTGGCGGCCGCTCCAGGCCGCCCAGCAGCCCGAGTGGCCGGATGCGGCCGCCCACGACCGGGTCCTTGACGAGCTGGCCCGGCAGCCGCCGCTGGTGTTCGCCGGCGAGGCCCGGACCCTCCAGCAGACCCTGGCCACGGTCGCCGCCGGGCACGGGTTCCTGCTCCAGGCGGGGGACTGCGCCGAGACCTTCGACGCCTTCTCGGCCGACACCATCCGCGACAAGCTCAAGGTCATCCTCCAGATGGCGGTGATCCTGACCTACGGGGCCGGGCTGCCGGTGGTCAAGGTGGGCCGGATCGCCGGCCAGTTCGCCAAGCCCCGCAGCGCCCCGAGCGAGCGGGTGGACGGGGTCGAGCTGCCCGTGTACCGGGGCGACATGGTCAACGCCCTGTCGCCCGACCCGGACGCCCGCCGGCCCGACCCGGAGCGGATGCTGCGCGCCTACCACCAGGCCTCGGCCACCCTGAACCTGCTGCGGGCCTTCACCAAGGGCGGGTTCGCCGACCTCAACCAGGTGCACGTGTGGAACCAGGAGTTCGTGGCCCGCAGCCCGGCCGGCCGGCGCTATGACGCCGTGGCCGACGGCATCGACCGGGCGCTGCGGTTCATGGCCGCCTGCGGCATCGACCTGACCACCTCCTCGGTCATCCACCAGGTCGACTTCTACACCTCCCACGAGGCCCTGCTGCTCGGCTACGAGCAGGCCATGACCAGACGCGACAGCCTGACCGGGTGCTGGTACGACTGCTCGGCCCACCTGCTGTGGGTGGGGGAGCGGACCCGGCAGCTGGACGGCGCCCACCTGGAGTTCCTGCGCGGCATCGGCAACCCGGTGGGGGTCAAGCTCGGCCCCACGGCGACCCCGGAGGAGACCCTGGCCCTGTGCGAGCTCCTCGACCCGGGCCGGGTCCCGGGCCGGCTCACCCTGGTCGCGCGGATGGGCGCCACCCGGGTCGAGGAGCGGCTGGCCCCGCTGATCCGGGCCGTCCGCGACGCCGGCCACCCGGTGGTGTGGGCCTGCGACCCGATGCACGGCAACACCTTCGTGGGGCCGTCGGGCCACAAGACCCGCCGCTTCGACGACGTCATGGCCGAGCTGGCCGGGTTCTTCGCCGTCCACCGCTCCGAGGGCACCCATCCCGGCGGCATCCACGTCGAGCTGACCGGCGAGGACGTCACCGAGTGCCTGGGCGGGGCCGACGAGATCACCGACGGCCACCTGCACCGCCGCTACGAGACCGCCTGCGACCCGCGGCTGAACGCCGGCCAGGCCCTGGAGCTGGCCTTCCAGGTGACCGAGCTGCTGCGGGGCTGACCGGCCCGGTGACCACGGTCCTGTGGCAGGGCGTGGAGACCGGCGCCCTCGACCGCTGCCGGCTGGAGGCCGGCCCGGACGGCCTGCGGCTGTCGGGGACGGTGCTGACGCCCGAGTTCGGCACCCCACTGGACGTCCGCTACCTGGTCGAGGCCGGCCCGGACGGGCGCACCCGCCGGGTCGAGCTGGCGCTGGACGGCGGGACCGGGCCCGTCACCCGGGTCCTGGCGGCCGACGGCGCCGGCCGCTGGCGGTGGGAGGGCGGTCCCGAGCTGGCCGAGGTCGCCGGCGCCCTCGACGTCGACCTGACGGTCACCCCGGCCACCAACACCCTGCCGGTCCGGCGCCTGGCCGGCCTGGAGGTGGGCCAGGCGGCGGACCTGCGCATGGCCTGGGTCCAGTTCCCCGGCCTGGAGGTGCTGGACTCGGCCCAGCGGTACGAGCGGCTGGCCGCCGACCGCTGGCGGTTCTCCACCGGGGACTTCTCGGCCGAGCTGCTGGTCGACCCGGACGGCCTGGTCCTCGACTACGGCGGCCTGTTCCGCTCCCTCGCGTATCGCTCCGGCTGAGAACGGCCGGCGTGCCTTGAGGCCGGGCGGGCCGCCTGGGACACTTCGGCTGACCGCGCAGTTCGAGGAAGGGCCGCCCGTGGGCAGGCGCTGGTTCGCAGACCCGGCCGACCAGGCCGCCCTCGGGGCGCCCCTGGCCCGGCTGGTCGAGGACGTGTCGCGGCTGCTCGACCGGCTGGAGGGAGCGCCGGTCGCGCCCGGCGCGGCCCGGGTCGACCCGGAGGCGGGCGCCGTCGTCCTGCCGCTCCGCCGCGTCCCCGGGTGCCGGCTGGTCGTCCAGGTGGCCGAGTGGTCGGCCAGCATCGGCTGCTGGTGGTCGGTGGGGGATTCGACGGCCACCCCGGCCGCCGGAGAGCTGTTCGCCGAGTTCCCGCTGCGCCCCGACGGGCCCGGCCGGGCCGTGGCCTGGCTGGAGCGGGAGCTGCGGCGCCCGGTCCTGGAGCGGGAGCAGGGCTACGGGATGGTCCGCCGGCGCCGGTGGTCGCTGGTGCTGGACGACGGCCGGGCGCTGCCCCTCGGCGGCCGCTGGCTGGCCGGGTGGAGGGTGCTCGGGCCGGGGTCGCCGGTCGCCGCCGGCGGGAGGCCCGGCCCGGCGCCCGGGGCGGGCCTGCTGGTCGCGGCCGTGGCCGCCGCGGCCGCGGGGTGGGCCCTGGCCGTGGCCTCGCCCACCCTGTTCTGGGCGTCCTGGGCCTGGGGAGCGGTCGGGGTGCTGAACCTGGCCGCCTTCGCCCTCCTGCTGGCCTGGTTCCGGGTCGCCGGGTCCGGCCGGCCGGCCAGGGTCCGGGTCCCGGTGCTGGCCGGGCTGGGGCTGGCCACCGCCGAGAAGGCGGTCCACCTCCTCGCCGGGTCGACCCCGGCGCCGTCGCCGGACGACCCGGCCGGTGTGTCGCTCGTCCTGGCGCTGCGCGGGTCGTTGCCGAGCGTGCTCGCCACGGCCGCCCTCGCCTGCTGGCTGGGCGCGGTCCTCGGCCTGGCGGGCCGGCGCCGGGTCCCGGCGTGGCTGGCGGTCGCGGCCGGGGTCGGGTGGACGCTGGACATCGTCGTCGGCCTGGGATGGATGCTGGCGTTCGCCCGGGACCACCCCGCCGAGGCGCTCACCTGGTACGGCCCCGCCGTGGCGCTGCGCGAGGCCGCCCTGGCGGCGGCCGTCCTGCTGCTGCTGGCCGCCGTCGACCGCCGCCCGGCCACGGCCGGTGCCGGCCTGGCCGGGGCGGTCCTGCTGGTGGTGGCGAACTCGTTCGCCGTCCAGGCCGGCGTCTCGGCGCTGGTCGGCGTGCTGCCGCTGCTGCTGGGGTCGGCCGCCGCCAGCACCGTCACCCCGGCCACCTGGTTCGGCGGTGCCGCTCTGCTCGCGGTCGCCGCCGCCCGCCCCGCCCCGCACGAGCCGGGCGGGGCCCCCGCCAGCCCCAGGAGCGCCGCCGGCGCGGGGGGTCCGAGAGGGTTCTGACGGCACGGCCCGAGGACGGCTTCCGGTCCGGGAACGGCCGGATCGGGATGGCGCGCACCGCGGCGGGCCCCGCTACTCCAGCACCTGGAGGAGGGCGGCCCGCGCCCCTCCGCCCGCCTGCTCGGTGGCCAGCTCGCGGTCCAGCAGCTCGGCCAGCCGGGGCACCACCCAGGGCATCACCGCGACCGTCCCCGGCTCGCCGTCCCCGACACTGACCCCGGCCGGCATCCGCGACCAGTTCCACCAGACCCGGTCGGCGTCACGGGCGCCGGGGTCGGCGATCGCGTCGTGCCGGGCGACCGTGGCCGCCAGCTCGCCCGGCCTCAGCTCGACCACCGCCGGCCGGTCGTCGACCACGCCGAACAGCCACATCAGGTCGAGCTCGGTCACCGGCCCGGCTCCCAGCACGGCCGTGGCCCCGTCCAGCGACCCCTGGGTGAGGTGCTGGGCCGCCAGGACCATCCCGGCGTCCGTCCCCCCGGCCGCCCGCAGGGCCACGGCGATCAGGTCGGGCAGGTACCGCTCGGCCCCGGTGCGGCTGACCCAGGTGTGTCGGCTCGTCCCGAGCACGTTGGCCGCCGCCGCGTCGAGCGCGTCGGTGGCCGGCGTCGCCCGCCGCGGCCTGACCGCCGGCACCGGGAACCATCCCCGCACCACCGCCCGCTCCCCGTCCTGGCCCGGCAGGTCGATGACCAGGACCGAGTCCGCGAACACGTGCGCGTGCCCGGCCGGCGTCCCCGCCAGCTCACCCGCCCACCCGTCGGGCACGTGCCCGCCCACGATCAGGTCGACCGCCCCCGCCCAGGGTCGCGCGACGTCGGCCAGCCGCTCCGCCCGCGCCCGGGTCGGAGGCCCGCCCGGTTCGAGGTTGGGCAACCAGTCCACCCCGTCATGCAGGACCGCCACCACCCACCGGGCCCCCTGGCCGCGCAGCTCCCGGGCCAGCGGGGCCACCCGGCCCGGCCAGTCGTCGAGGGGCGCAGGAGCCTTCGAGAGCCGGTGCACGTGGGGATGGGTCAGCCCGATCACCCCGAGCGCCCCGGCGGCGGTCTCGACCGTCGCCGACCCCGGCAGTCCGGCGTCGACGTTGGCGCACAGCAGCGGGAACGGCAGCTCGCGAGCCGCCTCCAGCAGGGCCGGCACCCCGTCGTCGAACTCGTGGTTCCCGGCCGCCGCGGCGTCGATCGGCAGCGCCGCCATGTCCGCCCACGGCCGCTCCCCGAGCAGCGGAGCGGCCGGCCCCACGGTGAGGTCCCCGGCGTCCAGCCACACCGTCGGCTGCCGCGCGCGCTCCCGCTCCAGCAGCTCGACCACGCCGGCGCAGGTCCCACCCTCCCCCCAGCTGACCCGCCTGGGAACCAGCTCGGCCGCCAGGTCGGTGGTCGCCAGGATCCGCAGCGCGGTCCCCGCCAGGGCGGGAGGCAGAAGGTCCATGCCGCAAGCTTGGCTCCCGGCCCCGGCCCGCAAACCGCCCCCGCCCGGGCCGGTTCTCAGGGTTCGGGGAACCGGAGCCCCTCGAACAGCTCCGCGTGCCGCGCCATCAGGTCGGGGAGGTCGGCGGCGGTCAGGAGGCGGACCCGGACCTCGGGGTGGCGGTGGTGCTCCTGCATCCTGGTCGTCAGGGTGAGCACGGCGCTGGTGAAGTCGTGGGCGTGGCCGGACAGGGACAGCACCTGGTTGGTGGTGGTGTCGTAGGTGAGGACGAAGTACTTCGGGCGGGCGCCGTTCGGGTCCACCCTTCATGGGTCGACCCGTTCGGGGTCGGCTTGATCGACCTACCAGCCGGCGGCTACGTGACCGGGACGGTGTCCGGGACCCCGAACTTGCGCCAGTACTGCTTGCCCGACTCCGGCAGGGTCCGGATGGGGTCGTAGTACTCGTAGCGGCGGCTGAGGGCGTCGGGGTCGTCGAACTCGATGCCGGTGCGGTAGTTCTTGGTCCAGTAGGAGATGCCCTTCTCGCGGTCGTAGGACTCGACCTGGTGGACCCAGCGCTTGCCGACGAAGGGGATGTCGGCGACGACCCTCGGGGTGGCGAAGCCGGGCAGGTAGCCCATGATGGCGTGCTGGAGCTCCTGGGCTTCGGCGATCGAGACGCGCCAGTGCTCGGAGTTGGGGATCATGTCGCAGACGTAGAAGTAGTAGGGCATGACCTTGGCCCGGTCGAGCAGGGTGAAGCACAGCTCGAGCAGGTCCCTTGGGGTGGCGTTGACCCCCCGGAGGAGGACGCCCTGGTTGCGGACGTCGCGGAAGCCCATGTCGTGGAGGGCCCCGGCGGCCCTGGCGACCAGGGGGGTGAGCTGGTTGGCGTGGTTGACGTGGGTGTGCAGGGCCAGGTCGACCCCGCGCCGGCTGGCCTTGGCGGCCAGGCGCTCCAGGCCGGCCAGGACCTCGGGCTGGAGGAAGTGCTGGGGGAGGCCCATCAGGCCCTTGGAGGCCAGGCGGATGTCGCGGATGTTGTCGAGGTCGAGCAGGGCCGAGACGAACTGCTCCAGCACCCGGATGGGCAGGTTGGCCACGTCCCCGCCGGAGACGACCACGTCGCGGACGCTGGGGGTGCGGCGCAGGTAGTCGAGGATCTGCTCGTGGCGGGCGGGCTGCTTGATCTCGAACTTGTACTTGGCCACCTGGGGGGTGGAGTTGCCGACCAGGTCCATGCGGGTGCAGTGGCCGCAGTACTGGGGGCAGGTGGGCAGCAGCTCGGCCAGGACCTTGGTCGGGTAGCGGTGGGTCAGGCCCTCCACGGCCCACATGTCGGCCTCGTGCAGGCTGTCGCGGGTCGACAGGGGGTGGCTGGGCCACTCGGGGTCGCGGTCGTCGAAGGCCGGGAGCATGTAGCGGCGCACCGGGTCGTTCCAGAGGTCCCGCTCGTCCATGGTGTTGAGCATCTGGGGCGGGAGCAGCATGGACATGGTGGCCCGCTCGGCCTGGTCGCGCTCGACCGAGGCCAGCAGGTCGGCCGGGAACAGGTCGCCGAAGACGGCCAGGAGCTGGCGCAGGTTCTTGACGGTGTGGGCCCGTTGCCACTGGGCCGTCTCCCACTCGGCCCGGGTGACGTCGCGGAAGCCGGGCAGCCTCGTCCAGTCGGGCTCGGACCACGCCCGCTGGAGCGGGTAGGTGAAGGGCTGCTCGGCCGCGTGCGCCCTCGGGACACGGGAGAAGAAGGGTCCGGGATTGGTGGTCTGCGCCATCGGTGGTGCCTTTGCGTCCGCAGGTGCCTGCTCGGCCTGCCGGCAGGGTCCTTCGCAACCTGGGCCTCAGGGCCCAAGGCCGGCGCGTCCCGGGACGGTCGGCTCCGTCGACCGGGAGCGGCGCGGCCGCGCCATCACGATAGCAGACCGGACAGGCGCGCAGAACCACCCCGGCCGGTGACCTGCGGCGACGCCGCGAACCGCTAGGCCGAGCGGGGCGTGCCCTCGTCGGGCTCGATGCCGTGGCGGCGCAGCAGCTCGGTGAGCCGGTGGACCTCCCGGGACAGCCGGACGATCTCCTCGTACAGGGCCTCGATGTCGGCGATCAGGCCCTCCTTGGAGGGCTTGGCGGCGGCCGCCCGGTCGCCGGCGCCGGTGGCGAGCTGGCGCGCCACCTCCTGGCGGACCGCGTCCAGGTCGGCGCCCCGCCCGGCCAGGACCTGGGCGGCCCCGCTCTCGGCCTCGCGGACGAGCCCGAGCAGGATGTGCTCGGTGCCGATGTAGTTGTGGCCGAGCTGGAGGGCCTCGCGCAGGGACAGCTCCAGGACCTTCTTGTTCTGGGACGCGAACTGGAGGTGGCCGCTGGGGGCGCCCTCGCCCCGGCCGATGCGCTCCTCGACCTCGCCGCGCAGGTCGTCCAGCGGGATGCCGAGGCCGGTCAGCGTGCGGGTGGCGGCACTCTCGCCGTCCCCGGCGAGCAGGCCGAGCAGCAGGTGCTCGGTGCGGACCTCGGGGTGGCCGAGGCGCCGGGCCTCCTCCTGGGCGAGCACGACCGCCTGCCGTGCCTTGTCGGTGAACCGCTCGAACATCTGCTCCCTCCATCCGATTGTCGACCGCTGCAGCCACGCGGTCAGCTCGCCGACGCCGACCCGGCCGCCGGCCACGCCGGCCAGCAGGTGGCGAACGGCCGCCGGCGCCCCCAGGTCGACCGCCGTCAGCTCGTGCAGGGCCAGCAGCTGGCAGGCGGCCAGCACGGCCACCTCGGCGCTGCGGGGGCCGAACACCCGGCGGACGACCAGGCCGTGCACCAGCGTCGCCGCCTGCCGCTCGGGCCCGCCGACGGCGTCCCGGGCCGCGGCCAGGACCGAGGCGGCCGCCTCCAGATCGGCCACCGCCACCACCGACGCCTCGTCCAGGTCCAGGACGCGGCCGGCCACCAGGACCAGCCCGGCCAGGTCCAGCGAGCTCACGCGCCGGACCCCTCGTCCCGGAGCGCCCGCAGCAGGCGCTGGTGCCTGGCCACGTTCTCCTCCAGCAGCCGCAGGAACCGCTCGTCGCTGCGGCGCTCCTCGACCAGCCGGGCCACCGCCTCCCGCAGCACGTCGGAGACCGAGCGGCCCTCGACGTCGGCCACGGTCTGGAGGCGCTCGGCCAGCTCGGGGTCGAGCCGGAGCATGATGTTCTTGGTGCCACCGGGTCGCTCTGCCATCTTGCTATCAAGATAGCAGAGACGTCACCCGCCTGGCCAGTGGGCGGCGGCCTCGGCCAGGGAGCCGTAGCGGCCCTCAAGGCGCCAGCCGGCCATCACCGCCGGGGCGACGAAGCGGAGCCGCGGCGGGGCCAGGGGGCGGCCGACCCGCAGGCCGAGCAGGCTGGCCCGGAGCAGGGCCCGGCGGGCCGGGCCGCCGGGGACGCCGTAGAGCCGGCGCAGCGGCTCGGGCAGGGTCTGGAAGGCCAGGAAGCCGATCAGCCCCCACAGCGGCCGCCGGGGCACCTCCCGGGGCGGGTCGGCGATCAGGTCGGCGACCCGGCGGGCCCCGTCGGTCATCCGCAGGATGCCGCTGGCCATCACCTCGTCCAGGTAGGCCCGGAGCGCCGGCACGGTCGGGGGGATCCGCTCCCGGGGCAGCCGCAGCAGCTCGGCCGAGACCATCGACTCCTCGTGGAACGTCTGGCGGCCGGCGTCGTCGAGCCGGCCCACGGTCAGGCGCTCGAAGGTGAGGAAGCTGTCGACCAGGCAGGCGTGGACCCACAGCAGCAGCTCGGGGTCGCGGGCGTCGTAGCGCAGCCCGGTGACCGGGTCGACCCCCTTGATGCCCCGGTGGACGTCGTCGATCCGCCTGGAGGCGGCCAGCGCCTCCTCCCTGGTCCCGAACACCACCGTGTAGGTCTGGCGCAGGGTCCGCTCGAGGCGCCGCCACGGCTGGTTGGCGTACATGCCGGTCTGGCGGGCCCCGGCCACGACCAGCGGGTGGGCCGAGTGCATCAGCAGGGCCCGGGCCCCGCCGAGCATGACCGTGGCCTCGCGCTGCACCCGCCAGGAGACGGACGCGGGCCCGAACAGCCCGGGATCGTTGGCCATGGGATCAACGATAGCGGCCCGGGGCGGGTGCGCATCCCCAGGCCCGGCGGGAGCTAGAGCCGGTCCAGGACCTGGGCGTAGCCGCGCTCGTAGCTGACCACGTCGGGCAGGAGCACGTGGAAGGCGGCCCCGCCGCCCCAGCGCTCGTCGACCCAGGCGTGGCCGCCGTGGAGGGCCGCGAACCGGGCCACCAGCGACAGGCCGATGCCGACGCCCCGGTGGTGGGCCATGGTCGGGGCGGGCCCGTTGCCGCCGCGCCGGAACGCCTCGAAGATCGTCCCGGCCAGCTCGGCCGGCACCCCGGGCCCGGCGTCCTCGACGATCAGCTCCAGGTCGGCCCCTCTGGCCAGGGCCTTGACCCACACCCGGGTGCCGGGGGGCGTGTGCCTGGTCGTGTTGAGGAGCAGGTTCTCGACGATCCGCTCGACCTTGGGGCCGTCGATGAACGCCTGGATGGGCTCGGCCTCGATGTCGATCGGCCAGCCGGCGAGCTGGTCGACCTCGGTGACCACCCGGTGGACGAGCTCGCGGACGTCGGTCAGGGAGCGGTTGGGCTCCAGCACGCCCTCCTCGAGCCGGTTCAGGTCGAGCAGGTCCTTGAGCAGCCGCTCCAGCTTCCTGGTCTTCTCGACCAGCATCCCGACCAGGTCGAGGGCCTGCTCGCGGGGCAGGTTGAGCCGGGTCCGCTCCAGGGTGATGGCGACCCCGAGCATGGCCGTGAGCGGGGTGCGCAGGTCGTGGGAGACGGCCCGCAGGAAGGTGTCCTTCATGTCGCCCAGGGCCCGCAGCTTGTCGGCGGCGGCCAGCTCGCGGCGCAGGCCGTCCTTGAGCTCCTGCTCGCGCTCGGACAGCTGCACCACGGTGGCCCGGAGGCGGGCGTTGAGCTGGCGGTTCTCGATCAGGGCGACGATCTGCCTTGAGATGACCAGCAGGCCGATGACCGTGCCCGTGAACACCAGGAACGGCTCGAAGGTGCCGGTGCCGATCTGGATGGCCACCCCGGTGACGGCGGCCACGATCAGGGGCGCGTAGGGGAGGGCGAGCCGCATGATCGACGGCTCCTCCTCGTCGTCGCTGCGGCGCAGCTCGGCCACGGTCGGCTTGAGGGCGGTGGCCGCCAGCAGCAGCCAGCCGACCACCCAGCCGGCGTCGACCAGGCCGCCGGTGCCGTAGCTGCCGGTCGGGTGCTTGTAGGCGAAGCCGAGGTCGGCGACCAGCAGCGAGAACACGGCGGCGGCGATCATCGACAGGTGGACAACGCCGCGGCCGCGGGAGCGGGTGAGCAGCACCAGCACGATGGTCCCGGCCACGATGTCGCCGAGCGGGTAGGCCAGGCAGAAGGCCCGCTCGATGCTCGAGGACCCGCCGTCGTTCTTGAAGGCGTCGCCGAGCACGGTGGCCCAGCCGAGGAACAGCAGCGAGGCGGCGATCAGCAGCCCGTCCAGCAGGGTCCGGAGCCGCGCCGTGGCCCGCATGGGCGCCGTCGGGAACGCCAGCACCCCGGCGATCAGCAGCGGCACCGCGGCCAGGTAGCCGGCGTCGGCCAGCGTCGGCACGGCCGGGCTCCCGTTGCGGAGCTCGATGACGGTCCAGACGACCTGGCCGAGGCCCCAGGCCAGGGCGGCCGAGCCGAGCA
>Ga0268243_1000097_pt1 | contig 20580 bp, 14 predicted proteins | sample BulsoiMagMametaG_FD_200254 | JGI IMG/M metagenome (GOLD analysis project Ga0268243, IMG submission 200254) | Bulk soil microbial communities from Mexico - Magueyal (Ma) metaG (v2) (version 2) | ecosystem: Environmental > Terrestrial > Soil > Agricultural land | place: Mexico: Magueyal...
AGTGAAGCAGCCGCGCCAGCGATTGAAAGAGGTCTTGGACAAGATCAGCCAAGTGCCAGAGTTAGAGTCAGGTGCGCTGCTGTTTGCTGCCGACAGCAGTTAATGCTCCCATTACTGACCGATTACCTCCCTGAATTGGGATGGCTCAATCTCTGAAACGAAAACTCCAGCCGGGGTTTCACCCGAAGGCTGGAGTTGTTCGTGCTTGAAGAGTCGCGTTGGTTATGGATTCTTGCGCGTGCCCGTCGTTTTTGAAGCGGGCGCGGTGTTGGTGTTGCGCGTGACGGGCGGCTTCTGGAGCACCGGACCGTTTTCGCTACGGGCGACGCGGCCCGAGCGCGTCAGGGCGATCCGCTTGTCTTTGCCGGATGCGTCCGCAACCGTGACACGGATCGCGCGGAACGAGCCGTCGCGCGTTTTATTGGTCGGGTAATAGCCGACGACGTACTGAGTCCGCATGTCGCGCACGATCTCTTCGGCGATCTTCGGCAGATCCGCGAGCGATTCCGGGAAGAAGGCACGGCCTCCGGTCTCTTTCGCCAGGCGGTTGATGAGATTGACGGCCTTCTCACGTGGACTCTTGCGTATGAAGCCGCCCTCTTTATCAAGCTCGTTGATGAAGCCGATGACGTAAATCTGCACGTCCTCCTCGCGCAGCCGCTCGAAGAGCTCTTCCTGCCTGTACTGGCTGCCGCGGTCTTCGCCGTCGGTGACGACGATGAGCGCACGGCGGCGACGATCACTGTCGTCCCCTTTTTTATATTCGGCCACGTGCTCCGCCGAAACATAGACGGCGTCAACAATCGCCGTCTGCCCGCCTTCGGTGTAGAAGGTGTCCAGAGAATCAATCAGGTCGTCCTTGCTCGACGAAAAATCCAGGACCTGTTCGATCTTGTCGCTGGAGATAAAGCGAACGAGGAAAGTCTCGTCGCCCGACTTGTTGCTGTTGATGATGGTCTTCCCGGCCTCTATGACCTGCGCCAGTTGCGAGCGCAGCGAGCCGGAGGTGTCAATCGCCAGCCCGTAGCTGATCGGCACTTCCTCTCTTGAGAAGTATTCGACTTTCTGCTCCACGCCGTTTTCAAAGATACGAAACTCATCCTGACGGACATCCCCCACGGGGCGGTTGTTGCGGTCAATGACGCGCACGTTCAGGTTCACCAGGTCCGTATCAATCTTAAGGGTCTCGTTATCGCCTATCTCCGCGCCGATGGGGTTCGCCATGTAGGGCGGAGCCTCAGAGAGAATGATCTGGCCCGGACGGACCACGCCCTTCGGCACGTTAGGCGTCGAGCCGGTTTTCGGCGTCGGCGTTTGTTGTGGGGAGGCGGAAGTTTGCTTGCCTTGCTGCTGCGGCGACGACGCGTTGGTGCGTCGCGGACGTCCGTCCTGCGCCTGCCCCGAATGCGTGACGATGAGCAGCGCAGTGGCCGCCAGGAAAAATGCGATGAGCGCGAAAGCGCGGCGACCGGACGATTGAACCTGAAACCTCTCCATAACAGAACCTCTATGAAACATAATTAAGGAGTCAGGAATCAGAAGAAAAAGCTGCCTTCCAACTGGCTCCTGACTCCTGACCTCTGACTCCGTCTTTTCGTGCGGCTGGGGCAAAGAACGTGGCGAAAAAGATTCGCACGCGCACACGTCTTCAAAGATGCACTTGACGGCCCCGCGCGTTGCCGGGTACTTACCGAAAGAAGGCCCCGTCAGCGCGGGTTCGTCACAGCATAATAGCCTTCACGGCTACGTACGAAAAGCCGCGGCAGGCCGCGCGGCGGCGTGACCTTCACTTTCAGCTTGTGCCACTTGCCGTCGTTCGTGAAGTTCTTCGGGCGGTAGCCGATGGAATACTGGTGGCGCAGCTCCAGGGCGATGCGCTCGAACAGCTCGTCCATCTCGGCAGAGGTGTTCGGGAAGAAGGCCTTGCCGCCGGAGACAGCGGAGAGCTCATCCAGGATGGCCTGGCCTTCGAGTCCGAGCGAACTGCCCGGATCATTGCCGCCTAAGATGCCTATCGAGTAGAGCACCACGTCGGATTCTTTCAGGAGGCGGCGCACTTCGCTGAAGGTGTAACGCGAGTCGTTGTCCTGCCCGTCGGAGATCAGGAGCAGGGCGCGCTTCTGATGCGCCCCGCGCGTGACTTTTTCGACTCCCAGGTAACAGGCGTCGTAAAGGGCCGTGTTCGAGCGCGTCTCCACAAAGGTCAACTTATTCAGGACGGCGTCGCCGTCGCGCGTCCTGTCCAGAAGAAGCTGCGCGCGCGAGTTGAAGGCGATTAAAAAGTATTCGTCCGAATCGTGGCTTGTCTGAATAAAACGCGCGAGGGCTTCGCGCGCCTTCCTGATCTTGTCGCCGCTCATCGAACCCGAAATGTCGAAGATGACGCCGACAGAGACGGGCGCGTCGTCGTCGCTGAAATACTCTATCTCCTGCTCCAGCTTATCCTCGAAGACCTTGAAGGCTTTTTTGTCGAGGCCGGAGACGTAGCGGCCATAGGTGTCCGTGACGGTCACGGTCAGCGTAATCAGGTCCGTGTTGACGATGACCTGGTCGCCGACTTCAGTCCCCTGCGGAGTCGGGCTGGCCGTGGGTGTGGGCGACTGTTGGGTTTTCGGCGCTTCGGGTTTCGGGTCCTGCGCGCGGGTGAGTTGGGGCGCGATGATTAAAACGAAAGTGAAGGCCAGACAGGAGAGGAGCGCGAGCCGTACTGCTTTTGAGCGGCGCTGAGATTTCATGTAACCCCCTGCGATTCTTTAATTCTTCGGGGCCTGCGGTCGTGTCCCGGAAAAAGTTTACTCTGCACCCCGACGCCGGGCAGGTCGTTTTCACGGACCTGTCTTCGACCAGGGCGCGCCAGGTTTGCGCGTGTGGTGTGGACGGCTTCGGGGAGACCTCGCCGCTCGCTCACTTTCACCGGTTGTCAGCGAAGGCTACGCCGCATTGTAGGACAAGGAGGTCAGGCGCGCAAGAAATAACTACCGGCTGGAGACCTGCAGGCGCGCGAAGAGAGGGCGAGGAAGAAGTAATCTCTCTCGCACGCCTCGGTGTCGGTTGCGAAGCGGACCGGAGGCATCCACCGATTTGACGCCGCAATCTCACTTCTTCTGCGGGGAACTTGACGAGAGCGCCTTGCTCGTCCTGGGCCCGACGATCCCATCAACTCGCAGCTTGCAGTGGGATTGGAACTTGCGCACAGCGGCGTGCGTACGCGGCCCGAATATTCCATCGTCAGCGCCCTTGCCTAAATAGCCGAGCTTGATGAGCTGCGCCTGAAGCTGTTTGACCTCTTTGCCACGGTCTCCTCTTCTGATGAGGTTGTTTGATTTCTGTGGCTGCGCTGGAGACGAAGGCTTCGGACTCGGCTTGGGCTTGGGCTCCGGCTTCGGCTCCGGCTTTGCCACCTGAATCGGCGTTGACGGTTGGTCCGTCTGCGGCTCGCCTAAAAGCTCTCTCGCCATCGCGAAGATGTCTGTGCAGCGCATCGCGCCGCAGTCGTAGTGATTGTTGCCCGCGACTTCCAGGTGATAGTACCAGCCCTTCCCCTTGGGCCAGACGCCTGACTTGCGGCGCGTATTACCCGCGATGGCCCAGATGGTCTTGATGTCGGAGCAGTCGTCGAGCCAATCGGGGCAGGGTCGCTGCAGCGGAATGTTTATGCCGTGACCCGAGCAGTAGGCCATGAGCGCCACCAGAGGCTTCAGCGTTCCTTCGATGGGTATCCACGGCTTCATTCCGTGTTTCTTGAAATCGGCATTTCCGCCCGTGAAGGCGCACATCTCGACCTGCACGTAGGCATACTTATTCGGGTGCTGCGGGGTATCTAGAAGCGCCGCCGCCTGCATGCCCAGGGGGCGGCACTGGATGATGCGATAGTCGCCGACGATGAAATGCGGCGCACTGAAATGGGCGTTCAGCGTCGTCCACGCACCGTTAATGTTTAAGCCTTCGGTGGTGTGGAGAACGCCGATTCCGGTGGCCGCCATCGGGATGTAGGGCCTCTTGTTGCGGCGGTGAATCTCTTTGCGCTCGACGTCGTAATTGAAAATTTTAGTGAGCCAGGTGGGCATAGTGCATTCCTTTCAATGAGAGGGTGGTACGGCCGCAACAGGCTATCACAAAAAAACTTTGGTGGCACGGCTTTCTTAAACTCATGTGAAGGCGGGCGACCTCTTCGCCTCGCTGCAACTTTAAGCTTCGCGCGGCGTGTATTGAAGAAGCGGAGGCGGTGCGCTTTCGCCGTGTTCGCATGATATACTGACGACGTCTGCCTTAAAGCTCGCTCGGCAGACAGTTTTTTGCCCCGACCTGGAATCGCTTATGGCCGAGTTCATTTGTCGCCTGGGAACGCCTGCGGGTGAGGTCGTCACGCGCACTGTCGAAGCCGTCGGCGTGCAGGAGGCGCGCGCGCGCCTTGAGAGCGAGGGCTTTCGTGTCTTCGCCGTGACGCCGCCTAAGACGATGGGCGTCGCCGCCTTGACGAGGCGCGGGGGCAAGGGAAGTCAGCCGCGTTTCAAGGCCAACGACTTCCTGCTCTTCAACCAGCAGCTCGCCGCGCTCCTGCGCGCGGGCATCCCCATCCTTCAGGGCATCTCGATGCTGCGCAAGCGCGCTCAATCGGCCGGACTGAGCGCCGTACTGGGGGACGTCGAGGAGAAGATTCGCGGTGGGCTGGCACTGTCAGCGGCATTCGCGGCGCAGGGCTCCATCTTTCCGCGCATCTACACGGCCTCGATTCTCGCGGGCGAGCGCTCGGGCGCGCTCGACGAGGTGCTCGACCGCTACGTCTCTTACATGCGCAGGAGCGTCAATCTTCGCCGGAAGATTCGCGGCGCGCTCGCCTATCCGATCATGCTGCTCCTGGCCTCCTTCGGGATGGTCGCGTTCCTGACGGTTTACGTCGTGCCGCGCATGTCGAGTCTGTTCGAAGGTTTCGGCAGAAACAAATTGCCGACTCTGACCTTGATCGTGACGGGAATTTCCAGCTGGCTGACGGCCAACCTTTGGTGGCTCGCCCCGCTCTTAGTCATCGGAATCGTCGCGCTCGTCTTCTGGCTGCGCACGCCGACGGGGAGATTGACTCTGGACCGGACGCTGCTGAGGCTGCCGCTCGTCGGCAAGCTCTTGCAGCAGGTGGCCGTGGCGCAGGCGACGCGCTCGCTCGCCACGCTGCTGGCGGGCGGCATCACGCTCGTCGAGTCCTGGGAGATCGCGGCCGAATCAATCACGAACCTGGAGCTGCGGCGCAGGAGTTCGGCGATCCTGCCGATGGTGCGTGAAGGGCGCTCCTTTACGGAGAGCCTGGAATCGGCCGGATGGTTCCCGGAGTTGGCGCTCGATATGATCGGTGTGGGCGAGCGCTCGGGCAGTTTGCGCGAGATGCTGGACGAGGTCGCGGCCTTTTACGATTCCGAGGCTGAGGTGCGACTTGAGCAGTTGACGACGACGATAGAGCCTGCGATTCTTATAGTCATGGGCGGGGTCGTCGTAACCATCCTGCTCAGCATCTATCTGCCAATTATTTCGGCCATCTCGAACGCGACCGTGGGACGTTAGAAAGTATGAACTCTGAACGCTGAATGATGAACTGTAAAGCAGGGGCGGAAATACCATGCCCGCGCCTTTCATTCCGCGCTCAGCGTTCCGCGTTCATCATTTAATTATGAAGCAGTTATCGGAAGAGTTGACGGAGACGATTTCGCCTTTCGCGGACGCTGTTGAGGAGCGCCCCGCGCCGGATGATGCGCCGCTGCCGGAGAACGATCCGCCAGAGGTGCGTGAGGCGAAAGAGCTGGCGCGACGCTACCGCCTGCCTTACGTTGACCTGCTTCCCCCCGACGGCGATTCCCCGATAGATTATGCGCTGCTCGGCGAAATCCCCGTTGACCTGATGGTCCGCAACCAGTTCGTGCCGCTGCGCCGCGAAGGCAAGCGGATGCACCTGGCCATGTCGGACCCGACCGATCTCGAAAAGCTGGACGAGCTGGCGAGCGCCCTGCACGCGCGCGTCGTCCCGCACGTGGCGACGGCCGGGGCGATTGACGTCGTGCTCCGGAAAGGCGACGCCACGCAGCGCGTGCTCCAGGAGGCCGCGTCAGGCTTCCGCATCTCTCTAGTTAAAGAGACCGAGACCGGCGAAGAAGTCCTGGACCTTGATCGCCTGGCGACGGACTCGGAGATGTCCCCGATCATCAAGCTCGTGGACACGGTCATCTACAACGCTATGGAGTCGCGCGCCTCCGACATTCACATCGAAACGCGCGACACGGAGGTCCAGGTCAAGTACCGCATTGACGGCGCGCTCTATGCCAAAGTTGACCCGATTGACCTCTCTTTTCACCAGACGCTGATCTCGCGCATCAAGGTCATGTCGGAGCTGGACATCGCCGAACGACGTGTTCCGCAGGACGGTCGTTTCCGCGTGCGCTACAAGGGGCGCAACGTGGACTTTCGCGTCTCGATCATGCCGACCGTGCACGGCGAGGATGCCGTGATTCGTATCCTCGACAAAGAGCAGATCAACGAGTCGTTCCGCAACCTGAATCTGGAGGTCGTCGGATTCTCCGAAGAGGATTTGAGAAAGTTTCGCCGCTACATCGCGGAGCCTTACGGGATGGTCCTGGTGACCGGGCCGACCGGATCGGGTAAGACGACAACGCTCTACGCCGCGCTGAACGAAATCCGAAACGAAGAAGATAAGATCATCACGATTGAAGACCCTGTGGAGTATCAGCTTCACGGCATCACGCAGATTCCGGTGAACGAGAAGAAGGGGCTGACGTTCGCGCGCGGCCTGCGCTCCATCCTGCGCCACGACCCGGACAAGATCATGGTCGGCGAAATCCGCGACGAAGAGACGGCGCAGATCGCCATCCAGTCGGCGCTGACCGGCCACCTCGTCTTCACGACCGTTCACGCCAACAACGTGATTGACGTCATCGGGCGTTTCCTGAATATGGGCGTCGAGCCGTATAATTTCGTCTCGTCCCTGAACTGTGTGCTCGCGCAACGCCTGATCCGCATGCTCTGCCCCATCTGCAAGCGGCGCTACCGCCCGCAGGACGAGGAGCTGATGGAATCCGGATTGCGGCCTGAGGAGCACCGAGGGCGCGACTTTTACATGAGCGTCGGCTGCGACGCCTGCAATCATACGGGTTACCGCGGGCGCACCGCGATACACGAGTTGCTCGATCTGACGGATAACATACGCGAGATGATCGTCGAGCGCCGCCCGGGCTCTGAGGTCCGCCGCGCCGCCGAGGCCGAAGGCTTGACGGGCCTGCGCGAGTCCGCGCTTCAGAAGGTTTTCGCCGGAGTCTCGACGCTGCACGAGATCAATCGCGTGACATTTGTGGAAGAAGTGAATCTTGGGCAGTAGTCAGTAGTCAGTAGTCAGTGGTCAGTGGTCAGTTAAAATCAAAAACAGCGTATCGCTTGTCTTTAACTGACCACTGACCACCGACCACCGACCACTGTTTTCGGAACTGCATTTCACACGGGGCGTTTATACTTCTGCGACGCAGAGAGAGCGCGCGTCCGCCGGGTTGTTTGGCGAGTGATTGCCAGACCTCGGTTCGACTTTTGGGGCTCATCTTAAAGAGAGACACGAGATGAAAAACAGATCAATCTATACGCGCTCGTTCGCGTCGTTTCTGGTGATTTTCTGCCTGTTAGCCGCGCCGCTGACCGCGTTGGCTAAGAAAGGTGAAAAGAATTTCAAGCGCGGGATGCAGTATGAAGCGGCGCAGCAGTGGGATAAGGCTGCGCAGGAGTTCACGCTGGCCGTCGCCGCCGACCCTTCAAACGTCGAATATCAATTACACTACCGGCGCGCCGTCTTCAACGCCTCGCAGATGTACATGCAGCAGGGACGCTCGCTCGCGGAGCAGCGCGACTACATAGGGGCCTATAACGCCTTCCGCCAGGCTTACGGCTACGACCCCGTCAACGAGCTTGCGCTCTCGGAGATGGAGCGGATGCTGCGCTTGCAACGCGAGAAGACAGGGGAGAACGGCGCGGGCGATGGCGGCAGCGGCGTGAAAGCCTCGGCGACATCTTACACACAGGGGACGGGCGCCACGCCCGCCCAGCCGTCGCCGGCGGGCGGCCAGCAGGACACCGTCGTGCAACCCACGCGCCCGGAGCAGGTGCGTGTCATTAAATATACGGGCGACCTCAAGAGCATCATACGCAAACTTGCAGAAGAGCTCGGCCTCAACGTTATCTTCGATAGCCAGTCGTTCCGCGCGCCGCGCAACGTCGAAATAAACTTGACGGACGTGACGACGGCGCAGGCGCTCGACATGATCTTCATTCAGGAGAGCCTGTTCTTCCAGAAGCTGACGCGTAAGACCATCCTCGTCGCGGACCAGAATCGTCGCGCGCAATACCAGCAGCTCGTCATACGCACTTTCTATCTGGCCAACATCAAGCCGGAGGACGCGCAGCGCATCGTCTCTGCCGCGATCCCTCCCAACCAGGGCCGCCCGCAGACAATCGTGCTTCAGGACAGGGACACCAACAGCCTGACGATTCGCGACACCCCGGAGAACCTGCGCCTGATCGGCGAAATCTTGCAGAGCCTTGATAAGGATCGCGCCGAGGTCGTGATGGACGTCAGTATCTACGAAGTCTCGCGCACGGACCTGCTGCAACTCGGCAATCAGGTCGGCGTCGGTGATTCAAGCGGCTTCTTCAATCTCGGCGGGACGAGCGGCGTCTCGGCCATCGCGGGCGCGCGAGATGTCGCCACGCGGCTCTCGACGGTGCCGACGGCTCTCGGCGCGGCCCTCGTCATCCCGGCGTCGCAGCTGACGGCGTTCCAGCGTAAAGACCGGACGAAGCTTCTGGCCTCGACGCAGATTCACGCCTTCAACGGCGAGGAATCGAAAGCGCGCATCGGCCAGCGCGTTCCGGTGCAGACGGCGCAAACGTTTCCTTTCGCCAGCACGAATCAACCGACGCAGCCGGGCGGAGTCACTGGCGGCGTCAACTTCGGCGGCGGCTTTCCTGTGATTCAGTACGAGCCGACGGGCTTGACGCTCTCGTTCCAGCCGCAGGTCTTCCCGAATCTGGACGTCCAGGTCAAGATGACGATTGAGTCGAAGGACATCCTCAATGCCGGGAGCCTGACGCCGACTTTCACCGAGCGCACGATCTCCGGCACGGCGCGCATTCAAAACAATCGCACGATGATGATCGCCTCGGTCGCGCAGGACGTACAGTCAAACGGCCGCCGCGGGCTCCCCTTGCTCGGCCTGATTCCGGTCCTGGGTCGCCTTTTCACTTCGCCGACACGCAACAACAATCAGGTGGACATCGTGATCGCGGTCACGCCGCGCGTGCTCCGCGCCCCGGCCGTCACTCCGTTTGACGAGCGGGAGCGGCCGAGCGGCACTCTCTCAACGCCGACTAACAGTTCACTCGAAGCGATGATTCAGGACATTGATCGCGAGGAGCAGTTGGCCGCCGCGCGTCGCGCGCCGAAGAACGTCGCGGTGCAGGTGCCTGTGCCGGACGGAGAGCCGCCACCCGCTTACGTGCCCGCGCCGAAAGCTTTAGTGACCACGACGACCGATAATCAAACGACGCAGCCCGCGCCCGCCAGGACGGAGACCGCGACTGCCGCCGTCACTCCGATAGCTGCGGCCAATCTCCCTCAGCCATCAAACGCTCTGGCGAATGCCATCGCGCAACTGACGGGCGAGGAGCCGCCGAGCGCCGCTTCGCTGATTGATAAAGTAAAAGCCGCTCAGCCGGTCCCGGTCGCGCAATCTTTAAGCGCGCAGGCCGCGCCCTTGCCCGTTATGACGACGCCTGTGAAGACGGCCACGCCTGACAACTCTGGCGCGAAGAATTCGCAGCGCGCGGAAAACGATTCACTCACCGGAAAGCTCAAGAAAGGGCTTTTCGGAAAAGTGCCGGAGCCCGTGCTGGGCCTGGCCGAAGCGCTCCTGATGCCGAGCCAGAAGGAGATGCGCGTCGGTGAGAAGCAGCGCATAGCCTTAATGTTCGTCACGAAAGAACCGCTGGGGCCGGCCATCGTGCGGCTTCGTTTCGATCCAGCCAAGGTGGCCGTGCGCAATGTCGTGCCGAGCGATTGGCCGGACGGCGCGCAACTCGCTCCCGTAATCATGCAGGCGATTGACCCGACGGGCATGGTGACTATCGCCATCTCGCCGCAGGCCGGCGCGGCTTTGAAATCGGGTGCCAGCGTCATCCTTTATCTTGAGGTCGAAGCGCTCGGGACGGGCGAAGGCTCCCTCGGCTTCGACCAGACGAACGCCCACGTCATGACAACCGGTGGCCGCGCCCTGAAGTTAAAGATGACGGAAAGCCGCTGGGTGGTGAAGTGAGATGAGAAAGCAGTGGTCAGTGGTCAGTGGTCAGTGGTCAGCAAAAGCAACGGCAGCCGCGAGCCGCGTGCCAGATGCAAGTCCGCTTAATCAAACGTTCCAACTGACCACTGACCACCGACCACTGACCACTGTCAGAGGCTTTACGCTCGTCGAGTTGGTCATCACCCTGATGGTGCTGACGATTCTGACGATGGGGGCCATCCCGCTCATCAAAGTCTCCGTCAAACGCCAGCGCGAGCAGCGTCTTCGCGAGGCCCTTCACCAGATGCGCACGGCGATTGACCAGTTCCATCGTGAAGCGATAGCCGGGGTGCAAGTTCAGCAGCAGCAGGGACAGGCCGGGCAGGCCGGACAGCCAGGACAGCCAGGACAGCCGCAGTCTATTGATCCGCGCGTCAGGGTCGCCATCACGGACAATACCATCTTCGGCACGGAAAACCCGGACCGCTATCCTCCCACTCTTGAGACACTCGTTAGCGGCGTCAGCGTCACACCGCTCGGGGGGCCGGGAGGCGGACCCATCGTCGGTCTCTCGGGTTCGAACAGGACTGCGACCGACAACACGCTCACGGCGACCAAGAAGAAGATTTACCTGCGCGAGATTCCCATTGACCCGATGACGGGCGAGCGCGACTGGGTGCTGAAGTCCGTTTACGATTCCAAGGACTCGACCACATGGGGCGGCGAAAACGTGTTCGATGTGCACTCTCGCTCCGAAGAGACGGCGCTTGATGAAAAGACAAAGTACAGTGACTGGTAAAAAGTGGTCAGTGGTCAGTGGTCAGTGGTCAGCAAAAGCAACGGCTGTCGGCAGCCGTGTGCCAGATACAAGTCCGCTCAACCAAACGTTCCAACTGACCACTGACCACCGACCACTGACCACTAATCGAGGGTTCACTCTACTTGAATTGATGATCGTCATCTCGATCATCGTCATTCTCGCCGTCATCGCCATGCCGCAGTACCAGAGGGCCGTCATCCACGCCAAAGAGACTGTGCTGCGCGACGACCTGTTTCAGTTGCGCAAGATGATAGACCAGTACGCGGCGGATAAGGGCAAGCTGCCAGCCGAACTGGATGATCTGGTCACCGCCGGCTACATGCGCGAGATTCCCAAAGACCCGATGACGGACGCGCCCGACTGGATGCCGGAACGTGGGGATGACCCAGCCTCCGACACTCAAGGCATCATTGACGTCCACAGCGCCTCGACCGAGCAATCAACGGAAGGGACGCCGTACAACGAATGGTAGCGAATTTTAGCTTGACGACTTGAAAGCTTCCGCGAAAGGGGAGACGGGAAAAAGGATTTTCCATTCGCCCGCTTCCCCTTTAAGCTTTCCACCTATCACCTACGGATGATTTTCAGCAAACTGGTCAAACCGCGCTTCCCCTCCGCCGCCGCAGGCATCGAGAGCGGCAGCGCCACGGTCGTCCACCTTGAGCGCAGCCGCCGCGGCGCGTTTACCCTGAAGCGCGCGGCGACCATCACGCTTCCCGAAAACCTGGTCCGCCCTAATTTCGACGAGTTGAATATCACGGACGCGGGCAGGCTCGCGGAGTTGTTATCCGAAGTCGTCCTGAGCGCCGGGCTGGGGAAGCAGCAGAAGTGGTCAGTCGCGCTGCCTGAAGCCGCGACGCGCGCGGCGATTCTGACGCTGGAGAGCGCGCCCGGCTCGCGCACGGAGCTGGAGCAGGTCTTGAACTGGAAATACGAGCGAGCGTTCGGCGCGGCGCAGGAAGAGCTGCGCGTCTCGCGCGAACGCCTTCAGCCGGACGCGCAGGGGCGGCAGCGCTACCTGGCTGTGGGAGTCCGCCTTTCGGTCCTGGCTGAATATGAGGCTGTCTTCGCGGCGCTCGGCTGGCGCGCTGGTCTAATCCTGCCGCGCCATCAGGGCGAAGCCATGTGGATCAGCAGGGGAGTCGCAGGACAGGGCGACGCCCTGCTCATCAGCTCGCACGCTGAAGGATTCACGGCGCTGATGCTGCGCGACCGGCAGCCGGCGGTCGTGCGCTCCGTGATGTGCGAGAGCGAGGACCGCGACGACGAGCTGTACCGCCTGCTGCTTTTCTACCGCGACCGCCTGAGCACCGCGGACGGTCCGGTCGCGACGCGCTCGCTCTCCAGCCTGCTCGTCGTCGGCGAAGGCTTCGACAAGCATCACGTCAGCGAGATCGTCAACGAGACTCTCGAAACCAGGCCGCGCGTCCTGAATTCGACGGACGTCGGCCTCGCGCTTCCCTCCAGCGAACTGAGCTTCGACGCCATCGCCGCGCCCGCCGGACTCGCGACGCTGGCCTGGTGAAAAGCGGGGGATAGGGGTCAGGGGCCGGGTGTCAGGGATCAGGGGCCGGTTCTGCTTTTAACCGACCCCCGGCCCCCAGCCCCTATCCCCCGCTTTGAAACTTTCCGAGTTTCGAAAGCGTAAAATCGGGTCATCATGAGTATGAGCGCATCCCCCATTGCCTTAAACAGTCTCACTGCAATCGCCGATGGCGACCTGGTGGCGCGCGCCGTCACGGGACGCGAGGACGGTTTCGAGGAACTCGTGCGCCGTTACCAGCGCCCGATTGCAGCCTACGTCTATCGCATGGTCGGGAATTACGACGCCGCGCTCGATTTGACTCAAGAGGTTTTCATCAAGGTCTATAATTCGCTTCGCCGCTACCGCTCCGAGTTCAAGTTCTCGACCTGGATTTACAAGATCGCGCACAACTCCGCAGTTGACCACCTCCGCCGCTCGGGCACGCGCGAGCAGTCGCTCGTGAAGGAGTTTGAAGGAGAGCCTCGCGAATTGCCCGTGGAGAGCGACAGGCTCTCGCCCGAACAGGAGTACGCGGGCAAGGAGCGGCGCGAAGAGATCGAGCAGGTGGTCCGCGCACTGCCGGCCGCGTACAGGGAGTTGATTCTGCTGCGCCATTCCCGCGACATGAGCTACGACGAGATCGCCGAAGTCACAGGCCTCCCGCTCGGCACGGTCAAGAACCGTCTCTTCCGTGCGCGCGAAGCCATGCGGCAGCAATTCATAGAGAGAGGGATAACTGGTCTGTAGACGACGGACCACAGGTGATGGCGGGCGTATTTCGTCGTCCGTCAGTTGTCATCAGGTTTTAAGATGAGCACAGTCGCGCGAAAAAAACCGGAGTGCAGGGGCGAAGAGATCGTCGCTTATCTAGACGGCGAGCTTGAAGGCGCGCCGCTCGCGCTGCTCGAAGAGCACCTGAAAGAGTGCCCGGATTGCTCTGCGGAATTAAAGATGCAGCGGCGGCTGATGCGCGAATTGGACCTCAGCTTCTCCTCCGAGCATGAAGTGGAGATGCCTCAGAACTTCGCGCAGGTCGTCGCGGCCCGCGCGCAGTCGGACGTGAGCGGGGTGCGTAACAAGCGCGAGCGCCGGCTGGCAGCAGCTCTCTGCGTCATTCTGGCGGCCATCTCCGTCGCTCTTCTCGGCGGCGCGGCCGTGCGCGACTCAATCCTGGCCCCTTTGCGCGCCGTCTGGAAGGGAACCGTTGCGCTGCTGAATTTTCTGGGGCACGCGCTTTACGACGCGGGCGCGGGCTTCGCGGTCATCTCACGCGGCGTCGGCGGCCACCTGGTTTTCGATTCGCGCCTGCGTGCGCTTCTGGTGCTTCTCCTCTTCGTGTCGGCCCTCTTCACGCTTCGTCGCTTGATTGCCAGATATCACACACGCGCCCGCGCCATCGAGTGAGGTTTTGAGCGCAGAAGTCTCTCGCGGGCGGACAGTTTTGTGTCTCTTTTTGGAAAGAACGTGAATCAAGTTTCGCACAGGTCTGTGGATTTAAGTGTGGGGCGAGCGGCCCGCAGGGCTGTGGTCGCGCTCTCCGCGTTGCTCTTGATGGTGGCAGCGGTCCGCGCCGCAGACTCCGACGGTGTTCTTCCGGACAGCACTGCGCCGCTCGTGGTCGAAGGCGTTAAAGAGTACGACGTCTTCGGCTGGGGACAGTCGGTTGTCGTGCGTGGGCTGGTCAAGCACGGCGTCATGTCTTTCGGCGGAGACGTCATCGTCGAAGGCACTGTCGAAGGCGACGTGGCGACCATCGGCGGTTCCGTCGTGCAGCGCGACGGCGCGCAGATCGGGGGCGACGTGATCGTCATCGGCGGCTCCTACCGCCACGGTCCCAACACCTCTGGCAGAAACCCAGCGAGCACGACCGTGATGTTCACGGGCTTCGAGCAGGAGTTGCGCCACATCATGCGTAACCCCGCGAGCCTGCTTGCGCCGCAATGGTCTGTCGCCTATCTGGGCAGCCGCGTGCTGGCCGTGCTCTTCTGGTTCATAGCCTCGCTGCTTGTGACTGCCATCACGCCGGGCGCCGTCAGCCGCGCGGTAACGCGCCTTCGTCTGACGAACGTGCGGGTCGGCGTGATCGGTTTTGTCGGCTCAATCGTGATGACCTTTGGCGTGGTGGCGGGAGTGAGCGTGTTGCCGACCGTAATCGCCGCGCTCGTCGGGCTCGCCGCTCTGATCCTGTTGATGCTGGCATATCTTTTCGGGCGCGTAGCCATTCAGGCCGCGACGGGCCAGTGGTTACAGCGCCGTTTTTTTGGCGAAAGCAGCCGCTCGGAATCAATCGCGCTGCTGCTGGGAACTGTTTTCTGGGCGCTGCTCCTCTCCTTACCATACATCTGGCCTTTCGTCGGGGCAGGGCTTTTAGTGGCGAGCCTCGGGCTGGCGCTCACGGCGCGCTACCACGTGGGCTGGAAACGCGCTTAAAGGCCTCAGACCAGGAAGAATAATCTCCATCTTTCCTCAAAATTATTTAAAAATATAGGAGACAAAATGGGCCTTTCGTGCGTCTAAGGTTGTCCGCGCTTGGCTGTGCCTGAAGGCGGTCGTTTAGAGTAGGGCGCAGCGGCTCAAAAAAAAGCTTCGTTGGGTTCATGCAGCCTCGAATTTGGAACTTTTACACCCGCAGCCTTCAATCCCCCTTAATGGTCGTCTTTTACGGGCCTTAACGAATGCTGAGAATTCGGGCAAAAAGCGCCCGGCGGGGCATAAAATCTGAACATTAATTGTTGGCCGTGCGTAATAAACCATCTGGTCGCTCGTTTTAACAATAGCGGCCGGTAGAGTCGTAGCCAGCCGGAAATTTGCCACAAAGCTGCGCGGTGCAGTGTTTTCCTTAATAGAAGCGAGGGGAATGTTGATGAAAAAGTTTTTTGCGGTCTTTGCTCTCGTCGCGCTCAGTGTGGGCGCGCAGGCGCAGAGCGGGGACCCAGCGATTACGGCGACGCGTGTTTTCGGCAAGATCACAGAGATTAATGCGCCCGCCGGGCAGATGACTGTCAAAACCGATGCCGGTTCGGTCGTCACCGTCAATCTCAACGAAAAGACCACCTACGAGCGCATGCCTCCGGGCGAGACGGACCGTACGAAGGCCGTCAAGATCGCTTTGACCGATGTCGCGGTGGGCGACGGCGTTTACGCGCGAGGCTACGTTGCGGCGGACCGCAAATCTGTGCCGGCGCAGCAGGTCATTGTCGTCAGCCAATCGGAGATCGCGAAGAAGCAGGACAAGGAGCGCGCCGAGTGGCGGCTGAGAGGTCTCTCAGGTATCGTCGAATCCCTCAACCCGCAGACCAAAGAGGTCACGGTAACGACGCGCGCGGCGGAAGGCCCGAAGCCCGTCATCGTCCCCATCACGGACAAGGTAAAGATGCGGCGTTACGCTCCGGACTCGATTAAGTTCAGCGACGCCAAGAAGAGCTCCTTTGAAGACTTGAAAGTCGGCGACCAGTTTCGCGCCAAGGGCGAAAAGAGCCCGGACGGCGCACGTTTTACTCCCGAAGAGATCGTCACCGGCTCGTTCCGCACGCTCGGCGGCTCGATCACGAGCGTTGATGCGGCGACGGGCGAAATCAAGATTAGCGACATCCAGACCAAGCAGCCGCTGACGGTGGTCGTGCGCAAAGATTCCACGCTCAAGCGCATTCCGCCGGAGTTCATGCAGATGATGGCCGCGGGTGGTCCTCCAGGCGCTGGTGGTCCTCCGGCAGGCGGCGGAGCGCCCCCGCAAGGTGGGCAGCAGCGGCCCGCAGGCGGCCAACCGGGCGGCGCGCCCGGAGGCCCCGGCGGCGGACCGGGTGGCCCTGGAAACGGTGGGTTCGACATCCAGCGAATAATTGACAACCTGCCCGCAACGACTTTGGCCGAATTGAAGGCGGGCGAGATGGTTCTCATCTCAAGCACGACGGGCGCGGACCCGACGCGCGTGACGGCCATCACGCTGGTCTCTGGCGTTGAGCCAATCTTCATGATGTTACAGGCGCGACAGGGCGGGCCCGCAAATCGTCCGCCGAACCTGGGCACCATCAACATAGGTATCGGCGGGCCGTGAAGACTCGGCGCGCATTTTCAGACAATAACTTTGAGTTGGAGTTTCGCTTTACAAAGCAGGCCCCAGCTGCATTCATAAAGGCGAAAGAGATGAATAAAAGAATCAGACAATGTCTGGGCCTCGCGTTGATGCTGGCCCTCTCGATTGTGAGCGCTGTGGCGCAGCAAGGGCCTGGAAGCATTCGCGGCCAGGTCACGGACGAGTTCGGCGGCGCGGTCGTCGGCGCAACCGTTTCGGTTATTAACCAGAGCGGCGTCGAGAAGACCGCCACGACGAATGAAGAAGGCATCTATGTGGTCACCGGACTGGCCCCGGGCGCGTACACCGTGCGCGTCGTCGCCTCCGGCTTTGCCATCAACGAAACTCCAGACGTGCAGATCACTGCCGGGAAGCGCGAGGCGCTCGACGTCAAGCTGGGTGTGACGATTGAGGAGCAGAAGGTCAACGTCACGACCGATCAGCGCGGCATCAGCACGGAATCCGAGAACAACGCCGACGCGATTGTGCTGCGCGGCAAGGACCTCGACGCGCTGCCGGACGACCCGGATGATCTGGCCGCGGCGCTCTCGGCCCTGGCCGGTCCTTCGGTTGGACCTAACGGCGGACAGATCTACATTGACGGCTTCACGGGCGGACGCCTCCCACCGAAAGAGGCTATTCGCGAAGTCCGCGTCAGCCAGAACCCGCTCAACGCCGAGAACGACCGGCCCGGTTTTGGCCGCATAGACATCCTGACGCGCCCCGGTTACGACCGCTGGCGCGGCAGCGTGAACCTCAACTTCAACGACGAGAGCATGAACGCGCGCAACCCGTTTGCGCCCACCCGCGACAGTTTTCAATCGCGTCTCTACGGGTTCACCCTGAGCGGTCCCGTGTCGGCGAAGAAGTCGTCGTTCTTCCTTGATTTTCAACGACGCGAGATTAATGACAACGACGTCGTTAACGCGCTCGTCCTGGACCCGTCGCTCAATACCGTGCGGTTCAACGAGACGATTCTCCAGCCGCGGCGCTTCCTGACTTTCAGCCCGCGCTTCGATTACGCGATCAACCAGAACCACACGGTCGTGGCGCGCTACACTTATTCACACTTCACTCTTGAGAACTCGGGCGTCGGAAACTTTAACCTTCCGTCGCGCGCCTTCAACACGGAGAATACACAGCACACCTTCCAGATTACGGAGACGGCTGTGCTCAACCCGAAGACGATTAACGAGACGCGGTTCCAGTACATCCGCAGCAGCAACCAGCAGGAAGGCGACAATGCCGTTCCGACCATTCAGGTGCTCGAAGCCTTCACGGGCGGCGGCTCGCAGGTCGGCCTGTCGTTCAATCGCGAGAATCGCTGGGAGTTGCAGAACTACACGACTGCGACGTGGATTCAGAATCACACTTTCAGGTTCGGCGTGCGCCTGCGCGGCGTGAAGATCTCGGACGTGTCGCGCAACAACTTCGGCGGCTCGTTCACTTTCGCCGGAGGCCTGGCACCGCAGCTCGACGCCAACAACAACATCGTCCTGGTAAACGGCCAGCCCGTGCTTTCGAACATCACGAGTCTGGACCGTTACCGGCGCACCATCCTGCTTCAGCAGCAAGGGTTCACGCCCACGCAGGTGTTCGCCCGCGGCGGCGGTCCCACACAGTTCACGCTCTCCGGCGGGACCCCGGAGGCGGACGTCAGCCAGATGGACTTCGGCGGGTTCTTCCAGGACGAGTGGCGCGTGCGCCCCAACCTGACGCTGACGCTCGGTCTGCGCTACGAGACGCAGAGCAACATTAGCAGCCGTTTCAACTTTGCTCCGCGCCTCTTCTTCGCCTGGGCGCCCGGCGGGAACACCACCGGCCAACTCGGCCAGTTCGGCGCGGGCCAGCCCGCTTTCGTCATCCGCGGCGGCTTCGGCATCTTCTACGACCGTTTCACGGAGAGCAACACGCTTTCGGCCAACCGCTTCAATGGCGTCAATCAGTTGCGCTTCAATATCGTTGACCCGGCCATCCTGGGCATTAGCACCTTCAACGCCGACGGCACGGTCACGAACGTCCCGACGGTTGACGCGCTCTCTGGCCTGGCACAGCCGCAGGTTATCAACCGCGTGTCCGAAGAGCTGCAAGCTCCTTACACGATGATCAGCGCGATCAACGCCGAGCGGCAGTTGCCGTACAACATCACAGTGTTCGCGCTTCTGGTCTCGATTCGCCAGCGGCAGAACCTTGTGTTCCGCGACATCAACGCGCCGCTGCCGGGAACGGTGACGGCGCTCAACCCGGGCGGCACGAGGCCCGACCCGACGCTCGGCAACGTCTTCCAGTGGGAGTCGGCCGGCTATTTCAACATGACGCAGTTTATGGCGGGGATGAGGACCCAGCTCAATCCGGGGCTGACGATCTTCGCCAACTACTTCACGGCCAAGACCGAAAGCAACACCGATTGCGTCTTCGGCATACAGGGCGGCTGCTTCCCGTCGAACCCTTATGACATCAATGCTGACCGCGGGCGCATTCCGTTTATCCCGCGCCACAACTTCTTTTTGGGTGGCACGCTCGGCATTCCGAAACTGAAGATCGCACTCAATCCGTTCATCATCGCGAGGACGGGCAACTTCTTCAACATCACCACGGGGCGTGACACTAACGGAGACCGTATCTTCAGGGAGCGCCCGGCGTTCGCTGACGGGCAAACGCTGCCTCAGGATTTGAGAAGCACGGCTTTCGGCGATTTCGACATCAACCCGAAGCCGGGTCAGACAATCATCCCGCGCAACTACGGTGTGGGTCCAGGCTTCTTCTCCGTGAACCTCGGCATCAGCCGGACGTTCGGTTTCGGCGAGATGCCGGGAGCGAGAGCTGCTGCTGCTGCGGCTGCTGCACCGCAAGGTGGTGGCGGCGCTAATATCGCCGGCGGCGCTCGTGGCGGCGGTGGTGGCGCTCCGCGAGGCGGCGGTGGCGGAGGGGCTCAGCGCGGCGGCGGCGGTGGTGCTGTCGCGGCCGGTCCCGGAGGCGCTGGCGCGGAGAAACGTTATAACCTGACGTTCTCCGTGAACATCCAGAACCTCTTCAACCGCACGAACCTCAGTTCGCCGGTCGGCAACCTGAACTCGCCGTTCTTCGGACAGTCTCTGTCAACGCTCGGCGGCTTCGGCGACGGCGGCGGCAACGCGTCGTCGGCTAACCGTAGAATCAGTGCGGGGGTTCGCTTCAACTTCTAACGGACGAACGAAGCGATCCTGATTCCCGTTAATAACGAGCGGGGGCACTTTCGAAAGTGCCCCCGCTTTTTTTTTGATAATCTCTTTTGGAGACGTTGCGGCGACAAAATCTCAGAACAGCCGGATGAATAGAGGAGCCGCCCGGTATTGAAACAATAAACCCTCCTTTTCTCCACCAGGCCACTGTGCGAACGTCCCGCAGAGCAGCCGCTCAAAACTCACTTCAAAAAAAGTCGGGATTTTTTCGGCCCGAACATCACTAACCCTCTGAAGAACGTTTCCGAGAGCAGACCTTAAAACTCTTTGTCGTGAAAAGACTGTTGACTCAAGGACCACAACCATGAGACGGGCAAATTTTCTTCAGACGGTTTTCCTCTTTCTGGCGACAGCTTTTCTGGCGCAAGCTGTTGCTCAGGAATTAAAGGAACAGCAATTAAAAGACGCGCGAGTCTGGCGCAATCAGGGGCTGGAGCAATATAACGCGGGCCAGTTCAACCGCGCGATTGAAGCGCTCACTCGGGCAATCGAGCTGAAGCCCGACTACGCACAGGCCCACAACGATCTGGGCATGGCCTACGTCGGCGCGGGCCGTTACACCGAAGCCATCACTCAGTTTCTCCAGGCGATTCAACAGAACCCGTTGCTCGCAGAGGCGTACTACA
>Ga0268243_1000099_pt1 | contig 18981 bp, 27 predicted proteins | sample BulsoiMagMametaG_FD_200254 | JGI IMG/M metagenome (GOLD analysis project Ga0268243, IMG submission 200254) | Bulk soil microbial communities from Mexico - Magueyal (Ma) metaG (v2) (version 2) | ecosystem: Environmental > Terrestrial > Soil > Agricultural land | place: Mexico: Magueyal...
TTTGTAACAAAGCATGAGAGACTGCCTCTAAAGATCATGAGCCCCTATGCTCCTTTTAACTCCCACACTTGTTAAGTTTACAGAGATGTGGGTAATGATAAGGGCTTACGCCTTGGGCTAAAATCTGCCGCCCCTAGCGGGGCTCCATCACCTTTATTTTGTTCGCCTGCCATTAGAAATGAAGCGGGCAGGTGCGTGCTCAAACCAGCAGGTCAATTTTGAGCCGGTCCAAAACTTCGCAGATGGGATTCACGACGCCGTAGCTTTCGACCCTCTGCGGCTTGTCGGCGGCCGGATCAATCTCTACGGCGGGTCTCGCGCGCGGCGATTCCTGTGCTTCGGACATGCCCGCGAAAATTAACCCGATGGCATGCTGCTTTGCGTCCACGACCAGCGAGCCGCTGTCCCCTTTGGTCACGAACTTCGAGAAGCTCGGCATGGCGGGCGCGATCAACAGCTGGTCCCGGAAAAACGCCGCCTGCCCCGTGCGGTCGTACCTGATCCGAATATCCAGGTAGATCGAGAAGACGTTGCCTTCCGTGTAGCCCGTGGTCCGACCGAACTTGCGCACGGCTTCGCCGATCTCCACGTCCCGCTGGCGCACGTAACCCTTGATTGCGCCGATTAACGGAATCACAGGTTTGTGCTGCTGCGGCTCCCACAGTCTGGCTATTGCGGCGTCAACGTGGTTGGGGCGCGTAACGTCGCCGCCGAACTCCAGCGCGGAAAAGTTGACCAGCGCGCCGATTGGCCTGTTGCTCGCAGGCTCGCCAGGACTCGGCTGCACTATCAGATCGCCATCATCAACATCTGCCTTACGCAGGTCCGCGAAGACATGCGAATTGCTTAGCAGGTGAATCTCTTTGCGGCGCGGCAACTTGCTTCGGCGCGTGCAGAAGTAGCCGATGGTCCCGCTCTGGCCCGTCAGGTTCGTGTTCGCGCCGCTGATTCCGCCGATGATCACCTCCTGTGGCTCGCGTATGCCCCCGGCATACTGGTCCCACGCCGCGTGCGAGCTCAAACTCCCGTCCGACAAAAAAGCCGCCGCAGGCATTTCGATGAGGACGAGAGGGATGCCGCGGTAATTGCCAGGCAGCGCCGCACCGCCGGAGCCCGCCCACATCTCTTCACCAGCGTCGTTGACGAAGACCTGGATGCAGTACGGGCCTCCGCCCGCGAGTCTCCCGACGCCCACGGCGTGGATGTTGTTGGAGAAGCCGGGCCTCAGGTAATGCGTGCTCAACTCGCGCTTGATCTTGACGACTCGTCCGAGCAGTCTGTTACGGTTGCACCGTGGCTGACGCCTGAGAGCGCGTTCGCGCCTGTACCTGCTCACGAAAAACCACGTCAGCCAGGCGAGCGCAAGGGCCGCCACGACCCAGGTGATCTCGTCGTAGTAGTAATAGTAGTCGGTCCCGCCCTTGCCGTTAGGACGCGACCATACCAGGTGCTTTCCGAGCGCGAGTATCTGCATAGTTCGTATCGAGCTCATCTATCGAGGACAAATCTTCCGACATAATCAGGTGGCAGAAGTCCAGTTGGTTCACGGAGCCTCCACCCGCAGCCGCGTCATCCTCGACAGGGGTGAGTTCGTACTGGCTGCCGTCGGGGCTGGACAGGTATTTGTAGTAGTCTGGCATGTCGCTGTAGATGGCGTTCGCGCTGTAATCCATGTTCTTGATTTCGATTCTGAACGGGAGCCCTTCGACGCGCTTCAGCGTGTGTGTTTCTTCCCGCCCGCCGATTTTGATCGAGCAGGCGACCTCGTCGGCTTCGATCTTGACGCCGACGGTTTCCGCCACGTTCCCGAAAGCCTCGCGCTGTCGCGCCGCCCCCTCGGCGTCCTTTTCCACTTTTTCGAAGAAAAGATTGCGGTCCAGCTTGTGCGCGTAGAAGAGCCCGTTGCCGATGTATATCTTCGTCAGCGGGTAATGCCCCTCCCCTGTCGGTCTTAAAGACGTGTCGCCGTGCAAGCTGTTCATGTTCACGATCCAGCGAAAATCATTAACGTCGTCGGAATTCAACCTGTCGAACTTTCCGCTCTGGTAAACCTCGTACCCCTCGATGGCGGGCGCGCTCTGCGCCTTGATCTCAATCCTCACGTCTTCCTTCGGGAGCTGCTGGTAGGTCGCGATATCCTGATAGACGATGATGTCGCGCTCCGCCCCGTCCTGGTAAACGGGCTGTTGGACTTTGATCGTGAGCAGATGCTTGTCGTCGCGGATCGCGCCGATTTCACCGCGCTGCGCTTCCTTGTTGAAGCACATAATCCCGAGGCCTGTGAATCGGACGAGCGCTGTGGCGGAACTCTCTTTTACGGGCATGATATTCTCCTTTTCCTGGGTTGAGGAAAGCTTACAGATTAGAGTGCTCTTTCGTGGACCGAACGTAACGCCGCTCGGTTAAAGATTCGAATCAGTTGCAAAGCCACGCGCCGCCGACTTTCACGCAGGCGAAGCTCTTTTTCTTAGGCACGGTCATAGCTTTGGTCGGCGAATGGACCTGCCAGGCGTACCTGACGGTGACGACAGCAGCCGTACACCCCTTCATGAATCTACTCTCATACTCGAACGGGCCCAGGCTGGCCTGTCCGCCTTGCGGAGCGTTCTCGGCAATGATCTTGCTCCGCTCCCCTTCAATGCTCCGAAGCCATCTACCGGCGTACCGCTTGATGACTGCTTCCCTTTCGTCCGCCTCGGAGCAGACTACCGGCGTGGGCGTAGGGGCCGGTGTCGGTGTAGGCGTCGGCGTCGGACTCGGGGTTGGTGTCGGAGTCGGTGATGGAGTAGGCGTCGGAGTGGGTGTTGGAGTGGGTGTCGCGGTCGGAGTCGGGGTGGCCGTCGGTGTCGGTGAAGGCGTCCGTGCGGGCGTGGGCGTTGCCGCCGCTGCAACCGGAGACGGGGACGCTGTCGGTCCGGGCGTGAGAGAGGGCTCCGGGGTCTGCGCCGGGACCGGCTCGTCCTGCGGAATCGGGTTAACCTCAGCGCTTTGTCTGGTCGGCTCTGTCGGCGGCGTTGAAGTTTCGGCGAGGGCGACCTCCTCCGGCTTCGGCTTCAGATAAATCAGGCCGTTGACGGCCACCACGGAAACGACCAGGGCCGCTATCACCAATGTCATCGCCCGCAGCACGACGCGCCGCCACTTGAGCCTGCGCGCCCGTCTCGCCAGCGCCTTCTCCCTCTCTTTAATGATGCGGAAGCCCTCGCTCCAGCTTTCGCTGAGCGGGTCCACGCTCACGAGCGGCGCTCCGTCTGTGAGGCAGAACGCCAGCAACGCATCCGCGTAATAGTCTCCGCATTTTGGACAGACTCGCATCATCTCAATAATTGGCGTAGCCGCCAAAGAGCGAGAACGCGGCCCAGTAAAAGGGCGCACGCGTCTTCTCTCGTCTCGACACCTCCAGTTGAGCTTGCCGCAAGCTCTCTGCGGAGGTCATTCCCTTCTCGCCGCGGTTGCGATGAAAAGCGATCATCAAATCTTTGGTCGGCTCTGAATCAACCTTCCACTGGCTGGCGACCACGACGGGCGAGCCCATCGCCAGGAGCGTGCGGGCGATGCCGATGGCCCCCTCGCTTTTGTCGTAGCGCTCGAACCCCGTCTGGCACGCAGACATCACGACCAGCTTCGCCTTCGGCAACTTGTAGGCCCCCAGCTCGGATGAACGAAGCTCGCCCCCCGCGAAGAGTAGCTTTGAGTTACCAGGTGATTGCCGGTTGGCTACAAAGTGTCCGGCGAAATGAACCACCTCCGCGTCCGCGAAGTTCCGCAGAAACTTCTCCTTTGTGGCCTCCCGGCCGACCAACTCCACGGCAGTGCGGTAACCTCCGGCGATTGCCTTTGCCTCTGTCTCGGCATCCTTCAGGTCCGGCAGGTTCGGGTTCTCGTCGCGGTCGAAATCAGGGTTGCCGATGCTGAGGAGGCTCTCGCGCTTGACCTGCTCTTTCCGGCGCGCGTTCTCGGTCGCCAGCACCAGCACGGAGGCGCTGGGCGCATAAAAGAGCGCGAACTCTTCCAGCAGGTAACGTCCACCGGGCGAAACGAGCGTGGCGAATGCGAGCTGGTGCAGAGACTTGTCCGGGACCAGGCAGAGCTGCTTTTCGCCCGCGAGATCATGCGGAATCAGAAGCTCGTCCAGGTCCCGACCGGCCTGTTTGATCTCCGCCGCGGACGCTTTACCGATGACTGAGGCCTGATACGCGTTGATTCTGTCCTCAAGCTCGGCGGCGGTGATCTGCTTTTCAATCAAGTCGAAGCGCGTCTTCGACACGATCCAGATCGCCAGCCTGTCCCGGAGCACGGCGTACTGAACGAGCTGGACCTGTTCCGGCAGGCGCGCACGGATTTCCTCCAGAGAGAGCGGGCGTGAGACCGCTCTGAAATCCCTTTCGACTTCGGCAATCGTCTTCCCGGATTCGACGAAATCCAGCAGCGAACGGGCCCTGGAGGCTTCGGCGAAGTTAAACGCGAGCGGGGCGTCCCGCTCGCGTATGGCGTTCTCGATGGCGGCATCAAAGACCACCTGCTCATCAGCGAAGAAGGCCTGGCGTGAAGCGTCTTCGCGAATCGCTGCGCGATACTCGTCCGACAGAGCCAGCACGGTCCTTAACTCGGCGTTGAAATTCTCCCGCTCATCGAGCTGCTCAAAACAGAAGAGCTTGCCCTTGTGAATCTGGTACGAGCCGACGGTCAACTCCGGGAGACGTCCGTACAGCTCAAGCGCTTTGTCGTAATCGGCCAGCGCCCCGACGCAATCTTTCGTCTGACTCTTGACGTCTGCGAGCAAAAGGTATGCTTCAGCCGTCGTCTTCGTATTCTGCGCGCTGTCGCCGCGCTCAAGCGCGATTCGCATCGAGTCGCCGGCGTACTTCAAGGCCGCGGCGGAGTCGCCCCTCGCCGCCGCCGCGTAAATCATGTAGCGGAGCGAATTGTTGACGCGGCTGCTGCCGGGCCAGTTTTCCTGGACGACGCTCAGGGCCTCGCTCGACAGGCTCAGACAGGTCGAAAAGAACTTCAGCTTGAGCGACAGGTTCGCCAGCGTCCCCTTGTGACGCAGCCACTGGTTCAGGCTCTGGTAGTAGAGACCTTCATCCGGGAGCATCCGGCTCGCGTAAGACAGCGCCGGCTCAAGCTCGCCGAGCATGGAATAATGTAGTGCGAGGGCGTCCTGCGCGTGCTGGATTTCGAAAGCGTTGCTTCCGGCTTCGGCCAGGCTCAGCGCATGCCTGAGATTCCTGCTGCTCTGCGAAAGCTCGTTCTTCTGATAGCTACTGATCCCGAGCCAGTAGTAGGCCGGGGGGAGCAGGACACGGAAGCTCCTGCTTTCGGCGTTTTCGATGAAAGCTGTGAGCCGCCTGCGACTCTCTGCAATCTTCAGGACGTCCGGCAGAAATTGGACCGCCCAGTTCTCCGCGATGGCGGCCTCGCAAACGTCGCCGAGTTGCGCGAAAAGGTCTCTGCTCTTTTCAAACTCTGCCCTGGCCTTTTCGTAATCGTCCCGCTCTACGAAACGGTGGCCGCCAGCGAGAATCTCCTGCGCCTGCAACAACCGCTCAGTCTTGTCCGAGCCAACGGTGGCGTAGAAGTTTGCTAACTCTGAGAAAAACCGGTCCTCGTTCTGCGCCTGCTCGAAATTACCTATGAAGGTCAGGGCCTCCAGGCTCTCACTGGCTTCCGTTGCGTTCCCGTTCTGCTTCGCCAGCAGGTATCGCTTTGAGAGCTGGAGCGGGACGGCAGTTCCCTTTAATAAACCCTTCGTCTCGTTATGAATTCTTTGGGCGCGCACTTCGTCGTGGTTGCGATAGGCCGTCAGGAAGTCCGACAATACCTGCTCGTCCGTCTTAAAGAGCGCCTGCTCGCCTTCGACTCGCGCGAGGTTCTTACGCGCCTCCTCCGCCCAGGGCGAGGATGGGTCCTTTTGTAAGTAGAGCGTCCAGGACTCCTTCGCCTGGCGCGGCAGCCCCAGCTCCTGCAAGGCCAGTGCCTTGTTGAAGAGCGCCTCCAACAAATTGGCGTCGAGGTCTGCGGCGGCCGTGAACTCTTCCAGCGCGCGGGCCAGGACTTCGAGCTTCTTCTCTTTGGCGGAGGCTTTCGCAAGCTCGAAATAGGCCGCGCCCAGATCGTTGTGAATCCGCGCGCTCTTGGCCTCGAACTTCAGCGCGCTCTCGAATTGCCTGATCGAGTCCGCGTACTTCTGCTGCGTGAGATAGAAGACGCCCAGAGAGTGATGCGTCTGAGCGCCGGGGCTCTTCTCCGTGGCCTCTATTAGGCTGTTCTCGATGCGCCGCAGCCGGCTCTGCTCGCCCGACTCCGGCGCCCCGCGCAACTGCGCCAGGGGCGCGTACCCGAAGCCGGAAATGCGTGTCTCGACGGGCCGCCCCTGCCTGTAAATCTCCTTCAGCTCGGCGAGTTCGTCCAGGCTACCGCTGTTTCTTCTGCTGAAGTAAAACACCGCGGCCAGCACGGCCACCAACAGGAGTGCGAACGCGGCGACGTACTTCGGCTGTCGGAAGAAGGCTTTGAGCGAAGCGAAAACGGACGGCCTGGCTTCCTCCGGCTTCGCTCTCGCGGCCAGAGCCTTTTCCCTCAGCGCCTGGGTCAGCTCAAGCCTTAAGCGTCTTTCGGGATTACCCGCGAGCGTCGCGCGCAAACTGGCCGCATCCGCTTCGTTGAGGTGTCCCAGGACGTAATCATTGATGAGAGAGTCTTCCGCAAGCTCGACCTCAGAGCAGAACTCTTCGTCCGTGAACAACAGTTCCTCGATTCCTTCGAGCGTCGTCTCGTCCGAAACTCTGCCCAAAAGATATTCGCGGACCGTCTCTTCACTTTTCAGGGATTCGCCCATGGTTTTTCGCCGCCCATTCGAGTGTGTCAGTGCGGGGCGTTATGTAACTGCTTTCTCAGCTCATGCACTCCTGGACGCAAATCTTCAGCTTCTGCTTGATCCGCATCACGCGCATCCGCAGGGCTGTCTGCGACATCGCAAGCCGCTGCGAGAGACGCCGGTGCAGCTCGATCTTCGCCAGCTTCACCTCCGAGAAGTATTCCAGAATCAGGTTCCGGCTCTCCGCGGAGAGTTCCGCGAGGCACTTGTCCAGGCACTCTCTGGAGAAACTACGCTCCTCCGGGGCCTTCGCGGCAACCGTCACTTCGTCAATGTCCAGATGGTGCCGCTCCTTCCGCAGCGATTCGCGGTAAACATTTCTCGCCACGCCGTAACAATAGGCGAGCTTGTTCTCGATCCGCTCTTCGCTGATTTTGAGGATCACGCGGTTGATGGTTTCGTCCGCCAACTCTTCGGGGAAGCTGCACCGGCGCTGCGAGAAGAAAGTGCAGAGCCGGAAGCGCAGGCGCTCATACTCATCGCCCGCGCCGCCGCCTTCAGGGCTCAGCCATTCGAGGAAGCTTGCGAATTTTTCCCTGGTTATTTCTTTTCCTTCTTTGGTGTCCGGCATTGGCAGGTGACCATGTTCCGAGCCGTTATGGGATTCGGCGATAGAATAGCGCAATTGCAAGAGGAAAGACAGATGTATAGAAGCCCGAGCCGGTGTCGGGCTCAGGTTTGGCGCACGCCTTTTCACCTCTCGTTCAATTGAAAATCTAGTTCTCATAAAAAGCTTTGCCCGAAGAAGGCTCCAATGAAGAGACTTTCGGGCAAAGCACATCGGGAATGGTCAGCCTCGTTGCCCTCGCCTGGGAGAGCGCCTCCGACAGTCTGGATTATTGGTAGTACCAGACTGTCAGTTTGGCGTAATCGAACTCCGTATCGTCCTGCGCGATTATATCCAGGAAGGGCTGCGGCGGCATGACGCTGAAGATATAGTTGTTCAGGGAGGCGGTCGGCAGCAGAGCGAACTGCGACGATTTCGGATTGGGGTTGGTCGCGCTCCAGATTTGAGCGCCGTTCACAAATCTCAGCGTGAAGGGGGCGACTCCCACCGTGATGGTGTCATTACTCCAGTTCGCGAGTCCGGCCGCATACACGCCCGGGCCATGCTTGACTCTGACTTCGAGCGTGGCGTAGCAGACCCTGCAACTACGCAGCTTGAAGCTGTCGGCGAAGACCACATTGATGCGCGGGTCGTCGTAGCCCTTCGGGCTCACGTTGCGGCTCGTGAGATAGCTCTTTAACGCCGGGCTCAGAGTCGCGCCCGGGTCCGGCGGATTTCCGTGTGTCTGCACGTCCGGGCGGATCCCGGCACACTCGCGCGGCACCGCTATGCGGAGGGCTTCGGGGTCAATTTCGCGTGACATCAGTTCGGGCAGTGGCCGCTCTTGTTGCTGCTCTGTCGGCTGCTGCCTGTCTGGCAGTCGCTGCGCAGTGGCGTGCGAGCTCAGCATCAAAAGCTGTGCGAGCACTGCAAGAATTGAGAATGCGAGGAAGCGTCGGTTTTTCATTTTAGTTCTCCTTATCTGTGCGGTTGGCGGAGCCGTCCTCCGCGTGGAATCGGGCGGACTGAAGAGTCCCATATCCGTAACCGGCACGGGACTCTTCATGGTCCGGATTTGAGGCATCCGACCTGACTCGCTGATCATTATCTGGGTTTTGTGAGTTTGTCCGTGCAGGTTCCGGTCAGTTTCGCGTTGACGAACATCCCGGAGGGGCTGAGGCTGCCGTTGACAACTTTGACTCTCAGAGAATGCGCGCCGGGGCCGACGGTGGTGGTAAACGTGGACAGAGGTTTCTTGGGAGAATTGAAGCACCAGCCCCCTGTGCACTGTGAGAGCGGGGTATTATCCAGAAAGACGGAGACGGTGTCGTCGCCGCCGTAGTTTCCGGAGAGGGTGACATTCTGATCAATCGAACAGGCCGGGACCACAAAATCCAGCCTGTATTCGTAAGGGCCCGCGGCGACGCTGGACGTGCCGCCGTTCGCCACGGTCGAAACCCACTTGGCCGGACCCGGATTGAGATTCCAGGACGGGTGGATCGCCGCCAGAAAAACGACCGGGCTGCCGTTCACGGTCCAACTGTTCGAGCTGATCGTGCTGAGGTCCAGCACGTTGGTTCCCCCGAGACACTTACAGCACCCGAGGCTGGGCGACCCGGCGGCTGTGACGTCAACGCTGGTCGCCTGTCCGCGAATCACTTGTGCCGTCGCAGAGGGCGCGGCGAAGACTAGAACTGCGAGCGCGAGGATTGCTGTTGCGAGGGTTGCTGAAACCGGGCTGAGTTTTCTTGACATAAAAGTTTCTCCTGAGAGTTCGGAATTTGCACGAGACCCTGCTGCGGTTTCGTGCTTGCATCCATGTGTGACTTTCCACGGAGAAACGTAACGCTGCGGAAGATGAGCCTGATGGAGTTTCCTTCCAACTGGCCCGGGGTTCTGATGGATTAAAGGCTTTTGAGGACCGGCAAGACGTCTTCATCATGAAGAAGCCCTGATCTGTTTTTATTGTTAAATACCGCGTGGGCGGATTATCATCCCAGGCGTTTTGAGAAAAGGCCGGAATCCTTTACGACACCTCCCGAGAGATGGGGAGACGAGATGACGACTGAACATGAAGAACTGGTCCGAAAAATCTATGACGCCTACGCGCGAAGAGACGTCGCCGCGGCGTTGTCGCGCTTCTCGCCGGAGGTCGAGTTCGTTCAAACGGACCTGCTCCCGTGGGGAGGCAGGTATCAGGGAATCGAGGGTGTCCAGGCCTCCCTGGGGAAGCTTCTGGCGCATATTGATTCGCTCGTCGAGGTCGAAGAGATGATCTCGGCTGGGGATCATGTGGTAGCCATCGCTCGAACGCGCGGCACGGCGCGCGCGAGCGGCGCTTCATTCGACATCCGCGCCGTGCACGTGTGGACGGTCGCGGACGGGAGCATTCTGCGATTCGAGGCATACATTGACACCCCGGCAATGCTCTCGGCTCTCAAAGGCTCGTAGCTCCCTCGCGCGTCATCCTGGTTAGGCTGCTGTAATTGATTGTTCAAATGGCTTGAGAGGAGTAGCATACGCTATCGTTATGCGAGCAGTTGCGCCGATTCTATTACTGGCCCTCGCCATGTGCGGCTGTGCGAAGCTCAAAGCCTCTGCCCCAGCCGTGCCCGTTGAAAGCGCACACGAGCCCACTGTCTCTTCTCCGGCTAAGGTAGATTTCAAGACTCAGATCAGGCCGATCCTTGAAGCTCGCTGCATGCCTTGCCATTTCGCAGGAGGCACGATGTACGAGCGTCTGCCTTTTGACCGTCCCGAGACGATTAAGAAATTGGGTACGAAATTATTCACACGCCTCAAAGATGAGAAGGAGCAGCGCCTGATTCAAGAATTTCTCTCGCAAGAGTAGAGCGCGCCCCGGGGGCGGTCCGGTATTTCATGGAGGAGTTTTTCTGATGATGCGATCTATTACTCTGACACTCGCGGCATCCTTCTTCGCCGTCTACTTTTCCGTAGTCGTCTCCGCACAGACGCCCAGCCCGTCGCCTGCGCCCCAGGCACCTGCGGCCAACCCCGCGGACGTGGCATCAATTGACAGCATCATCAATGCTCTCTACGACGTGATCTCCGGTCCGGCTGGAAAGAAGCGCGACTGGGACAGGTTCCGCTCGCTCTTTGCCCCGGGCGCACGCCTTATCCCGACCGGACCGCGCCGCCCGCCCGGCACTAAACCCGACGCCCCGCTCACCGGCAATGAGGAGTATGGATTGCGCGCTCTCACGCCCGAGGATTACATCACGCGCAGCAGCAGCCTGCTCGAAGAGCGCGGATTCTTCGAGAGCGAGATAGCGCGCCGCACAGAGCAGTACGGGCACATCGCGCACGCCTTCAGCACCTATGAATCACGGCACAAGGCCGAGGACGCCAAGCCTTTCCAGCGCGGCATCAACAGCATCCAGTTGATGAACGACGGCAAGCGCTGGTGGGTGGTCAGCATCTTCTGGGAGGGCGAGACGGAGAAGACCATGTTGCCGAAAAAATATCTTAAGAGCGACAGTAAGTGACTCTCAATACCCCACTGACGGCAGATAACAACTGCGTGGCTCCTGGTATTCGCCCATAGCCATCAACGTCATCGGCTTGAGGACGCGCATCCCCTTCTTCAGACACCATCGAAACAGATCGGTCTGGCGCGTCGGCAGAAGCAACGAGAGGGGCTGTCCGTTGCTCAGGTTTCCAGCCCCGGTCAACAGAGCCTGCATCTCTTCTTCGCTTTCGGCGACCGCGTGATTCAATGCCCAAAAATGGGGCGCGGAAGTGTAGGCTGTAATGCGCCCGTCGCGCACGGCAACAAAAGAGGTCAAAAACGGAGGCACGTTTCGCAGCTCATTAACGCGCTCGAACCCGTGCGCTTTGCGTGACAATTCGGCGCAGCCTGCAAAATCCTCTTCTCGAAGGGGGCGAACCTCGATTCCCGCGTGGAGGTCGCCTTGAAGCTCGCCTTCGATCAAGACGAGCGGCTCTTTCACATCGAAGCCCAGGCTGGCGTAAAGCGAAAGCGAGGTTGCGTTGAAAGCATCCTGAACCAGGCGGACGCCCTTTCCTGTTTGTCCGCGCTCGATGACGGCCTCCATCAACTTTCTGCCTGTGCCTTTCGACTGCGCGCTCGGATCAATCGTAATCGGCCCAACGGCGCGAATCTCGTCATATTCCCAGAGATGATTTGAGCCCACAACCTGGCCGTCACTTTCGGCGACGATGCTGAAAACCTGCGGACTTGAAAAGAGTGCCTGAGTTAATTCTGTGGCAGCCTCAGGCGACGGGAAATCCGGGCGAAAGTTGTGACGCCCGGAGATAGTTTTGAAAGCCTCGTAACAGATACGCCCGGAAGTTTCGACATCTTCCTGTTTCATCTCACGAATCCGGATACTCATCGCCATCTTCTCCCGAAACCAACCGTTTAATCTTTCCCGGCAACTTTGGTTACCATTCCTCTAGCCACCTCGTTGCGAATCACTCTCACTTAAACCCGACGACCATCGAATCCGGCCCGATCAGGTGCTCCACGCGCGTCTGGCGGAATCCAGCTTCGCGCATCCAGCCGGAGCAGTCCGCGCCCGTGTAGTCGAACCCGCCCGGCGTCTCGATCAGCATGTTCAGGCTCATCAGCAGCCCGAAGGCGTTCTCCCGCCGCTCGTCGTCAATAAGCGCTTCGAAGACGATGAGCGCGCCGCCCGCTGGAAGCGCATCAAAGGCTTTCTTCAGCAGCATACGCTTCTCTTCCATGTTCCAGTCGTGCAGGATGTGCCCCATAATCAGCACGTCCGCCGACGGCAGAGAGTCGTTGAAGAAATCGCCCGGATAAAAACGCAGCCGGTCCGAAAGACCGTTTTTGGCTACATACTTCTCGAAAACAGGACCGACCGCAGGCAAATCGTAGATGCCGCCCGTCAGGTGCGTGTGTGCCAGGGCGACCTGAACGGGGACGCCGCCCTGCGCCCCGCCGATGTCTATGAAAGTTTTGTAGTCGCCCCAGGGAAACTTCTCCGCAATCGCGCGCGCCGCGCCGAGGCTGAGCCCCGTCATGGCGCTCAGGAAATTCTCCAGCCGCTCCGGGTCTGCGTACAGAGCCTCGAAGAAATTGCCCCCGCTCTTGGCCTCGTTCTGCGGCCGTCCGGTCTTCAGGGCTTCGGTCAGCGAGCCCCAGTAAGTGTAGAGGCGCGCGTTCGCCATTTCGAGTATTCCGCCGATGTACGAGGGCTTGTTCCGATCAAGAAACATGTCTGCTTCGGGCGCGTTACTATAGAGCCCTTCGCCGTTGCGCTCCAGCACCCGCAGCGCGACCAGAGTATCCAGAAAGTCGCGCAGCGCGCGTGGGTGTAAATCAAGACGCTCGCCGACCGCTGCGGCAGACAGAGGTCCACGGGCCAGTTCCGTGAAAAGTCCCAGCTCGACAGCGCTCAAAAGCGTCTTTGAGGCCCAGAAACCCAACCCCAATTGCATTATCTGGTCCGGCTTAACAGGTACGTTCATCTCTTCTCCTTCGTCGGCGACATAATTGACTCATACAACAGAACTCTTTGCTTACACGGAGCGGGCGGCTGGCCTATCCATTAACGCGGGAATCCGCCCCTCTATCCTCTAACGCGTAACCGCAGGACAAAAAAAATCACCTATAGAGCTATTTTTGAACGTATTTGGAGGCGGACGCGGGCTGCTCTCATCCGAAGGGGTGCCAGCACCCGCTGATGATGTAAAATAGGAAGCACTATTTTGAGGATGAAGAGGTGCAGCGATGCGTGCAGTCTGGCGTAACACAGTCCTGGCAGAGAGCGATGAGACAGTTGTGGTAGAGGGAAACCACTATTTCCCGCCGGAATCGGTGCGAATGGAATATTTCCGGCCGAGCGACACTCACACCACCTGCCCGTGGAAAGGCGAGGCAAGCTATTACGACGTGGCGGTGGACGGCGAAGTGAATAAAGATGCCGCCTGGTATTACCCCGCGGCGAAAGATGCCGCCAAACAGATCGAGGGGCGCGTCGCCTTTTGGAAAGGGGTGCAGGTCAGTTAAAAGCAGGCGCACCGTAAACTGGCGATTACAAGCAGGCACAAAAATGGCGGGCGCGTGAGGGGACGAAGAAGGCTTCAACTCTATAAGTGGCCGAGCTTGAAAGGAGTGTTGTCACCCGGCTAGCTCGAATCTACAAACGGGAGCTTTCTGCCCTTGTGGCCATCAGCTTCACCTTCTTCAGTTCCGTCCCCTTCATTCCGAAGAATATAGCCATCTGGATAATTTGGTTAGGACTCACGAAATCTTTCGGATCGGCGCAGAACCTCGCTATGCCCGGTCCAAAACCGCGACAGCCCATCCCCTTTGGGATGCTCAGGCCGAGCCCACATTTACCGTCTTGCTGGTAGTGAGCGCAGAAATCGCAAACTATCATCATGCACTTCCTTCCAGGCATCTACTTCATTCAGATTTATCGGAAATACTAAGCGCATTGTTTGCTGTGGACGCGCTCCTGGCCGCGTTTTGGGCAATATGTTCCTCGCGCCGAAGCAGGCTTGCCGCATCCACTGCATCTTGTACCGTCATCCTCTCAGAATCTGTTCCGCCATTACGTCTGACTCCGCCCGCCCTTAATTCCCAGTCATCACGCCCTCCGAATTTTCCCCTGTTAAGGGTTTCCACTGCCCCGTAACCGCTTATCGCGGTGAACCACTGAATCAGTCTCTCGGCCCATTCACGTTCGCTAGTGGTCTCCTCAATCGCTGCGCGGACTTCTTTCCTGGTGCCGTTAACATCCGCCCGTGATGACGAAGATTTTGAATGGCGATTTAGTTGAAGCGTGCCAGGAAGCCTGTAAAGCCCGTCGCGGTATTCGGCAAGTAGCGCGAGATACTGTTTGCAGAGTTCGATAATGCTCTCACTCGTCGCCCCGTCAAGAGCGAGCCTGGCTTTGCGTAATTTCTCTTCCAGTGCCGGATATAACATGAACTCAGTGCCCCACCGGTATCCGTTGAAATCGTGTTTTCCCTTGAGCATCCTTCCACGAAATGTCCAGTGTGTAAGGTCTATCTTCACCCGTCATTACTTTCAGACGTTCCAACTGATCGTTTGAGTGATCTGCCGGTTTGCCGTCCATCCAGGTTTTGTGCGGCACCTCTGCCTTCTCTTTTGATCCGATAGAATCTAGAGACTCAAAGCTAATATGGACTCGCGAAGGGCCGCCGCCCGGAGTTTCCTCATCTTTCAGGAAGACGGTTAGAATCTCAACGCACCTGAGCGTTTGATTGGTCTCATTCATGAGCTCTAAACGAACCTTTGACTCTTCATTCCCGAAGCCGATGGTAAAGGTCTCCTCTGTCTTGCCGACGATGGTCATAAACTTTTTCTTATGTGAACCAAGTGATTCGACTGGCGCTTCCAGATCAGTTGTCCGCGCGAACGAAGCGGCGGTCCGGACATTTCGTCAGACTCATGATTCCTCCCCCATTGCTGGTTGAGTATCATGATCGTTAACTTTCCGATCTATGCTGACAATTGTGAAGGGGACCAGTCCTCGTTTGACTTCTTCGAGGGCGATGCTCGTATTCTTACGTCTCTGCATGTCAACTTCGATCCGGGGTAGTGAGCCGCGCAGGAGCTGCTTGCTTCTCAAGGCGGCGAGGACTATCAGCCGGTATCTCGAATCCACCCCCGGCCACACCTCCTCATTCGAGATGTGGCTGAAACCGTTGTGGGTCTCTTGATCTGTTCTAGGCATAAAGCGCTTCGCCTTCTTAGTTCTAACTATCGAAAATGATGTGCTGCCAACTAAATTCCAGGACTATCCCGGCGGCTGTTCCGTCGGCTCGTGCATGAGCAAGTCAAGCTGCGCGTGGTCAATTAACTGACCGTGGCCCAATTTGGTGGACGACCCGTCCGCCAGCCAAAAGTGGACGCCCGTTTCCCCTCCTGTCGGGGCGAGTCCGTTGAGCGCACGCTCGTCAAAGATGACGGGCTTGAAGAGCAGCATTCCCCAGTTATGCTCACGCGCCTGCATCGCCTGGCGGCTGCTCCTAAACACCGGCACGCGGAGATCTCCATACTCCCCGAAGGCGAACCAATCGCCGTTGGCGCGTCGCATGGCATACATGCTGCTCATCGCAAGCTCCTTTCTCACGCTCCTCAATGGGCCGAGGCTCCGGAAGTGATGTGAAGCTCATTATCCTTGTCGTAACGAAGGAAGACTGAGAACACGAAGAAGCCGATGATGCAGGCGAGCAACGCCGCGCCGAGGCCCCACCAGAAATGGTGTGTTCCACCCTGGGGGTCCTCGATTCCCTGCGAACCCTTAAAGGTAGCGAACAGATAAAATTGCCAGATAGCCATTGCCCCCAGGGCAAGCACCCCGATGGCCATTGCCAGAATATTCATTCCGCTCTTTTTGATATTACTCACTAGTTCATCTCCTCCATCAATTTCGAGGTTAAGTTGAGCGCCGAACTGGCCGCGCGCCAAACAGTCTTGCGTGCATTCAACCTGCGCGCTGGCTTCAAGCAGCAGACTTAGCCTTGCTCTGTGCGGGCGGCTCGTCTTGCGGCGGCCGTGGCCCGTCTGTGTTTTCGCGTGACCTGTTATGCGCTTGGACTCCTCCAAGTCGAGTGTGCGACTTCCACAGACGGTTCGAGTAATCTGAATAGATAGGACTGTCCGGCAGTCCGAGATCGTCCGCATCAAATTTTGACATCACACTTCTCCTTCAACCTGTTCCTTGAGGTGCCGCGCAAACCATTATTTACCTGTCCCCTAAACGTGCCGTTCGTGAGGCGATGACCTGCCACTGTTCCCGCCGTTTTTCATACACCTTGCTGAGTCGGTAAAAACCTCCGAAGTCTTGACCTTTGAACCGACTCTTAACAGTCGCGTGGCCTGTGAATACAGCCCTGTTTCCGTTGACCTTAGTACTGACATCATCAAGGTCAATGATCTCAGATGCCAGATCGCCGGGCTTGTAAACACCTATCATAAGGATGCGTTTCATTGATGTCTGACTCCCTGAATCGGAAGGTCTCTTTGATTCAAGCGGCTTTCGCGGCAATCTCGTGAAACGTGGAATTGGATATCTCGAAGGTTTCCACCCTCGGGAGTCCCACCACTACATTAATCAAGGACTTTAAGCTCTCCTGATGCCCCGTTCGGTGGTGCGCCTCCGCGTCCTCTTTCGTCTCCCAGTAGCTGTCGCTGATGGCCTGTGAGCGCTCTGCGGCAATAGAGGTGACTACATCGCGGAAACCTTTCTGCTTGCGAAGCAGGGGGATAATCTCATTCTCGGTAACGCGAGCCAGCTCCGATGCGGAGTCGGGCCTGAGATTCATGACAAGACGGCGTGTATACATTCTGAGCTCCGTTGTGGGTTTGGCTGTTAGCCTCAGGCGGCCTGGGTGATTCCAGAGGAGCTGAGAAGGGAGTTTAGCTGGACTCGATTCGTGATGAGTATAGCCCAGGTATAGGATATATGTCAAATGCGGCCTATATTCTGTAGACAATATATCATATATGTGGTAAACACTTGGGGCTGGCTCGATAATCATTGGGGTGGGGAGGTTAAGTATTGTGATTGAGGTTCGGGTTGACGGGCTGCTGGAAAGCCAGGGGCGCTCCTTCTACTGGCTGGCTAAAGAGACTGGCATCAGCCACACGACGTTGTGGCGGCTGAAGAAGGGCAAGGCGCTCGGGATCAACTTCGTCACCCTGGAGAAGATTTGCCAGGCGCTTAACTGCCAACCGGGCGACGTGTTGTTGCTGACTGAAGAGAAGAAGTCAGCCAAGAGGAGAGCGGCGCGGAGCAAGCGTGAAAGAAGTTAGGCTTCTCTGTTAGGCCGACGCGCTGGCGTTCACGAGACAGGCTTCCCAGTTCAAGCGCACCGCAATGCGCGGCGTTTTACATCAACCAGTAATCGCCAAAGTAGCTACGCGTTAATGAGATTGTACGGACGTGCGATTAATTAGAGAGGAACTTGTTTACCGTCCCCGTCAGCCCCGCTTACATTTGCCGGGCCCTCAACCTAGTGAAAGGCTTTCTATGAGAAACAAATCGGAGAAACAACCGGGCGTGTCTGATGAGTCGCTAATTAGCCAGGCCAAGGCGGCTGAGCTGTGCGGGGTGACGCGGGCGGCGATTCACGGCCTCGTGCGTCGCGGGCGCTTACGGTCATTAGAGGTGGAAGGGCGTGATCTCGTCTACCTCAAGGAAGTCGTCGTGTTCTCAAGAGAATATGATAAACGTAGTGCGCGCGGGAGCGCCGAGCCAGGGTTTGAGGGCGGGATGGCGCGACGCTGATAAAGTATTAGATTGACATCAACAGGGGTCTTCATGAAAGCCCTTTTTGATGATTAACGCGCAGGATTAGATATAGTAACGTGATTAACCGTAGGATGCTCCCTCGTGTCTTCGACGGGGCGCTTCGAATTCTCTTTCGGCATGTTGCCCTGCCAGCCCGATCAACTCGACTCGTCCGTTAGCCTGCACGCTCGCTACAGTGAAGGTGCGCTCAAGCGGTTCCCGCCCCGGCATCAGTTCTGCGCGAAAAGTCAGCCTCATACCTGTTGTCGCCCAGCTTTGGACGGCACCACGCTTCTTTCTTTCGGGTTGGGCCACCCCTCCCTGACGCTTAAACACGCGCATGTATGAGCCTGCGCATCCGATCTGCAAACAGCACGTCGATCTTCTGCGGTTCGATCACTGAAGTAACTTCGCCCTGCCCGTAAGTCGGGTGCGTGATAGTCTGCCCGGCGCGGTACGTGCGAGTCCAGTCGTAGGGCAGGCCGGACTGTCCCTGCGGGCGGCGTTCCGTGCGCCCGCTACTTTTGAAGCTGCTGACCGTGCCGCATTTCGGACAGCTCACGCGCGAGATGTTCCCGAATTTGGTGATAGACAACGCCACGTGGCCCCGCTCCTCGGCGCACACGGCGCATAATTTATCCACCCTCTCACCGACTGTGTAGAGCTGCTTCTCCATATAATCCTCCTCTTTTATTTATATCTGTAGGTGATACGCCCCCTGGACAGGTCGTAAGGCGACATCTCGACGCTCACGCGGTCTCCCATCAGGATGCGGATGCGGTTCTTACGCATCTTGCCGGAAATCTGCGCCAAGACGACGTGCTCACTGTCGTTGAGGCGGACCTTAAAGAAGGCATTGGGCTGTTTATCCACGACCACTCCCTCAGCCGGAATCAAATCTTCTTTAGACAAGAAGTGCACTCCTCTGTTAGCTCTCAGTTAACGGACATGTCTCGCTCGGACAATAGAAAAAGCCTCCGGCGAAAACTCTTGCCGGAGGCTTTTTCTGTAAAGAGTCGCCGGAAATAGCGGACAGCTAGATTAGTAGCGAGAATTGCCGCCGTAGCCACCGCCACGATTGCCACCGTAGCCGCCGCGACCTCCGCCACCGCCGCCACCGTTGCGATTCTCGCGCGGCTTGGCCTCGTTGACGGTCAGGCTCCGCCCCTGGATTTCCTTGCCGTTGAGCTGCGCGATGGCCGCTGCGCCCTCTTCCTTCGACGACATCTCGACAAACCCGAAGCCCCGCGAACGGCCCGTGTCGCGATCCTCGATGACCG
>Ga0268243_1000100_pt1 | contig 18670 bp, 16 predicted proteins | sample BulsoiMagMametaG_FD_200254 | JGI IMG/M metagenome (GOLD analysis project Ga0268243, IMG submission 200254) | Bulk soil microbial communities from Mexico - Magueyal (Ma) metaG (v2) (version 2) | ecosystem: Environmental > Terrestrial > Soil > Agricultural land | place: Mexico: Magueyal...
AGGGAGACATCCCAGCCGACCCGGGCCCCGAAGCCGGCCAGGACCATCCAGCCCCGCTCGGCGTCGACGGCCAGCGGGGCGGGCACGTGGTCGGGGAACAGCCGGGCCAGGGCCTGCATGACCACGCCCTCGTTGACGAACAGGGGCGCGGCGATGCTGGTCTTGAACCAGACGTCGCCGGCGGTGGTCGGGGCCCGCAGGACGCAGGAGAGCTCCCAGACCCGGACCTGCGCCACCGGTCCGGTGAGGGGCCGGCCGAGGCGCTCCAGCTCGGCCGCGAGCCAGTCCTCGACCTCGGCGTGCCAGCCGCGGGCGGCCCAGGGTTGGAGGCCGCTCGGCGGGCGGCCGTCCTCGAGGTCGGCGGCGACCCGGGCGGCCAGGGCGACCCCGGCGGCGCCGCCGGTGGCCGCGGCGGTCAGGTCGGCGCGGCCCAGCCAGGCCGTCCCCCGGGGCGGGGCGGCCGGGGCGCGGGCGGCGGCCAGCACGGTCACCCGCTGCTCCCGGGTGGACGGGTCCTGGACCTCCTCGAGGCAGCGGAGCAGGACGGGGTCGCCGCCGAGCAGGTCGCGCAGGGGCGCCAGCACCTCGCCCGGGTCGCCGATCCAGACCTGGCCGGGACGCTCGGCCTCGGGCAGGGCCAGGCCGCCGTCCCGGCGGGCCAGCAGCACCCTGGGCTGGTCGGGGTGGACCACCACCCAGCGGACCCGGGCCCGCCAGCCGTCGTCGCCCATGCCCGGACCCTAGAGCGGTCCGGGCGGCGGCGCACCCGGGTTTCCCGCCCAGCGGGGCACCAGCCGCGACCCGCAGACCCGGAGCATCCCCCAGACCAGCCCGGCCCCGATGAGGACGTCGCCGACGCTGAAGACGTTGCTGAGCGGCCAGGAGGCCGGGATGGCGAAGACGTCGCCGAGGAAGGCCAGGCGGGGGTCGGCGAGGGCGTCGGAGTTCCGGAAGCCGGGGCCGCCGACCGGCAGCCCGGCCGCGGCCAGGGCGTCCGGCGAGGCCGGCATGACCCCGCCGTTGGCGGCGATGGCGAGCAGGTTGAGGCCGGCCCCGACCGCGACCAGCGGCACCCCGGGGACCCGCCAGTTGGCGGCCAGGAACACCGCCCCGACCGGGTAGGCGGCGACCAGCAGGAGCGAGCGCGCCCCGTCGGGCAGCCCGGGCAGGCCGACGCCGAGGACGGCCAGGCCGAGGGCGGCGAAGATCGCCAACGGCCGGCGCAGGCGCAGGTCGGCCAGGGCGCCCAGCCGGCCGCCGGACAGCGGCACGGCCAGGGCGCCGAGCACGACCAGGGCCACCAGGAACATCGGCCACACCCTACGGGAACGGGCCACGGCCGCGGGTCAGGCGGGGAGGTGCTCGGTGCGCAGCTCGTGGCGCTCGTCGGCCAGCCGGGCCTCGTACCAGATGCGGTGGCCGCCGCCTTCCAGGGGCAGCGCGTCCAGGTAGCGGACGTCCACCACCGGCGAGTCCTCGACCTGGGCGAAGCGGCCGTCGCCGGTGGGCACGGCCAGGCCGGTCCGCTCGAACCAGTTCTCCTCGGCCGAGGCGCGGCCGTCGTAGGCGGCCCGCCCGTCGGCCAGCACGCAGGTGAGCCGGGCCCCGCGGGCGTCCCAGGTCCCGGGCCGCCCGCTCAGGACGGTGCCGTGCCAGTCCCAGGTCCAGCCGTCGTCGCTGGTGGCATAGGCCGAGCTCATCCGGTCCTCGGCCCCGGGCACGTCCAGCGGGTGGCAGCAGATCCAGGCGTGCCAGCGGCCGTCCCGCAGCTTCACGATCGGGTCCTTGACGGCCGTGCGCTCGTCCCCGGGAAAGGCTGGCCGGGCCTCGGCCGTCTCGAGCCCGGCCGGGTCGTCGGCCTCCAGGGCCTCGATCCACCAGTGCTTGCTCTCCGGCGTCCCGCAGCACACGTACAGCCGCCAGCGGCCCTCGGGCGTCCGCACCATCGCCGGCCGCTCCATCCACTGGGCACCGAACCGCCTCTGGTCGAGGGTGGCCACCGTGGTGAACCGCTCCCCGTCGGGGGACCGCGCGACCACCGTCTGGTCGATCCCGTCATGCCCGTTGCGGACCCGGTACCCGACCACGAACCCGCCGTTCCCGTCGGCCACGGCGCTGGAGGCGCCGGCCCAGTACCCGGGGCCGACCCCGGGGGCGGGCACGGCGACAACGGCCCGGCCCCTTCCTGGAAGTGGGAAGTCGTCCATCCAGCGACCCTAGCATCCCCCGGTTCTCCGGTGGGCGACGCTCCCCCGCGTGGGCCGACCTGGGTCGCCGGCGGTGGCGGCCGGGCCCTAGGTGCTCGGGCGGGGTCCCGGCCCCTGACCGGCCGCGGCCTGCTCGCGCTCGGCGGCGACGGCGTCCAGCAGCTCGAGCAGCTCCTTCACGGCCAGGGGCTTGGTCAGGAAGCCGCGCGCGCCCTGCTCCAGCAGCCGCTCGATCAGGCTCGGGCGGGCGTCGGCGCTGAGGATGACCACCGGGATCCCGGCCGTCCTGGGGTTGGTCTGGAGCCGGCGCAGGACCGTCTCCCCCGGCATGTCGGGGAGGTGGAGGTCGAGCAGGACCAGGTCGGGATGGTGCTCGCCGGCCAGCTCGAGGCCGAGCTCGGGCCGCATGGCCGAGATCAGCCGGACCCCGGGCCGGCGGCCCAGGATCCGCTCGACCAGCCGCAGGTTGGACATGTTGTCCTCGATGTAGAGCACGGTGATCGGCGGCCCGGGCGGCTCCTCCGGGTCCCCGGCCGGGACGGCCTCGTCCTGGCGCTCGCGCTGGTCCTGCTCGACCGGGCCTTCGACCAGCGGCAGCTCGATCCAGAAGGTGCTCCCCTGCCCGGGTGCGCTGGTCAGGTCGAGGGTGCCGCCCATGGCCTCGGCCAGGCGCTTGGACAGCGGCAGGCCGAGCCCGGTCCCCTCGATGCCGCTCTGGCGGCCGACCCGCTCGAAGGGGACGAACAGCCGCGCCAGGGCCTCGGGGGGGATGCCGAGGCCGGTGTCGGTGACCTTGATCCGGAGCCGGCCGTCCGCCGCCGGCGCGCAGGACAGCTCCACGCTGCCGCCCTCGCGGTTGTACTTGACCGCGTTGGAGAGCAGGTTCAGCAGCACCTGCTTGAGCCGCTGGCGGTCGCCGAGCACATGGGTCGAGCAGGCCACGTCCGGGCTCACGATCACGATGCTGCTCTGGTCGGCCAGGGGGCGGATGAGGCTGATGGCCTCGGCGGCGACGTCGGCCAGCGACACCGGCTCCAGCGACAGCGTCAGGCGCCCGGCCTCGATGGCGGCGATGTCCAGGACCTCGTTGATGAGGCTGAGCAGGTGCCGCGCCCCCGACAGGATGTGGCCGAGGTTGTCGCGCTGCTCGTCGTGGAGGTCGTCCAGCTCCAGCAGCTGGGCGAACCCGAGGATGGCGTTGAGGGGGGTCCGCAGCTCGTGGCTCATCCGCGACAGGTACTCGCTCTTGGCCTCGTTGGCCTGCTCGGCGGCCAGCTTGGCCAGGCGCAGCTCCTCGTCCTTGGCCGCCTGGTCGGTGACGTCGCGGGAGACCACCAGCAGGCCGCCGCCGAGCGCGGCCAGGGGCCGGCTGTGCGCCTCCAGGGTGAGCCAGTGCCCGTCGGCGTGGCGGACCCGCAGGCGCACCGCCGCCCGCTCCCGGCGCCCGGAGAGGACGTCGCGCTGGGCCTGGGCGAACGGCTCCAGGTCGTCGGGATGGACGGCCTGGGCGCTGAAGGCGTTCTGGCCGATGCCGTCGCCGGCCGGGTAGCCGGTGATGCGCTCCATCGCCGGGCTCATGGAGCGGACCCGGCCCTCGGCGTCGAGGATGCTGATGACGTCGGGTGAGGCCTCCACGACCGCCTGCAGGGTCGCCTCCCGCTCGCGCACGGCCGCCTCGGCCTGGCGGCGCTCGGTCACGTCCATGACGTAGCCGAGGGTGTCGGCCAGCCCGCCGTCGTCGTCGTAGACGAGCCGGGTCACGCTGTAGAGCCAGCGGTAGCCGTCCCCGAGCAGGAACCGGAACTCCTGCTCGAGCTGGGGCGCCCGCTCGGCCACGGCCCGGTCGAGGGTGGCCGCGAAGCGCTCGCGGTCCCCGGGGTGGAGCTTGGCCACCCAGAACCCCGGAGCGTTCAGGATCTCCTCGGGGGTGTAGCCGAGCAGCCGCTCGACGTTGCCGCTGACGAAGCGCTCGCCGCGGCCGCCGAGCAGCCCGCGGAACATCACCATCGGGCTCCAGGCGACGATGTGCTCCAGCAGCGCCTGGGCCTCGCGCAGCGCCTGCTCGCGCTCGCCGAGCAGGACGGCGGCGCGCTCCAGCTCCCGGCCGAGCTCGCCGAGCACGTCGCCGCCGGGCATGGCCGGCGACAGCGGCTGCCCCCCGGCCAGCCGCTTGGCGTTGGCCCGGAGGTGGGCCGCCCGCCGGGTGACGCCCGAGGTGAACAGCAGCACGGCCGCGATCCCGCCGGCCACCCCCAGGAGCACGCTCAGGGCGACCGCGCCCAAGGTCAGGGCGCGGGTCCGGCGGGCCTGGGCCTGGCGGTCGGCGAGCACGTGCTGCTCCTGGTCCTGCATGGCCTGGAGCTCGGCGACGACCGCGTCCGAGGTCACCTTGTTCCGTTCGAGCAACCCGACCCGGCTGGGCGGGGGCCGGTCGGCCTGGACGTTGGCCACGAGCGCGGCCAGGATCGTCGCCCGCTTGGCGGTCAGCGCCCGGACCCGGCTCACCCGGGCGACCTGGACGGAGTTGTCCTTGACCAGGACGCCGAGGCCGTCGACGGCCCGGGGCAGGTCCCGGCGGGCGTGCTCGTACGAGGTCAGGTAGCGGCGCTCCCCGGTCAGCACGTACCCGGTCACCCCGGCCTGGACGAGGATGCGGACCTGGGCGATCTCGCGCTCGACCTCGACGGTGTGCAGCACCGCCGCCTGGGCCCGCCGGTCCTGGGCCAGGGCCACCCCGAACAGCACCGTGGCCAGCAGCAGGGCGAGCAGCGGGATGGCGATCACCACCAGCCCCTTGGCCCGCAGGGGCAGGTCCGCCCAGGCCCGGCCGACCCGGGAGCGGCCCGGCCACCGCTCCTGCCCGTCCTGGGATCGATCGGTCATCTGCGATGGCCTCGCTGTTCGGGAGCTGCGCGCAACCGAGATGTCGGAACACCCGGAGGCCGCCTTGAGCCGGGCGGGATGCGCCCCGGGGTAGGGTGGCGCCATGGAGGTCCGGCAGACCGGTGCCGCCGACTGGGCGGACGTGCGACGGTTGCGGCTGCGGGCGCTGGCCGACGCCCCCGGCGCCTTCGCCAGCACCCTGGACGCCGAGCTGGCCTTCGGCGACGACGTCTGGCGGCGGCGGGCCGGGGCCGACCCGGCGGCGGCGACCTTCATCGCCCGCGACGGCGGCGCCGACATCGCCCTGGCCAGGATCTTCGCCGAGGCCGACCCGCCCGGACGGACCCACCTCGTGTCCATGTGGGTGGACCCGGGCCACCGCCGCCAGGGCGTGGCCCGGGCCCTGATCGGCCGGGCCATCCGGTGGGCCGCCGAGCACCGGGCCGGGGAGGTGGTCCTGTGGGTGGCCGACCAGAACGCCGCCGCCCGCCGCCTCTACGAGTCGATGGGCTTCCGGCCCACCGGCGCGCGGCAGCCGCTGCCCTCGGACCCCACCCGGACCGAGTCGCTCATGTGCCTGGCCCTGCCTCCCGGGCCGGGAGGCGACGCTGGAGGCGGCCGAGCAGTCCCCCGGCGGACTGGGCCCAGGTCCGCTCCCCCATGACCCACAGCCACAGCTCCCGGCGGTAGCCGGCGACGACCGCCCCGAAGCGCTCGCGGTCCATCCCGGCGGCCGCCAGGGCCGGGCCCCAGGACCCCCAGAGGGGGTCGGCGATCCAGGCGCCGGCGTCGACCACGGCCGTGCCCTCGACCGGGTCCTGCTCGATCAGGGCCCGGGTGCGCCGGCGGAGCTCGACCGGCTCCTCCGGCAGCGACAGCGACGGGCCGGGGGCCGTCCCGGTCATCGGTCGCGGGGCACCGGGGCCCGGTCGGTGCCGGTGTAGCCGTCGAGGTGGTCGGCGAAGTCGATGAACAGCGGCGCCGACGGGTCGAAGGGCCGCTTGAGGCTGCGCAGGGCGACCTTGCGGTCGAGCGCGTCCAGCTTGTGCAGGGCCTCCTCGCGGTCGAGGTCGCGCAGCTCCAGGCGCTCGCGGACCCGCTCGAAGGCGACCCGGCCGGTCGGGGTGCGGACGAGCACGCTCGACCAGCCGTCCTCGCTGCCGACGCTGCCGACGGAGAGGTCGGCGGCGTGGCCGAGGAAGTCGGCGCACTCGTCGCAGCCCTTCAGGGCGGCCCCGTGGAAGTCGCGCACCGGCTCGTCGACCAGCACCTGGCCGCCGGTGTCCTCGACGATCATGCGGCCGTGGATCACGTCCACCTTGCCGACCTGCTCCAGGGGGATGCCGCGGCGGCGCTGGACCTCGGTGACCATCAGCTTCTCGTAGTTGAAGCTCTTGGTGCAGAGCAGGGCGACGGTCAGGGCGACGGCGTCGACCCGGGAGGCGCCCCAGGTCCAGGGGCGGGCCTGCATGGCCCGGATGGCCTCCACCTCACAGGGGGTGCCGACCACGGCGATCCGGGGCTGGGGCGGCAGGTCGTGGCCGGACAGGTCGAGGGCGGCCAGGGCCAGGGTCTGGTTGTAGAAGCTGCCGGCGCACTCGACCACCTGCCCGGGGGTGCGGGCCAGGAACGGCTCGCCCTTCCAGGGCTCGGTCGGGCTCTCGCGGGCCAGCAGGGCGCCGTCGATGTCGCCCGCCTCCAGCAGGGCGATCAGCAGGGCGCTGACCACCCCGCCGTCCTGGGCGCCCGGCAGCCGGGGCCGGACCCGGGCGGTGTAGGTCTCGCTGACCCGGCCCAGGCCCTGGCCGGCCCCGGTGGCGCCGGTGATCTTCCAGGCCGCCCCGTCCGAGCCGGCCACCGGCAGCGACCAGGTGGCCTCGTGCCGCAGGCCCCCGCGGGGGCAGAAGTCCCAGCACAGCGAGCAGCCGGTGCACATCTTGACCAGCTTGGGCAGCCCATCGGCGCCGATCCCGATGGAGTCGCTCGGGCAGGCGGCGATGCAGGCCCCGCACTGGACGCAGCGGTCGGCGTCGATGACCGCCTCCTCCAGCTCCCAGAACCAGAGCTTGCCCGGGGCCTCCTCGATGTCGTTCATCTCGTCGCGGATCTGATATCCGGCCATGTCAGGGCCTTCCTCGGAGGGTCGCTCGCAGCTCGTGGTTGGGGAGGCGCCGGGCCCACTGGTGGAACGCCTCGCCGTCGCGGCGCTCGGCCCGGTAGCGGCCGAGCAGGGCGGCCAGGGCCTCGGGGACCTCGTCGACCGGCTTGGCCCCCTCGACCCAGTCGACGAACGCGGCGTCGGTGCCGAGGCTGCCGCCCAGGCCGATGTCGACCGCCTCCAGGATCTGGTCGTCGCGGTGGGCGGTCTCGCCCCGGAAGCCGATGTCGGCGATCTGGGGCTGGGCGCAGGAGGCCGGGCAGCCGGAGAAGTGCATCCGGACGATGCCGTCGCCGGCCTCGTCGGGGCCGAGGCGGCGGTCGAGCTCGCGGGCCCAGGTGGCCGCCCTGGCCTTGGTCTCGACGATCGCGAAGCGGCAGAACTCGTTGCCGGTGCAGGCGACCACCCCGCGCTCGAACGCCCCCGGGGCCGGCGAGTAGGTGGCCAGCAGGGGCTCGGCCAGCAGCGCCTCCAGCCGCCCGGCGGGCACGCCGGTGAGGATCAGGTTCTGGTCGGTGGCCAGCCGCAGCCCCCCGTCGCCGTGCTCGGCGGCCAGGCGGGCCGCCTCGACCAGGTCCCGGCCGGCCATGCGGCCGACGGTGACGTTGAGGCCGACGTAGTGCAGGCCGGGCTGGCGCTGGGGATGCACGCCGACGTGGTCGCCGCGGTAGCGGCGGGTCAGGGCCTGGCCGGCCGGCTCGAGGGCGAACGCCGTCCGGGCGGCCAGCTCGGTCCGGAACCGCTCGGGGCCCAGCTCCTGGACCAGGTAGCGCATCCGGGCCAGGCCGCGGTTCTCGCGGTTGCCGAGCTCGCCGAAGACCTGGGCGACGGCCCGGAAGACCTCGACCACCCGGTCGGGCTCGGGAGTGAGGAACACGTCGATGTCGGAGGCCATCCGGGGCCCGTCCGACAGCCCGCCGCCGACGAGCACGTTGAAGCCGACCGTGCCGTCGTCGCGCCGGGCCGGCCACAGGCCGATGTCGTTGATCTCGGCCTGGGCGCAGTCCTCGCGGCAGCCGGTGACGCTCAGCTTGAACTTGCGGGGCAGGTTGGCGTACTCCCGGTTGCCGGTGAAGAAGTCCGACACCGCCCGGGCGACCGGGTAGGCGTCGAGCAGCTCGTCGGCGTCCAGGCCCGACACCGGGCAGCAGAGCACGTTGCGGGCCGAGTCGCCGCAGGCCTGCACGGTGGTCATGCCGACAGCCTCCAGCCGGGCCCAGATCTCGGGGACGGCGGCGATCCGGACCCAGTGGAGCTGGATGTCCTGGCGGGTGGTGATGTCGAGGTAGGCGTCGCCGAACACCGGGTTGGGGGCCGGCCCGCGGGCGAACTCGTCGGCGATCTCGCCGACGACCCGCGCCTGGGCGGCGTCCAGGCGGCCGCCCGGGACCTTGACGCGGAGCATGAACGCGTCCCCGCCCTGGCGCTGGGGGTAGAGGCCGACCCACTTGAGGCGCTCGGCCTCGCCGGGGACCGACCTGATGGCCTCGGGGCCCTCGCGGGCGTAGCGGTCCACCACGGCGTCGCGCACGTCCAGCGGGTGCCGCTCGAGCTTCCACTGCTCGACCTGGTTGAGCTCGTTGATCGGGCGCAGGTAGCGCATGGTCTGCCTCTCGACGTTCGCGGCGGGGGGTCCGGACAGGCCCGGACGGTCGAGAGACGAGCTGCGCGCTAGGTCGCGCCGGGTGACCGCCGGGCCCCGGGACACGCGCACCGCACGACCCGCCCGTAGTCCAGGGCGCGGTTGCGGGTGAGGCGAACGCCGGTCATGGCCCATCACGGTGCCCGAGGCCGTCCGGATCTGTCAACGGCCCGGGCCGGGAGCGGCGACGCCCTGGGCGCGATAGGCTGACAGGCGGCCGCCCGGAGCACCCCGAGGACTGATCGCCGTGACCGAGCCGCACGACTGGCCGCTGGAACGGCCGGGCGAAGGGACCCTGCGCCCCTGGTACCTCACGGCCAGCGGCTACCTGGTCGTGCTCTTCGGCGACCCCGAGGAGGCCGGGCGCGCCCACCGCGGGCTCCTCGAGCGCGGGGTGCCGGCGGAGGAGGTCCGGCTGTACTCCTCCGAGGAGTTCCTGCGGAACGTGTCGCGGCTCCAGCAGGAACGGTCCCTCCTGGCCCGGGCCGTGGCCGCCCTGTCCGCCGACCCTCCGGCCAGGCAGCGCTTCATGGACAACGCCCGGGCCGGCGGCTCGGCCATGTGGCTGATCGCCCCCACCCGGGAGCGGGCCAAGAAGCTGGTCGGCCTGCTGGCCGACTACGGCTACTCGTCCCTGCGCTACTACGGCGACGAGGGGGTCGCCGACCTCGAGCAGGACACCACCTGACCCCGTCGCCCTGTCGTGGGCCTGCTCGAGCGGGGCCGGTTGCTGGAGGCGGGGGCGGCCACCTACCGGAACTGGAGCACCAGCACCTCGCTGAACCTGGGCCCGTCGATCTGGAGGCCGTAGCAGCCGGTGCCGGCCCGCAGGCGGGTCGCCCGCCACCAGTTGCCCTTGCGGCCGTCCGGGTAGGCCGCGGCCGGGGCGAGCACGTGGGTCAGGATGGGCTGCTGGTTGTCGTCGAGGAAGCGGATCCGGTCCCGGGGATCTCCCAGCCGGTGGCCACGGACGATCACCACCCCGTCGAGCGGCTCGGGAGCGTCCCAGTAGGCCACCGCCGACGGGTCGAGCACGCTGCCCGGGCCGGCCCGGAACAGCACCGGGACCACCGGCCCGCCGCCAACGGCGACCGCCGCCACCGGGTGGTCGGCGCTCAGCCGCGGCCCGTGCACCGGCGTGGCCGGACAGGCGCCGTCAGGCCCGGGGGCGGGCAGCCGCAGCGGCCGCCGCAGCCCCTCGGGGATCACCGTCGGCGGCAGGGTGGCGGTGGTCACGGTCCGGGCGTCGGCGGCCGGCGGCCCGGCCGGCGCCCGCCGCAGCTGGGGCAGGTCCTGCACCCGGCCGGCGACGGCCAGCCCGCCCACGGCCACCAGCACCGCCAGACCCAGCCCCCATCTGCGCCGACGCGCCATCTCCGTCCTCCGACGAGCACCCCTCCCACCTGAGTGTCGACGAGCCGGCCGGGACGAGCAACGGCTGGCCGGTCAGGCCTTGGTGATCTGGATCAGGTTGCCGCAGGTGTCGTCGAGCACCGCCGTGGTCACCCCGCCCATGTCCACCGGCTCCTGGGTGAACTGGACGCCGAGGCCGCGCAGCCGCTCGAACTCGGCCCGCACGTCGTCGACGGCGAACGAGGTCACCGGGATGCCGTCGGCGGCCAGCGCCGCCTTGAACGGCCCGGCGGCCGGGTGGCTGTCGGGTTCCAGGGCCAGCTGCGGGCCTCCGGGGGCGTCGGGCGACACCAAGGTGAGCCAGCGGTACTCTCCCAGGGGGACGTCGACCTGCTTCACGAACCCGAGGACCTCGGTGTAGAAGCGCAGCGCCTTCTCCTGGTCGTCGACCAGCACGGACGTGATGTAGATCCTCATCGGCTGCTCCTTCCCCGATTCGGCCGCCACCGCTCGACGATGGTCTCGAGCGGCCCGGTGTCGAGATGGTGGAACTTGTACCTGCCCTGCCTCCGGGTCCTCACCAGCCCCGCCGACTCGAGGACGTCGAGGTGCTGGGAGATCGCCTGCCGCGACGAGCTCAGCCCGTGCTTGACCGCGAGCCGGGAGCAGAGCTCGAACAGCGTCTGCCCATCCCGCTCGCTGAGCTCGTCGAGAATCGCCCTCCTCGTCGGGTCGGCGAGTGCCCGGTACACGTCGCTCACGGCCCCAGTATATGCAAGTATTTACTTGCCTATCAACCCCCTGGCTGACCGGGTTCCCGGCTATCGTCCTCCGAGCATGTTGGACAACCCGGAGGAGGCAGCGATGGACCAGCGGCTCAGCCTGGTCACACTCGGCGTCGGCGACGTGACGCGGGCCCGGACGTTCTACGAGGCGCTCGGCTGGCACCTGGACGGCGGCGTGGACGACGAGTCCGACCACGTCGCCTTCTTCCAGACACCCGCCTGCATCGTGGCCCTGTGGGACCGCGGCAAGCTGGCCGAGGACAGCGGGGTCGAGGACGGCGGCGGCTGGGGCGGCGTGACGCTCGCCTACAACGTCCGCTCCCCCGAGGAGGTCGACGCCGTGCTCGCCGAAGCCCGGGAGGCCGGCGCCAGGATCGCCCGCCCCGGCGCCGGGACCTTCTGGGGCGGCTACTCGGGCGTCTTCGTCGACCCCGACGGCCACCCCTGGGAGGTGGCCCACAACCCCGGCTGGACCGTCCACGACGACGGCCGGACAACCCTCGAGTGACGCCGCCCCGGCGCCGGCGGCCGGATGGCCGGCGCGAGGACCAGCTCTCCCCCGAGGATCGGGCCGAGCGGGGCGCCTGGATCGGCTGCATCGCCGGCGCCCTCTCCAGGCCCGAGTACGAGGCCGGCCTGACCGCCGCCAGGTTCGAGCGGGTGTCGGTGGTCTTCACCCTCCAGGTCGGCGACGGCCTGCACTCGGCCATCGTCAAGGCCACCAAGCCCGCCGCCGCCCGCCGGGCTCCCCTGCCGATGGCGTCCGGCTCCTCCTGCTGCTGACGGCGCCGCCGGTCGGTGCGGTCACGGCCGGCCTCCGTCCCGGGAACCGTCGGCGTCGGCCAGACGGGGGGTGGCGAGGGTGGCCAGCTCGGTCCGGTTGGCGACCCCGAGCTTGGCGTAGACGTGGGACAGGTGCGTCTTGACCGTTCCCCGGCTCATGAAGAGGCGGCCGCCGATCTCCGGGTTGCTGAGCCCGTCGGTCACCAGCCGCACGACGTCGAGCTCGGTCGGGGTCAGGCTGGCCCAGCCGGTGGCCGGCCGGCGGCGTGCCCCCCGGCTCCGCCGGACATAGGCGACCGCCTCGTCGAGGGTCAGGCGCGCGCCGTCGGCCCACGCCCGGTCGAACGGATGCTCGCCAAGGGCGGCCCGCAGCCCGGCGACGGCCGCCTGGTGGGCCCGCCGGCGGGCGGGGTCGCGGGGGTAGGCCATGGCGGTGCGCGCCTGGTCGCCGGCGGCCAGCAGGCGGACGGCCTCGGGGGCCGGCTCGGCCCGGGCGGCCAGGGCGGCCAGGGCCTCCAGGCTGTCGACGGAGCAGGTGCGCAGCCCGTGCTCGGCCCGCACGGCCAGGGCCTGGTGGTGGAGCTCGACCGCCCGGTCGGCGTCGCCGGCGGCCGTCGCCAGGTGCCCCTGCTGCTCGGCGGCGTCGGCCAGGACGCCCGGCATGTCCAGCCGGTGGGCGGCCGCCACGGCCCGGTCGAGCACGTCGCCGGCCTGGTCGAGGCGGCCGAGGGCGAGCAGGGCGGCGCCGAGCCCCGGCAGCGACTGGGCCACCAGCCAGGTCTCGGCGCCGGCGTCGGTCGACCGCGCCTCGCGCCCGAACCAGCTCGCCGCCGCCTCCGGGTCGTCCCGCCACAGGTGCAGCAGTCCCATGGCCCGCGCCATCCCGGGCACGAACACCTCGGTCCCGGCGTCCTCGACCAGCCGCACGACCGGGCGCAGGAGCCGCAGGCCACCGTCGACGTCGCCGGTGCGGCCGCGGACGACCGCGAGCGTGCCCCGGGTGCTGCCGACCCTGAGGTAGTCACCGAGCGGCTCGGCGACGCCGACCGCCCGTTCCGCGAGGCGCCGGGCCAGGTCGGCCCGGCCGGTGGCGAGCGCGCCGTCGGCCTGGAAGGCGAGGGCGGTGGCGGCGATCCCGGGGTGCCGGCGCAGGAGCCCTTCGACGGCGGAGGCCAGGAGCGGCTCGGCCTCCCGGTGACGGTCCCGGAGGTGGAGGATGATCCCCTGCAGGGCCCGGGCGCTGGCGGCGACGAAGGTGTCGCCGGCGGCCTCGGCGGCGGCGACGGCGTCGACGGTGAGCGCCCAGGCGGCCCCGAAGTCGGTGTAGAACCGCCCGACGGCCGACAGGATGAGGCACAGGGCCCGGAGCCGTTCCTCACCCTGCTCGGTGGCGATCGCCAGGGCCCGTTGGGCCGCGTCGAACTCGAGGCCGAGCGGGCTCGCCGTGTCGGCGACCAGGGCGATGCCGGTCAGCAGGCGGGCCTGGAGCGTGGACCGGTCGTCCGGCGCCCGGTCGATGGCCCGCTTCAGGTACTCCAGACCCTCACGGCCGTGCCGGTGGAGGTGCCAGAGCCACGGCAACCCGGCCGCCAGGCGGCGACCGGGCTCCGGGTCGGGGGCCGCCAGCCCCCAGTCGAGGGCGGCGCGGAGGTTGTCGTGCTCGCGCTCGAGCCGGGTCCGCCAGGCGTCCAGGCCCTGCTGGAGCTCGGGTTCGAGGGCCTCGACGAGGGCCAGGGACCAGGCGAGGTGGCGATCCCGGGTCGCCGCGGCCTCGCCCGCTTCGACCAGCCGGTCGGCGGCGAACTGCCGGATCGTCTCCAGGAGGCGGTAGCGCGCCTCGCCGTCGCGCTCCTCGGCCACGACCAGCGACTTGTCGACCAGGCGGCCCAGCGCGGCCAGCACGTCGTCACAGGTGACGGCGCCGCCGACGGCGACCGCCCGGGCCGCCTCCAGGCCGAACCCGCCGGCGAAGGTGGCGAGCCGGCGCAGGACGGTCCGGTCGGGCTCGCCCAGCAGGGCGTGGCTCCACTCGATCGAGGCGGCCAGGGTCTGCTGCCGGGGAACGGCCCCCCGAGGGCCCCGGACCAGCAGCACGAACCGGTCGTCGAGGCCGGCCACGATCTGGCTCGGGGTGAGCGTCGGCAGCCAGGCGGCGGCCAGCTCGAGCGCGAGCGGGATGCCGTCCAGGCGCCGGCACATCGTCCTGACCGCGGCCTCGTCCGAGGCGTCGAGCCTGAACCCCGGCCGGACGAGGCTGGCCCGCTCCAGGAACAGGGCGAGGGCGTCGTCCTGGTCGAGCGGGGGCACCTGCCAGACCGTCTCGCCGGCCACGCCGAGCGGCTCCCGGCTGGTGGCCAGCACCGTCACCCCGTCCCCGGACCGCGCCAGCGCCTCCGCCACCTCGGCCGCGCCCGCCACCACCTGCTCGCAGTTGTCCAGGCAGACGAGCATGCGACGGCCCCGGAGCTGCGGCGTCAACGACCGCAGCGGGCCCTGCACGGGCTCGACGAGCACCCCGATGGTCGCCGCGGCGACCGCGGCGACCTGGGCGGGGTCGGCGACCGCCTCGAGCTCGACCCACCACACCCCGTCCGGCCACCGCTCGGCCTGATCGGCGCCGAGCCGCGCGGCGAGCCGGGTCTTGCCCGCGCCACCCACCCCGGTGAGCGTCACCAGCCGCCGGTCCCCCAGCAGGGCCGACACGGCGGCGAGCTCGGCCCGCCGCCCGACAAAGGTGGTGAGGTGGGTCGGCCACCGGCCGGCCGCAAGCTCGGCCACCTGGTCGATGTTCTGGCCGCCGAGCAGGATCAGACTTCCACGGTCGAACGGCACCCGACCAAGCCCCGCCTGCGGGAGGAACAGCGCATGACCACCAGCCAATCGCGATCGTCCGGACAGGCCACCGTCACCGGGCCCCTGATGGTCTCGGCGGCCAACCCACGCTACTTCACGGCCGCGACCGGCGACACCGCCGACCAGAAGGCGGTCTACCTGACCGGCTCCCACATCTGGAACAACCTGCACGACGGCATGGGCCCCGGCCCGGGGTGCGCCGAGACCCCGGAGCGGTTCGACTACGACGCCTACCTCGACTTCCTGGCCGAGCATGGCCACAACTTCATCCGGCTCTGGCGCTGGGAGCAGTTCAAGTCCCAGGCCGCCGGCGGCGACTTCCACCTGTGCATGACCCCGCAGCCCTGGCCGCGAACCGGCCCCGGAGCGGCCAAGGACGGCAAGCCCAGGTTCGACCTGGACCAGTTCGACGAGGCGTTCTTCGACCGGCTCCGCGACCGCGTCGTCGCCGCCGGCCAGCGGGGCATCTACGTCGCGGTGATGTTCTTCGACGGCTGGGCCCTGCACCTCAGCCCGGCGCCCGATCACGTCGAGGGGCATCCCTTCCACGCCGCCAACAACGTCAACGGGGTCGGGATCGGCTCGATCCTCGACCACCAGGTCCTGCCGCTCGACCCGCGGGTCCAGGCGCTCCAGGAGGCCTACATCCGCAAGGTCGTCGACACCCTCCACGACCTGCCCAACCTCCTGTGGGAGGTGGCCAACGAGTCCTCGGGCGGCGGCGAGGCCGACCCGTCCTTCGCCGAGCTGCTGGGGCAGACCGGCGAGCTCGAGTGGGGCGACTCCACGGCCTGGCAGTACTGGGTGATCGACACCGTCAAGCGGTACGAGGACGAGATGGGGTACGACCGGCACCCGATCGGGATGACCATGCAGTTCCCCGTCCCCGAGCAGACCAGGGTCAACGACCCGCTGCTCGACAGCCGGGCCGAGTGGATCTCGCCCGGCTACGACGACGAGATCTTCGCCGACGGCGGGCACCCCATGGCCCCCGGCTCCCCCCAGTCCCGGTGGCTGGAGGACCCGCCGGCCGCCGACGGCCGGAAGGTCGTGATCAGCGACACCGACCACTACGCGCCCGGCCGCGGCGACGCCCTGTGGGCCTGGCGGTCCTTCCTCCGCGGCCACCATCCGATCCTGATGGACTTCGGGATCATCGGCGGCGTCGCCCCGCCCGACCCGTCGGCGGGTGGGCCCATGTCCTATGCGGCCTACGAGCCCGCCCGCTACGCCATGGGCGACACCCTGCGCTTCGCCAACCGGATGGACCTGCTGCGGACGCAGCCGCGCGGCGAGCTCAGCTCGACCGGCTACGCCCTGGCCAACCCCGGCCAGGAGTACCTCGTCCTCCAGCCGAGCGCCACGGCCGACCCGTTCACCGTGCGCCTGGCCGCCGGCACCTACAGGGCCGAGTGGTTCGGCGTCGACAGCCGCCAGACCACGCAAGCGGCCGCGGTGACGGTCGAAGGCGACCAGCCGGTCGACTTCACGGCCCCGTCGGCCGAGCCCGAGCCGTCGGTCCTGTACCTGCGCCAGATCTAGCTGCCATACCGGATCGGGTGAGCAACGCGACGACCTGAGAAGCTGGCCATCAAGCCTCCGGCAGAGGCGTCGATATTGCGCGTATGGCAGAGGTCTCTGCGACCCCGATCGAGGCCGCGGCCGGTGAGGCGGGGCCGCCGGCCAGGGTGGCGACGTCCTGGGCTGCGTGCGCCTATCTGGCCGGCGGCGCCGCCATGGTGGTTGGCTACTTCCTGCTCCCGGGGACAGGGCCGCTCCTGGCTCGGGCCGTCAAGGTCGCGGCGTACTGCGTGGTGAGCCTCTCCTCGGCGCTGGCCCTGATCGTCGGAATCGCCTGGCACCGGCCCCGGCACCCGCTGCCGTGGTGGCTCCTGGCGGCCAGCCAGGTCATCTACGCGTCAGCCGACGTGACGTTCTTCGTGCGGCAGGACCTGCTCGGCCTGACCGCCTTTCCCTCGATCTCCGAGGTGCTCTATCTGGCCCACTATCCGCCCCTGCTGGTGGGCCTGGCCCTGTTCATCCGGCTGCGCACCCCCGGGCGCGACACGGCCGCGATCCTGGACGGTGCCATCCTGGCGGTCGGCGCGGCGATGCTGGCCTGGATCTACCTGCTGGGCCCGCTGGTGCATGCCGCCGACACACCGGCCATCGTCCGGCTGGCGTCACTGTCGTTCCCGGTGATGGACCTGGCGGTGCTGACGGTCGGCCTGCGGCTGATCATCGGGGCCGGGGTGCGGACCCGGGCGTTCTGGATCTGTGTGTCCGCGCTGGTGTGCGTCCTGAGCGCCGACACCCTGTACGGGCTGCTGCAGCTTGCCGGCAGCTACAGCACCGGAAGCCTGGTCGAGGGCCTGTGGCTCTGCTATTACCTGCTCCTGGGCGCGACCGCCCTGCACCCGTCGATGCGGCGGCTCGCGGACCCCTCGCCGATCGCCGAGCAGACCCTCAGCGGCCCTCGCATGGCCGTGCTCGGCCTGGCCTCCCTGTCCGCCCCGGGCGCGCTCATCATCCAGCAGCTGCGCGGCGCGCCGCTGGACATCCCCATCCTGGCCGGTGGCGCCGCCGTGCTCTTCGTGCTCGTCCTGGGCCGGATGGCGGGGCTGGTCGCCGTGCAACGGCATGCCGCGGTCACCGACGGGCTCACCAAGCTCCACAACCGCCGCTTCCTGGAGGAGCAGCTGCGCCTTGACGCCGACCGCGCCCGGCGCAGCCACCAGCAGCTCAGCCTGGTGCTGCTCGACATCGACCATTTCAAGGCGATCAACGACACCTATGGCCATCCCGGCGGGGACCGGATCCTGTGCCAGGTCGCCGACCGGCTGCGGCAGGTGGTGCGTTCCGGCGACGTGGTGGCTCGCTACGGCGGTGAGGAGTTCGCGATCCTCGTGCCCGGGGTGGGCGGCCCGAGGTTGACCGAGCTGGCCGAGCGGCTCCGGCAGGCCATCGCCGGGCTGCCCATGCGACCCAACGAGTCCGGATGGGTCGGCATCACCGTGTCGGTCGGTGCCGCCAGCCTCCCGGAGCACACCGACAGCGTCGCCGAGCTCATCACCTTCGCCGACAACGCCCTGTACGCGGCCAAGCACGCCGGCCGGAACTGCAGCGTCATCGGCCGGTTCGGGACCGATGCCACCGCCGAGGGGCGCGCGATCCCGGCCACCAGCGCGATCGGCTACCTGGAGGAGCTGGCCGACCACCTCGATCAGGTGCAGTCACCCAACGAGCACTCCACCGCCATCGCCGTATGGGCAGGGGTCATCGCCGACCATCTCGGTCTCGACCCCGCCGCCCGGCAGCGGTGCGAGCTGGCCGGCCGGCTCCACGATGTCGGCAAGATCGTCGTGCCGGAGGCCATCCTGACCAAACCCGGGCCGCTCACCGCCGACGAGCTCCAGATCATGCGCCAGCACCCGGCCAGGGGAGGGCAGCTCGTGACCCTGGCGCCTGAGCTGGTCGAGATCGGCGAGATCGTGCGCCAGCACCACGAGCGGTTCGACGGGACCGGGTACCCGGACCGGCTGGCCGGCACCGGGATCCGCCTCGAAGCCCGGATCATCGCGCTGTGTGACGCCTACGCGGCGATGCGCGCCGACCGGCCCTACCGCGCCGCGCTCTCCCAGGACCAGGCCCTCGACCAGATCCGCGGCGGCCGCGGCACCCAGTTCGACCCCGAGCTCGCCGAGATCTTCCTGGAGCTCCTCACCACCGGAGTCATCGACGTGGCTCGAGTCAGGCCACGGCACGCATCGGGGCCGGTTCCGGCACCACCTCGAGGCCCACGCCGGCGTTGAACAGGACGTGGGTCAGGGTGCCGATGGCCGGCCACTGGCCTGGTTGGAACTGGACGCCAAGGACCTGCCGTCCGTCCGGCTGGTCGACGCGGGATCGCAGCTGGCAGCGGAGCAGCACGTCCCGTCCGGGTGCTTCCAGCACCAGCTCCGACGGCTCGCCAGGCAGCGGGGCGGGCGACGAGATCCGAGCCCCG
>Ga0268243_1000101_pt1 | contig 18434 bp, 14 predicted proteins | sample BulsoiMagMametaG_FD_200254 | JGI IMG/M metagenome (GOLD analysis project Ga0268243, IMG submission 200254) | Bulk soil microbial communities from Mexico - Magueyal (Ma) metaG (v2) (version 2) | ecosystem: Environmental > Terrestrial > Soil > Agricultural land | place: Mexico: Magueyal...
TCTGGTTTGGTCCGGCCGCGGTGTAAAATACTACGGTCGAGAGCCCGAACCGGCGCTGCAGTGGTCCCTGCCTGGTGTCCACGTGCTGGATGCGGGCCAGCGGCACGAGCGTGCGGCTGATCCAGAAGATCCCACGCTGCAGGTCCACCTCGTCGGGTCGAATCTCGTAGCGCCACCTCCTCCACCGCAACCCAGGCACCACCCCGACAACCGCTACGGACAGTGCGAGTACCGCGAGCACGGGCAGAGCCCCGAAGAAGAGGGACTTGCCACCAAAGCGCGACAACGCCAGAGCGGCGAAACCTGCCCCAACCAGGAGCGGCAGCATGTTAAGGGTGCCCGTGATCCTCCACACAGTGATCGCCCGCGGGTCGAGCCTCTCTGCGGGTTCGCCCTGCACGGGTCAGGCCATGTGAACGGCAGGCCGCCCGCGCAGGTCCTTCGCGGCGAGCTGGCCGCAAGCGGCATCTATGTCCTGGCCCCGGCTCGGACGAAGCGTCGCCGAGAGGCCTAGCTCTCTCGCATACCCGAGGAATCTCTTGGCCTCCGCTTTCGAGGTGGCCGAAAAACCGGTATCCGTCCAGTTGAACCGCAGCAGGTTCAGGTGGTAGAGCGGGCGATCGAGGAGCTCCGCCAGAGCCTCGACGTGACGCGGCTGGTCGTTGACGCCGGCGAGCAACGTGTACTCGAAGAAGAGCTTGCGGCGCGTCCTGGACACGAAATAGCGGGCCGCATCCATCAGCTCGGGGATGGTATGGCGGGCTGCTACTGGCATGAGCTCGCGGCGCTCCTCCTCGAAGGGGGTGTGGAGTGAGATCGCCAGGTGGAACTGCTCAGGCTCGTCCGCGAAACGTCGGATCTTTTCTACCAACCCACTGGTCGAGACCGCAATGTGCCTCGCCGCCAACCCGAAGCCGTCGGGATCGTTCAATACCTTCAGCGCCCCGAGCGTCGCGTTGTAGTTGAGCATAGGCTCGCCCATACCCATGACCACGACGTTCGTCACCCTCTCCGGCGAGATGTCGCGGGCACAGACGAAGACTTGCTCGGCGATCTCGCGCGCCTTCAGGTTCCTTTTGATCCCAAGCAGCCCCGTCGCACAGAACGTGCAGCCCATCGGGCATCCGACCTGCGTGGAGATGCATACAGTGCGCCTGGCCTTCTCGGGAATCATAACCGTCTCTATAGCGTGGTCGTCGCTGGTGTGGAACAGATACTTCCTCGTACCGTCAGTAGCCTGGGAGACACGCTCCAGTGCCAAGACGGCCGCCGGAGCCTCCTCGGAGAGCGCCGCCTGCAATTCTCGGGGCAGGTTCGTGGCCTCTCTCCAGTCGCGCACAAGCGAACCGGTGAGGGCTTTGTAGATTTGGCGGATGCGGTAAGATGGCTCGTTCTTCTCTTCGAGGACTGCTCGCACATCAGGTAAGAATTGCGTTACATCCATGGTAAAGAGATTATACTGGTGGCCGCCCATTCACAAAATCGTAGGGAAGGCGCTGATGCGATTTCTCCTACTGGACCTCTTCGTTACGCTCTTGCCAGGATGCCGTCTCACCGGCTAAGGACGGCTCGACGAGCTTGAGCACAGGCGGCCAGGGGAGGTAAAGAGCTTGCACCGGCGGTAGAATCTGTCAATGGAGCTCGCCGGCCTCAACGTTCTGGACGTGTTTATCGCGCTCTTCGTGGTGGTAGTGATACTGCGCGGCGCGAGGACGGGCTTTCTCGCAGGCGTCTTCTCGCTGGTTGGCGTGGTCGTCGGCGTCTCAGCGGGATCCAGGGTCGCACCTTCCCTCATGCACGAGGGCGGGAACCCTATCTACGGTGCGGGCATAACCCTCGGGAGCATCCTCGCCTTCGCCGTGCTCGGTGAGGTCATCGCCAGGACGATAGGAGGCTCGATCAGGAACCGTCTCTCCAGCCCGACTTCCGAGACGCTGGACGGATTTGGCGGGGCTGTGCTAGGGTTTGCGCTCTCCCTCGTGCTGGTGTGGGCCGTCGGCGTCTTTGCCCTCCAGTCACCGCACCTCGCGGAGCTTCACCCTGCAGTGCGGGACTCCAAGATCCTGCAGGCCCTGGACGAACGAATACCCTCCGGTCTCCTCACGCGGGCCGTCGCCGATCTGGAGCCGCTGCCTCAGATCCGAGGCCCCGAACCAGAGGTGTCAGCCCCAGAAAGTAGCATCGTCGGAGATCCCGACGTGCAGGCGGCCAGCGCGAGTACACTGCGAGTGAGAGGCATAGCCTGCGGCTACGGTGTGGAGGGCTCGGGCTGGGTCGCAGGCCGGAACCTGGTAGTCACCAACGCCCACGTTGTCGCCGGGGAGACGGCGACGCAGGTACAGGTCGGAGGGACGGGACGTCCCCTGCCTGCAAAGGTCGTCGTCTTCGACGAGAAGAACGACATAGCCGTCCTGCGCGTAAACGGTCTTGGCCTGACGCCGCTGCACCTCGCAGCACCCAGGCCAGGCAAAGTCGCCGCCGTGATCGGCTTCCCCGAAAACGGTCCGCTCGACATCGAGCCTGCCCGCACGGGTCCTACGCAACGGGTCATCTCGAGCGACGCCTACGACAGTGGCCCGGTGGAGCGCATCGTCACCAGCTTCCGCGTATACGTGAGGCCTGGCAACTCGGGCGGCCCCGCCGTCAACGAGTACGGGCGGGTCGTCTCGACCATCTTCGCCAGCCGCACCGGCTCGGACAACTTAGGCTACGGAATCCCCGCCCGAATAGTCCACCGTCACCTCCGCGTGGCCGCCGAACGTACTACCCCCGTCAGCACCAAGGGATGTGCGAACTAGAGCAGGTCAACACGCTCAGGCTTGGTCGCTACGGAGCGTAAGGGGCCTTCTCTTCGGATCAAGTCCTCAAAGAAACTCGTACACGGGGTTGAAATGCTGAGAAGCTACAGCCGGAGCGTGCTGAAATGCTTATGCTGTCTCTTCCTGGATGATTTCCTCCAGCGCGAGCCGGCTCCTGTTGAGTTCGGCTTCGACAGTGGAGAGGCGGGCCAGGGAGGCCTCGCGCAGCCGGTCGCGCTCGACCTCGCGGGCGACGGCTGTGGCCGCCTCTTCTATGGCCGTGACAGCGCTCTCCAGTGTTAGTAGGTCTCGTCTGTCCATAGGACGGATATTACCTGAAGCTGTGGCGCTCGTCGTTGTGCGCCGCGGTTATGTACGCGTCTAGCATGGCCCACGATCGAAGGTAGGACCCAGCCGATAAGAACGACTGTCAGCGCGCCGTTTATGGACCGGATGAGGATGAAGATCACACCTTTGCCGATCTGGCCGCTGTAGATCTGGCCAAGCCCCGCAACGATGAGGCTGAGCAAGCTCTTGACTGAACGTTCTATCAAGGGTACAGTGGTTGATTAAACGATCAATAAAGGGGTATTTTGGCTGAGGAGTCGGACCGGCGGGCGCAGATTTTGGAGGCGGCTTTCGAGGAGTTCTCTGCGAAGGGCTTCAAGGGGGCGACGATCAAGAGCATTGCGCGGGCGGCGAGTTTGCAATCTCCGGCGCTCATCTACTGGTACTTCCCTGACAAGGAGGCCCTTTTCAGGGAGGTTCTGGGGTCCAGGATCCCTGTATTACGTGCGGTGCGGGACCCTGCAAGGCTCCTCGACCTTCCACCGGAAGAAGTGTTACCGAACATCGCCAGGAGGTACCTCTCGACGTTCGACGATCGCGCTACCCAGAGGATGGCGCGGCTACTTGTTGGGGAAGCCATGAGGCGACCTGAGGTCTCTGAGGTATTCGGCAACGCGGTGATCAGAAGGGTACTCGGGTTCCTGAAGAGTTACATGGCGCGTCAGGTGGAGCTGGGCAGGCTCAGGCCGCACGACGTAAGGGCCAGCGCCAGGGCGTTTATAGGGATGCTTCTCCCCCAGGCTGGGGGCAAGATGTTCTTCGCGACCATTAGGGAAGACGGCCTCACCGATGAAGAGCACATAGAAGCAGTGGTCGGCATCTTCTTGCGGGGTCTCGAAGGGAAGGAGGTCAAAGGGTGAATTCCATAGAGGTCTCCGGATTGACCAAGAGATACGGCCGGGTCGAAGCGTTGGAGGGCGCTGACCTCTCAGTTGGCAGGGGCGAGATATTCGGTCTGGTAGGGCCGAACGGGGCAGGGAAGACCACCCTGATCAAGGGCCTCGTCGGAGCGCTGCGACCCTCCGGCGGCACGGCGCGGGTGATGGGGTTGAACCCGCTCAGGGACAGGGCCGTGCTGAGGCAGAGGATTGGATACATGCCCCAGAGTGCGGCGCTTTACGAAGACCTCTCCGCCAGGGACAATGTCCGGTTCTTCGGCGCTGCACACCGCACGCCGGATCTCAAGAAGAAGGTAGATGAGCTCATGCATTTTTCCGATCTTTCAGGGCGTGCTGACGACCCTGTGCACACCTTCTCCGGAGGGATGAAGCGGCGGGTCTCGCTGGCCTGCGCCCTCGTCCACAGGCCCGAGGTGATCTTCCTCGACGAGCCGACGGCGGCCGTGGACCCGCAGCTGAGGAGCCGGTTCTGGAAGACTTTCAGGGAACTAGCCGGAGACGGCGCGACCCTGTTTATCAGCACGCACCTGATGGACGAGGCGATGCTCTGCGACCGCATCGCGATACTCCGCAAGGGCAGGATCATCGCTACTGACACACCCCAGGGCGTCCTCGAACAGGGCAGGACCCGGCTTACGGTAGTGCATGACGATACCGATACGAAAGAGACCATAGGCGGGCATCCCGAGGATCTGGCCGCCGCGCTTCGCCCCTATGGTCTGCAACCTGGCGTAACGGCTATCGGTGTGGAGACAGATTCGCTTGAGGCGGTCGTGTTGTCCCTGATCGAGAAGGCGGAGGTTGGGTAATGCGCCGGACGGTCCTCGTCGCAGGGAGGGTAGTCAGGCAGCTCCTCAGGAACCCGAGGTTCCTCGTGCTCTCTGTGGCAGCTCCGCTCGTGATCGTGTACCTCCTGAAGATCTTCTTCGACACCCTGCCAGAGACCTTCGACGTGGCGCGGTACGCCGTGCCGGTTGCGGCTTTTCTGGTCCACTTTTTGGCCTTCTTGCTCTGCGCCATCTCGCTAGTGCAGGAGAGGACGATGGGCACAATGGAGAGGATGTTTGTAAACGGGTTTCGGCGCACAGAGATAATCGCCGGGTACGTGCTCGGCTTTCTGGGGCTTGCAACCTTCCAGGCAGTCGCCGGGCTGGCCGAAGCGATCTGGCTCTTCGAGCTGGACTACGATGAGGAGACGCTGGGGATGCTGTTCGTGGTGGTCTGGCTTCTGGCCATAGCCTCCGTGATGCTCGGCATCTTCATCTCCACGTTCGCCCGCCACGAGGGTCAGGTGTTCCCGTTCGTGCCGCTCATCATACTCCCCTCCGTCTTTCTCTCGGGTCTGCTCGTCGAAGTGGACGAATTGCCGGCCTGGGCCGATTGGCTCGGGCATGCATTCCCGCTCTTCTGGGCCAACGATGTGATCCAGGACGTTATCGAATCGGGCTGGAGTTTCGAGGATGTGCAGGGGAGCCTCGCCGTGCTCGCAGCCTACAGCGTGGTGCTGCTCCTGCTCGCCTCGCTCACACTGCGGGAGGTCGAGTAGTAGTTGTGTATCAGGAATTGGGAAAGGCGTGGAGCAAGCGGACAATCCTAGATCCCAAAGGAGAAGCGGATGAACGAGCCGGAGAACAGTGACCCTGGGCTTATACTACCCTTCACCGCGATAGACAGGAGCGCGCTGACAGTAGCAGGCGGCAAGGCGGCGAACCTCGGCGAGCTGCTCCGGGCTGGATTTCCCGTACCAGCCGGATTCTGTGTTACCACGGCGGCCTACGATCTGGTGGCGGCAGATGCTGGGCTGGAGCCCACGCTTGTGGCGCTGGCCGGGACGCAGCCCGAGGACACGGCGCGTCTGGCCGCACTCGCCAAGGAGGCGAGATCCCACCTATCTGATGCGATTGTTCCCGATTTTCTCAGACAGGCCATCGCGGAAGCATACGAGGGTTTGGGAGATGGCGAGCTCGTTCCTGTGGCCGTCCGTTCCTCGGCCACGGCTGAGGACCTGCCACAAGCGAGCTTCGCAGGCCAGCAGGACACGTATTTGAACGTGGCTGGCGTCGAGTCCTTGCTCGACGCGGTGCGGCGCTGCTGGGCCTCGCTGTGGACGGACCGCGCCGTCAGCTACCGGGCTACGAACGCAATCGACCCACACAGCGTGCGACTGGCCGTCGCCGTGCAACGGATGGTCGAAGCGTCGGTAGCCGGCGTCCTGTTTACTGCGAACCCGGTCACTGGGAAGCGCCGTGAGGCAGTAATAGACGCCAACCCAGGCCTCGGCGAGGCCGTCGTCTCGGGGATGGTCAACCCCGACCACTTCGTCGCGAATACCACCACAAGAGAGGTAGTCGAGCGCCGCCTGGGAGACAAGCGTGTCGCCATAATGGCCGGCTCGGGCGGCGGCACCGAGCGGGTCGAACTCGATACGGGCGAAGATAAGGCTTCCCTCTCGGATGGTCAGGTCCTGGCACTGGCGAAGCTGGGGGAGCGGGTCGAGGAGCATTATGGGATGCCGCAGGACACGGAGTGGGCGATCGACGATGACGGTCGGATCTGGCTTCTGCAGGCGCGTCCGATCACGACCCTCTTCCCCCTGCCGGAGAGAGCTCCGACGAGCGAGGAGGACCTGCGCGTGTACTTCTCCTTCAGCGTCGCCCAGGGCGTCTACCGTCCGCTGACCCCGATGGGCATCCAGACGTTCCGCCTCATAACCTCGGCTGTGGCCACACTGGCAGGCCGTCCGCCGCGTAACACCTACGAAGGCGCGACCTTCTTCACCGAGTCCGCCGGACGCATCTTCGCAGACATAACGCCCGTGCTACGCAGCAAGCAAGGACGCAGGCTCTTCAAGTGGGTGATGCGACACATGGAGGCACGGACAGTCCCTATCGTCAGGCACCTGGCGGCAGATCCTCGCCTGGCCCCAGCACCGACACCCATTCGGCCCGTCCTCCGCACTATCCTCTTGGTTTTCGTGCGAGGACGCATCCCGCTGCGCGTCGTAGAAGCGCTGGCACGCCCGGAGAAGGCGAGGGCCCGCGCAGCGCGTGTCGTGGCGCAGTTCCGGGCGGCGAACGACATACCCCCCGATGCCGCCGAGCGCCTCTTTGCCGCCGAGAGACTGCTGCTTAGCGGTCCGCAGGACATGCTGCCCAACGTACCCCCGGTCTTCGCCGCCGGCCTCGCCGCCAATGCTCTTGCCGGAAAGCTACTGGGAGGACTCGCGACAGAAGACGAAAGGCGGGTGGCGATGCGCGCGCTCCCGCACAACCCGACGACGGAGATGGATCTGGCGCTCTGGGAACTCGCCAAAGAAGCGCGTGCAGACCCGGACATCGCCAGAATGCTGGATGAAACCCCGCCGGAGCGCCTGGCAGAAGGCTATCGCGACGGCTCTCTGCCCCCGAAGCTCCAGACGAGTCTGGCAGATTTCCTACGCCTATATGGGCATCGCGGAGTGGCGGAGATCGACCTCGGCCTGCCCCGGTGGTCGGAGGACCCGACTTACATCCTTGGCGTGTTGGCGAACTACCTGCGCCTGGACGACCCGGAGGCAGCCCCCGACGTACAGTTCGCACGGGCGACACGCGAGGCCGAACAGATGGTAGGCGAGTTGACCCGCCGCGCGGCCAGAGAGGGACGTCTGCGCGGGGTGCTGGTCAAGTTTCTACTGGGACGTGCCAGAGCGCTCTCAGGACTGCGGGAGATGCCCAAGTTCTGCATCATTTTGCTCATGGCGCGTGCCCGAGAGCTGCTGTGGAGCGTCGGTGCAGAGCTGGCGGAGGCCAGACGCTTGCAGAGCGCCGGGGACATCTTCTTCCTCTCCATGCCAGAGGCGTGGGCGGTTCTGGCCGGTGAGGATCTCCGCCCCTTAATCCGCGACCGCCGCCTCGTTTACGAGCAGGAGACAAGACGTAAGCACGTACCTCGCCTCCTCCTCTCCGACGGCACCGAGCCGGCCGCCGCGGCGCAAAACGCAGCCGGGAAGGATGGTGTGCTGCGCGGCACGCCGGCTTCAGGCGGGGTGGTGACACAGAAAGCGCGTGTGATCCTGGACCCGGGTGAAGCCAGCCTGGAGCCGGGTGAGATCCTGGTAGCGCCCTCGACAGACCCCGGTTGGACGCCCCTCTTCCTCACCGCGGGCGGCCTCGTTATGGAGATGGGCGGGCCTATGTCCCACGGCGCCATCGTTGCCCGCGAGTACGGCATACCGGCCGTCGTCGGCGTCCCTGACGCCACAGAACTCATCGAGACAGGACAGCGGATCACCGTGGACGGGTCTGCCGGAGAGGTCACCCCTGATCTGGAAGGCGTGTAGTCCCCGCTGTTGTTTCTCCGGGTCGGCGACCCAGATGAACGGCACGACGAAGGCGTAGAAGCGGTTCTCACAATCACGCGGGTCGCGTGAGCCGGGTCTTGGGATCCAACGCGTGCAGATGACCTCGCCGTAGGCGTCGCGCAGCCCGCTCAGGCGCACGCACTCGATGAGGATGTCCCGGATCTCACTCCGATCGTTGGGCGGACTCAGACGCAGATGCTCCATCGAGCGCTCGAAGCGGTCGATGTGGTCCTCGAGACGGAAAGCTCCCTTTACGCTCCTGGCCATCTTGCGATAACCGCTTCTGATTGTCCAGCGACGCGGGGCGAGAGCCCTCGAATGGCAGGCCGATCTGTCGCTTTCGCAGCCTCTGTGTGAACGCTTTTATTTGCGGTGTATGGGCCTAAACGGTAAGCTACGTTTGCGCGGAGAAGGACCGTTCTCTGCGCGCGAGACGGAGCTACAGATTTCTCGGCGTCCTGCAAAGCTAGGAGAACGGGGTTTATGTACAAAGAGATATACGTCCCGGTAGACAACTCGGACTACTCCAACCAGGCCTGCGTCATCGGCGTCGACGTGGCGCGGCAGTTCGGAGGCAGGATCGCCGGTTGTCACGCATACGCTGCCAAGATGCACGACGTCCGCTTCAGACAGATGGAGAGCGGGCTCCCCGAGGAGTTCCGCGACGAGGACGAGATGAAGCGGCAACGCAAGATCCACGACCAGCTCATCACCAAGGGTCTGGAGATCATCACCGACTCCTACATCGACGTCCTCGAGCCCCTCTGCGAGAAGTACGACGTCGAGCTCGTGAGGCGCTCGCTCGAAGGCAAGAATTTCAAGGTCATCGTCGAGGACGTTAACGAGAATGATTTCGACCTGGTCGTTATGGGCGCGATGGGCATGGCCGCCGTCAAGGACACGGTCCTAGGCACCGTCACCGAGCGCGTCGTACGCCGGCTCCAGAAGGCGGACACCCTGATCGTCAAGGACCTCGACCGTAGCCCCTTCGAGCACATCGTCGTAACCGTGGACGGCTCGGCCAAGTCGCTCGGCGGCCTCAAGAGGGCGATAGAGCTTGCAGGGGAGTTCGGTGGAACCGTCGAGGCTATCTCTGTCTTCGATCCATACTTCCACTACGCGATGTTCCACTCCATAGCAGGCGTGCTCTCCACCAAGGCCCAGAAAGTATTCCGGTTCAAGGAGCAGGAGAAGCTGCACGAGGAGATCATCGACTCGGGGTTGGCCAAGATCTACACGGCACACCTGGAGATCGCCAGGAAGATCGCCGAGGACGACGGCGTAGACCTGAAAACGACGCTCCTCGCTGGCAAGCCTTTCGAGCAGACTCTGAAATACGTGGGCGAGGTAAACCCGACGATGGTCGTAATGGGCCGCATCGGCTACCACTCGGACGACGAGATGGACATCGGCGGCAACACCGAGAACATGATGCGCTACCTGCCGACGAACGTCCTGATAACCAACTACGAGTACCAGGCCCCCGACCTCTACACCGCGGAAGAGCACATGACGTGGACGAAGGAGGCCCTCGAAAGGCTCGACCGCATACCAGGCTTCGTCGTCGGCATGGCGACGGGCGCCATCATCCGTTACGCCATCGAGAAGGGCTACACGGTCATAACCACAGGCGTCATCGACGAGGTCATAAAGAGTATCCTCCCCCCCGGTGCTATGGAGTCGATGCGCGCCATCGGAGACCAGATGCGCGCTGCCGAGGCGATGGGCGAAGATAAGCCCATAGACTCTCTCTTCAAAGATTTCGACGAACGTACCGCCGAGAAGGCCAACGGGACCAATGGACACAAGAACGGTGCGAACGGGAGCGACGCTGCTGCGAAGCAAGAGATCTTCGAAGCTGGTCGCGGCGGCTTCGGCAAGAGCGAGGACCAGGGCGACATAGAGGGTGTCAGCGCTGAGGTTCAGGACGAGATCCGGCGCGCAGCCCAGGGCCAGGACCGCTTCGAATGCGACGTCTGCCGCTACGTTGCGAAGGGCAAGCCAGCGAAATGTCCTGTCTGCGGCTCGGGCCCGACCCACTTCCATGCCGTGGACGCCGACATAGCAACGACCGCGGAGGACGAGAACCTGAACCTCTCCGAGGTCTACGACGGCCGCGAGTTGCACTGGACCGACGACGCCACGGCCCTGCTCGACTCTCTCGAAGAGTGGCAGGAGAAGCGCCGCGTCAAGGCGCGCGTCGAGAAGAGCGCGCTCAAGAAGGGCTACACGACGATCACGCGCGAGTACGTCGAGCAGCAATACCGCGAGGAGACGGGCCGCGAAGCCCCTGAAGTAGAGTCCGGCGGCTGCCCCGTCAGCCACGCCAAACAGCAGGTGCAGGAGACTATGGGTGCGAAGTGTCCCATCGACCACAGCGCCTTCCAGAAGGCCGGCACCAGTGTCCCCGAGGGCGGCTCCAGGGAATTTACCTGGACCGACGACGCCATAGAGCGCCTGGAGCGTGCTCCCAAGGGCTTTATGCGCAACATCTCCCGCAACATGACCGAGAAGGTCGCCCGCGAGCGCGGCACGAGGCACATAGATCTCGCCCTTGTTGAGGACTCGCTCACAGGGGCGCGCACCACGATGGAGGACGTCATAACAGGCAAGGTCTCCATCGCAGACCTCGCCCGTGAAACGGGAGAGAAGATCGAAGCCGAGGATGGAGAATCCCCGCACCCGCCGATGACCGTCACGATGGTCTGCACCACCTGCGGCGAGGAGTTGCAGGGCGTCCAGCCCCCAGAGGAGTGTCCCGTCTGCGGCGCACCCGGAGAGGACTTCGAGCAGAGATAGGCTTCAGGAAACCTTAGAGCCTGAAAGCCAGGAAAAGCCCCGGTCCTAGACTCCTGGGACCGGGGCTTTCGTTCGCGGGTTTTGAATCTTCGGCTCGTGCCTTTACGTATACTCTTGAGAGCGCCGACAGAAGGGAGGAAGCGCCCTGGTTCCGGACGGAAACAGGATGGAGAGGTTCCACATGGAGCATCGGAGCGACAAGGCTCCCGGACGGCCCGAAGACGATTGCGTCAGGCACGGTCTGGAGCTACTTTGTCTCACTCTCGAGGATGCGCCGTGCTGACCAGGATCCTGGCGGCGCTCGGTGTTGGGGTATGGTGCATCTTCATCCTGCTCGTATCGGTTGTGTTCGTGATAGACAGGGGGCTGGCCGACGTGGGTATCGTCTGGGTGGCAATCCTCGGTATCGGGGTGGTGGCTCCCTTACTCCTCATGAGACAGATAAACCGTGCCATAGCGGCGTACGAAGAGACCCGCCGTTCCTTCCCAGGCACGAAGGAGAAGGAGAAAGAACTCCTTGACGCCCTGGATGAGCGCGGCGGGCTCACCCCCACCACGGCCGCCATGCGAACCTCGCTCACCGTTGACGAGGCGTCACAGATGCTCGGTACGCTGGCCCGCGATGGCCATCTGGAACAGCGAACGGAGGAAGGCGTCACGACCTACGCTCTGAGCGAGCTAGGCAGACAAGGGCGGTCTGACAGGGAATTTGCGTCCTCCTCGGGAGCGGAGAGCGGCGAAGCACCAGGCCGGCTCGTCGCTCAGGAACGACTCGATGATCCTCTCAGCGAGCGCGAGCTCGAGGTGCTGCGCCTCCTCGCCTGGGGCAAGACCAACTCAGAGGTGGCAGGGGATCTCTTCGTCTCCGTGGGCACCGTCAAGAGCCACACCGGCAACATCTACCGCAAGCTCAGCGCAAGGAACCGCGCCGAGGCCCTCAACAGGGCGCGCGAGCTCGATCTGATTCGGTAGGCTTCTCTTCGGGCCTGTAAGCGCTCCCGCCAACACCGGGTGCTCTCCGATCCACCGCAGGAACAAGCCACCCCAAACAGGCCACGAATGAACCCCGATGAACCACCCAGATCTGCCCTTCGGCCGATGCCTCTGCGACCGGTTCAGCCTTACCTTCCGGGTGAGACGTAAGCAATCTGCAAGGAGGTGCCTTGCAATGATCCGCACTGTAGAGACACCGGGTGGTCCAGCGCGCGTCGAGGCGATCGCGACGCCACCGCAAGAAGGAAAGATGATCATGCTATCCATCCCTGTCCGGCTGGCCCGAATCGGCTACGCCGTGCTCTCCTCGGTCTTCGTTACCTGCGTACTTGTACAGGTGTTCTTCGCCGGAATGGGAGCATTCGGAGCATATTGGTCCTTGCACCTGACCTTCGCACACTTCCTGGGTCTGCCGCCTCTGTTGATGGCACCCGCGGCTTTCGCCGGCCGGTTGTCGTGGGCACTCAGGGCATTGCCTCTCGGGTTCCTGATCTTGATCGGCGCGCAGTACGCCTTAGCCAACGCCGCTGTTCCGGCGGCAGCATTGCATCCGGTGAACGCGTTGCTAATCATCTGTCTGAGCCTCCTCGCCACCAGGCGGGCGTGGGCTGCCGTGGTCGAGCGGTGATCCTTTCGTGAAGATCTCACGCGGGGAGTTCTTGAGGCTGGGGATTGCGGGCGGGGTTACGCTCGCTTTCGGCGCGTCCGCGTGCTCCGGCTCTGGCGAGGGTTCGACGGGGACGCTGTTACCGAGCAAGGCGAAGGTGCCAGAGCCTTTCAGGGTGCCGCTGCCGGTGCCTCCTGTGCTCGAGCCCGTGCGCACCGACGCGGGCACTGATTACTACGAGATGACACAAAAGACCGGCAGGGTGGAGATCCTACCGGGCCTCCAGACGGAGGTCTGGGGCTACGATGGGATCTTTCCCGGTCCCACAGTAGAGTCTCGCAGTGGCAGGAAGATCATAGTTCGCCAGCAAAACGAGTTGCCCGTGCCGGTCTGCACGCACCTGCACGGTGGCAGGACGCCCCCTGAGAGCGACGGTTATCCTACCGACTTGGTGCCGCCGAATGACTTGGCCCACGACCATTCGACGGAAGGGCACGGCTCGATGGGCATGGGGGGTTCTCGATACTTCAAGGACTACGTCTACCCGCTGGAGCAGCGGGCCGCGACCCTCTGGTACCACGACCACCGCATGGATTTCACCGGTCCGCAGGTCTGGCGGGGACTGGCCGGCTTCCACATCATCCGCGATGAAGAAGAAGATGCCCTGCCCCTTCCCAAGCACAAAAGGGACGTTCCGCTCATGATCTGCGACCGCTCCTTCGATGAGGACGGCTCGTTCCTCTATCCTTCACTGGACCCCTCACTACAGGGCAAACCTGGCGTCGAGGACGACTACATGGACGGGGTCCTTGGAGACACCATCCTGGTCAACGGCGCTCCCTGGCCAGTCCTGGAGGTGTCGGCCACAAAGTACCGATTTCGCATCCTCAACGCCTCCAACGCCCGCCGCTACGAGCTCGCCCTGGAGCCGGAGAACAGCGCTCCTTTCATCCAGATCGGTAGCGACGGGGGGTTGCTCGGCGCGCCGATTCTCCACCGCACGATCCGCATAGCGCAAGCGGAGCGCTTCGACGTGGTCGTAGATTTCTCGAAGTACGATGTCGGCACGGAGGTCACGCTGAAGAACCGCATGGGCCAGGGCAAGACCGCAAGCGTGATGCGCTTCCGTGTCGCCCGCAAAGAGAAAGACAATAGCGCCGTACCAGGGCGACTTTCGGACATGGCGGAGTTCCACGGGCTCACCGAATCCGGCGCCGGGCGCACGCGCGAGTTTCGCTTTACGAGGGTTACAGACAACGGCAGGACGATGTGGGGTATCAACGGCGAACCGTTCGACCCGGAGCGCATGGCCGCCAGGCAGGAGTTAGGGTCCACCGAGGTATGGCACCTCAGGGCGGCCCCCGCGGCACACCCGATCCACCTTCACCTGGTCCACTTCAAGGTGCTATCCCGCAACGGCAGGAAACCTTTGCCAACGGACGCCGGTTGGAAAGACACCGTGGACCTGACCTCGGGCGAGGTGGCGCGTGTGCTCTTCCGTTTCGACGGCTACCGGGGCCGCTACGTCTTCCACTGCCACAACTTAGAGCACGAGGACATGATGATGATGGCTAACTTCGAGGTCGTCTGAGATTTCCGCCGGCCGTACCGGATGGAACCCGTCAAATCGTTGGCCAAAAAGGACCGGCCAGTATGCTAGAACAGGCCAGGATACAAGACTTGCTCCCAAACAGCGCAGGAGCGGACATGGCCAGATCACACAAAGTAACCTTCCAAAAGAGCGGCATCACCATAGACGTGGCCGAAGACGAGTACATCCTCGAAGAGGCCGAGGACGCAGGCCTCCGCCTCCCCTATGACTGCCGCAGCGGCACATGCACGACTTGCATGCAGAAGTGCCTGGAAGGTGAGATTGACCAGGACATGGCCTTCGCCATAGGCGACGAAGAGCTGGAGCAAGGTCTGCGCCTCATCTGCATAGGTAGTCCCCTCTCCGACGTGGTGCTCGACGCATGACAGAAATGCGGATTACGCGGGTCCGGGCAATCAAAAAGTACCTACTGTCCGAGCTCCCGCAAGTTCTCCCACAGGATGTAGAAGCCGACACCAAGGACCGCAACGACGATGATCTGCCAGTAGTAATGTTGGACCAGAACTAGAGCGCCCACTATCGCCAATGCAATGTTGGCACTGACCATGAACCTGGTGAGTCGCCTCCTAAAACCGGCCTCGATAAACGCGAACACGGCGATAGCGAAGACGAGCGCGGAGAGCAGGTGCTGTCTCTCGTAGGCGAAGATGACGAAGAGCGTCAAGAGCACCGCCGCCACGCTGATCGAAGCCCACAGCTGCGCCACCCTGCCGGCGCGGGTCTCCGAGACAGAGACGGGGCGCGCAGGGTGAGAGATATGGGCGCGCGCTGGGGGGCGCTCACCACTTCTCAGGCGTTCGGCATGGTCTCGCAGCGACGCGCCGAGTACTTCGTCTTCGGAGAGCTGCGCGCGGAGCGACTCTACTTCCGTGGAGAGTTCTTCGATATCCCGCGTCTGGGTCTCGTAGAGCTTGCTCAGATGGGACCGGTCGCGCGTGGCTTCGGCGTCCATGCCGAGCGCCTTCAGGCGGCTGCTCTTCTCCAGTATCTCGGAGCGGAGGCGATCGCGGCGTTGTTCGATCTCCGCCTGGCGTTTGAGGATGACGTCCAGTTCCTCGGTCCGAGTCGGCACCTTGTCGAGCCCGGCCCAGCCCACCGGGTCGTACCACTCCCTGCTTATGGTCTTATCGCGGTCGTACATCGGCCCCGCCGGGGCGTCTTCACCTTCAAAGGGATCACGGGTGTAGAGCCCCCATAGACCCCGGTAACCCGAAACCCAGGACGGAAGCGGATTCATGATGCGCGGGGGGTCCCACTCCATGTCCTGACCCGGTCCGACCGACAAGCCGTCCCCGCGTCCGTAGTCCACGAAGGGTATGGCGAACTTTTCGTAGGTCTGCTCCGCGAAGTCCTCCTCGGCGTACTGGCGCAGCGTTATGTACCAGAACCGTCGCGCAGCCCTCCTTATGGCAGCGAATGGCCGCGGCAGGGGGAAAGCGAGTTCGGTCAGGTACTCGCCCGGAGAGTAACGGCTAGCGTGCGAGCCGGCGCAGACGTATACCACGGGATGCTCCTCCACCTTCTCGAGCTCCGGGTCGTCCCACCGGCGCCTCAGGTCGTCGCCAGTCTCCTCGTGCGCGGCGTATGCCACCCACTCTGGCCGCACCTCGCCGGACTCGGACTCAGAGAGGTACACGAACACCTTTTCCCAGTCGGCCTCGTGATCGTTGGCACCGAAAAAATTGCTCCTCCAATCGTTGAACGCATAGAAGAGCCAGTACTGCAAGACTATCCAACCATCTTGCCTGACCGCATGCCCGTGGTACCTGAAGCGTTCCTCCTTCTCCATGAAGCGGCCGTACAGGACGCGCGCACCCTCCACGTCTCCACCGGGAACCCTGCCCCTGGTCAACAACACCAAAGAGAAGAGCGCGTCCGCCAGCCGCGAGAGGTAACCGACACGCGCGAGTCTCCCTCTGCCCGCGCGGAACGTCTCCTTGGGCCAATCTGGGTCTTTGCGCGAGCGCCTTGCCCGCAAGCGCGCCAAGCGACCCCGCTTCTCGTCCTCCTTGGGGGCGGGAATCTTAAGGTAGTGGACCGCGCCGGTACTGTCATCCGGCTGCTGGGCGAGTCTCTCCAGGGTGAGATCTCCGGCCGGCACCACGCAGACGGCGTCCTCATCCGGATGCCGGACCCAGAGGCTGCAGGCGTCGACGTACGGCTCGGTGTCCATAGGGTAGAACCACTCGCCTTTGGTGAACCGGATCACCGGTTCGAAGCGGCGGAGCAGGGTCTCCGCGGTCTTCGCGTTCACGCTCGCTTCTTCATTCGGCATGCGCGGTCTCCGATCCGGCGCCCGCCGGCACCGCGCGTTGGTGGCGAACCGCGGCCTGCACGCTGCGCGAGTTGAGGAACAGGATCATCAAGATGCAGTAGGCGATGAGGGGATAGGCGAACCATGGGCGCGACTCACCGTAGAAGAACAGGCAAGCTAGCATGATAAGGGCCTGGGCGACGGAGGCCAGCATCCATCCCCGGCGCCGGAGAAGTACGAAACCGAGGCCGGAGAGGAGCAGCAGGACCGCAGGCGCGAGAAAGTAGATGGGGTACTGAATCGCCTGTTCGAGTGCCTTCAGCCACGGCCCGTCGATGGACCGGGCGTGGATTTGGCCCTGCTCGCGGGAAATAGCGAGCGCGCGCTCCCAGTCGACGCGGGTAAACAACCATGCGCCGATCCCTACTATCGCGATGAACTGCAGAATGAGCAGCACGCCAAGTAACCGTGCCTGTCGGTACAATGCTCGCCCTCCGTGTTCGACCACGAGCCTCGATCGCGCCCTAGGGTATAGGATAACCCTTTGCGCCATGCCACGCATCTCCCCCGAACTGTAGAAGACAGCTTCCTCGGAAGCTAGAGTCTGTACAAGCGCTTAGCGTTCCCGCCCAGCACGCTCGCGCCGACGGCTTCGGCCTCGGTCGCCGTACTCACAACCGAGCCACCCGAAGCCGCCGCCCATCGTGTAGCCGACGATGCCGACGTGGGAGGTGGAGCCCTGCAGGCCCGCCAGGCAGTGAACCTGAGGCTCGTGGATCAGGTCGGTCCAGTCAACGGCCGCAGCCTGACCTTCGAGAGAAGATGCATCCCCAATGAGCTAATTTGGAAGTTGGCCTACATCCAGCCGCGGCGTTTGAAGATGAGATAGAGCGTGAGGGAGATGAAAGCCATTAGCAACACGGCGAAGGGGTAGCCGAGCGGCCAGGCCAACTCTGGCATGTAGTCGAAGTTCATCCCGTAGATCGTACCTATGATCGTGGGTGCGAACAGTATGGCGGCCCAGGCGGAGATCTTCTTTACCTCCTCGTTCTGGGACAGACTCGCCAGGGTCAGGTTCACGTTGAGGATGCTCTGCAGAAGCTCGCGGAAGCCTGCGAGCCGTTCCGTAACCTGCAGGACATGGTCACGCACGTCGCGTAGATGCCTCCGAACCTCCGGATCTACGTCTCTGGTCTCCTCCCGCATCAAATCTCCGAGCACGCCGGCGAGCGGTTCCGTCGCCCTCTGGAACTCGATCACCTCGCGCGAGAGCTCGTAGATCCTGCGCGACACGCTGGGATTGCGCCCGAAGACCTCGGCCTCTATCTCCTCGATATCGTTCTCGAGACCGTCGACTACGGGTCCGTAGTCGTCCACGACACGGTCCATTATGGCGTGCAGGATCGCCTCTGGTCCACGGCGCAGGTGCTCGGGGTCGGCCTCCAGTTGCTTGCGTACTCCGCCCAGGTCCGGCGCCTCTCCGTGGCGCACGCTCACCACGAAGTCTTCTCCCACAAAGAGGTGGACTTCGCCGAACTCTACTCTCTCCTCCTCATCCAGGTAGCGCGCCGGTTTGAGCACGACGAAGAGTGTCTCCCCGTAGCGCTCCAGCTTGGGCCTCTGGTGGGCATCAGTTGCATCCTCGACAGCCAGCCCGTGCAGGCCGAACTCCCCGGCGACGGACGAGAACTCCTCTTCCGTCGGCTTGTAGAGGCCGATCCACGCCACACCACGCCGGTTTCTGACGGCCTCATAGGCCTGCTCGAGGGTGACCGGCTCGGGGGT
>Ga0268243_1000102_pt1 | contig 18362 bp, 15 predicted proteins | sample BulsoiMagMametaG_FD_200254 | JGI IMG/M metagenome (GOLD analysis project Ga0268243, IMG submission 200254) | Bulk soil microbial communities from Mexico - Magueyal (Ma) metaG (v2) (version 2) | ecosystem: Environmental > Terrestrial > Soil > Agricultural land | place: Mexico: Magueyal...
TAAGGGTCGTGGTGGAGGTGGTACAGCTCCTTCTTTCCGCTCGCGTACTTAACGTACTTGCGACCGTCGCTCGTAAGGATGCCCCTGTAGGCCGGTGAGTAGTGGGCTGCAGCTTCCAGCAGAATGGCGCTCCTCCAGGCGGTGCTGTTCCCCTCGAGCACAGGCCGCAGGGAGCGTCCATCGACGTAGTTAGGCGTGTGCACGTCCGCCAGGTCCGTAAAGGTAGGCAGGTAATCGGTGTCGAGGACCAGCTTGTGGGCCTGGTGGCGCGACGGCACGCCGGGCCCCCGAACCAGGAGCGGCACGCTGACGTCCTCCTCGTAAGGGCGCCATTTTTCCTTCTGTATGCGGTGCTCGCCTGCATGCCATCCGTTGTCTGAGGTGAAGAAGATGTAGGTCCGGGAGAGCACATGGCTGTCATTCAGCCTGCTCACGATTTCGGCCACGAGGTCGTCGAGGGCCTGCAGCGTTTCGGCTCGCTTTTCGGCGCGATTGTCTATCTTCGCCTTCTTGGCATCGCTGAGCCTCGGCAGCTTCCTGATCCAGGGGGGTTTGTCTGCGACATTCTTCTCGTCAAAGGATGGCAGGCGCGGGGCCTTGAGGCCGTCGTAGGCGTGCTGGTCGCGCGTTGCTGGCGTAGCCGGACTGTGAGGGGCCCTTGGAGCTACGTAGGCGAAGAAAGGATCTCCCGCCTTCGCGGTGGTGCCGATGAAAGATTTTGCCTTGTTCGCTATCCCGTCCGTTTCATAGTCTGCAGAGCTCGAGCCGTAGTTGATGATTCTGCCATCGTCGTTGATCTTGTAGTTGTAGTAACGGCTGCCGCTCGTGTGCGCGAACCACCTATCCCAGCCCGGCGGTTTGCCCTTGGTGTCAGAGTATTGATTGAGATACTTGCCGAAGAGGCCTGTCCTGTAACCCGCATCATCCAGACGCGTCGCTACGTTGTCCTTCTCGTTGCTGTTGTTCCTGTAGGCCTGCAAGCCGCCGCTCGAACCCTTGTTGGTCCAGACACCGGTGTTGTGGGAGTACTGGCCCCTCATGATGGTGGCCCGGGTGGGACAACAAAGCGCGTTGGAGACGTAGGCGTTCGAGAAGGTCATGCCCTTGTCCCCCAATACAGAGCGAGTCTTCGGCATATACTTGAGGTCGTCTTTGCGCATATCATCGGCCAGGATGAAGACGATATTGGGTTTTTTGTCGCTAGCCCCCTCGGCCTCCCGAGCGGCGCTGCCCCAGACGGCCGACACAAGAAGTACGGCAAAGGCTACCGCAACCGACAACGTGAAAGTCCTTCTCATGTAGAATACCCCCTCCTGGCGAGACGGAAGAGAGAAGGTGATCAGACCCCCGCCCCGGATACAGCAACGAGGGCAGCATACCATCTTCGTGGGCGAAAGGATATCCGCTGAGAGCGTAATGCCTGGACCTTTCTCGGTGCGTTAGTCGCCGCGCCAGGCTCAGGATCCCAGGGCTTGCCGTCGAAGACCCGCCTATTCTGCCGCGTCAATAGTGCCCGAACTAGAACTACTCGGTCCCGAGATTAGCCGGGTACACCGCGCTGTATTCGCTTTCGTAAGCGCGGGCAGTGACGATCTCCCTGATCCGCTCCTCCCCAAGTGGCGCAACGGGATGGTATCGTCTCAGGTGCTCGACGGCCACAGCCACTAGACGTTCGTCGTCGTCGGCCCTCAGGGCGTGGCGGCAGTTGCACAGAAGGGCACACAATACTGCCCGCATCCCAGCTTCTCCTTTCCCATTTCTAGCCAGGGAAGCCTTTTTACCAGAGAGCCCTGGAAGGTTGCGTATATGATGATACGATCGAGCGCACACAGCTAGCGCCTCCGCGTGCCGAAGCGCTTCGATGCCGGCTGGCCTACCCGGCCGGGGCGAGCAGACAGGGACCGTCACAGGGCGTCCCCGTTGGGGACGATCTAAGACTCGGCGTACTTGTCGGCCAGCAACTCGCCCACGGTCGCGAATTGCCGGCCGGATCTCTCGTAGTGGTCGATGATCTGTGGCAATGCGTTCGCAGTTTGCCTGTTGGTGTCGTGTAAGAGCAGCACCTGGTCCCGCTCCCCTTTTCGCCCCGTCTCGTCCGCGCGTACGACGCCCCGCAGCACGCCCTCGGGACGGCTACCGAGCATGTAGTCTCTCGGGTCGATTGTCCACAGTATGGGGAAGAGGCCCTGTTCGCGGACGACCTTCCTGAACACCGGCAGCGCGTCCGAGCCGTCGAAATAAGGGTTCCCGTAAGGCGGTCGCATCAGCACCATCGGATAGTGGTATCCAAGGGCATCGTCCACTGCCGCCTGGGTGCGCCGCAGCTCGAGCCGCATTCGCTTCTGGCTCAGGTGGGACATGTCGGTGTGGTTGTAGGTGTGGTTTCCGATGGTGTGACCTTCCTTCACGATCCGTCGCAACAGACCGGGTCTCTCCTTGACGTGGCGCCCGAGCACGAAGAATGTTGCCTTCAGGTCGTGCTCCCGCAGCGAGTCGAGTATCCGCGGGGTGGTGTGTGGATCAGGACCATCGTCGAAGGTCAGGGCGATCCTGCGCCCCCAGGTCCCGGTCTTGCCGTGGGTGGCCAGATCTGGCCAGGTATCCTGAGCTATCGCAGCGTCCCAGACCCGACCCATGTCGGGTTGTCGCGGGTCGGGAGGTTCTGGGAAAGTCCTCGATTGTGGCGATACGGCCCGTGTATATACCCTTTCGGAGGACCCGTAGAGTGGCACCCAGAAGGAGAAAAGCACCACAATGAGGAAGAGCGTGAGGACGAACGAGAGGCGGCGGACCATAAAGCGACGCCGGCGGACCTGTCGGTGAGCGTGTGAGGTTGCCGGCCGTCTTCGGCCACGTGCCCTGTACGCTGTTCTCGCCATATACGACTATGTTAGCCGTTCGTCGGAGAGGACGCGAGACATCCCAGACCGAGATTGAAGCCTACAGTCTTCTGGCTAGCGCCGAATCTGGGTAACCGGCGGGTCGTAGAAGATATCGAGGAGCCAGTCGGCGGCGATCCTGGCCCGGCTCTCGGGGCTCTCCAGCTTGTAGAGGTAAGTCAGGCGCCAGAACAAGGCCGCTATCTGGCCGCTGAACTTGACGCCAAGGACGTCGTTGACGGCGAACTCGCTCCCTAGCTCGACGAGCTGTCCGAGCGACTTGTAGCGGAAGGGCTTCGGTTCCTGGCCGTCTATCACGGAGAGGATGTTTCTGGCAACAGCCTCACCCTCCTGCACGGCGGCCTGGGCGTTGGGGGGCACGGGCGAGCCGTCTTCGTCCACGGTCGCAGCGCAGTCGCCTATCCCCCACACGTTCTCGTGGCCCTCGACCCGCATAAAGCGGTCCACCTTAAGGCCCCTGCGCTCGTCGTGAGGGAGGTCGATCTCGTCGAGCTTTACGCTCGCCCTGGCGCCCGCTGTCCAGATTACGTTCTCGACCATGATCTCGCGCCCGTCGCCGAGGATCACCCGGTCCGCCGTGACCTTCTTCGCCTTGACGTTGTTGATCACCTCTATCTGAAGGTCGGCCAGCTTCTTGCGCGCGACCCTTCTCAGGGCGGGGTCGAGTTCTTTGAGGATCTCTTTGTTGGCGTCGACGAGCATTATCTTGACGCGGTGCGGATCTATATTGGGGTAGTCTGGCACGAGCAAGTCTCGGACGAGGCTGTGCAGTTCCGAGGCCACCTCGACCCCGGTCGCCCCGCCCCCGATAACCATGAAGGTCAACTTGGAGTCGGGGATCTCATCCCCGGCCAGCGTCACCTCCTCATAGCGCTCGATGACCCTGTCGACGATCTCCTCACCGGCGCCAATTCCCCTTATGCTTATGCAGTGCTCCTCCACGCCTGGTATGCCGAAGTAGGCCGGCTCGGCCCCTAGCGAAAGCACCAGATGCTCGTAGGGAAACTCCTTGCCGCCTGCTACCACACGCTGCCTTCCCAGGTCAACGCTCTCCAGAGGAGCCCGCCTGAAGCTGGCGCCGAGCCGGATCAGGGACCGGCGCAAGGGTTGCGCGACGTTCTGGGTCGCCACATCGCCGCCGATGACGCTGGCCAGCATCGGCCAGAACGTGAAGTAGTTCTCCCTCGAGATGAGCATGACCCCGACGTCGTCGCGGTCTCTGGCGAGCTCGCAGAGGGTCTGGGCCGCCTTGTAGCCGGCGAACCCGCCACCGACGACTAGCACTTTGTTCGGGAAGTCTCTGTAGGGCGACCTCTCCCAGGGCTCGTACCTCCGTCGCGCCCCGGAGGACAAAGTCCGCCGCAGGATCTCCAAGCCGACCGCCCCACCACCGGCGGCGAGCATCCCCTTGAGCAAACCGTTCATCGCGCACTCCCGACTCTCTAAAGTTCATCATCCCCATATTCTCATACACCGATCCCCCCGATGCTATAAGCCGGAACGGCCCCGACTTTATTGGCCCGCCGGCGCAAGATCTCAACCCTGGCGATTGCCCTTGTTGGCCTGAAGGGAAGAGTGTCGGGCTACTCCCCGCCTTGCGGAGCTTCATGGTCCAGGCTTCTCTTCGCCAGGAAGTTCACACCGTAGAGGATGATGCCAATCCCAAGCAACAGGGCGGCCAGTCCGAAGACTGTCCAGTCGTCGATGGCTGTGTATATGAGGAGGCCAGCCGCGACCGCGATGCCGAGGACGGGGAATACAGTCGGGGTGCGGAAGTGCTCGTGACCTACCTCATCGCCCCGCAGAGCGAGCACAGAGATGTTAACCATTATGAACGCCAAGAGGAGAAGCACCACGGTGGTGGTCGAGAGGGTGTCGAGCGCGTCGGGGTTGCGGCCGATCGTGGAGAGGAGCGTAAGGACCACGAGGGTGGCGAAGAGGATAGCGACCCACGGCGTACGGCGGCCAGGGTGGACACTGGAGAACACTTCAGGCAAGACATCCTGGTCTCCCATACCATAGATGACCCTGGAGGCCATGATCAGGTTGATGAGTGCCCCGTTGGAGACCGCGATGAGCGCGATGAGCGCGAATAGCTTGGGCGGTAGCGCGAACGGTGCTCTCTCCACCACCTCCAGCAGAGGTCCACTCGACTCGGCGAGCTGGGCCGTCGGCACTACCATAGAGGCGGTGAACGTAACGAACAGGTAGACGATGCCGGCGGCGAGCAGGCCGCCGAAGATCGCGCGGGGGTAGATCCTGCTCGGATGGCGCACCTCCTCGGCGACGTTGACCGAGTCGTCGAAACCGATCAGGGCGTAGAATGCCAGGACCGTTCCGGTCAGAATGGCCGGAATTAGGCTAACACCCTCTTTGAATTCGAAGGCCCTAGCCGGCTCGCCTGTACCTGAGCCGAGCGTCACGATCCCGATCACGACTATAAGCACAAGACCTGTGATCTCAATGCACGTGAAAACCAGGTTGAGTCTGACCGACTCGGAGATGCCGTAGAAGTTGATGAACCCGATGACCACCACAAACACAAGCGCGGCGAGAACGCTCGGCACGTTTATGAACTGAAGCAGATAGTCGCCGGAGAACGCCAGGCTCAGAACGCTCGCCGAAGTGAGGCTGGCTGCCGCAACAGCGAAGGCAACCATAAAGCTCACGAACGGGTTCCTGAAGGCGTTGTTTACGTAGGTGGCCGATCCGCCGGCCCGTGGATACTTGGTGACTAGCTCGGCATAGGAAGCCGCGGTGAAGATTGCGAGGATGAATGCACACAGAAATGCGCTCCAGATCGCACCTCCGACAACAGCCCCGACTTCGCCGACCAGTGCGTAGATCCCTGCTCCAACGATGTCGCCGAGCACGAAGAAGAACAGCAACCATGGACCTATGCCGCGTTTTAGATCAGCATGCTCTCTAGCGTGCCTTACCTGCTCGTCCATGCACCCTACCTCCCTGCCCACCGGCCGAAACCCGATCGGCTTCCCTTGGCATTCCTGCTCCCATGTTACATGAACGACCTGAAGACTTCACGGGACACCCCGTAGAGCTCCTTCGCGCAGCGTAGGGTGCCGTATCGCCCATTGGTAAGGTACGCATTGTCTGTATCCTCCGGAGGACTGATAAGGAGGAAGTGATGGATCTACGACTTGACCTCGTCGGCATCGCCGTACGCGATATGAGGACTTCGCTCCAGTTCTATCGCCGGTTGGGCCTGGACATCCCGGAGGGCGCTGAGGACGAACAACACGCCGAGGCGACGACATCGTCAGGGCTGCGCGTCGCGTGGGACGCCGCCGAGCTCATTCGGCAAATAGATCCCGAGTGGACCGATCCCTCGGGAGGACACCGCGTGACGCTCGCCTTCCTCTGCCCCGACCCCGCGGGTGTCGACGCAAAGTACGGGGAACTTGCCGCCCTCGGCTTCGGGCACAGAGATTCCTGGGACGCGTTCTGGGGACAGCGGTATGCTTCCGTCATGGACCCGGACCGTAACCAGGTCGACCTCTTCGCGCCGCTCTAGGGTAACGTGCCGGCTCAGAGCAATCCGGCCAGACGCCTCACTCCCTCTTCTATCTGTTCCGGCGTCACGGCGCAGAAAGGCAGGCGCACGAACCTTTCGCCGTCCGCCTCTCCCCCTTCATCCGGATCTGCGAAGAACGCCGCGCCCGGTGTGAGGACGAGCCCGACGTCCTCTGCCCGGTCCACGAGGTCCTCTGTATTCGCGTCCTCGGGCAGCATCACGCTAACGAAGAACCCACCCGAAGGGATGAACGCCTGGGCACCGGGCAGCTCGCGGCGTACCGCGCCTGACATCGCCTTCCAGCGCGGTGTATATAGCTCCTTCAACCGCTCAACGTTCGGCCCGAGTAGTCCGCGGCGTAGGTACTCGGCAACAGCGGCCTGTGTCGGGAGAACGGGTGAGAGGTAGGTGTCCTCCCCGAGCGCCGTCACCCCACGAATGTGGTGCTCCGATGAGATCATGAACCCCACCCTCATGCCTGGGCTAAGGAGCTTGCTGAACGAGCTCATCGTTATGACGTGCGAGGGGTCGATCTCACGCAGCAGCGGAACGTCCTCGCCCTCGTAGCGCAGCTTGCGGTAAGGTATGTCTTCGATCACCCAGAAGCGGTAGAGGTCCGCTAGTTCCACAACCCGCCGACGCTTCTCCAGGGAGAGCGTCGCGCCTGCGGGGTTCTGGAAGTCAGGCACGAGGTACAGGAAGGCAGGGACCTCGCGTCCGAGGGCTGCCTCGAGCCGCTCGACGCTTATGCCGTCTTCTTCTAGCGGGATCCCCACGGTACGCGCCCCGCGGCGTCTGAAGGTCTTGATCGCACGGTCGTAGCTAGGCTGCTCCGTGTAGACTGCCGCACCGGGCTTGACGAGATAAGACGAGACGAGATCCTGCAATTGCAACGAACCGTTGCCGATCAGGATCTCCTGCAGCGAGACCCCATATTCGCCGGCCAGTTCCTCGCGCAGCGGCGTATAGCCGGGCTGTTGGCCGTACTGGAACACGACATCGGGATTCTCCCTGACCGCCACGTCGAAGCACGCCCCCAGTTCTTCGGTCGGGAACGCCTCTGGCGGTGGGACGCCGCGCGTAAAGACTATCCTATCTGCCACGTTCACAAGCCTCCGCTTCTAGATCGGGAAGCCTGCATCTTCGCTCCGCATGCGCCACAGCGCAACCCTTGCCTTCCGTGCACCGCATGCCCTGGTGGTCTTCGAGTACGTGCCCACAAAAATCCTGAAGCCAGAGAGAGCCGTAATGCGATTCTCCTAAGAGACCTGCTCCATCTGAGGCTCGGCGGGAGATGTGTAGGAGAGGCATCTGGGTCCGAGGAGTTGTTTCAGTTCGGCGTGCAGATCGGAGGAATCCGTGATGTCGCCGACCTTCTCTTCCATCAACTCGTCTCCGGCGACGAGAAAGATAGGACTTTCCCCGGGATGTCGCAGCAGAAGCTCAAACGCCTCTCTGGCGACCTTCTGTGGGTGGCCGACGAACGCGCCAGCGTCGAGGTACACGGGGTCTGCTCCTGGCTCGAGGTGAAGCTCCTCCATCTCCAGCGCCACGATGCGCGGGATGCCTTCTTTCATCTCGACCTTCCCCTTGACCTTGAGGACCGCGTCCTCACGCACGCACGCTGAACACTTGGCGTAGACCCTGGGGAAGATCATAACCTCGGCGAAACCCCGCGTGTCGTCGAGCTGCAGCATGGCCATCATGTCACCCTTGCGTGTCGTGTTGGTCCGCACTGAGGTCGCCAGCCCTCCGACCAACACGATGGCCCCGTCCGTGTAACCTTCGAGATCCGAGACCGTGGTGTCCGTGTGCTTCTTGAGCTTGTGCAACACGGGACGCAATGGGTGATCCGAGACGTAGAGGCCGAGTGCCTCTTTCTCCCACTCCAGATTCTCGCGGTGGTCTTCCTCGACGTCTGGAAACTCGGGCCTTGGCGGCGCGAGCTCGGACGCATCGAACATCGAGAACTGGTCCTTGTGCGCACCTTTCAAGCCTCTTGTAGACCGTTCGACGGCCTTCGCGTGAACCGCGACCATCGCGGCCCGCGAGGGGCCGACGTTGTCGAATGCGCCGCACTTTATGAGGGATTCCAGAGTCCGCTTGTTGTACGTCTTGGGGTCGATGCGCTCGCAGAAGTCGAAGATGTCCTGGAAGGGCCCTTCCTCCTCCCTGGCGGCGATTATCGAATCGACGCAAGAGTCTCCGACGTTCTTGACGGCGGAGAGCCCGAAACGGATGGTCTCCCCGACCACCGTAAAGCGGCGCCCGCTCTCGTTCACGTCGGGCGGGAGGACCTGTATCTTCATCGCCCTGGCCTCAGCGACGTACTGGGGCACCCTATCTTTGGTGTTCATCACGCTGCTCATGAGGGCCGCCATATAGGCCTCGGGATAGTGGGCCTTGAGGTAGGCGGTCTGAAACGCAAGGAACGTGTAGCACGCGCTGTGGCTCTTGTTGAAGGAGTATCCTCCTGCCTTCTCCATCCAGTTCCACAGCTCCTCGGCGCCGTCCGTAGAGACGCCGCTCGCAGCGCAACCTGCCATGAACTTGTCCCTGAGTGCGGCGAGCATCGCCGCATTCTTCTTGCCTATGGCCTTGCGCAGCGTGTCGGCCTCGCCCGGAGTAAATCCCCCCACAGACTTGGAGATCTCCATCAACTGCTCCTGGTAGGCGGCGACGCCGTAGGTAGGCTCCAGGATCGGCTTTAGTCGCTCGTCAAGGTACTTGACGCTCTGTGGGTCGTGCTTGCCGCGCTTGAAGTTGGGGATGTAGTCCATAGGGCCCGGTCGGTAAAGCGCGTTCAGCGCGACGAGGTCATCGAAGCGGTCGGGCCTGACCTCCTGGAGCATCCGCTGCATCCCGCTCGACTCGAACTGGAAGACCCCGAAAGTATCTCCCCTGGTAAAGAGCTTCAAAGTCGTCTCGTCGTCGAGAGGAATCGAACGTATGTCAGGCTCTTCGCCGCCACCACGGCGGATGGTTTCGAGGGTCTCTTCGATCACGTCGAGGTTCCTCAAGCCGAGGAAATCTACCTTGAGCAATCCCAACGCCTCTACATCGGCCATGGGATGCTGGACCATGACAGGAAGCTCCTCTTCGTCGTCTACCGAGGCACCCCTTGTCTTGGTGAACTGGAGCGGAACGATATCCGTCAGCGGCTCCTCCGAGATGACGACGCCTGCGGCATGGGTCCCCGCGTGGCGGGCGAAACCCTCTATCTCGAAGGCGGTGTCGAGGACCTGCTTGGCAGCCTCATCCTGCCCCACGAACTTGATGATCTCGCGCGCAGGACCAGGGTGTTTGTCCCCGGCGACGTAGGAACCGTTCTCGGGGCGCAACACGTCGCGGAGCGTGGTTCCGACAGGCTTGTCGGGGATGAACTTGGCGAGTTTGTCGGTGTCCGAGTACGGATACTGGTAGATTCGTCCCGAGTCCCTGATGGCCGCCTTCGCGCCTATGGTCCCGAACGTTATGATCTGGGCGACGTGCTCGTGTCCGCCGTACTTGTCCGTGACATAGCGCATTACCTCAGAGCGACCCGAGACCGAGAAGTCTATGTCCACATCAGGCATGTTGACGCGGTCAGGGTTCAAGAAGCGCTCGAAGAGCAGAGAGTACTGCAGGGGATCGAGGTCCGTAATCTCCAGCGCGTAGGCGACGATAGAGCCGGCGGCGGATCCCCGTCCTGGCCCGACAGCAATCTTCCTGTCCTTCGCATACTTGACGAAATCCCAGACGATCAGGAAGTAGTCGGCGAAGCCCATCTTCTCTATGGTCTCCAGCTCGAACTCAAGCCTGCCGAGCACCTCCCGGCTCTTCGCCCGCCCACCGTAACGCCTCGCGAGGCCGTGTTCGCACTGTTCCCTCAGGTACTGGTCGGCCGTGTACCCTTCTGGTTTCGGGAAGTTCGGTAGTCGCGTCTTACCCAGCTCGATCCCGATGTCTTCGACGCTCGCGACGACTTTGACCGTGTTCTCCAGCGCCTCGGGATGCTCGGGGAAGAGCGCGGCCATCTCTTCGGCAGGCTTGACGTAGAACTCCTGCCCGCTGAACTTCATGCGGTTCTGGTCGTTGAAGAACTTGCCCGTCCCGATGCACAACAGCACATCGTGCATCTTGGCGTCATTCCTCGTGGTGTAGTGCGAATCATTGGTAGCTACGAGGTCCAGGCCGGTCTCCTCGTGCAGCCTGATCAACCCCTCGTTCACACGCCTCTGATCCGGTATCTCCAGGTGATCCTGCATTTCCAGATACACATCGTCGAAGATCTCCGCGTACTCCAGCACCAGCCTGCGCGCTTCATCGGGACGCCCCTCCAGTATCCTGGTAGGTACCTCCGCCGAAAGACAGCCGGAGAGGCAGATGATCCCACGCCCATACTTCCTCAGCATCTCCATGTCGACCCGCGGCTTGTAGTAGAAACCCTCCAGAAACCCGCACGTCGAGAGCTTCATGAGGTTCCTGTAGCCCTCAGCAGTCCTGGCGATGAGCGTGAGGTGGTAGTAAGGGGCGCGACTCCGGTCATTCCGGTCGGCCGTGACGTAGACCTCGCAGCCCATCAACGGCTTTATGCCGGCGTCTCTTGCCTCCTTGTAGAACTTGACCGCGCCGTACATCACACCGTGGTCCGTGAGCGCGAGCCCTGGCATCCTCTGGTCCTTCGCAAAGGAGACGAGGTCCTTGATCCGGCTCGCCCCGTCGAGCATCGAATACTCAGAGTGACAGTGCAAGTGCGCGAATGCGCCGCCCGACGTAACCGCCAACTTTCCTCCCTCCGCTCCCGGGTTTCGGCGACGCCCCGAAAAGAGCGCCGCCGGTCGCCTGTTCTCCCCGTCGATGCCCGACGCGGGCTACTATAAGGCAAGGACCTACAGGTTGTCCAGAGTACCTCGACCACAAGTTGAGGCATGTTTTGCAGGACTTTTCATAGAGGTTTCAGGTTACAGGTATCAGGTTAGGAAGTTTGGATTGCGGAGCCGTTCTGGGCGTGTTGCCGGTCAGATGTCAAGGGGATAGCTTGAGGGCTGGTACTTCGAGCCTCATACCTCGTCGTCTTTCCACAGATACCAATTGAGTGCTATCTGGGCGCTGAGGACGGCGAAGAGGAGGGCGAAGAGGCCGTGGCTGAAGTCGTGGCGCCAGGCGGTGTAGACGACGAGAGCGCAGGAGACGGCGAGGGCTGAGACGACGAAGAGGAGGGTAATCCCTAGCACCACCGCACGGAGTGCCCTTCTGAGTATACCTTCCTGGCGGTTTCGGATCTGTGGCAGGCCGGCGCCACGCGCCACGGGTTCAGTCCTTTTTCCCTGAGCTGGTGGAGGACTCGGCTGGCTTCTCTTTGCTCTTCTTCTCTTCCGAGCGAGACCCGTTGTCGCCGTTGGTGGACTTGGAGGTCTCTTTCTGTGCGGCCTCCTTCTGGCCCCGCTTGCTGTAGTCTGTGGAGTAGAAGCCCGAGCCCTTGAACGAGATGCCGACGGGATGGAGGACTTTCCTGACCGGGGCGCCGCACTCGACGCAGGACGAGAGAGGGTCTTCGGACAGTTTCTGCATCACATCAAAGACGTGACCGTTCTCACACTTGTATTCGTAGATCGGCATCCAGCCTCCATTTTAGGTGCTCGTGAATCCAGATTATACAGGCTAGATAGACTTCCGGTCTCGTCCGCCCTGGCGGCTATCGTGGACGCTTTCCAGGATCGAGTTCCCCCGATCCGAAGTCCTGCCTCAAGTACTGGTGCGCGGCTTCGATGAGTCTGGGATCGGCACAGATCTCCTCTATCTCCGGGGGTGAAGCGTTGCGCCGCACGTACTCCTCCTTTACCACATCACCCAGGTGCGCCCCTTCGCCCAGGCGGTGGATGATGTACTCGACCACCCTCTCCTCCCGCGCGGAGGAAGGCTGATTGCGGCCAAACAACCTGTCCCAGAAGGATCTCTTTTCGTCTTGTGTCATGCCTCTCTCCTCACCGCGGGTATCTTCCCACACCGAAGTTTAACGAGTTGCGGGTTCTACGTACAAGGTGGCAAGAACCGCGCCTTTAGAACGGGCCCCTACGCCCGGGCGTGAACACCGACGAGCGACTCGGCGATCTGGACGGCGTTCGTCGCCGCGCCCTTGAGGAGGTTGTCGGCGACGCACCAGTATTGGATCACTCGCCCCTCCACGCGTACACGCCCGACGAAGGTCCTATCCTCGCCGGCGACCTCGAGAGGCGTCGGGAAGTCATCAGAGATCTCGACGCCAGACGCCGCCCCCAGCGCTTCGAGCAGCGCGGGTAGATCTGCATCCCGCTCGGTCTCGACGTAGACGCACTCGGCGTGGCCCGTGTGGACCGGAATCCTGACGGCGGTAGCGAAGACGGGAAGGTCTGGTAGAGAGAGGATCTTGCGTGTCTCCTCCCTCATCTTGGTCTCCTCGGTCGAGTATCCGTCGTCGCCGATGCTCCCGATCTGAGGAATGGCGTTCCCCACTATGGGCCTTGCGAACACGTCCTCCCTGCCGTTTTCCAACGCCTCGACGCCGTTGCGTCCCGCGCCCGAGACTGACTGGTAGGTCGAGACGACGACCTTCTTCAGGCCAAACTCGCGCGCGAGCGGCGCGAGCGTGACGACCATCTGGATGGTGGAGCAGTTGGCGTTGGCGATGAGGCCCTGGTGACCATCGAGCGCACCCACGTTTACCTCGGGGACGACGAGGGGCACCTTCGGGTCGAGCCTAAAGTCGCTGCCGTTGTCGATGACGACGGCGCCGCGCGAGATGGCCTCATTGGCGAGCTGGACGGAGGCCCCCTTCTCGCCTTCCGTACCAGCGAAGAAGGCGATGTCCACGCCCTCGAAAGCCTCCGGCTCGGCCACCCCGACCTCGAACGTCTCGCCCGCGAGGACCGCGGTGCGGGCGCTCCTGGCCAGGATGCGCAGCTCTCTTAGCGGGAAGCCCATGCGCCTCAGCTCAGCGACCAGCCTGTCCCCAACGAGCCCGGCCCCTACGACCGCTACCGTATACCTATCACTCATAAGATCCTCCACCAGAGACTACCTGAAAACCTATTGTCTGAAGCCCTGCATTCACAAAGACCTATGTGCAATATCCAGTAGGTCCCAGACCACGCCGCTCGCCGTGCGTTGTGGTCCCGCGCCTGGCCCGCGCAAGGTGAGGGTAACATCCGAGTAGCGGCGCGTGCGGAAGTCGAAGACGTTCTCGGGGCCGCTTATGGGTCCGAAGGGGCTCTCCACGGGCGTATCCTGCAGTCCGACTGTGACGGGTCCAAGTTTCGGGATACAGACCAGGTAGCGGAGCATGTGGTGTTCCTCGACGGCGAGAAGACGCGCGGCGAAAGCCTCGTCGTGTTCCGGGAGACGCTCCATGAATTCAGTCAACGGGACGTTTTTCAGGCCTTCCGGGACCAGTGTCTCGTAGGGGATCTCATGAGGTTCGATCTCCCTTCCCATCATGCGCGCCAGGATGATGGCTTTGCGAGCCACGTCGAGCCCCGAGAGGTCGTCCCTGGGGTCGGGCTCGGCGTAGTGCAGATCAACAGCTTCCTTTACCGCTTCGGAGAAGGACTGGCCGCCCTCGACCGCGCTCATGACGAAGCCAAGGGTGCCGCTCGGGCTCGCCTGTATCTCCAGTATCTCGTCCCCCGTCTCCTGCAGGCCGCCTATGGTCGAGATGATGGGCATGCCAGCACCTACCGTGGCCTCGTGCCAGAGACGGTCTGGGATCATACGCATGAGCTGGCGATACTGGGCCGTGCTGCCCGAGAGCGGTCCTTTGTTGGAGAGCACGAGATAAGCTCCGCCCTCTATGCCGAGCACATCGAGATCGAAGGTTCCGCCGTGCACGGCCACGTCTACGACTACCCGCGTGTAGCCGGGCTCGGCTTCGGAGCCGAGCACACCTTCCAGCGGTTCGACACCTAGCTCGGCTAGCTTGCCCCCTTCCTCCTTGAGGCGTAGCGCCTGCGGGAGTAACTCCTCACCGACCAGCGCGCCTGAGGTATCCGAGACGGCGCGGTACCTCACCTCGATGCCGCGGCGTTCCAGCCAGCGTTTGCGCTCTTCTAGGACTATCTGGGCGACCGCCCGGCCAACGTGCCCCAGGCCAAGCTGGACTATCTCCAGCCGCCTCACGCTACCTCTTCGCCGGCGAAGTCTCCTGCTGGTGGGATCAGGCCCGCATGCAACGCTCGCAGCGCCTCGAGGCCAACGTGGGCGGACACCAGGAACACGAGCCCAGCGGCCGCGATGCCGAAGTGCTGTACGAGGATACCCGCCTCGCGCAGGCAACGCCGGCCGCTGGCAAGATCCTCTTCATCCGGCGAGCCGATGCAGACGACCATCGCGGCTCTTCCCTCGCGGCCATCCGTGCACGGGATCTCCATGGCCACGTTCTGCCTGAGCGCCACGCAACGGACGCCTGCCCCAGGATCGAAGCCCGTAACGTGCGTGCCAGCGCCCTCCGGGGCGAATGTGTTGCGCACGAAGACTTCGATGCCGGCCTCGGAGGCGGGCTCCATGGTCCTGGGATGCAGCACCTTCGCGCCGAGTCCGGCGAAGATGCCTGCCTCCCTGTAAGAGAGGCGCGACATCAGGGCTGCGTCGGGGACCAGTCGCGGGTCTGCATCCAGCACGCCGTCCACGTCGGACATGATCCAGACCTCTCCGGAGTCGAGCGCCCTCCCCAATACCGTCGCAGACAGGTCAGAGCCTCCCCTGCCAAGCGTCGTAGGCAGCCCCCCTGGCGAACGTCCCGCGTAGCCAGGCACGACCGCGACAAGTCCCCCTTCGAGCAGTGGCGAGACGTAGCGCGCCGAGCGCTCGCGCGTGGAAACCGGGTCCACCTCAGCCTCCCCGAAGCGTGTATCTGTGGCTATGGGGTCGTCGGCAACGACCTCGGAAGGAATACCCTGGCTGCTGATCGCCCCTGCCAGGATCTCCGCTGAAAGGCGCTCTCCGTAGACGGCGATTTCATCCCGACGCGCCTTAACGTTGTCGGAAGGAGTTCCGATGGCCTCTTCGAGAGCGCCGAGCAGGTCGACTACCCGCCCTTCCACCCCAGGCAGATGCTCTGCGGCCACGGCCTCGCGGGCGGCGTGCAGGTGCCGCTCTGCCAGCATCCGGCGGAGCTCAGCTATGGAGGCCTCGTGCGTCTCATCCTTTCGCCTTACCCAACCCGAGCTCATACTGGCGTAGCCGAGCAGCGTGTCTGTGGTACCGCTCATCGCAGAGACAACCACGGCGACGGGATTATTCCCGGCCGCCTCGGCGGCGATAGTGGCGGCCCGGACGAACTGAGCGCCGCCGCCTACCGAGGTGCCCCCGAACTTGATGACCAGAGGTCTCTCCAAAGGGCTCACGCTCCGTTCAGCGCTGTATCGAGATCGTACAGTATGTCGTCGATAGACTCGAGGCCGACAGAGAGCCTGACGTAGTCGTCCGTGACGCCAGTAGACTTCTGCTCGTCCACCGAGAGCTGCGAGTGGGTCGTCGAGGCGGGGTGTATGACGAGGCTCTTCGCATCGCCTACGTTCGCAAGGAGACTGTGCAGTGCGAGCCCGTCTATAAAGCGCTTGCCCGCTTCGAGGCCGCCTTCGATGCCGAAACCGAGGATCGCACCGTAGAGCCCACCCCTGTGATACTTCGCGGCTAGCTCGTGCGAAGGATGGTCGGGAAGGCCGGGATAGTTCACCCAGTTCACCTTGGGGTGGCCCTGCAGGAACTCGGCGACGGCCTGCGCGTTCTGCGAGTGGCGCTCCATCCTCAAGGGCAGCGTCTCGAGGCCCTGCAGGAAGAGAAAGCTGTTGAACGGGCTCAGAGCAGGACCCCAGTCCCTGAGCATCTGGACGCGCGCCTTCAAGATAAACGAAAGCTCGCCGAGCGTGGGGTAGATCTCCAGCCCGTGGTAGGAGGGATCTGGTTCGGTGAATCCAGGGAACTTGCCGTTGTCCCAGGGGAAGGTGCCGCCATCCACTATGACACCGCCGATCGACGTGCCGTGCCCGCCGATGAACTTGGTGGCAGAGTGGACGACGATGTCGGCGCCGTGCTCCAGGGGGTTGACAAGGTAGGGAGATGGCAGGGTGTTGTCGATAATGAGTGGGACGCCGGCGTCGTGGGCCACCGCCGCGGCCCCCTCGATATCCAGCGTGTTGAGCGCAGGGTTCCCTACGGTCTCGGCATAGACGGCCTTCGTCTTATCCGTGATCGCCGCGCGTATAGCGTCAAGATCCGTCGAGTCGGCGAACTTCACGTCTATACCGACCTTGGGCAGCGTGTAGTGGAACTGGTTGTAGGTACCGCCGTAGAGCTCGGCCGCGGAGACGATCTCATCGCCGGCTCCCATGATGTTCAGGATCGCAAGCCCCTGGGCGGCCTGTCCCGATGCCGTCGCCAGGGCGCCCACTCCCTTCTCCAGCGCGGCCACCCGCTTCTCGAAGACGTCGGTCGTGGGGTTCATGATCCTGGTGTAGATGTTGCCCTCTTCGGCGAGGGAGAACAGGTCAGCCGCGTGGTCGGTATCGTGGAAGACATATGAGGTCGACTGGTAGATGGGTACCGCCCGCGCCGTGGTTGCCGAGTCGACCTCCTGCCCGGCATGCAAAGCCAGGGTGTCGAACCCGTACTCGCGCTCCTGGATCTTCTGGTCTGCTGTATCGGTCATATTTGCTCCCTCGGTCGCTCAGGTTGTGAATGGTTGTATCGCTTCTTTGAGTTCTTTCCAGTCCTTCAGGAAGGCGTCGTGGCCACTAAGTGTATCTATCTCGGCGTGGTGAGCGCGTACCCCTGCACTTTTCGCCTTCTCCCTGGCCACTCGTACTTCGGCGGCGGGGAAGAGCCAGTCGCTGGTGATCCCAACGAACAGCACCTCGGCCTGGATGCGCGAGTAGGCATCTTCCTCGGACTCGTAGCCTCTTGCCACGTCGTAGTGGTCCATCGCCCTGGAGAGGTAGAGGTAGGAGTTGGCGTCGAAGCGGCCGGTGAGCTCCCTGCCCTGGTAGTGCAGGTAGCTCTCGATCTCGAACCTCCCACCGAACTCGGGGTGCAGCGCGGGGCGTCCCGCAGGCCTCCGGCCGAACCTCTCCCACTGCCCGGCGGCGCTCTGGTAGGTCATCATCCCCGCCATCCTGGCGATGGCCAGCCCCCTATCGGGCCTCCTCCCCGTGCCGTAGTAGTCGCCGCCTTGCCAGTCAGGGTCGGCCATTATGGCGCGCCGTCCGATCTCGCTCATCCCGACCCCCTGCGGCCCGAGAGCACCCGTGGCCGCCACGGGGATGGCCTTCTTTACGAAGTCGGGGAACTCTACGGCCCACTCCAGCGCCTGCTGCCCTCCGATGGAACCGCCGGCGACGAGGGCCAGCCGCTTTACGCCGAGGGCGTCGAGCAAGCGCCTCTGCGCCCTAACCATGTCCCTGATCGTGACGACGGGAAAGCGCATCGCGTAGGGTCGCCGCGTGCCTGGCTCTGTGGAGGCCGGACCTGTGCTGCCCGAGCAGCCTCCGATGACGTTCGAGCAGACGACGAAGTACTTCTCAGTGTCTAAGGTCAGCCCTGGCCCGACCATCGGGTCCCACCAACCGCCACGCCTGTACCCTTCTGAGGGGCCTCCCACGGCGTGCGAGTCTCCGGTCAGGGCGTGGACGAGCAATACGGCATTGTCGGCGGCATCGTTGAGCTCGCCCCAGGTCTCGTAGGCCAGTATGACGTCACGAAGGCTTCCGCCGAGTTCGGGCTCGAAGGAGCCTATGCGGTGGGATCGTAGGGCCGGGGCGTGGCTAGCGCCGGCCCCCTTGTCTAGTGTCATACTCGGTAGTAATGCGGCCTCCTTCTGTGATCGGGTTCTACGCCTCTCGCGCAACCCGCTCGTAGAAGAGGCTGCCCACCTCTCCCCACATCTTCCAGAACGGTAATGACCGTCCTGCTGGACTTGG
>Ga0268243_1000103_pt1 | contig 17060 bp, 15 predicted proteins | sample BulsoiMagMametaG_FD_200254 | JGI IMG/M metagenome (GOLD analysis project Ga0268243, IMG submission 200254) | Bulk soil microbial communities from Mexico - Magueyal (Ma) metaG (v2) (version 2) | ecosystem: Environmental > Terrestrial > Soil > Agricultural land | place: Mexico: Magueyal...
GTCGGCAGCCATTACGACGTAACCGTCCAGGTTAGGTGGAGTGTAGATGTAGCCCAGGTAGGAGGAGCCGTCGTAGGTATTGAAGATGAGCGCACCGCCGTAAAAAGCGAGAAGGTCTTTGGTCTGCGGGTCGTCGTTGTAGAAGAGCACGTCTTCGGTGTCGGTGAACTGCACCGAGACGGCGTCGTAGTCGGAGTATCGGGACTTCAGGTCGCGGGTGATGAGGACGAATTGCTCCTCCCCACGCGAGCGGGTGTCGATGAGGAGACGCGCCACACGCACGCCGTTGTGGCCCTTGGTATTCTCCTCTAGGACCTTGTAGTCTGGAACGTGCTCCGGCGTCTCGAAGTGGCCGATCTTCAGATCGCCTACGTCGGCATCCTGCCCGACCGCGTCTCCACCTCCCCCACCCGAGACCCGGGCCGTCTCGAAGGCCTCGGGCGCCTGGCGCACCTCAGGCTTCTGGAAGGCCCTCACCGGCTCCTCGGCGAGCCGCGCCGCGAAGAAGATGACGGTTACGAGGGCCAGGATCAGGGCTGCCGCACGGTACAAGTAGGATACTCCTTCTCTCATTCGAAGAGCACGACGGGCTCTCCGTAGTAGCGTACGCGGTTCTCTGCCCAGCGCCTCTCGACAAATTCCCTGAGCTCGGCGTTACGGGTGCGTAGGTCTCCGTCCATCATCCTGTCCAGCGGGTAACGTACGCCGAGGACCCGTTCCTGTATGCGGAAGCGGGTTATCCCGGCGGGCAGAACGGTACCCGAGTCGACGATCTCGGCAAGCTCTGCAGGGGTAAACGACCTGTAACGGATCAGTGCCTCGCCACCCGAGATACGGGCCGTGCCGTAGGGTTCCACGCGCCGCACCACGACGCCCCTGGGGTAGAACGATCGCAGAGCCCAGAGCGCCCTTACCTGGCCTCGCAACCCATGCTCTTTAGCCGAGAGGAGTAACGTCTCACCCCCAGCGGTCACCACCTCTGCCAGGGGAACATCACCGGACACTTCTATTCCCTTGATGTTGTCCAGTTCGGCCCTTCCGACCCCATTCAGGAGGTGGCCCCAGCCCTCCGCCTTCTCCGGCGGCTGAACAACCTGGACGAGGGCGAAGCGGGAACCAAACTCTCCGAGGGCGCGTACCCTGTGGGCCCCGTCGAGGACGAGGTACCGATCCTCGTGCGGGGAGACTATTACGGGGTTGCGCTGTTCACATTCGGCTTCGATTCGTTGCCGCAGACTGATCAGGCGGTCTTCATCGTGGGCTTCGTGGAGGATAAGGCACCCGAGGTCAACAAGGAGGAGGTCTTCGAGGGAGGGGATCACGTAGCAGGCGTGTGGCGGGACGAGACCGCCGGAACTCTAGGCATCTCCCCCGCGGCGGCCCCACAGGAAGTCGAGCAAGACGAAACCGCCGAAGAAGAAGGTCGCGATGATGATGAAGAATCCTATGATGCCAACAAGAAGATAGATTGTGTCCAAAGCTCGCCTTTCAACGGAAGCGGCATAACCGCGCGGTCGACCCACAAACAGTCGGGACGGCCGGATTTGAACCGGCGACCACTCGGCCCCCAGCCGAGTGCGCTACCAGACTGCGCCACGTCCCGACGCGTCTGTGACTAGACCTGGATCATACCAGACGATACCCGTGCTATCATGCGATCTCTGTGTCACTGGCTGCATCCTACATACGCACAGACTCCGAGGGCGGGCTCCCCACAGAGGACGAGCAGATGTCCGCCATCGTTGCCTACGCCGCCGAGAACGGCCACGACCTAGTCGCCCACTACAAAGACCTCGATGCCCCTGGCCACCTGCTCTACCACCGCCCCGGTCTCAAGGATGCTATAAGCAACATAAAGGAGCTGGAGGACTGGGAGGTGCTCGTGGTCGCCCAACCAAGGTGTGTCTCCGACACTCATTCGGCCTTGCACGAGTTCGTGCACAAGCTGTCACTGTACGGGAACCGTCTGGAGTCCCCGGCACGCCCCTGGGACGATTTCCTCGCCGATATGAGGTCCTACCGCCGCGCGATGTCATCGGGTAGGGATCGTTCGTGAACGACCCCTACTTTCAGAACCCCTACATTCGCGTGGGTACTGGCAGTTCGCGAACCGCCCCCTGCACGTGAAACGCGCAACGGCGTCCGGTAGTAAAGAAAAGTGAGTTTCATTCTGACTGCTACCGGGTTTCTCGCTTGTGGTCGCGCTCCTTGGCGTCGGGCTCGGCATCTACATGGCGGTCGAGCCGAAGACTCGAGCATCAGGCAAGCTCTTCGCCATCTGGTGGGTACCGGGGTTGGCGGCGAGCGGCCTTCTGATGCGCGACGTCGTCACGTACACGGTTGGATCGGTCTGCTTTTTGATCGCGGGAGCCGTGATGGTCTTCGAGGACAGTAGACCGCGCAAGGCCCAGGTGAGGGGAAGGAGCGACCTGGCCAGCGAAGCGGAGGGCGACATACGGCTGGACTCCGAAAAGGCCACCACGGAGAACAAGGTCAGGGATTCCGGGAGAGCCGCCTCCTAGGCCACCCCCGGCGCCTCTCCTGAGCAGCGTTATTGCTATACTGCCCGCTGAGAACGGCCCTGAGGAGGAGAGAGTCCGGTACGATAGAGGCCGAGCGAACCCCTCGCAACCATCCGGGGCGTAACAGCGTTGGTCGCGAAGGGAAGGAGCTGAAGGCATGGGTCTCGTCCGCACCATACTGGTCCTGGTCATCCTGCTGATACTCACCCACGTAGCACTGACGTATGCTGGCGTCGGACAGGGCACAAATGTTCTGACAAACGCCATTTACAGCCTTGGAACGCTGCTCGAGTCCCCCGCAGCCTTCCTGCTCCAATCGACAACGGTCCTGCAAAACTATCTCAACCCCAATAGCTTCTACGTAGTCGCCATCTCGGCCGCCGCGCTCTATTTCATCATCTACCTGTTGCTCGGCGTCGGCCGCCGCGCGTAGTCTTGCTCCGACCGCAGGCTCATCCGAAAACCAGTCCTGAACCAGTGTTTTCACAGGGACGAGCGGCTCGCCCACTCCTGGAGGCGGAGCGAGTCTACCCTGGTGGCGAACCGGGTGACGACAATAACGTATACTTCTTCGAGTGCTTTCCGGATGCTTGGGAGAAGAGTCATGATCGATCCAGTAAAGATACGTGAGTATAGGAAGAACGAGTACCATATCTGGGCCTGCAGGAGGTCCAATGATCGAATTTAGGCAGGTAAGCAAGACCTACCCCGGCTCCGACGATCCGGTGGTCAAGGATCTCTCCTTCGAAGTGCTAGAAGGAGAGATCTGTGTTTTGGTGGGACCCAGTGGCTGCGGCAAGACCACGACCATGCGAATGGTCAACCGTCTGATCGAGATCACTGAGGGTGAGATCCTCATCGACGGCGAGCCGAACACGGCCATGAGCGCCACCAGGCTGAGGCGTAAGATCGGCTACGCCATCCAGCAGATAGGCCTCTTCCCCCACCGCACCATCGCCGACAATATCGGCACCGTCCCCCACCTGCTCGGCTGGGAGAAGGGCCGTATCAGGGATCGTGTGGACGAACTCCTCCGGCTCGTCGGCCTCTCCCCTGACGAGTACCGCGACCGCTATCCAGCCGAGCTCTCAGGCGGCCAGCAGCAGCGCGTAGGGGTCGCAAGGGCGCTGGCAGCGGACCCCCCAATCATGCTGATGGACGAGCCCTTCGGGGCTGTCGACCCGATCACGCGCGAGCGGCTCCAGGACGAGTTCTTGCGGATTCAGGAAGATATAAGGAAGACCATCGTCTTCGTCACCCACGACATAGACGAGGCCATAAAGATGGGGAACAAGATCGCCATCCTCAAGCAGGGCGGCGTCCTCGCCCAGTACGACACCCCCGAGAACATCCTCTCCAGGCCCGACTCCGAGTTCGTCTCTTCGTTCGTAGGCGCCGACAGGGTTCTCAAGCGGCTCTCCCTAACGCGCGTGGGCGAGATGGACCTCGAGCAGGCCAACGGCGGCACCAGCGGGCTCCCCCGCATAAGCGACCGCATGACCGCGAGAGCAGCCCTCTCCGAACTCCTGGGCTCGGGGCAGAGCAGGGCGGTGGTAGAGATGGAAGGAGAGAACAGGCTGCTCACCTTCGAGGCCATAGAAGCGCTAACGAGCACAGCGGGGCAGTCAGCGTGAGCAATCTGGCTCTTCTACTGCAAGACGTACTCCAAGAACCGCAGCTTATAGACTGGGAGTGGATCAGGGAGAACTTCTGGGAAGATATAGTGCCGGCCGTTCAGGGGCACATCTTCCTCTCGTTCGTCTCGGTCGCGCTTGCCCTCGTCATTGCGCTGCCTGTCGGGGTATTCTCTGCCCGCTACCGCAAGGTCTATCCGCCTGTCACCTTCGTTACGGGCATCCTCTACTCAATACCGAGTCTCGCGCTCTTCGCCATCCTCATCTCCATACCAGGAGTGACAATCGGGCCTGCGCCCGTGATCATCGCCCTCGTGGCCTACTCGCTCCTGATCCTGATCCGCAACACCGTCGCTGGCCTCGACTCAGTGCCTCCAGAGACGATAGACGCGGCCCGCGGCATGGGACTTACGAACCGCCAGATCCTCTTCCGGGTCGAGCTGCCGCTGGCTCTGCCGGTTATCGTGGCAGGCATCCGCATCGCTACAGTGACGATCATAGGCATCGCCACCATCGGAGCGTACATAAACGGCGGTGGCCTCGGGCAGCTGATCTTTGACGGCATCAGCCGGCAGTTCCCAACCATGATTATAGCTGGCGCGGTCCTCGCTACGGCCCTGGCCATCATCGCCGATCTGCTACTCCTCTCGCTAGAACGCTACCTGAGACCGTGGGCGCGGGCAGGAAGAACGTAGCGTGCTCTTCAAGATACTCGAAGTCTACGCCCGTCCGGACTTCCCTGAGAAACTCAGGCAACACGTCTTGCTCTCCCTTGCTGCCCTGCTCGTTGCCATCGCCATAGCCCTGCCCGTCGCCCTGCTGATACGCAACACGCGGCTCGGCGCGGCGATAGCAATCAATATAGGTAACGTCGGGCGCGCCGTACCAAGCCTGGCGATCCTGGCGCTCGCCCTGCCCTTGCTAGGGATCGGCTTCGCCTCGGCCCTGGTTGCGCTCACGGCGCTTGCCATCCCCCCGATCCTGATCAACGCTTCGACGGGACTCAGGGAGGTCAGCAAGGACGTCATCGACGCCGCCCGCGGCATGGGGCTCTCGGGGGGCCAGCTCCTGTCACGCATACAGTTGCCTATTGCCGCCCCGGTAATCTTCGCCGGCATCAGAACCTCCGCGGTACAGACCGTGGCAAGCGCCACGCTCGCTACGTTTATCGGGGGAGGGGGGCTGGGAGATCTGATCGTGGAGGGCTACTCGAGTCGTGGGCCGGAGATACTACTCGCCGGAGCCCTGGCTGTCGCCATACTCGCTATCATCACGGAAGTCGGCTTCGGTGCGCTGGAGAGGGTGTTCACCCCGAAAGGACTCAAGATCGCGCAGAAAAGAGGAAGTTGATGGGACAATCGAAAGAGGAGGGAAGTTGAAGACCAGGACCAAGCTGATCCGTGCGGTGCCCGCGCTGCTAACGGGCCTCGCATTGCTGCTCGCCGTCGCCTGTGGCAACGTGGGCGGCACTGACAGCTCGGGCTCCGGCGGCGGGGGCGGCCCGACGATCACCGTCGGCTCGAAGGACTTTACCGAACAGTTCATACTTGGCAGCATGTACGCCCAGGCACTCGACGCCAACGGGTTCAACGGGGTGGCGAAGCTCAATCTGGGCTCTGCACCGATAGCGGACAAGGCGCTCCAGAACGGCCAGATCGACCTCTACCCCGAGTACACGGGCACCTCACTCGTGGAAATACTCCCCTACAAGGGGAACCCTGCCGACCTGAACTCGGCTAAAGCGACCTATGAGGCCGCCAAGAAGGGCTACGCCGAACGCAGTCCGGCCGACACGATGCTGACACCAGCACCTTTCAACAACACCTACGGTATCTTCGTCCGCACGCCTGTCGCCCATAAGTATGGCCTCACGAACATGGACGAGTTGGCCAAGGCCTCCAAGAACCTCACGTTTATCTCGTTCTCCCAGTTCCAGAACCGCTCGGACGGTTATCCCAACATCAAGAAGAACTATCCGGCGTTCGACTTCCAGGAGATCAAGATCGTCAATGAATTGGGCCTCCGCTACTCTGGGCTGGAGAGCGACGAAGGCGACGTCGGGGTAGGCTTCACTACCGACGGTCAGCTGACCTCAGACCAGCTCGTGGTTATGAAGGACCCGAAGAGCATCTGGCCTTTCTACCATCCGGCACCGGTCGTAAGGAGCGAGGTGCTTGAGAAGTACCCCGAGATCGAAAAAGTCCTGAACGAGGTCACCGCGAGCCTCAGCTTGGATACGATGCGTGAGCTGAACGGGAAGGTAGACCTGGACCGGGAGGACCCCGAGGACGTCGCCAAACAGTACCTCGAAGATGAGGGCATCATAGATTAGATAAGCGTGTCAACACTTAACCATGACTAGCGAAGGCCACAGCGTGCTGAAATGTGCGGGTTGGGGAAGGGCTTTCCCCAACCCGCATCTCCCTTCCGCTGACCCCAAGGCGTAGTTCCCGGTCCTTTCTGGACTTTTCGAGTAGCCGGTGCAAGACTGAATCCTGAACGTACGGAAGGAGATCCCATGCCTGACACCACAGAAGCTCCTACTATCCGCGCGCCGCGAGGGGGGGATCTCACCTGCAAGGGCTGGCACCAGGAGGCGGCCCTCCGCATGCTTATGAACAACCTCGATCCTGAAGTAGCAGAACGCCCCGATGACCTCGTCGTCTACGGCGGGACTGGCAAGGCCGCCAGAGACTGGGACAGTTTCTGGGCTATCGTAAGCACCCTGCAAGGACTGGACGACGACGAGACGTTGCTGGTCCAGTCAGGAAAACCGGTAGCCGTCTTCAGGACCTACCCCTGGGCTCCGCGGGTTCTGATCGCCAACTCCCTCCTCGTCCCCGAGTGGGCCGACTGGAAGACATTCAGGGAACTCGAGAAGGCTGGACTAACCATGTACGGCCAGATGACTGCAGGGTCATGGATCTACATCGGCACCCAGGGCATACTCCAGGGCACCTACGAGACGTTCGCCGCCGTAGCAGAACAACGCTTTGGGGGAACGCTGCGCAGTCGCGTATGCCTCACCGCAGGCCTAGGTGGCATGGGCGGCGCCCAACCTCTCGCAATTACCATGAACGAGGGCATTGCTCTGTGCGTCGAGGTAGACGGGCACAGGATAGACCGGCGCATCTCCCACGGCTACCTGGACGAGCGGATAGACGATCTCGACGGGGCTCTAGAGCGCGCCGAAGAGGCGGTAAAGATCGGAGAACCACTCTCCATAGGAATCCTCGGCAACGCGGCCGAGGTGTTTCCTGCTCTCTCGGAACGCGGCTTCGTCCCGGACGTCGTCACAGACCAGACCTCCGCCCACGACTCGCTCGCGGGCTACATACCCGCAGGCTACACACTCGACGCCGCATCCGAACTGCGCGAAGCCGACCCGGAGCGCTACATCTCGGAAGCCCGCGCCTCGATGGCCCGCCACTGCGCGGCGATGGTGGGTTTCCAGGAGCGGGGCGCCGAGGTCTTCGACTACGGCAACTCCTTGCGCGGGGAGGCCAAGCTCGGCGGCTTCGAAGGCGCTTACAGCTATCCAGGGTTCGTGCCCGCCTACATCAGGCCGCTATTCTGCGAGGGCAAGGGGCCTTTCCGGTGGGCCGCGCTCTCGGGCGAGGAGTCGGACATAGCGGCGACCGACGATGCGATCCTGGATCTCTTTCCCGACGACGAGCGTCTAAAGCGTTGGATCTCCAACGCCCGCGAAAAAGTCCATTTCCAGGGCCTCCCCGCACGCATCTGCTGGCTCGGGGCAGGCGAGCGCCACAGGGCGGGCCTCCGCTTCAACGAGCTGGTGGCCGACGGTTTTATCTCGGCTCCCGTCGTGATCGGGCGCGACCATCTGGACACGGGCAGCGTTGCCTCACCCTACCGCGAGACCGAGGCGATGAAGGACGGTTCAGACGCCATCGCAGACTGGCCCATCCTGAACGCCATGCTGAACGTCGCCGGCGGGGCGAGTTGGGTCGCTGTCCACCACGGCGGAGGAGTGGGGATCGGACGCTCCATCCACGCCGGCGCCCAGGTCCTCGCTGACGGCACGGAAGATGGCGCGGTTCGTCTGCAGCGCGTGCTCTTCAACGACCCGGGCATAGGCGTCGCCCGCCACGCCGATGCGGGCTACGAATCGGCGCAGGCGGCGGCCACGCGCCTTGGTATCCAGATGCCAGCACTAAAGAGTTGAGGCAAACCTTACTCCCTGACCTCGTCGTCGATGCTCACGGGGCAAGTAGAGGCGTCGGCATAACTGTAGAACATGGAAGGATAGCCGCGGTCGGTCCTGCTACAGCCGGCGAGCGTCTACCGGCAAGGGCGCTCGCTCCCGGCTTCGTCAACGACCACAGCCACGCCTTCCAGCGAGGGTTACGGGGTGCGGTCGAGCGGATAGACCCTTCCCGACCCAGGGACGACTTCTGGACCTGGCGGGAGCGGATGTACGCCCTGGCCGAGGGGCTGACCCCAGACTCTATGCGCGAGGTCAGCCGGCGTTGCTACGGGGAGATGCTCTCTGCCGGATACACGAGCGTCACCGAGTTTCACTACGTCCACCACCGTCCCGACGGAACGCCCTACAATGACCCCAACGCCCTGGCGAAGGCCGTGGCGCTGGCAGCCGAAGAGACGGGCATCCGGCTCCTGTTGCTACCCGTCGCCTACGCGCGGGGCGGCCTCCCACGCTTTCGTGACCCGACAGCGCAAGCGTTCCTTCAGAGGGTCGATGATCTCAGGGGGTGGTCGGAAGGGCGTTCGCTGGTGGAGATCGGCGTCGCTGCCCATAGCGTCAGGGCGGTCCCGCGAGGGTGGCTGCAGGAGATCGGAAGTTTTGCCCGCCGGGATGATCTCCCCCTGCACATCCACGCCGGCGAGCAACCGCGGGAGATCGAGGAGTGCCTGGCCGAGCACAGGCTACGTCCTGTCGAGTTGCTCGCGGAGGCTGGCTTTCTCGGGCCGCACACCACGATAATCCACGCCACTCACGCCGGCGAGAGGGAGTTGGATCTCCTCTCCCAGCATGGCGCCTCTGTGTGCGCTTGTCCGACCACGGAGGGGAACCTGGGCGACGGGTTCCTGCCTGCCGGGGGGATCCTGGAGCGCGATATCAGGCTCTCTATCGGCTCAGACTCGCATGTCAGGATAGACCCGTTCGAGGAGCTGCGGGAGATCGAGACCAACGCCCGCAGGCTCTCGGGACGCAGGAACGTCCTCGTCGCTGAGAACGAGACAGCACCTGCTCCGTGGCTCTTGCAGGCCGGTTGGGGCCACTACGAACCAAAAGCCGGCGATCCGGCTGACCTCATCGAGATAGACCTCACTCATCCTTCGCTCCCAGACGTGGAAGCCAGGAACCTTCCTTCCGCGCTCGTCTTCGGAGCGGGGAGCGGGGTCGTCGCAGGGACGTGGGTGGAAGGACGAAAAGTATGGGCAAGGGGTGACGCACGCACACTCTCGCGTTTCCCCTAGGGGAAATCCGGCTGCGAATGATGACTCATCACCTTGCTGGGGCCTACTCTAGACAGGCGTTATGCAAAGTGGCGGCCGGCCAGAAGATCGTAGCTACTCGAAAGGACGTTACGATGGATCGCAACCCCCACATGCGCTTGCTTCTGTGGATTCTCCCTTGTGATCAGGGGAACCGTCCGCTCGAATATGCAGAGGAACTCACGAGCGGCATCCACGCTTTAAACCGGACCGGTCGAGGCCATTCATGAGACGCTTGGCTGGTCGCCACGCCGTGCTCCGGTTGTTTGTTGTGTGGGTGGTCACCGCGGTAACGCTCTTCGTCCTCTCCAGTCTCATCCCCGAGATAGACATCCCGGACTGGGGCTCCGCCTTCGCTACCGCGGCACTGATCGGTCTCCTCAATGCCGTGGTATGGCCACTGTTCGTGAGGCTCGCGCTGCCTATTACCGTGTTGACCCTCGGGGTCGCCGCGCTACTCCTGAACGGGTTCATCGTGTGGATGGCATCGAGTATCGTCGACGGCTTCGGGGTTGGTGTGCTCTGGGGCATCGTCGTGGCTTTCGTCCTTACGGTAGTGAACACTGTCGTCACGTCGCTACTAGGAATCGACGACGAAGACTTCTACTACCGCAACGTCATCCAGAGAGCCGCCACACGCCAGGGTGCTACTTCGTCCGACGTCCCTGGCGTGGTCTTCCTCGAGATCGACGGCCTCGCGCACGAGGTCGTGGTGCGCGCGCTACGCAACGGCAACATGCCGATGGTGGGCCGATGGCTGCGCGAAGGATCGCACCATCTCATCCGGTGGGAGACGGACTGGTCATCGCAGACGGGTGCTTGCCAGGCCGGTCTGCTGCACGGCAACAGCGACGATTGGCCGGCATTTCGCTGGTGGGAGAAAGAGCTTAACCGACCGATCGTCACGAACCATCCCAGGGACGCCGCCGAGCTGGAGCGTCGGCATTCGAACGGACGCGGCCTGTTGCACGAAGACGGCGCCAGCAGGGCGAACATCCTCTCCGGCGACGCGAAACACAGCCTGCTGACGATGAGCACGGTGCTGAAGCGTGATCGAGCCGAGCGCATAGGGCATGACTACTTCGCTTACTTCGCCAACCCCTACAACATCACGAGAACCATCGTGTTCGCCCTGGCCGATATTGCTCAGGAACTCTACTACGCTGCCCAGCAACGCAGGCGCGACATCCGCCCGCGGATCAAGCGCACGCTAACCTACGCGCTCGTGCGCTCGTGGGCTACTGTGATTCAGCGCGACCTCCAGGTGTCGGCGATCATCGGCGACCTCTACGCCGGCAGGCCTGTCGCCTACACAACCTTTCTTGCCTATGATGAGGTCGCCCACCACTCTGGCATCGAGCGGCCTGATGCGCTGTCAGTGCTGCGCAAGATCGATCGGCAGTTCGCGCGGATCGAGCAGGCGGCAAAGGAGGCCCCACGCCCGTACCATCTCGTGGTCCTCTCCGACCACGGTCAGTCTCAGGGCGCCACCTTCCTCGAGCGCTATGGCACGTCGCTGGAGGATGTCGTGCGCGAGGCGTGCGCCACCGACAGCGTCCACATAGACGAAGGAGGAAGCAACGAGGCAGCCGGATACCTTGGCGCATCGCTGACCGAAGCGGGGTCCGCAGACAACGCCTTCGGCCGCACGATCCGCGCGGCGACGAAGAGCAAGCGGGTAGACGGTGCTGTGCAACTCGGCGAGAAATCTCGCGAAGAAACCGTGAGGATGCGCGAAGCGGCGCAGGATGGCCAAATGCCCGAACTGTCGGTGATGGCCTCGGGTTGCCTCGGGCTCATCTCGTTCCCACGCGAGCCGGGGCGGCTTACGCTCGAGCGCATCGAGCGTCTCTACCCAGAGCTCGTCCCGGCGCTTCGCGACCACCCCGGCATCGGCTTCATGCTGGTGCACTCCGAGCAGCATGGGGCTGTGGCGATTGGCGCTCACGGAGCGCATTACCTTGATGAGGACCGGGTGGAAGGGGAGGATCCTCTGGCGCCCTTCGGCCCGAACGCCGCCAGGCACGTCAAGCGCGCAGACGGCTTCGAGCACGTCGCTGACGTCATGGTCAATAGCACCTATTCCGCGGAGGTGGATGAAGTTGCCGCCTTCGAGGAGCTGGTCGGCTCTCACGGCGGCATGGGTGGTTCCCAGTCGTTCCCGTTCGTCGTCCTGCCAGCGGGCTGGCACCTGCCCGAACAAGCTATCGTCGGCCCCGACAACATGCACCGGCACATGCGCCGCTGGCTCGCCGACCTCGGTCACGAGCGGTACCAGGACGCATCGCCTGAGTCGTGGTCGGGGTGAGCAAGGAAACTGCGGACCCAGAGCGCCAGGCACGCATAACCTGGCTCGGCCACAGCACGGTCCTGGTCGAGTCAGACGGCACGCGGGTACTGACCGACCCGGTGCTCCGCGACCGCGTGGCGCACCTCCGGCGTACAAAACCGGCAGACGCTGGCCAACTCCACGCTCTCGACGGGATATTTGTCTCTCACCTCCACCACGATCACCTGGACCTTCCCTCGCTCGAGCGCCTGGGCCGCTCTGTACCCGTCGTCGTCCCGCGCGGCGGCGGTGGGCTGCTCCGCCGGCGGCGCATCGAACGTATCGTCGAGGTCGATGCCGGCGAGGAGGTTCGGATCGGAGGCCTCGTCGTGCGCGCGACCCCCGCCGACCACGAAGGAGGACGAGGATTTCTGGGAACGGAGGTGGCAGCCCTGGGTTACCTGATCCGCGGCTCGCACCGGATCTACTTCGCGGGGGATACCGACCTCTTCGAGGGGATGGCCACGCTTTCAGCTGGCCTGGATGTCGCGCTGGTGCCGATCTGGGGTTGGGGTCCTTCGGTCGGACCTGGCCACCTCGATCCGCGCCGCGCCGCCGAGGCGCTCCGGCTCCTCCATCCGCGCCTGGCGGTGCCGATCCACTGGGGAACCTACGCGCCCCTCGGCTTTGGACGTTTGCAGACCGCATTGCTCGCCGACCCCGTGGCGGAGTTTCTCCGCCACGCCGCCGAACTCGCGCCCGAGGTTGAGGTGTGTGTTCTGGATCTGGGCGAAACACTCCATCTCGATGCGATCGCCCGTGGCGATCGGGGTTGAACCGAACAAGCAGTGAACGGCTACCGCTGCAGCGGAGCCGGCTAAAGAGGAGTAGGCGAAAGGCTTGAACGATACCTCTTCGCAGCGACTCGGCGAATCGATGCTGAGAGTGTTGGCTCCTGCCGGGTCGCGGCGGCGAGATGCTTTCTCAGGCGCCCGCCTCGGCCGGGAGCCTGCCTGACTTCACGGCCGCGCAGAGGACGGCGTGGTCCCGTTCGGTCTGATCGGCGTAGGCCTCTGCGAAGTCGGCGACCGCCCCGTCGAAGCGCTCGCTCTTACCCAGGTAGCCGGCGATCTGCACGCGGTCACCGGAGCGGGCGTGCGCCCTGGCCAGCGCCCAGCCGCAGAGGCCTGCATAGATGACCAGTTCATCGGGCGACATGCCCTCGACGTTAGCCGAGCCCTTCATGTCCTTCAGCTGGCGCCAGTAGAAGTCGCGTCCTGCCGTGCCGCGAAACCAGCCGAGGAAGATGTCGCTCGCGGCCTGCATCAGCCTCTGGCCGGCCACGACGCGGTGTCCGTGGTGCTCGTAGGTGCTGGACTTGATGTAGCGCTCCAGTACAGAGGCACCGGCCTCCTTGACCTGGAGGAACAGGGGGTCATCCTGGTTGCGCCCTTCGAGCAATACTACGTAAGCCCGGGTGCCCACACTTCCGACCCCCACGACCTTCCTCGCCGTGTCCACAAAGCGGTACCTGTCGAGCAGGTGGCGACGATCTTCTTGCAGGGTGCGCTTGTAGCTCTCCAGAATGGCGTAGACCTGTGCTCTGATCTCGTCTTCCTCGGGGATACGCACCAGGAGCGGCGGATCGTCTTCTATCATCCGGCGTCCATCGACGACCCTGGTCAGTTTGGAGAGAGCGTGCAGGCTGTCGCGGCTGCGAGCCTTCCGCACGGTCTTGCTCAATTTTTTCGCGGTCTTTTTCTTGGTCCCGGCATCGGAGATCATCCCGCGGACGTCATCCTCACTAACGCGCGAGTACCAGACCTCGAGCTCTCCCATCTCCGAGAACTCGGCCATCCGCTGCCGGTAGGAGGCCACGGACGCTTGCGCGGCCTCGCTACAATCCGTCGCGTCGAAGCCGTTTTCTCGGCCAGCGACCACGAAGCTCGCGGCGAGACGTTTGATGTCCCATTCCCACGGCCCGGGCAAGGTCTCGTCGAAGTCGTTGAGGTCGAAGAGCAGGGCGCGCTCCGGGGAGGCATAAGCCCCAAAGTTCAAAAGGTGGGCGTCGCCGCACAGCTGTGCCTGGATGCCGGTCTTCGGGGTGCCAGCGAGGTCGTGGGCCATGACGATGGCCGACCCCCGCATGAAGGCGAACGGCGAAGCCATCATGCGCGAGTACCGGATCGCCATAAGGTCAGGGATCCGGTCCCCGGCCTGTGCTTCCAGGAGGTCGATCGGGTCCGGCCGATCGGTCGCCGGCTTCCACTCCGCCTGGGCGCCCCTGGGGACCACTCGACGCGCGGCGCGCCCGAGTTCTTGACGTTGCTGGTAACTCGGGGCCGCCGCGGGGTGATCGGTCGCCGCTTTAGATGTCTCAGGCGAGAAGTTCGGGCTTTGCTCGACATTCATGGCTTCTCCTTCACAACGCTCGAATCCAACGCCACCGCTACAGCGACCACCTCGCTAGCGGTGTTCGGGGGGGTAGAAGTAGCCTCCGTAGGTTTCCAGCGCCGCTTCGATTTGTTGCAGGACGTCGCTCTGCCCTCGCGTTGACCAGCCCATTCGTATGTCGCGCGGTCGCCTCAAGAGCAGGTCGGTTACCTGCAACCGCAACGACGCTTCGGTTGGAGGAGCCACCAGCACTTCCTCGATCGCCGGACTTTGATCTTCGTTTTGTTCCATATCGTCTATCCTTCGCTACGACACGCCCGACTTTGGCCGTTCCGGCTCGCGGTCGGAGAGCCTAGATTGGACCGCGCGCAGGACGCCAAGGCCCCCGAGAAAAGCACCAACCGCCGTCAATGGCCAGGCGACCAGGCGCGGGAAACGGGCGCCCAGCAACGACGCCCCGAGCAGGGCGCCGCTCGCCGCGGCGGCGATGGCGTGCTCGTGCGTCTGCAGAGGGGCAGCGCCCTTCTGGACGAGAGTGGGCACCACCCTCGAGACGGTGGCTCCCGATCCCGTGCCGCTGCCGACGACGCCGGCGCGCGCACCGCTGTCGCTCGTGTCCACGCGGCCGTCGGGTCGGACCCTCTGTCGTTGCCCTGATCCTTCCAGGCGAACCTCCCGGCTGTTGGAGATGTCGTCCTCGAAGAGCCGTTCCATCTGCCGTGCGAAATCCGTGTCCTCTACCACCAGGTCGATCTCCCAGTTGGCGACGAGGCTGCTGAAGTTCAGGTTCGTCGAACCCACCTTCGACCACCAGCCGTCTGCCACTATCGTCTTGGCGTGGATCATGGGGCCACCGTACTCGAAGATCCTGACCCCCGCCTCGAGGAACTGCCGGTAGCCGGCGCGCGAGGCCCTGCCTATCCAGGCTATGTCGTTGGTGGCTGGCGTGAGAACCCTCACGTCCACGCCGTCACGAGCCGTGGCCATCAGCGACTGGGTGAGGATCGGTAGGGAGAGGAAGTACGGATCGGTTACCCAAAGCCGCTCCTGCACCCCGGCCGTGAGGAACTCCAGCATACGCAGGGTACGCATCCTGCGCGGTTCCTGGACGACCAGGCGCGCGGACGTCTCCCCCGCCGCCTGGATATCCTTAGGGTCCGGGCGCTCTTCGTGGGGCAACTTCTCCACCAACTCGCCCCACAGCTTGGTAAAGGCGCGGTTGACGTCGGCCACGACAGGGCCCCTCATGCTGACGGCGGTATCCCGGTAGGGCAGCCCCGTCTCCTTGGAGCGGACCATCCACCCGTCTGCGATGCACACGCCCCCCGTCGAGGCGTACTCGCCGTCCACGACGAGCAGCTTGCGGTGGTCGCGCCGAATAACACCTAGCGGCGGTCCCGACGCGGGCGGGTTGACCGCCTTTACCTGCACACCCGCCTCCCGCATGCCCTTCCAGAAGGAACGAGATACGTCCAGGCAACCGAACCAGTCGTGGAGCACCCGTACGCGCACGCCCTCCTTAGCCTTTGCAGACAGCGCGTCGGCGAATCTGTTTCCGATTTCGTCGTCCTGGAAGATGTAGTTGTCCAGGTGGATCCAATGCTCCGCCCGCGCAATGGCCGCGAGCCAGTCGTCGTAGGTGTCCGGGCCGTTTTTGAGCAACGCGAGGCGATTGCCCTCCCTGAGCGGCGAATCGCTAACCCGACCCAGGATCCTTTCCAGACGTGCGCCGCGCGATGCGACATAGTCAGGGACGGTAAGGTTGTTGCGCTGGATTTCTCGCTCTTGTGTCAAGGTAGGTCCTCTCTACGTCGATTTGGTCTCTATCTTTCAGGCTCTTTGCGCAACCATCTCGCAAGCCCTCCTGATGGCCCGCAGCCGCCCTGGCTGAGGGCTCGATCAACTCTCAGCTCCAGCCGAAAAGGTAGGCGAGTTCCGGATCCAGACGACGTTGGCGGCTCTCTCTTTACGCCCGTCTCCTGGTAGCGTTTCGTCGTATCTGCGGCGCAGGGATGAGACCTGCTCCTCCAGCCGACGGCACGATTCTCGCACCAGCCATAGGCCCTGCTCTCGGGTTACAGAGGCACCCCGATCTGGGAAAGATGCGAGGATCTCGCCTTCGGTTGTTGTGTAGCTTCCCGTAGATCCGAGCGGCTCGACGAATTCCGGCTTCTGCAGGTACGGGACAGCGAACCCGACAACGGACTCCACATAGGCTGCAACCCGCTGATCCAGCACCCCACGGGTAGCGGCGGCGCCAAGCAATTCGCCGTTCAGGTAGGAGAAAGTCGGCACGAGAAGCAGCTCTTCATCGGGCTCGAGGGTAAGCACTCCCCTGCTCGGCCGCACCTCGAGTTGCTCGCGCCTGACTCTCTCTGCAGCGCCGCGGATGAGGGCGCAGACCGCCAGTACCATCTCGGGGTAGTTGGCGTCCATGCTCCTGATCTCGACGGTTCCGTGGTGGCTCAAACGTACCGGGTTCCACGAGGCCCTGTGCAGATTGCCCCCCGCCTGCGCGAACAGACGGCGCTCCACTCCCGCCAGATCCATCGCCGCAAACCATGCCCTGTAGCGCGCTCTCTGCTGATCGACCAGGTCCTCCACACGACTCGCGTAGGGGCTCAAGGCTCCTACCTCGCGCAGATCCGCATAGAGACCTTCGAAGCCCAGGATTCCCCTGTAGTGGACCGTCCTGGTTGCAAAGCCGTCCGCTCGTCCTTCGTAGAAGGGACAGGCACGGGTCAGGGCCACGAGCGCAGG
>Ga0268243_1000104_pt1 | contig 16909 bp, 16 predicted proteins | sample BulsoiMagMametaG_FD_200254 | JGI IMG/M metagenome (GOLD analysis project Ga0268243, IMG submission 200254) | Bulk soil microbial communities from Mexico - Magueyal (Ma) metaG (v2) (version 2) | ecosystem: Environmental > Terrestrial > Soil > Agricultural land | place: Mexico: Magueyal...
TGTCTACGATCCTCTCCGCGTAATCCAAAAACTCCCTGCCAGCCTCTGTGAGCCGCATCCCACGGCTCGTACGTACGAAGAGAGGGTCCCCAAGCTCCTCCTCGAGCGCCTTGAGGCGCGCCGTCAACGTCGGCTGCGTGAGATACATCTCCTCTGCAGCCCGGCTCAAATTCCCCAGCCGCGCTACCGCCAGAAAGCACTCCAATTGTCTGAATAGCACGCTGTCTCCCTTCGGTCAGCTTTTCAGCATGCGCCCTGTCGGGCACTAGTCAGCACGCCGAAGCGCGCTGACTAGTGCGTAGATATAAGTTTTGCCTATATCTGCGATACACGCAAACGATTGGAATAATACCGGGGGGATTGGTATCTTGCTTTCACGACGGCGAGGTTTAGAGGAGAGGTTATGATTCCGGTACAGTACAGGGACCCCCAGACGGAGGAGATTTTGGAGCGCCGCTACGAGGAGGGTGCGCCGGCCATCGGGACGCGGGTGAGGATAGGTTTCGACGAGTACAGGGTCCTCTACAGGTGGCGTTGCGTGCCGACGTCGTGCATCGTCTACGTGCACAGGGTCATCAGGGAGATCCGTAAGGAGGCCAGGCCTGCGGCCTGAGGAGATCTCCGGTTCCGAGCGTTCAGGGGCGTGGCTTGCTAGAGTAGCCTCGTCCTGGAAGCAGTAGAGAGGAGCCGGAGGTCATGACGGATAAGACGCGCACCTACGCTGAGGGGATCGAGTTCACAGCCCAGGTCCCTGAGGAGTTCGCCGGGGTACTCACGCCCGAGGCTGTCACCTTTGTGGCAAAACTCTCACGGGAGTACAGGGGGAGGGTAGACGACCTCCTCGCCAAGCGGGCTGAGCGGCAGGAGAGGATCAGCGCTGGCGAGATGCCTGACTTCTTGCCGGAGACGCGGGAGATCAGGGAGGGCGACTGGAAGATCTCTCCGATCCCAGACGACCTTCAGGACCGGCGTGTGGAGCTGACGGGGCCTCCCGACAGAAAGATGACGATCAACGCGCTGAACTCGGGGGCGAGCTGCTGGATGGCAGACTTCGAGGATGCCAACTGCCCCACCTGGCACAACATGCTGGAGAGCCAGCTCAACATGAAAGAGGCGATCGAACGCACTATCACCTTCGACGATCCGAAGTCGGGCAAGCACTACGAATTGAAGGAAGACGTAGCGGTCATCCTGGCGAGGCCACGAGGATGGCACCTATTCGAGAAGCACATGCTCGTTGACGGGGAACAGGTTCCGGGCGGCCTCTTCGATTTCGGCCTTTACTTCTTCCACAATGCGCAGACGTTACTTGACAACGGCTCCGGCCCTTACTTCTACCTGCCGAAGTTGGAGAGCCACCTCGAGGCGAGGCTCTGGAACGACGTCTTCGAGTTGGCCCAGGACGAGCTCGGCATACCAAGAGGCACCATCAAGGCTACGGTCCTGATCGAGACGATCCTCGCCACGTTCGAGATGCACGAGATCCTCTACGAGCTTCGCGAGCATTCCGCGGGCCTCAACTGCGGCCGGTGGGACTATATCTTCTCCTACATCAAGAAGTTCCGCGAACACGACATGCTACTTCCTGACCGCAACTCAGTGACGATGACGGTACCTTTCATGCGCGCTTACACGCTGCTTACCATCAAGACTTGCCACCAGCGCGGCGCGCACGCGATGGGGGGGATGGCGGCCCAGATCCCACGCAGCGATGACCCCGAATGGACTGAGTTTGCCAACAACAAAGTGCGAGAGGATAAGGAGCGCGAAGCGAAGGACGGCCATGACGGGACCTGGGTTGCCCATCCCGGGATGGTCGGGCTCGCCAAAGAGGTCTTCGACGAGTACATGCCCCAGCCCAACCAGCTCGACAAGATCCCCGACGTGAGACCCACCGCGGAGGACCTGCTGGAGAAGCCCGAAGGAAACATCACCATGGACGGCTTCCGCAACAACATCTCCGTCGGCGTGCAGTACCTCGCAGCCTGGCTCGCGGGGCGAGGTGCCGTCCCTGTCTTCAACCTGATGGAGGACTCTGCCACGGCGGAGATCAGCCGCGCTCAGGTGTGGCAGTGGATCCACCACCAGAGAGGTATCCTCGAAGACGGTACCGAGGTGACGGAAGACCTCTTCAACGAAACCCTCGACGAGGAACTGGAGAAGATCAAAACCGACATCGTCGGCCCCGAACGCTGGGAACAGGACGAGTTCGGTAAAGCCGCCGAACTCTTCGCCCGTATCTCCACCGACGACGAGTTCGTAGAGTTCCTGACCCTCCCGGGTTACGAGTACCTGGACTAGAGAGGAGCACCCATCCCGACCATCATGCAAACCCCGAAGCCCGGCGCAGAGGCCCGACCACCCGCCCCGGTCCTCCTGCCACCGAGCTTAGGCCACGTACCCACGCCCCATAACCCGAAAGAGGGCGCTCATTGCGCCCGGTTAGCACATATGTGAGCATATAAGTGCATTACGCAGTATATAGACACAGTGTCGAGGAGTAAGGGAGAGAGTAGTGGAGCGCGAGAAGAACGGGACGAATCGGATAGCCAGGGAGTGGGAGAGCGAGCGGTGGGAGGGGATCGAGCGTCCATACACGGCCGATGATGTAGTGCGGCTGCGGGGTTCGATCAGGATCGAGCACACCCTGGCGCGGATGGGCGCTGAGCGGCTGTGGACCTTGATGAACGAGCGTCCTTTCGTGCGGGCTCTCGGGGCCCTGACAGGCAATCAGGCCGTGCAGCAGGTCAAAGCGGGGCTGGAGGCGATCTACCTCTCCGGGTGGCAGGTGGCTGCCGACGCCAACCTGGCCGGGCACATGTATCCGGATCAGAGTTTGTATCCTGCCAACAGCGTGCCGCACGTCGTCAGGAGGATCAACCAAGCGCTGCAGAGGGCCGACCAGATCCACCACGCCGAGGGTAGGAATGGGATCCATTGGTTCGCCCCGATAGTCGCTGATGCCGAGGCCGGTTTCGGTGGCGCGCTCAACGTCTTTGAGTTGATGAAAGCCATGATCGAAGCCGGCGCCGCGGGCGTCCACTTCGAGGACCAGCTTGCCTCCGAGAAGAAGTGCGGGCACATGGGCGGCAAGGTTCTGATTCCTACATCCCAGGCTGTCAGGAACCTCGTCTCCGCCAGGCTCGCGGCCGACGTCATGGGCGTTCCGAGCGTCATTATCGCGAGGACCGACGGCGACGCGGCAAGCCTCATTACCAGCGACGTGGACCCGTCCGACCACGAGTTCCTCACTGGTGAGCGGACCATGGAGGGCTTCTACGGCGTCAATGCGGGCTTGGATCAGGCGATTTCCCGTGGCCTCTCTTACGCGCCGTACGCTGACGTGGTGTGGTGCGAGACCTCAGAGCCGAACCTCGAGCAGGCCATGCTCTTCGCCGAGGCCATCCATGAGAAGTACCCTGGCAAGCTGCTCGCGTACAACTGCTCGCCCTCCTTCAACTGGAAGAAGAAGCTCTCCGAGCAGGAGATCTCACGTTTCCAGGAGGAGATCGGGGGCATGGGCTACCGCTTCCAGTTCGTCACCCTGGCCGGCTTCCACGCCCTGAACTACTCTATGTTCGATCTCGCCCGCAACTACCAAGAACGTGGCATGGACGCCTATTCCGAGTTGCAACAGGCCGAGTTCGCCGCCGAGGAGCACGGCTACACCGCCACCAAGCACCAGCGCGAGGTCGGCGCCGGCTACTTCGACGAGGTCGCCCAGATCGTCGCCGGCGGCGCCGCCTCCACCACCGCCCTCGCCGGCTCGACAGAAGAAGCCCAGTTCGACAGCCCAAAGAGCCCCGTCACGGGCCTCTCCGGCTCCACCGAAAATGAGCAATTCGTGAAATAGGTGTCAGACTTCAGGGTACAGGCATCAGGGGAGCCGGCGTTCCCGGCTCCCGTTAGCAGAGGAGGAAACCATGACTAACGAGCCACAAGACCGCGGTGCGGACGTTAGGGTACAGCAGGTCGGGCCCGGAGAAGGGCCTGGCCGTATAACACCAGAAGAGGTAGCAGAGCCTGGCCTGAAGCAGACTGCCGCGGACGCAGAGTGGCTATCCATGGCAACCGCAGACCCGGCCCATTTCCTCAAAGACCCAGACTCGAAGTAAAGATACGGAACACGCGGAATCAGTGCCACGCAGAAGAACCCAGGAGCGCAACTCTCACTCCCTTGCTCAAAGCATTAGAGCGTGCGTCAATCTCCCAGCATGAGGGTGCTCCTCGCTACCGCCTCCCCACCCACCATTCCCGTGCAAGCGGGAAGCAACTGCGGGGCAGAAGCTCCGCACCTTCAGGGAGACGAAGTCGGAGCGTGCTGACACGCTGCAGTGCTCTATTCGAACTGCAGGTACTCTATGCCCTTGAGATCCAACCAGTAACGTTGCGGTCCGTCGTCCTGGCGGGCGACGCGGATCAGGGCATTGTCGCACGTGGCGCAGCGCACCACCGTACCTATCTCGCTCACGTAAGCCATCTGGGAGCCGATCTCTCCCGCCGCGCCGCAACGGACGCAGGCAACCCTGGCAGTGGTGATTTCGAAATTGAAGATCTCGGCCAGTACGCCTGCCGCGGCGTTCCCGTCGAGCCTGTTTTCGTCCATCGCTATCCTCCAGTCGGTCCGAAGCGCTCGGTTTTGACGCGTGCCGGCTCGTGACCTAGCCCGACGAGCGTCGTCGCGACAGCCTCGACCAGCGGGGTAGGACCGCACACGAAGGCCAGAGGCCTCTCTCTGGGAGAGAAAGCGACTTCTTCGAGCATCTCTTCGTCGATCCTGCGGTCATAACCCTTCCATCCGGGCGGCGCCGAGCGGGTGAGCGTGTGGGTTATCTGAAGCGTCTCGTCCTCGGCCGCGAGCCGCTCCAGTTCTTCGCGGAAGATCACTTCCTCATAAGAACGCGAGGAGAAGAGCAGGCGGATGGGGGTGTCGTTGCCAGCGGCCTGGCGGTGACGGATCATCGCCATGAGCGGCGCTATACCCGATCCCCCGGCGACGAGGAGCAATGGCCCGCCCTCCCTCGCCTCCCAGGCGAACCAGCCCCCGATAGGACCACGCAACTCCAACCCGTCGCCGGCCCTGAGTTCATCGGTCAGGTACGGAGAGACCTCTCCATCGTCCAGCCGCTCGACGAGGAGCTCGACCCTGCTGTCTTCCGGGGCTGAGGCTATGGAGTAGCTGCGCTGGGCCTGGTAGCCGTCCTCCGCGGTGAGCCTGACATCGACGTGCTGTCCCGCACGGTGGCCCTCCCAGCCAGGTATCTGCAGTAACAGGCTCTTCGTTCGCGCCGTATCTGGGCTGGTCTCGACCACCTCGCCGATACGCCAGGCAAGCTTTCGCGGGACGCTGGCCATCTCAGTCACCCCAGTAGCGCTGCTCGCGCCACGGGTCGCCATGGTTGTGGTAGCCGAGGGACTCCCAGAAGCCAGGCTCGTCCTCGTTCACGAGCCTGAGACCCCTCACCCACTTGGCGCTCTTCCAGAAATAGAGGTGTGGGACCAGAAGGCGGGCAGGGCCGCCATGCTCAGGCGCGAGTGGTTCTCCCTCGTAGGTGTGGGCGACCCAGGCTTTGCCCCCGGTGACGTCCTCTAGCGGAAGGTTCGTCGTGTAGCCCCCGTCGCAGAAGGCGACCACATACTCCACGGCCGTATCCACCACTTCCAGTAATGAGTCCACCGAGACGCCTTCCCACGTCGTCGCCAGCTTCGACCACTTGGTGACGCAGTGGATGTCCCTGGTGATCTCCTCCGAAGGGAAAGCCCGGAACTCTTCCCACGACCACGTCCTCGGCCCGTCGACCTCGCCCTCGATCGTAAAGTCCCACTCCTCTAGAGGTGTGTGTGGCGTCGGGCCTGCAGAGAGTACGGGGAAGCCCTCCACAAGGTACTGGCCCGGCGGGATTCTGACGTCGCCCTCAGTCCGCCTGCGCCGGCCTCGAAAGCCGCGAGATATGAATCCTCCACTCATGAATGTACCTCCTGCCGTCGTACTCAGCCAGGAATACATTTATTCTTGCACGCCGCCGAAGGCAGGGTCAAACTACCCCTCTTCTATGTAGTGGGACGGGGAGCTAAGAGACCGTCCCTTCCCCGCCCTGCTTGGCTAACAAGAGTAGTATATACCTGTTCGGGAGGGACGACATTTCCTCCGCCGAAGGGTCTCTCTGGCATCTCGGTATCTCTATTCAGCGAGCTGCGTAGGATCTCCTGCTGGCACAGAAGCCTCACGAGCGTCCATCTGCCAGAACGTGTGATACCGCTATGGCTCAGTAGAGTTATCGGCGCTTTGATAGCTGAGTCCTGGTATCGGAACTGGCCAACGCCCTACGGAGGGTTGCGCTTCGCTGACTCGTTCGGGGAGCTTTCGGAGGGTTGCAGAAACCTGGAGTCTTCCATGTACAGAGGATGTGAATCGGTAGGGTTAAGAACCTCGGTTTCAGGGGCATATAGGGTGGTGTCAACGAACCCGGAGGAGGCTATCGTGGACTTCGACCCCGACGACACGACGCAGTACTTGGAAGGCGTCGATTATCCTGTGAGCAAGGAGGATCTGGCCTCAGCCGCCGAGGGCAACGGGGCGCCAGAGGAGCTGGTGGAGAGGCTACGCACCTTGGGCCGTCCCACTTTCTCGGGTCCGGGAGAGGTTGTGGCAGAGCTGGAGTCTTCGCCAACCTCAGGATGATCCTGTGACAGAGACGAACTCCTTATTGCTTCCAAGGAGGAACGATCACCCGGATTTCGGGAGCGGCTCCATCTTCTTTGTCGGGAACGCCACGGTCGTGATCCGCTACGCCGGGTTTACCATTCTTACCGACCCCAACTTCCTCCACGCCGGCGACCACGTGCACCTGGGCTACGGTCTGACCACCACGCGCACGACCGACCCGGCCGTGGAGATCGAAGACCTCCCCCCGCTCGATTTCGTCCTGCTCTCGCACCTGCACGGCGACCACTTCGACCGTGTGGCTGAGCGTAGACTCAACAAGGCCATCCCGGTAATCTCCACGCGTCACGCCACCTCCTACTTAGGGAAGATCGGCTTCACCCGTACGCACGCTCTCAAGACCTGGGAGCCGATCGAGGTGACAAAGGGAGAGGCAAACCTGCGCCTCACGGCGCTGCCTGGGACCCACGGACCAGGACCGCTCGGCGCGGTACTGCCGCCCGTGATGGGCAGCATGCTCGAGTTTGGGAGCGCGGGAGGTGGGGCCGATCTGCGGATGTACATCAGCGGGGACACTCTCATCCACGAGCGTTTGAGGGAGATACCGCGCCATTTTCCCGATGTAGACCTTGCGCTCCTGCATCTCGGGGGCACGAGCGTCCTCGGCATCATGGTGACCATGGATGCGGAGCAGGGTCTCGAGGCCATGAGGATCATCGGTCCCCGCACCGCCATCCCCATCCACTACAACGATTATGAGGCCTTCTCATCGCCGCTGGATGACTTCAAGAGGGCTGTGAGCGAGGCCGACCTGAAGGACCGGGTCCACTACCTGAGTCACGGCGACACCTACGAATTCGAGGTTCCTGGCACGGCGGGGCTTGATCCGCTAGGCTAGCGTTTTTTTCAGGACGTGATGGCTGTGGCCCTTTGGGTAGTCCGCGATGTCTGCAATGACCTCGTACCCGAACTTTTCGTAGAATGGCCTTGCCTGAAAGCTGAAAGTCGTCAGGAAGACTCCGTGGCACCCCTGCGCTCTGGCTTCGTCTTGGGCAGTTACGAGGAGTTTCGCTCCGTATCCCTGCCCCCGAAACGGCTCCGCCACCCACAGGGTGTCGAGGTCGAGCCACCCTCCCCAGACGTGACCAAGGGCCCCGCCGAGCACCGCGCCCCGCTCGTCCTTGAGGAAGATGGCGAGCGGGCTGTAGTAGGAGTCCCCGGTAACCGCCACGTTGAAGAGTGCCAATCCGTCGCGCACAAATGTGGCGTCCTCCGCGTCGCCCCTAGGTTCCGAGACGATCCTCAGGTCTGTCATGATCTACTACCTGTCCGTCTCTTGGGGACTATGCGGGTATATCCAGGACTATCTTGCCTATTCCGCTACCTTCTTCCATAAGGTGGAGGGCCGAGGCGATATCTTCGAGCGCGAAGGTCTCGTTTACCTTTGGATGCAAGCCGTGCTCGGCGTAGAGGTCGAGCATCGCGCCAAACTCTTCGGCGGTGCCCATCGCAGTTCCGAGCACGTCTAGCTGCTTTAGCGCAATGCGGATGGTCATAGCCCTCGATGTCGGACCGGCCGTCGCGCCGATGACGACGATCCGCCCCCCCGGTCTGGCGAGCGAGACCAGCGCGTTGAAGTTCTCGCCGCCGACGTGGTCTGCCGAGAGATCCACGCCCCCGGCCATACTCTTGAGCTCCCTGGACCAGTCCTCCGAGTTATAGTTTACGCCCCCCTCAGCGCCGAGCTCCTTTGAATCCTCGATCTTCTCATCGCTCCCCGAGGTGACGAAGACGCGGGCACCGAGGGCGCTGGCGATCTGGACCAGAAATGTCGCCACCCCGCCGCCGACGCCTGGCACGAGGACGGTCTCGCCCCCAGCGACCCCGCCGCGCGTTACAAGCGCCCTGTAGGCCGTCAGGGCGGCGAGGGGCAGCGCGGCGGCCTCCTGGTGCGAAAGATGCGAGGGCTTGGGGAAGACGTGATCCGCCGGTACCTTGATGAACTGGGCGAAAGTCCCATCGTCCGGAATACCGAGAATACGGTACTCCTTGCCAGGCACCCGTGGGTCATCTCCCCAGTACAACGCCGGGTTTATAACTACCTCAGTCCCCTCGTCAGGTCCCTGGGCGCCCTCTCCGCGCGCAGCTACCTCGCCGGACCCGTCGGAGCCCGGAATCCTGGGCAGGATGTCAGGCGTGACGCCAGGATACTGCCCCTGGGTGGCGAACAGATCCCGGCGGTTGAGCGCCGCCGCCCGCAGCCGGACCACGGTCTCACTAGGTCCCGGCTCCGGCTCAGGCACGTCCTCATAAACTAGCTCGTCAGGCCCTCGGAGTTCGTGCAGACGAACAGCTTTCATGTCGCTCCCTTCGGTCGCTCAGCATGTCAGCAAGCCGCTTCGCGGCTTGTCAGCTTAGTACGAATGTGCGCTCCGCGCTTTCGCGTAAGCAATTAGCTAATTATGCCTGCTCGATCGTTGGGCTAACGGATCATCCCAAGATGCCTCTAGCTGCCATGCTCAAGTGCTGACAAGCGGGGTCAGAAGGCCGGAGCGTGCTGACGAGCTTCCCTACACGAAGGCCGAAATGCCAGTTACGTCACGACCCACTATGAGCGACTGGATCGTGTCGGTGCCTTCGTACGTGTAGACGATCTCCATGTCGGAGAGGTGGCGCGCTACGTGGTACTCGAGCAAGACGCCGTTGCCGCCCATGATGTCCCTGGCCTCAGCGCAGACCTGCTTTGCCTTTCTCGCGTTGTTCATCTTGGCGAGGGAGGCCATCGGACCGGTCATCTTGCCCTGCTCCTGGAGCTGGGCGAGGCGAAAGCACATCAGCTGCATGTTGGTGATCTCCGCTAGCATGCCTGAGAGCTTGTTCTGTATCAGCTGGAAGCCGGCTATCGGCTTGCCAAATTGCACCCGCTCCTGCGCATACTGCAGCGCCGCCTCATAAGCCGCAACGGCGTGTCCTATGGCCTCCCAGGCGACGCCACTGCGGGTGGCCGTCAACACCTTGTTCGTGTCCTTGAAGGAGTTGGCGCCTTCGAGACGGTTCTCGGCGGGGACACGGACGTCCTCTAGATATATATCCGGTTGCCAGACAGCGCGTTTGCCCATCTTGCCCTTTATTAGCTCTGTGGAAAAGCCCGGGTGGTGCTCGCCGTTCTCATCTTTCTCGAGCACGAAGGCCTTTACCTGACCGTCCTCCACGTCGCGCGCCCAGATGATGACGAGGTCGGCGAATGTGGCGTTGCCGATCCAACGCTTTTCGCCGTTTAGGACCCAACAGTCCCCGTCGCGGCGGGCCGTACTCTCCAGCATCACGGAGTCAGAACCGTGGTCGGGCTCCGTCAGGCCCCAGGCACCGATCTTCTCCATCCTCGCCATCCCGGGGAGCCACCTACGTCTCTGCTCCTCCGATCCACAAATCGCCACCGTCCCCATCGCCAGCCCGGAATGGACCCCGAAGAACGTATTGAGGCTGCCGTCACCGCGCGCCATCTCGATGGCAACGAGCCCGGCGGCGACCTGGCTCATGCCCGGACACCCGTACTCTTCGATGGTGCCCCCCGCTATGTTCAGGGCGGCCACCTTGGGTACTAGCTCGAACGGGAACTCGGCCTTCTCCCAGTACTCGTTGATTATCGGGATGACCTCGGTGTCAGCGAAAGCCCTGACCCTGTCCCGGATCATACGCTCCTCGTCTGTGAACAGCTCCTCAAGCAGGTAGTAGTCAGTCCCCAATGATCTGGTGACGTCGGCGATCACTCCAACTCCTCCTTCGCTTGGTCCCTCCGAATCCCAACTCTATAAGGACCCAGACCTCTCCGCAAACTTATTATCCGTGTTATTATCAATTTTGACAAGTTTCTCGATGAGGGGTAGAGAGATAGAAAGAGCGGTGGGGCGATCTATGGAGAGGACGACGCCCAAGGATATCTTCCTGAGCGAGGTCAAGACGCGGGACGTCTTTCCGCTGCTGATTTTGCACATTGTCAGGGAGGAGCCTGCATACGGGAACGCCATCATGACGCAGATACGTGAGATCTGTGCGGGGACCATGAGCGTCTCACCGAACACCATCTACCCTCTGCTCAGGCGGCTGGAGGAGAAGGGGTACGTAGAGGGGGAGTGGGAGCGGCCTGATACGAGGAGCCGGCGCTTCTACAGGATAACGCCGAGTGGGGAAGAGAAATACGCTGAGATCAAGGGCAGATTCGAGGTCCACTTGTTGCGGGTAAGAGAAGCTATCGAGTCTTTGCACAGAGAGCTCTACGGATAGGATCGGGAGGCCTGATGTCGCACAGGATCAGGAAGGTAGCCGTACTCGGAGCTGGCACGATGGGCGCCGCCATCGCCGCCCACTGTGCCAACGCGGGTCTGGAGGTGGACCTGCTCGACATAGCCCCTGATGAAGACGACAAGAACGCAGTCGTAGAGGCCGGCTTCCAGAGGATGCAGAATGCGAGGCCGGCGGCGCTCATGGGCGAGAACGTGGCTGACAGGATCAGGATCGGGAACTTCGAGGAGCACTTCGGGCGCGTCGGCGAGGCCGATTGGATCGTCGAGGCCATAATCGAGAAGCTCCAGCCCAAGAGAGAGCTCATGCAGCGCGTCGAAGATACGGCGAGAAAAGACGCAATCATCTCGACCAATACCTCAGGCATACCACTTCACAGCATCTCCGAGGGACGGTCCGAGGAGTTCAAGAGGCGTTTCGTGGGCACGCACTTCTTCAACCCGCCGCGCTACTTGAAGCTCATGGAGATCATACCTACAGAGGATACGGACCCGGAGATCGTCGAGGCCGTCCGTAATTTCGGAGAGCGGGTGCTTGGCAAGGGCGGCGTCATAGCCAAGGATACCCCGAACTTTATCGGGAATCGGATCGGAACCTTTGCGGGGATGCAATCCGCGCGCTACGCCTTCGAGAACGGCTACGGGATCGAAGAGGTCGACGCCATCACAGGACCGCTCATCGGCCACCCCAAAACAGCGACCTTCAGGCTCAACGACCAGGTCGGGCTGGACATCGCCGTAGGCGTGGCCGAGAACCTCTACGAAGCCGTCCACGAGGACGAGTCGCGCGAGGAGCTCAAGGCGCCGGAGAAGCTCGAGGAGATGCTGGAGAAGGACCTGCTCGGCAACAAGTCCGGCGCCGGTTTCTACAAGCGGGACAAACGCGATGGCAAGACCGTCTTCGACGTCCTGGACCTGGAGACCTTCGAGCACCATCCCGCGGAGAACCCCGAGATCCCCATAGCAACTGAGGCGCAGCAGCAGGGAGACCTCGCCTCGAGACTGCGGTTCCTCATCGAGAAGGCTGACGAGAACAGGCACGCCCGCTACATTAGGGATACCCTGTTGCCCTACATGGCGTACACCTCGCGTCGCGTACCGGAGATCTCCGACACCCTGGAGGACGTTGACCACGCGATGGAGTGGGGCTTCGCCCACCAGACAGGGCCCTTCCGAACCTGGGACTTACTCGGCGTGCGTGAGACCGTCGAGAAGATGGAGTCCATGGACATCGACGTCGCCTCCTGGGTAAAGGAGATGCTCGAGGCGGGCAACGAAACTTTCTACAAGATCGAAAGCGGCACAGAACTCCAGTTCAGCCCGGTCAGTAAAGAGTACGAGCCCGTCCGCGAAGATCCGATGTACATCTCGCTCGAGGGGCTTCGGGACGAAGGCAAAGAGCTCGCCAGCAACGACTCGGCGAGCCTGCTCGACCTCGGCGACGGGGTCCTATGCTTGGAGTTCCACTCCAAAGGCAACTCCATCGATGCTCAGATAGTCGAAATGGGCAACCGTGCGCTCGAAGAGCTGGAGCGAGATGGTGTGGTCGGGCTAGTCATCGGCAATGAGGGCCGCCACTTCTCCGTCGGAGCCAACCTCGGTGAGATGGCTCACGCCGTCAAGAACGGAGACCTAGACCAGATCGAAAAGAGCGTCGATGTCTTTCAGGACCTCCTGATTGCCTTGCGCTTCGCCCCGAAGCCCATAGTCTCCGCTCCCCGCGGCCAGACGCTTGGCGGGGGACTTGAAGTGTGCCTCCACTCAGACCGCATCGTCGCCGCCGGCGAGACATACATGGGGCTCGTCGAGGTCGGGGTAGGCCTGATACCGGCCGGAGGAGGCACCAAAGAGATGGTCCGCCGCCTCGTCTCTCCGCCGCTTCACACCGCACCAGATGCCCCACCACTACCCTTCCTCCAGAAAGCCTTCGAACAAATAGCCCTGGCCAGGACCGCGACGAGCGCCCTCGAAGCGGAGGAGATGGGCTTCCTCACAGAAAACGACCGTATAGTAATGAACGCAGACCACCTCATCTCCGCGGCCAAACGCGAGGCTCTTGACCTGGCCGATGGCTACACACCGCCCGAGCACGCCAACAACGTCTACGCCGCAGGTCGAACCGCGAGGGCCGCGCTAGAGATGGGCATAAAGACTATGCAGTGGGGACACTACGCCAGCGAATACGATGGCGTCATCGCAGGCCACGTCGCACGAATCCTCACCGGCGGCGACCTCTCACTCCCCCAATGGGTCCCCGAAGAATACCTCCTAAACCTGGAGAAACAGGCATTCATGGACCTCCTGAAACAGGAGAAAACCCACGAACGCATCGAAGCACTGCTGGAAACAGGAAAGCCGAGAAGGAATTAGTGTGTCAGCATGGCGGCTCCGCCGCCTTCTCAGCACGCAGCCTCACTGCGGCCGGCGGCTTTCAGCAAGTCAGCAAGGACTTGCGAATACTGGAGTGCTGACAAGCGCCCGACAGGGCGCGTGCTGAAATGCTGAGCGACCGAAAGGAGCGAAAATGCGCGAAGCCGTAATCGTTTCGGGGGCGAGGACCGCTGTGGGGCGTGCGCCGAGGGGGACTTTGCGCGCGAGCCGTCCCGATGACATGGCCGCCGCCGCTATCGGTGAGGCCCTGGGGCGTGCCGAGGGGCTCGAGAGAGAAGACGTGGAAGACGTCATCATCGGGTGTGCGATGCCTGAGGGGACGCAGGGGTACAATGTCGCCAGGCTGTCCTCGCTGCTCGCCGGGATGCCGGACACGGTACCAGCGCAGACGGTCAACCGGTTCTGTTCTTCGGGGCTGCAGACTATCGCGATGGCTTCCGAGCGGATCATGGTCGGCAACGCGACGACCATTGTGGCAGGCGGAACAGAGCACATGTCTTCGACCATCGAGATGCCCAACTTCTCGCCCAACCCCCGGCTCATGGAGATCAACCCCGCCGCCTACATGGGCATGGGCTTGACCGCGGAGCAGGTTGCCCGCGAGTTCGACGTGAGCCGCGAAGACCAGGACGAGTTTGCTCTGCGCAGCCACACTCTGGCCAAAGACGCCGTCGAGGGCGGTGTATTCGATGAGGAGATCGTGCCCCTCGACGTCGAGTTCGACTGGGTGGACGAGGCCGGTGAACTACAGCACGTGGAGACGAGATTCGGGCGCGACGAGGGCCCGCGCGACACTTCGGCCGAAAAGCTCGCCACCCTCAAACCAGCCTTCCAGCAGGATGGCACTGTCACGGCGGGCAACGCTTCGCAGAGAAGCGACGGAGCGGCCGCGGTCGTGGTGATGGACAGAGAGGAGGCCGAGAGGCGCGGGCTCTCGCCGCTCGTCCGCTTTGTAGGTTTCGCCGTGGGGGGCGTCAGGCCCGAGGTCATGGGTATAGGGCCGACAGTGGCGATCCCCAAGGTGTTGGAGCAGACCGGGCTAACGATGGACGACATCGACCTCATCGAGTTCAACGAGGCGTTCGCGGCCCAGGCTCTCGCCGTGATCCGGGAGGTCGGAATGGACCTGGAGAAGACCAACGTCAACGGCGGCGCCATCGCGCTAGGCCACCCTATGGGCGCTACAGGTACCAAGCTCACCATCCAGCTCATTCACGAGATGAAGCGGCGCGGCTCGAAGTACGGCCTCGTCACCATGTGCATCGGCGGCGGTATGGGCGCTGCTGGTATCTTCGAGAACCTGCAGAACTAGCTGGACGGCCGTCGGCAAAGAGTAGGCGCGATGAGAACGGATCAGCGTGGAACCATCGGCGTCTGGAGGCGTGCTGGACCGGTGTGATCTCGCTCAGACGTCCCTACAAGAGCAGCAAGGTTAGAAGACCTAGATAGAGCAGCGCCGCGACGGCTAAGAGGAGGCCGAAACCCAGGTTTCTCCTGGGTCCTATCTCCAGCGGGTGCAGCCCTGTCAGCCGCGAGAGCATGGTTACGGCGCTGGAGAACGGGGTGAGCAGGAGCGTGGACTGGGCGCCGAGCAGGAGTGCCGCCGCCCACAGCGCCGGTGCCGGTCCGCCGTCGAGCGGGAAGGCGGTGTTGAGCAAAAGCACCATCGGTATGACGTGGATGCCGGCGACGAAACCCACGCCCATGATGAGCGCGAGCGCAGGGGCGACCAGGACCGTCGGAAGGGCAGAGAGCAAGGCGCCTAGCGGAGCGAGGGCGCCAAGGGCTTTCAGAGAGAGTACGAGGATGCCGGCAGCTCCGAACAGGGCGAACTCGGAGTGCGAGGCCGTGAGCGAGCCGCGCGCCTCTTGCCCGAGCCGCGCCAGGGGCGACGCCCCGCGGGTGAGCACCGCCGCGAGCGCGGCGATAGAGAGCACGATAGTCGCGACCGTCACGGCGATGGCCGCCGTAAGCGGTAGCGCGGGGAAGATCAAGTTTACCAGGGCGACGGCAGTGACCAGCACGACGGGGTAGAGTAGAACAGCGCCAGCCCCCCGGTCCAGGGGCGCCTGAGGGATCTCTTCGACCTTGCCTCCCGCCCTCTGGGCGAAGAGTAACGTGAAGCCCAGACCGATGAGCACAAAAGGGAGCGTAACCGCGAGGAGCATCGGGTAGGAGACTCCGGTCAGCACAATGGTCGTCGCTGTCAGGACGTTCAGGTTGGTCCAGAGGGGGGCGAAGGAGAAGGTGCGCCCGGACCACTTCAGGGCCTCCAGTCGCTCCTTGGGTGCGGAGCGGCCCGAGATCACATCTATGAGCACGAACGCTCCCACATCCAGAACAGCCCCGAGAACTTGACCGAGTATCCCAGCCGTCGCCTTTATACTCACGCCCCGGTGGGTAAGCGCCGCCATGAGGGCCCTGATCTGGACCTCATAGCGGGCTGCCTGGATCGGATAGCCAGCCATGCTGAGGACGAGCAACACGGCCACGATCCCGAAGTATGTAGGCATCCCCCCGAGGAAATCCGCGAAGTCGAACTGTCCGGTGAAGATCACCGCGCATAAAGCTACGAAGGCGACCAGGGCGACTGCTCTGTGGAACGCGCTCGACCACGGCACGGAGATCACGAACAACACCGCTCCTACCACCAGAAAGATAGAGGTCCCGAAGGAGCCAGGCGCGAACGTCTGCCACACGTACCCTGCCAGAAAGACGATACCGAGCCAAGGACGCAACCCATCCAGATGCGACCTCATACGGTATCCGTGGGATCACGTCGGCATTGTACGACCTGCTGCAGGAGTGCAACTCTTACCCTGTTGCTCCCAGCATAACCATCACTCCCGCGCAAGCGAGAATACACTGCGTGGCAGGCCCTACTCACGTTCGAGTGCATCTGATCTACCGGATTCCGTATCAAAAGTCCCGCCCCTGTTGTTTTCCGGTGTTCTCTCTTACCTCTAACCCGCTTCCGAGCCGCCAAAATATAGCCAGCACCCACGATTCTAGAGCATGGGCGAAGGCAGTAGGGAGCGCCAGCCCCGTTAGCCTCAGGACCGCCGGTCGACGGAAGGCATCGAGTATGCACCCTCTTACAAGAGGGCGATCGCCGGACTGCACGCAATATAATCGCCGTCGATGAAGCAGTAGGAAGGACGTGGACATGCAAGGATCTGCCAGGATGATGGGCGGCTCGTTTGGCAAGACTGTGCTGCTGGTCGTCCTGTTCGTTCTCATGTGCGCGGCGTGCGACCGGTCCGCGGAAGGGAGAGGAAAGAGCGGCAACGACATAGAGCCGATCACCACAGGTCAAAGCGAGAAAGGGGAGGGCACCTCGAATCAGGATGGGGCTTCCGTAGGGCGGGTCGAGGTGAGCACCCTCGCCACGGACCTGGAGGTACCCTGGTCGTTCGCGTTTCTACCCGGTGGCGACGCTCTCGTTACCGAACGCGACTCGGGGAGGCTTCTGCGGGTGAGTCGCTCAGGTGAAGTTCAGGAGATTCAGAGGTTGCCGGAGGGTGGCTCCGGCGAGGGTGGGCTTCTCGGCGTC
>Ga0268243_1000105_pt1 | contig 16888 bp, 26 predicted proteins | sample BulsoiMagMametaG_FD_200254 | JGI IMG/M metagenome (GOLD analysis project Ga0268243, IMG submission 200254) | Bulk soil microbial communities from Mexico - Magueyal (Ma) metaG (v2) (version 2) | ecosystem: Environmental > Terrestrial > Soil > Agricultural land | place: Mexico: Magueyal...
AGGCCGTCGAGCACCGCTTGTTTGAGCGCCTTGCGCAGTATGCTGTGCATCTTGTGCACAGTGGCCGCAGAAAGGCCGGAGTCCAGCTTCTCACGGTAGAGCCCTCACATGGGCGGGGTTGAGGTCTTTGAGCTTGAGACACCCCAGGTACTGCGGGGTAGGGGTGGGTCGCGGAAATTGGCGGTTGCATTGCTGGGAGCACACACCCTGCCGAAAAATCCGCCACCGATTTCAGGAATGCAAGCATACATTGCTTACCTTATTAGCAGTTTGCTACGTGCTATGTGTGGGGGGAGAGAGTATGAAGCGAAGCTAAACATCGCGAAGTCTGTTTAAACAGGGTTGACCGATGCGGTCAACATAGGTACGGTTTGGGTATCTTGAGCCGGTGCCCGTATCAGGGTAATAGTGGGAAAAGGAAAGGAGGATACGGGCACTGGTTGCCTCTCTTCATACCGCAGATAGGTGCTGTAGTAAAGGTTGCTAGCAGCCTTTGGATCACAAAGCTCAATATGTTGTAGGGCAAACCGAGTACTAACGCAGGTTAACTTTCCTGTATTAGGAACAACGTCCCTGCCCTACAGTGCGAACAACGCTATGTTACAAGAGGGAGCAAGTTGAACTCAGCTTTGGGCGGGGATACCGAGGCAGAAATCCTGAGTTGGTTGATAAATGCGTTGGAACATGCACATGCTAGAGGCCAGACGAAGCTCGTAGGCTTCCTCGAAGCTGTTGTTGAAGAGGTGGTAGGGAACTACGACGCAAGGAAGACTTTGGAAGCCTTCTCGGTCCCGTTGCGAAGCGGAACAGACCTTGAGGCCTTGAGCGACGATCTGGTAGGTGTGATAAGGGACACGATGCAGCCAGCCCACGTTTCTTTGTGGCTGCGACCTGAGACTACTCAGAAGGGTAAGCAGGCAGATTAGTCGCCTGAACTTTCCAACGTCGGAGCAGGCGCGTTCTCGGAAGTTCAACTTCGAATTGGCAACCGCACCAGCGTAAGAAGGGTTATGTCGTCCTCCTGCTCCCAGCCCTCCCCTACGAAGGTGTAGAGTTTCTCCAAGAGGAAGTCGCCCAGAGAGGACTCCCCAGCGCCGTGCTCGGCGACGAGCGCCCTAAGCCTTGGGAAGCCGAACATCTCGCCTTTAGGGTCGTGAGCCTCTACCAATCCGTCGCTGTAGAGAAGGGCTGCTTCGCCAGCCTCGAAGACGATCTCCTTCTCCTCGTAGCTCATCTGCGGCATCAGCCCCAGGGGCATACCGCGTGCCCTAAGTTCCTCTGCGCTATCGCCCTGATGCACGTAGGGCAGGTCGTGGCCAGCGTTTGCGTAGGTGAGGCTACCACTGTTGGGGTCGAGGATGGCATAGAAGCAGGTCACAAACATGTTGGGAGGGATGTCAGTGACCAAGGTGTCGTTGACCCTCCTCAATACATCCCCCGGCGATTCAGAGTTTTGGGCTACTGCCCTTAGCATGCTTCGGGCGCTGGCCATCACAAGCGCTGCTGGCACCCCCTTGCCCGTTGCGTCTCCCACCACGATACCTAAGCGCCCATTGGGTAGCTCGAAGAAGTCATAGAAGTCTCCGCCTACCTCCCTGGCTGGCTGGTAGAAGGGACTAATCTGCCAGCCCTGAAGTGTGGGCACCTCCTTAGGAAGAGAGGCCTGCTGGATGGTTCGGGCCACCCTTAGCTCCTGCTCGATGCGCTCGCGCTCGCTAATCTCTTGCTCTAGGCGCTGCGTTCGCAGTATTTCGGAGAGTCCCCTGCTCGCGGCCCACTCCTCAGCGATCTTGCCTCCCTCTATACGGTGGATGAAGATGGGCATGAAAGTAATCTCCCTGCCGCTAGGGGCAACGCCCATAAGCTCCCCTCGATCGTGAGTGGCGTGCGCACTGAAGCGGGTGACCACCTTGTCGCCTTGGGCTACCTGGTCCTCAAAGTGTACGCTGGCGTTGGAGACGGCGGCGGCGAGTTGGGCGGTCACCCACTTTACGCCTTCGCGGTCGGGCTCTTGGACGGAAAGCAGTGAGGTGCGGCTGACGAAGTCAGGGGCCATCATCTCGTCGACTGCCTCCAGGTCTCCCTTGACACGTGCCTCCATGAAACGCCTAGCCAATGCCATGTTCTCTTCTGCCGACATAGAAGAAGTTCCTCCTCTTGCCAATAACTCGCCCTCCCCAAGGGGTCGGCACCATGAGCATGATGCCACTTGGATGGTTCCAGCGCATTGACCAACAGGGAAGGTACATTCTCCAAAATCCATAACTGTGTTTCTGCATAAACCCAGACCGATGAGCAACTAGAATGTGTTTTCCAGAGTCAACTGGCGAATTAGACGCTAGGGGTGGGTCGCGAAAAGTAAGTTGCCGATCCTCTGACCTGCAGACCACCTCGAAAAATCCGCCATAGGTTTGACGGATACAAGGATACATCGCTTAGCTCATAGTAGACGAATCTTTGGGGCTTCTGCTCCTATCTGCTCAGAAAACGAACTTCGTAACGTTTGTCGTGACGCTCGGGAGATGGTAGTGCTGTAGAGTGCGGTTGTGACAGAAAGGATAAGGCAACAGGGACGAGGAGTCAGTGCGATGGGCCACCGCACCGCCGCCTGGCTCGCCTGGTCGCTGTGGGCACTCTCCATGGCGTTGACGGCCCTGAGCCTTTTGCTTCTGGTAATGAACTCGTCTCACCCTGAAGTCCCTGTCTACACCTTCTGGGCAGAAAATGTTCTGTTCTCGGTAGGCTACTCGACCGTAGGCGCGCTGATTGTCCCCCGCATGGCTTCCGAAAACCCCATAGGCTGGCTTTTCTGCGCAATAGGCCTCCTATGGGCGGTGATTCATTTTTTTGGCGAGTACGCCGTCTACACCCTACTAGCGGCGCCCGGATCGCTCCCAGCTGGAGAAGTTGCGAGTTGGGTATACTCTTGGCTCTGGGTCCCTGGTCTCGGCCTCGTTGGGTTCTTGGGCCTACTATTCCCTAACGGGCGGCTGCCCAGCGCTCGTTGGAGGTGGTTCGCGCGTATCAGCGCAATCTTGACGCTTGTAGGAGCGGTTTTGGCGGCCTTCTCTCCTGGGCCGATCATCCTCGGCCTTTCCGCCATTCGCAACCCGCTAGGGATAGAGGGCGTGCCGAACGCGTACAAGCTGGTGCAAGCGCTTATGCTCATTCTGCTGGCGGTCTCGGTAGTCTCGCTGTTGATGCGACGACTGTACGCGAGAGGTGTAGAGCGCCAGCAGACCAAGTGGTTCACCTATACTAGTGCGGTAGCGGCGAGCGGTGCCATCCTCGACTACATCATCTCCGAACCACTTGAGTTGGTGTGGCTTGGATGGCTCGGACACGCACTCGTTCTGGTCGGCCTCGCAGGCATCCCGATTGCAATGGGGATCGCCATAACTCGCTATAGACTCTACGAGATAGACGCCCTCATAAACCGCACGCTGGTCTACGGATTGCTCACGGCGACGCTTGTGGCACTCTACTTCGCCGCCATCGTGGTATTGCAAAGGGTCTTTGTGGTCCTCACGGGTGAGCAGTCTACCCTAGCGGTTGTTGCCTCAACGTTGCTAATCGCTGCCTTATTCAACCCGCTGAGGCGGAGCATACAGGGCTTCATAGACCGTCGGTTCTATCGCACGAAGTACGACACCAGAAATACCCTGGAAGCCTTCTCGGCAAAGCTACGCGATGAGACGGACTTGGACGCACTAAGTAACGACCTGGTGGGTGTGGTAAGGGAGACGATGCAGCCAGCCCACGTCTCCTTGTGGCTACGCTCCGAGACGGCTTCGAAGGGTGGGCAGGTAGATTAGCAACACCTACTAGTCTGAGGGTGTATGTGAACTGCACTGGCTCGGTGAAGTGCCACTCCGTGTTGTGCAACTTGCCTTATGATTTCGGCAAAAAGCCGGGAGAAAAACTCTTATGGGCGGCGTGGGTAGCGGCAACTGGTACAGGTTCTACAAGAAGACCACTACCGGTGAGTGTCAGAGCATAGACGTGCGCCATCTTCACCGTGAGAGCGCTTGCAGCGCCCGTGAGAAAGAGAGGTAACAGGGGCTGTTTGCCAAGCCCCCTGCTCTACGCATCCGCAGCGCAGCGGAAGCTGGAGTTGCCGGTGGAGCTGTCCGGAGTGTTCGAGCTGCGCGCCGCAACCCTGTAGCGGTTGCAGTAGGACTTGTGGCACAGGTAAGAGCCTCCTCGGATGACCCTGGCGTTCCCCGCGCGTGGTCCCTTGGGATTCTCCCGGGGGCCGGTGACGTGGAAGGTGGCGGAGAACCAGTCCAGGCACCACTCCCACACGTTGCCAGAGACGTTGAAGAGCCCGAAGCCGTTGGGAGGGAATGAATCTACGGGTGCCGTTCCAGCGTAGCCGTCTTTGACGGTGTTCCTGGTCGGAAACTCCCCCTGCCAGATGTTGCACCGGTGCTCCTGGTTTGGGGTCAGCGTGTCGCCCCAAGGGTAGCGCCTCTGTTCGAGGCCGCCCCTTGCAGCGTACTCCCACTCGGCTTCGGTAGGCAGCCTCTTGCCCGCCCAGTCGCAGAAAGCCAGCGCGTCGTTGTAGGAGACGTGGACGACGGGGTGGTTCATTCGGGTCTTTATGCCCGAGCCGGGTCCCTCAGGACGCCTCCAGCTCGCCCCCCCTACGGCCCTCCACCAGGGAGCGCTCTCGACCACTCCCCTCACTTTCTTCCTCGCCTTGGCCGAGAGAAACCTGTAGAAGACGAACGACCAGCCGAACCTCTCGGCCTCCGTCTCGTAGCCCGTCTCGCTTACGAACGTCGAGAACTCGGCGTTCGTGGTCGCGTACGGTGAGATGTAGAAAGGGTCGAGCGTGATCTTGCGCACCGGACCCTCGCCGTCATGCGGGAATCCCTGGCCATCGTCAGTGCCCATCAGAAACCTGCCACCTGGCAGCGAGATCATGCCTTGCAGAGAGGCCTCCTTCGTTCCTACCTCCTTTCGCAGTCGTTCAGAAGACCCCTCTGAGACCTGCCTCGTGGGGACGCAACAAGAAGGTGTGATCCCATCACGCGCCGTCAGGTCGACCCTCTGTCCTTCTGTCGTGCTCATCGATCGTAAGATACATCCGGTGTTCTCGTATGTCTACAGGTTGCCAATCCACGGGGATGGGGCCGGGTGGTAGGTGCTGTTGCCGACCCAACAACCCCTAAAAGTGTTCGGTGCGTGATCTCCTGCACACTCCTAGCCGCCATCCGTGGGCGGGATCATCAGTAATGGGGTCCTACATGTGTGCCATTGTGGTTCGAATCCAGATACTTCTGGGGATCCTTCTCGAATGACCTCTCACAGCCTAAAGAGCAAAGTACAATCTACGAGCAATATTACAAAGCACCCGAAGGTGCGCAGGCGCCGCGAGGAGTAGACAATTGGGTGTGCTTGGCTGGATAGTCTTCGGGCTGATCGCGGGGATAATCGCGAAGCTTTTGATGCCTGGCCGCGACCCCGGCGGGTGCATAATCACTATGCTCCTCGGAGTGGCTGGCGCCTTCTTAGGAGGTTTCCTCTACAGGCTCGTGACCGGAACGGAGGTGTTGTACTTCGGGTTCGATTTCAGAAGCTTCGCGATAGCGGTCTTGGGAGCCGTGGTAGTCTTGGCCGTCTACCGCCTCATCCTAAGGAGTTGAGCCCAAGGGCCGAGCGCGGCGAACAGCCTCTCGAGGGGATCTACTCGGTGGATTCCTTCGACGAGGACGAACAGGACAGGCTGGCCCTACCGGCGCTGCTAGAGTGCGAGATCTAAGGAGCCATGAGCCAGGAACGCATTGAGGACCTGAACTTGGTGCCTCCTGAGGAGGGCTTCGAACTCTACCGCTACAAGAATGCCGAGAAGATGAGGACAAGCGGATGGTCGGGGCTGTACTGGGCGAGGAAGAACGAAGCTGGAGACTACGAGATCCGGGCCGTCACCGCAGAGGGAGAAGGGTACTCTTACCCTGGAGGCGTGTTCTCGGAGGAAGCCTTCGAGAGATACTACGAGAAGGACAATTAGTCTCCTCCGCAACTTCCTCCTCTGGGAGCGGCGGAACGAATCCCTGGCACCTACACTTATGTCCTACGAACAGCCCTTGACTTCGTTCAGAATCGCATGAAGGTGTTCCACATCTGCTAGCCCGTCATACACTTAGCGCTGATACGGGTCAGTGGCAGATGTTCTACCAAGGAGGCGGACCGGTCCATTCTCCTCCAGGTCGAGTAGGCTACGTCTTGCCACAGCAAGTGACAGGGAGGCGCATTATGACCAAGAGAGCTTCCGCAACGGCAGAATCCGGCCGCCCACGCCTCCATAGCTTTCTCCTTGTATTGGGGATCGTGCTGCTGGCGGCCAACCTGCGCCCGGCACTCACCGGCGTGGCCCCCTTGATCGGCCAGATCAGGGAGGACACTGGCATATCCAACGGGGTAGCAGGGCTTCTCACGACGTTGCCGCTCTTGGCTTTCGGCCTGCTCTCGCCGATCGCGCCGCGCGTAGCCCGCATGTTCGGTATGGAGCGCGTGCTGCTGGCGAGCTTGCTTGTCCTGGCCGCTGGCATACTGTTGCGTTGGGCGGGGGCTGTGGCGGCTCTGTTCTTGGGTACGGTCGTCCTGGGTGCGGCGATCGCGCTAGCCAACGTGCTCTTGCCGAGTCTAGTCAAGCGAGAGTTTCCCGGACACGCCGGCCTCATGACGAGCGTGTACTCTACCTCGCTAGGTATCAGTGCCGCGATCGCCGCCGGCGTGAGCGTTCCCCTCGCACAGCTGGCCGGCATCGGCTGGCGGGGAGCCTTGGCGGTGTGGGCCATACCCGCCCTGCTCGCCGGTGTCGCCTGGCTCCCCCAACTCAGCCGTAGCGATCATCCTACGGATCCAGCCGTCCGAAGCCACCCTGAGATCAGAGACCTGTGGCATTCGCCTCTGGCTTGGCAGGTAACACTGTTCATGGGGTTGCAGTCGCTAGCGTACTACGTAACGCTGACGTGGCTTCCTGAGATCCTGCAGGCGGAGGGGATGGGTGCAGCCAGGGCTGGGTGGATGCTCGGACTCTCCCAGGCCGTGGCGATCGTGACGATGTTCTTGGCTCCCATGTTCGCCGAGAGGAGGCCATCTCAGCGAGCCGTCGTTGGGGTGGCCGTGGGCATCTCTGGTGTCGGCGTTTTGGGCCTTCTGGTTGCCGGTTCCACCGCCAGCACTCTGTGGGTAGTGCTGCTAGGCCTCGGTCAAGGTGCGTCCTTCAGCCTGGCGCTCACCTTCTTCGCGCTGCGTGCCTCAGACTCCGGGCACGCCGCCGCGCTCTCGGGTATGGCCCAGTCAGTCGGTTACCTGCTCGCCGCGGGTGGGCCTTTCCTCTTCGGTGTTCTGCGCGATGTGACGGGTACGTGGAAGGTGCCGCTGGCATTGCTGCTCACGGTTACGATATGTCTGTTGATCGCAGGTATTGGCGCCGCCCGCGACGCCCACGTCGGTGCATCCGCCCCAGAGTGAGGGATCAGATTAGCAGCCCCTATTAGCCGAACTACCAACAAAGAGGAGTGTGTTCTGCGAGTGACACTGTTCTGTGAGATGCCAAGCAAGTCTCCTGGAGCCTAACATTGAGGCGGATGCAATGCTTACGCTGTTCGTTCTCCCGCTGATCCTGGCCTTCGCCCCGGCTGCAGTATGGGCGTTCAGGGCGGGCGGCCTGCGGCGGCTATGGTTGCTTGGCGCATTCGCGCTCCTGGCGCTCATCCTCGTGGCCCTCGTGCTATCCGCCGTATACTCCGTTCCTAGCGAGTGGCGAGTCGTACTCTATTTTCTGGTGTTCGTGGGGCCGTCGGTCCTGTTCACCAATGCCGTCCTCACGGTGGCGAGCGCCCTCGAGAGCGCGCTTTGGACTCAGCTGATCGCAGCGTTCGTTGGGAGCCTGGTCGGGCTTGCGGTGGGCTTTGTTGCGGTCGTCTATGGGTTGGGAGTGTCATCTTAGGTGCGCCTTCTGAAGTATTACTCTGATCCTGCGCTATCGGCTCTACGAGATAGACCTGATCAGCAACCGCACCCTGGTCTACAGTGCTCTGACAGCCACGTTGGTCGCACTCTACTTCGGTATCATCGTAGTGTTGCAGAGGCTCTTCGTCAGACTGATCGGCGAACAATCCACCTTTGCAGTCTTGGCTTCGACCCTGATTATCGCCGCACTGTTCAATCCCTTTCGACGCCGAATACGGTCGGTAGTGGATCGTCGCTTCTACCGCCGCAAGTATGACGCTAGAAAGACCCTAGAAGCCTTCTCCACCAAGCTGCGCAACGATACAGACCTTGAGTCATTGAGCGACGACCTGGTGGGAGTGGTAAGGGAGGCGATACAGCCAGCCCACGTCTCTCTGTGGCTGCACCCAGATACCTTTTCAGAGGGCGAGCAACCTCGCTAGCCGCTGGCGCCGCCTCAAAGAAGGACCCTCCCATGAGGATCGACAAGCCGCCCGGATCATTCGTCGCGGGCTGGGTGAGATCGTGGCTCTGGATGATCCAGTCGTGCGATGTAGACCTCGTAGGTCTCGACGTCCTTGACCTTGCCGTCGAAGGCCTCAGCACCGAAGACTCTAAACCAGTGGGAGGCCTCGTCGGTGGCGTGCATGTTTTGCTCGTCATCCCACAGCGTCACAGCGAGCAACTTGTGGTCCTCTTTATTAGCCAGGAGCAAGTCGCCCGAGTAACCTTTCTGCATCCTCAGGGCAGGGATGAGGTGCTCTTCTATCTTATGGTGTCCCTGTCGGAGGCTCTCGGGACGAACGTTGAACCGGGTTACCCTGGCGAACATGGCAGCACCGCCTTTTTGCTTGAGGGTTTGACCATCCCATTATGTCGTACTTTGTGGACGGATGTAGGTGTTAGTTGCCAGGTAGGGAAAGTCGCCAGCCTTGAGGTGGTCGTGATCGGCGCGAGGGTCGAGCGAAGAAGTTATTCCGGAGAGGCTATACACTCCGGACTATGAGCGAGAGCACCCAGCGTGAAGTTCCCCTGGCCCTGATGGTCCAGACGCCGGACGAGCCCGGCGTCCTTCACGCCTTGACCGGGGTGTTCCTCGACCACGAGGCCAACATCACCCACGTCGACATCGCCGAGCGGCGCGAAGGTCTCTCCACGGTCTACTTCGAGCTAGAGGACGTCGCCGGAGAAGCCGCGGAGGTGCTCATAAGTGACCTACAGGCTCTGCCCGTGGTTAGTGCGGTCGAGCGGGCACCCTCCTTCCAGAAGGTGTACGGCAAGCGGATCATCGTGGTCGGTGGCGGAGCGCAGGTCGGCCAGGTGGTTGTCGGCGCGGTCGCCGAGGCCGATAGGCACAACATTCGCGGGGAGAAGATCTCCGTTGATACCATCCCGCTAGTCGGCGAGGAAGAGCTGGCAGCGGCGGCGCGGGCCGTGGCCCGCCTGCCGCGGGCGGTGGCGCTCGTGCTTGCCGGTGCTCTGATGGGTGGGGAGATCACCCGCGCGGTCCACGAGATCCGCCAGAAAGGGATAATCGTGCTCTCGCTCAACATGCCTGGCAGTGTACCGGAGGCGGCTGATCTCGTGGTGAGCGACCCGGTCCAGTGTGGCGTAATGGCCGTTATGGCAGTCTCCGATTCGGCCCTCTTCGACATCACTCGCCAACGGGGTCAAAGATACTAGTCCGCTCAGCGACTGGCGGCAGTCGTAGGTCGGGTCCTGGGGAGAATCGGGTACACCTACGGAAGGCAGCCTGCGAAGGCGGAAGACAGGAGGTGCGACCATGAGGTTGGTGATCTTCGGACCTACGGGCGGTACCGGTCGGCGTCTCGTGGAGAGGGCGATCGCAGAAGGGCACGAAGTTACCGCTTTCGTCAGAAACCGCTCCAGGATGGGCGCGCGTCACAGGCGGCTGAAGATTGTCGTGGGAGACGCTTCCGACGCAAGGAAGGTGCGCGAGGCGGTTGCCGGTAACGAGGCAGTGATCAGCGTCCTCGGCTCACGGCAACCTAGCAACCCGCTCCACCCTCACAGACCAGGGGACCCGCATGGACCGGTTTCGGTCGGCTCCGCCAACATCATCGCGGCGATGAAGGAGCACGGTTTGCGGCGTTTCGTGTGCCAGACGGCGTGGGGCGTGGGGGAGAGCAAGCAGGACCCGGGGTTTGCGGGTGCGTTCTTCATGAAGGTGCTCGTGCCGCCGCTGCTCAGGGATGAGTACGCAGAGAAGGAGGCGCAGGAGAAGCTCGTTCGGGAGAGCGATCTGGAGTGGATCATCGTACGTCCCATGATACTGACCAACGGGCCGTGGACGAACGAATACCGTGTGGGACTGGATCTGAAACCGGGCCGGCGCCCCTACATCTCGCGAGCAGACGTCGCCGACTTCCTGATGAGGCAACTCACAGACGATACGTTCGTACACAAGACGCCGGCTATCGGCTATTGACCAAGGACGCACGACCGCTCGAAAGATTGCGCAGCCGCTACAGGGACATCTAAGATCTGGACTTGGCACCGTTCGTGTCATACAGTAACGTCAAGACGGGAAAGGGGTAACGCCGCTGGATACGCTCTCAGATAATTTCGTGCGGGCTGCCCGGTTGGACGATGTGCGTGCCGCGGGCCGCACCGCTGTCCGTGTCGCCGGCCACTCGCTCGTGCTCTTCTTCCACGACGGTAGGGTGCACGCCTTGGATAACCGCTGTCCCCACATGGGATTCCCCTTGCACCGGGGCACCCTACAAAACGGCATCCTTACCTGCCACTGGCATCACGCCCGCTTCGACCTCGAGAGCGGGGGAACCTTCGACCAGTTTGCCGACGAGGCGCGCGTCTTTCCGGTGGAGATTAGAGACAACGAGGTATGGGTTGATCTCTCGCCTCGGGAGGACCGTCCGGCTTATCTGCACCAACGCCTGAGAGATGGGCTGGAGCGCAACATCTCGCTTGTCGTATCCAAGTCGGCCATCGGGTTGCTGGCCAGCGGGGAAGATCCCGCCGAGGCTTTCCGCGTCGGGCTTGAGTTCGGCAGCAGATACCGGCGAGCGGGGTGGGGGCAGGGACTGACCATGCACACCTGCATGATGAACCTCTTGCTTCACCTGTCTCCCGAGGATCGACCACGGGCTCTCTACCACGGGCTATCCGCCGTCTCACGGGACTCCGCCGGTCAGCCGCCACGTTTCTCCCTGCGTCCGCTGCCGACCGAGACGGTCGGCCTGGCCACGCTGAAGGGCTGGTTCCGTCGGTTCGTCGAGGTGCGCGACTCAGAAGGGGCCGAGCGCTGCATCGTCTCTGCGGTGCGCACCGGAGCAGATCCCGCCCAGATGGCAGATCTGCTCTTCTCTGCTGCCACTGATCACCGCTACCTCGATAGCGGGCACGTCCTGGACTTCACCAACAAGGCACTGGAAGCACTCGACATCGCCGGATGGTCGCATGCTGAGGTCGTCCTCTCTGGCCTGGCCGAAGGATATGTGGGTGCCAGGCGCATGGAGGAGTCGAACTCCTGGCGCAACCCCGTGGATCTGATAGAGATACTGGAGGCCGCCTTCGAGCAGTTGCCTAATGCTCTAGAGAGCGGCCGGGACAGGCGTGGAAGGTGGGAGGATCGCGAGGAACTCGCCACCGTGCTGTTGGGAGAGGATGGGGAGGCCATCGCTGGGGCGCTACTCGAAGCACTGCGGAATGGCGCCACCGAAGAGGAGCTGGCAGGGGCGGTGGCGTACGCCGCTGCGCTGCGCATAGCGCGCTTCCCGATCACGAACGAGTTCGGCGACTGGGACACCTCCCTGCACACCTTCACCTTCTCCAACGCCGTCCAACAGGGGCTGCGGCGGGCTCCCACTTCGGAGCTGCTGAGAGGGGTCTTCGACGCTGCGATGAGTGTGCACCTCGACCGCTTCCTCAACGTCCCCCCCTCACGTGTGCCAGATCCCAACGGTCTGGAAGCAGCGCCAGAAGATTTGCTGGCGGGACTTTCAACGCTGCTGGACGAACGACAGAAAGTAGACGCAGCGGGGGAACTGGTCGCTGGCTACCTCTATGGTGGGGGAGACGCTGACAGGCTCCTGGCCGTGATGGGCGGCCTGCTCCTGAGGGAGGACCGCAACTTCCATACCATACAGGCTATCGAAGCCGCCTTTAGGCAGTTTGCAGGTTTGCGCGACACCACAGTAGGCGCGCATGTGCTTGTTGCGGCCGCTCGTTACCTGGCAGCCCACTCTCCCACCATGCGTTCCGAGGGACAGACCTACGATATCGCCCGTCGCCTCTCTCGGGGTGAGATCCTCTACGAAGAATGAGCAACGCAGCTGCCCGAAATCGCTAGCTTTGGTTCGATGAACGTATGGACGATCAGGGTCCGGAGGAGGGCAGCGAAGGCGGTGCACCCACCATGGGGAGGCGCAAAGGGATCCTCAATCCTACCTACCAAAGAGCCTCCGCCAGGACCCCTTGGCTCTCTCCAGTTCCTCTCGTAACTTACTCGCTTCTTCGTGCAGGTTATCTGCGCGTTCGCGTTCTCGACGATGTCCCTCCCGCTCCTGCTCTAGTTCGGCCAGCAGATTCTCCCTCTCTTCTCTCTCAATTCGCCGGGCACGGTCCAGGCGGCTCCTCAGGTGTCCTACCAGCCTGTGAAGATCGCCCATTTCGCCTACGAGTTCCCGGAGCATCTCGGCAGATTGTCCTTGAGACTCTTCTGCAGTCTCTTCGGGTGAAAGGTAGGTGGATGTCCGTTCGTCTACGGCTTGTTTCGGGATCTTCCACCGACCGCTCTGGGGATCTTGTTCGCCTTCTATCTCTCCGGTCTCGAGACTTTTCAGGAGACTACGTTGAGGAGCATCGAGGATCCGTGCCGCCTCTGGGAGGGTGTAAAAGTCCCTTGTTGGCATCGTTCGTGCTCTATTCCTGAGTCTATCGTGCGACTGGCCCTATCCCGCGATCATGCATACTAACAGATCTGCTCGCTACTCGGCCCACTCTACCTGCGGCACCCCTGACCGGTCGAACTCGTCTATTCGCTCGCGCCCGAGCGACTCCAATTCACGCAGGCATCGCTCGCTCTCTCGTACGAGCTTCGCCACGTTTACTCCGAGGGTCACCGGCTCGAATTCTCTCAGTCGAGCAGAGCCGTTCCGCAAGAGTCCCGTAGCTCCGCGCCAGTTGCCGTTCTGGAGGTGGTAGAAACCCACGCCGACCTGGAGGATGCCCTGGTAGAGGAAACGGACGCGCCGTGATTCCTGCATCCAGGCCTCTTCGAGGTACTCGTGGCACTCATAGAACTCGCCCCTGTTGAACTCCTCTATGCCTTTGAGCGCGAGGTCGGGAAGCCCTTCGGGAGACTCTCCTTCTCCGGCCACTCTTCCGCTAGCCGCAGCCGCAGCCCCCGCCACAGCAACCGCCACCGCCGGCCATCCTGGCGTCCATCACGGGGTTCGTCGAGAGGGCCGAAGCTCCCGGCGTTATGGAGGCGAAGTTGGAGATCACACGCCGCGACTGCATCGAGCCGCACTCAGGACACTGTGCGGGCTCGTCCGCGTCACTCATCGGGCGCATCAGGTCGAAGCGATCCTCGCAGCCTGCGCACTTGTATTCGTAGAGGGCCATCCTATCCCACCTCTCGGTTCACTGATCTCACATCACACTTATTGTACCGTCCCTCGCGTCCCGAGGGGAGCCCCGCCGAGGGAACGCCCTCCATCGCCGGCGCGATGAGCATAGGACATGGCCGACGATTCCGGATCTTACCCGCCGTTAAGTTCCGTAAACTCTTCTGAAAGAGGGCAGGAACCGCTGAACCAGGATGGTAAGCTGCGCGTACATCAGGAAGCCGGTGCCCGCCTTTCAGGGATAATGGGGAAAGGGAAAGGAGAAGCGTGGGCACCGGCTACTCCATTCATATCTCACATAGTTTTTCTGTCAAGGCTGGACGCCACCGACTCTCTCACGGCCTAGCGTCCCGCTGGTATGTGATCCCGCACGAGACCGCCGAATCCTGTTAGTCCTCTCCACGCAACTGCGGTAAACTCGCGCTACCAAGCACGATTGGGGCCGTAGCTCAGTCGGGAGAGCGCCGCCTTTGCACGGCGGAGGTCAGGGGTTCGAATCCCCTCGGCTCCACTCTAGAAACCCGCGATTTGCAGGAACAACGCAGGAATGAGAAAGGGGCTGAGCGGTGACTCAGCCCCTGTTGACACCAACCCGACACCAACCCGCTACGAGAGCATATCCTCCATAGTTTGCGCGGTATGTTTTCCCATGCTGGGAACGAAGTGAGAATAGGTATCCAGGGTGATAGAGACGCTGGAGTGTCCGAGTAGCTCTTGGACGTACTTCGGGTGCACGTTCTTCGACAGGAGTAGCGTCGCACAAGTGTGCCGAAGATCGTGGAAGCGTACCCGTCTGAGTCCGGCGAGCTCCAGGAGCGACCTTAAAGACCGCTTCCTAAGGTTGGTGGGGTTTATGAGCGTGCCCACCTGCGTGGTGAATACTAGCCCCTGATCCCGGTAAAGGTCTCCCAAGCGCTCCATCTCCTCTTGCTGGCGCTCTAGATGGCCTTTGAGCTTTCGCATGGCGATCTGCGCGAGATGGATGGTTCTGCGGCTTCTCTTGGTTTTTGGCTCGCCTATGGCCAGACGGCCTCCTTCGCGCGCGAGCGTCCGGCTCACCCGAACGACGCCTTCGTTTAGATCTACGTCCTCCCAATTCAGGGCTAGGAGTTCCCCCTGCCGCATCCCAGTGTGCACCGCGAGCACGTACAACGCCTCAAGGCGGTTGCCGCGCGCTGCTTCGAGCAGGTTACGCGTTTCACCTGAAGAGAGAGGGCTTATCCTTTTCGGAGCTGGTCTGGGAGCCCTGGCCGCGTCCGCTACGTTGTTCGGGACAAGGCGCCACCTCATGGCTTGTTCGAGGGCCTTGTGCAAGACTGCATGGATCTTTTGTACGGTGGCGGGGGAGAGTCCGCCATCCAAGCAGTCGCGGTACAGGCCTTGAATATGTGCCGGAGTGACAGCCTTGAGCTTGAGCCTCCCAAAGGCGGGCTTGAGGTGGATCCTGATTATCGCCTCGTGACGCTCGTACGTGCTGATCCGTACGGTGTCCTTGACCGAGTCCTTGAGCCACCGGTCCAGATACTCTCCCAAGGTCAGGTTGCCGGCGTCGAACACCAGGGTACCGTCCTGATCGGACGTGGCTTGGGCGAGCTTTGCCGCCACTTCCTGACGCGTTCTGCCGTAGAGATGCCTGCGCTTCGGTCCCTTGGCCGTGTGGACCGTGAACCGCGCCATCCAACGGCCGTCATTCCGCTTCGTTATCGATCCCTCTCCGTTGCCTCGCTTCTTGCTCACCCTTCTGTGCCTCCTTGTGGGTTGGTGGGCTAACTATGCTACAACTATCAATCAATACTACATCAATATAACATATTAAGGCAGTTATTTCACTATTATCCGGCACAATTCTTCTGACGAGGCAACTGGAAGCCCCGGCGCGGCTGCAACCGCCCGGGGAACGGCCCATAAGGAGTGCTTATGGACGGTTCAAGTGTAACCCGCGAGGCCCACCACGCGGCCCCCCGCTGCCTCATCTCCCTACATGTGAGGGCTAACGGCACTTCCCTAGACGGCGAGGGCATTCAGGCATGGCTGGAGTGGGAGTGGGAGGCGATGCGCTGGTGCGTGCCCGTTGAGATCTCCAGGGAAGATCTGGAGGCACTGGTGGAGCGGAAACCGTGGTGTTGGAGCGGGAGAAGCACCGCCTGATCCATGAGGGCGACTGGCGCAGGTGGGGTTCCAGGGGGCGGCAGGGAGACCTTGAGGCGCTACGGCCCGCAATGGTTCGTCTTGCTCGCCCGCAGGAGGTGGGGACGGATCGAACCGGAGGAGCTCGAGGCTGCGAGGGTGCCCCAATGAAGGGCATCGCGTGGGGAGGAGGTCTTGAGGTTACCGGCCCGGACGTCGCTTTAAAGACCCCTAGGATCGCCTTCAACGCGAGGAGGAGAGGATGACGGCGCCTCTCCCTCTAGGAAGGGTATTAGCCACTCCAGGGGCCTTGAGTCTCCTTGGGAAGAGCGGAGAGCACCCCTTCGACTTGCTGGCCCGCCATGCCACAGGGGATTGGGGAGAGCTCTGTGCCTTCGATCTCCGCCAGAACGAGATCGCTCTGCGCGAGGGCTACCGCGTCCTCAGCTCCTATCCGGTAGGAAGGAAGTGCATCTGGATCATCACCGAAGCGGATAGGTCTGTGACCACCATCCTCTTACCGGAGGAGTACTAGATGCCCTGCGAGCTGTGTGGCAGGGGAGATATGTGGATCAAGACGTGCCGCACACCCGAGGGATCGCGTCTGCTGGTCTGCGATGAGTGCTACAGGGAGAACTCCTCTGTCCTGGTGATCGTGCCAGGGGACAGGACGGTGACGGCCAGGTGCGATTTATGCTGGCGCTACGGCAATCCTCGTGACTTCGTGGACGTCAGACCAGGCGGGCGCAAGAACGCCTACTCGGGGACGTGTGGGGCGTGTGCGAGGGAGGGAGCGTGATGGGATCAGAGGAGCCCCGCCTGCCTCCCGGCTACCGGCTGGATAGGAGCGATCCGGATGTGTGGGCGCTGCGCCGGCCTGAAGGTTGGGTGGTGGCCTACTTCAGTGCCCGAGGTGCCATCAAGGAGGCCATAGAGGAAGCAGCCTGGGAGGATCACAAAGGCTCAAGAGAGGAGCAGTACCCGTGAGGAAGACTCGTGACTATATCTATTATTACAGAGGCTATTGGTCAGACGGAGGCAGATGCCGCATCAGGATCTACCAGGAAGATGGGCGCGCTCCTGTAGTGATCTGTTCGCAATTGCCGGACAACGACAATACTAGCGTGACGAACATGGCTGAGTACCTGGCGGCGGAGCTCATCGAGGAGCATATCCTACCCACG
>Ga0268243_1000106_pt1 | contig 16872 bp, 12 predicted proteins | sample BulsoiMagMametaG_FD_200254 | JGI IMG/M metagenome (GOLD analysis project Ga0268243, IMG submission 200254) | Bulk soil microbial communities from Mexico - Magueyal (Ma) metaG (v2) (version 2) | ecosystem: Environmental > Terrestrial > Soil > Agricultural land | place: Mexico: Magueyal...
CCTTTGTTTGTAACAAAGCATGAGAGACTGCCTCTAAAGATCATGAGCCCCTATGCTCCTTTTAACTCCCACACTTGTTAAGTTTACAGAGATGTGGGTAATGATAAGGGCGCAAGCCCTGGGTTACGGTTAGGAAGAAAAACAAAAGCCCATGAAATGGGCGACAGCGCGTTTGATCTGGCGCTAAAACCGCAGACGGCTGTCGCCCATTTCATGGGCTTCAAAATTTCTTCCCGGCTATCTCCCAGGGCTAACGCCCTGGGCTTTATGCCGTCGCCCATTTCATGGGCTAAATATATGCTGCCATCTGCTCGCGCAGGTTGAAAATATCTGCGGCTCTGGGTGTACTTCACCTCAATAAAATATTTTCTGGTCTCATCTGAATGTAACCCGCTATAGTAACGGGCCTGTCTTCTTCAATCCCTGAAGGTTGATGGCGAACAATGAACACAGGCCCTGAACCTGTTCCACAGGCTACGCCAGCAGAGGATGTGCTTGAGCGCCGCCGTGCGCTCTCGATCAAGCTCGGCAAGTGGGCTCTCATCGTCTCCTCTGCTCTCGTCGTCGCGCTCTTCCCAGTGCCGGAAGGAATCACGCCTCAGGCTTGGCGGCTGCTGGCAATCTTCATCGCGACCATCGTCGGCTCTATCCTGCGGCCCGTGCCGAGCGGCGCGATAGTGTTACTCGGAATCACTGCGATTGCGCTGACCAGGGCGATGCCCATCCAGGTGGCGGAGGGGCTCTCGCCGGTCGAGATCGAGACGCTGCGTTTGAAAGCGACGCTGGCCGGGTACGCTGACCCGGTCGTCTGGCTCGTGCTCGCGGCCTTCTTCATCTCGCGCGGGATGGTGAAGACGGGGCTGGGCCGCCGGATCGCGCTCGCCTTCATACGGGCAATCGGACACCGCTCGTTCGGGCTGGGCGTTGCGCTCTCCTCCACGGACATGCTCCTGGCCTCTGTGGTCCCCTCAAATGCAGCGCGCTCGGGCGGCATCATCTTTCCCGTCGCCAAGAGTCTCGCGGAAGCTTACGAATCAAGGCCGGGGCCGACCGCCCGCAGGCTCGGCGCGTATCTCTCTGTGCTCCTCTACCAGACTGACGTCATCGTCTGCGCGATGTTTCTGACGGGTCAAGCCTCGAACGCCATCATCGCCAAGCTCGCCTACCAGAAGCAGGGCTTTAGTCTGACTTATAACCGCTGGCTCCTGGGCGCGATTGTGCCCGGACTGATCTCGTTCGTAGTCGTACACCTGATTATCTATCGTCTCTTCCCGCCCGAGATCAAGCGCACGCCGGCGGCCGCGGAGTTCGCCACGGCGGAACTGAAACGCATGGGACCGATGACGCGTGCCGAGAAGATGATGCTGATCGTCTTCGCGCTGGTCGCCACCTTGTGGATCATTGGCGACCAGTTGCCCTGGATGACCGGGGAGTGGCTTCCTTCGATTCACTATTCGGTCGTGGCGCTGGTGGGCATCTGCGTGCTGCTCCTGGGCGGCGTGCTGGACTGGGAAGATTTGATTTCGGAGCGCGGGGCCTGGGACGTCTTCATCTGGTATGGCGGGCTGGTGCGGATGGCAGAGGCCTTGGGCGAGACCGGAATTACGAAACGGTTTGCCGATTCGGCGGCGACCTTGACAGTCGGCATGGCCTGGTGGGTGGCTCTAGCGGTCCTGCTCCTAATCTACTTTTACGCCCATTACGGGTTCGCCAGCATCACGGCCCACGTCTCGGCGATGTTCGTTCCCTTCCTGCTCGTGGTCATCAATAGCGGCGCCCCGCCAGTGCTCGCCATCCTCTCGCTCACCTATCTCTCGAACCTGTCCGCCTCGCTCACGCATTACGGAACGACGCCCGCGCCCATCTGGTTTGGCGCGGGCTACGTCAGGCAGCGCACCTGGTGGTGGCTCGGATTCGTGGTCTCCGTCCCGAATATCCTGATCTGGATCGTCGGCGGCTTTCTCTGGTGGAAACTCCTCGGATGGATATGAGGTAATGCAAAATTAAAAATGTAAAATGCAAAAGTGAGGATGAAAAGCTCGCGCCCCTTCACTTTTGCATTTTACATTTTTAATTTTGCATTACTTCGTCGGCCTGTCGGAGGGGGGTTGTTGCGGCAGCGTGATCGTTTGCTGCTGCGGTATCTGCTGCTGCGGCATCGTAATGGCCGGCGGCGGCGGTTCATCCCCGAGCTTGGCTAGCTGGTCCTCATGAATCTTGATTTTGCCTTCGCTCTCCAGGCGCCTCCGGATGGCGATCATGTAGTCCGCGAAAACCAGCCCGCGCCTTTCGTCAAGCGCTCGCTGCATCAACACGTCATGCTGCTGGGCGAATTCGGCCAGATTCGCCTTTTCCTTCTTGGTCGCGCCGACCACGACCCAGCGCTCGCCCATCTTGACGAAATTCACCGCGCCCTCATCCATGTTAAGGATGACGCTCTCGCTGGCCGCGACCTCATATATCTCTCCGAGCGGAAAGCCCACGCTGTACTGCGTCGCGGTTTTGGCTTCGAGCCCCAGTTTCTCGGCGGCGGCTTTAAGGTTGGCAGCGCCGCCCGCACTGCTGGTGAGGTTACGCGCGGTCTCCTCCACTTGCGCTTTGGCGCGCTCCATTCTGAAAGTCTTCAGGACCTTACCCTTGATGTCCCCGAATTCAGGGATTCCCGGCTCTTTCTTATCAATGAGCATCGGGATGGCGAAGCCTTTTTTAATCGGCGTCCGCTCCCCGACGTCGTTCACGTTTACGAGAGGCTCGATGCCATCCTCAAACTGCTTCGAGCTTCCGATCTCGGGCACCTCGTCGCCGGGCACGACGTAAGGGGTCTCCCGAATCATTTCAGCCGGCTTCATGTTCGCCTCGGCGGCGAACTCCTGTGCGACCTTCTGAATGTCCTTTGTCTCCTTGAGACGCTCGGAGACGCGCTGGGCTATGAGCGAAGCGGCGTCGTAAGCGGCCGAATTACGCAAAGAGGGGAGCAAATCCGGCTTGGCGTCCTCATATGTTTTCTGGACATCTTTGCCGCGCCGCATGATGTACCAGACGCTGCCGTACTTGATGGCGTCCGTGATGGTGTCTTCCGTAAGATCAACCATGCGGTCGTAGAGGGCGTCCGGTTTGTTCGGGTTAACCTTGTAAGGTTTCGGCAGCATGCCGCCGTTTTTGGCCGTCGCGGGGTCCTCGGACTGGCCTCTCGCAACCTCCGCGAAGGCCTCCTGTGTAACTTTGCCGCCCTTGCGCAGCTCTGCCACAAGAGCTTCGGCCTTTGCCCTGACGCCATTATCCAGGTCCGGGCGCGCGACCTTCAGCACGATCTGCTGCACCTCCACGCCAGCCGACTTATTCTTTTCGTCAAGCTGCTCGAAGGCCGTGCGGATCTTCTCTTCGGGTATCTGGACTTTCTCATACTGCTTGTCCTGACTGACGAAGATATAGCGAATCTTCTTCTGGGGCACGGTGACGTTAAAGGCGTTCTTATTCTGCTCGTAGTAGTCTCGCAGTTCCTGGTCCGTAGGATTGATCCTCTCCGCCACCTTATCCACGGCGATGGGCACGTAGACGAGATCGAAGATGGTGTTGCGCCGCTCGAACGTGCTCTGCAATTCGTCCTCCGAGATCGTGACGCTGGCGGTGATGAGGGAGCGCATCTTATCGGCGATGAGCTCATCGCGGATGCTCTCCTCGTAGCGCGTCACGTCGCCGATCCTGTCCATGTAACTCTTGACATCAACTTCGCCCGAGGCCCCCTTCTGGTTTTTGCGAATCACCTCGGCGACTTCTGCGTCCGACGCCGTCAGGCCCAGACGCTTGGCCTCGTGCACGAGGATAAGCTCGGGGAGCATTTGATTGATGACTCGCTGGGCGGCCTGGCGGCTCAGCTTCGACCGGTCATTGCGCAGCCGCAGGAGGACGTCGCCGACCGTGATCTCTTCGTCGCCGACGCTCGCCAGGACCTCCGTTCTATCGGCCGTGGCCGCGGCGTTATCGCCTCTGGGAGCGTAAAAGAAGACGAGACTGGCGGCCATCAGGATGGCGAACCCGATGATAATCAAACTCCGCGTTCGTTCCATCCGGCTTAAAAATTTGAGCATTATTAATAACCTTCCAAAGCAGATGTCAGATGTCGGATGCTGGATGTCAGATAAAGCTAGCATCTGACATCCAGCATCCAGCATCCAGTCGTAAATCGCGGATTGTAACGAAGAGTGCGCGGCGAGCGCAACTCCGCAGGTCCTGGGCGCGCCCCTTTCAATCCCCTTTCCATGCCCGGTGTGGCAGTTGATTGCACGCGCGTGCGGGTGTTATTTTACTGGCACATATGAACACGTACATTGGGGGACATCCTGTCTGGCTGTGGACGGTCTTTGGCACGCTGATTCTTCTGATGATGATCCTCGACCTGGGGGTTTTTAATCGGAAAGCGCACAAAGTCACCTACAAAGAGTCCGCGATCTGGAGCTGCGTCTGGGTTTCGCTGGCGCTGGCGTTCGCCGGGATCCTCTTCTGGCATCTGGGCAGAGACAAAGGGACGGAATTCGTCGCCGGCTACCTGATAGAGCTGTCGCTTTCGGTGGATAACCTCTTCGTCTTTCTGCTTATCTTCTCCTATTTCAAAGTCCCGTCGAGGTATCAGCACCGCGTTCTTTTCTGGGGCGTGATGGGCGCGATGATCATGCGCATTACCATGATCCTGCTCGGCACGGCGCTTATCCGCCAGTTCAACTGGGTGATCTACATCTTCGGCGCCTTTCTGGTCTTCACGGGCGTCAAGATGTTCAGCCAGGAAGAGAAAGATATTCAACCGGAAGAGAATCGCATCGTCAGGCTGGCGACCCGCTTCATCCCGATCACGCGCCACTACGACGAAGAGAAGTTCTTCACGATGGTCAACGGGCGGCGCACAGGCACTTTGCTGCTGCTCGTTCTCATCATCGTCGAAGTGACCGACCTGGTCTTCGCCGTTGATTCGATTCCGGCGATTTTCGGTGTGACCTACGACACCTTTATTATCTACACCTCGAACATCTTCGCCATCATGGGGCTGCGCTCGCTCTACTTCCTGCTGGCCGGAGTGGTCGAAAAATTCCACTATCTCAAACTCGGCCTCGCCATCGTCCTGACCTTTATCGGCGTCAAGATGCTGCTGCCGCTCTTGTCCAAGGGCGTGGCTTATGCCCTCGACTGGATGGGGGCGCATTCGCCCGCCGAATATATCGCCGAACACGGCAAACACATCCCCATCGGCATCGCGCTCGGAGTCGTGGCGACCGTTCTCGCGGGCTCAGTCGTCGCCTCGCTCATCTGGCCCAAGCAGGCGGAGACCGATATCGAAGTTGATCTCCCGCCGGGATTCGACCCGCCCTTCGACGACGAGCCGGACGAACAGGCCGCGGCGGAAGTCTCCGAGACAATCGAGCGCCGTTAATATTCGTAAATCGTGAATCGTGAATCGTAAATCGTCGAAAGATTACGTCCATTTACGATTTACGATTCACGATTTACGAAATGTTTGCCTTTAAAGTCTCAAGTATGCTAATTTTTCTTTTGCGGCGGCGTGCGCGCCGCCCACGGATGAGCTTCACCTCAATTGAGCGCGGAGACTTGCAAAAGCGCCTCGCGCCTCATCACTCGTAAGGTACTTCAGCCCCGCTCGACGAGAAGTCCCTGTTTCATTTCCCTGTTATGGCCACTAAACACAGTCGCTTTGATCTGGACTGGTGGGTAGTTCAGAAGCGTCAAATTTACATCATCATCGGCGTGCTCCTGCTCCTCCTGCTGGCGGGCGGGGCGGGCCTTTACCTCTGGAAGTACGGCAACCCCTTCGGCTCTCCGAAGCAGGCTGTTGACCTGCCCGCAGGGGCGCGTTTCACCTCGTTTGAGGGCGACGTCCGCGTCATCCGCGCCTCGACCCGCGAGACCCTGACGGCGAGCCTGCAAACGCAACTCTATCCCGGCGACACCGTGCAGACCCAGGCGGACGGTGGCGCCCGCATCGCGCTGGCTGACGGCTCGACGCTCACCGTGCGCCCCAATAGTACCGTTATCATCCGCGACAATGCCCGCAGCGACAGCGGGGAGAAGGCGAATGTTCGCGTCCGTGTTGATACCGGGCAACTCAATGTCCGCACGAAGCAGCAAACTGAAGGCACAACCACGGTCGTCGAGACCAGCCAGACGTCGAGCAGGATAGCATCAGAGACGGATTCCACATTCAACGTTAATTCGGACAAAACGGCGGAGATTCGCGTCCAGCAGGGGCAGATCGAAACCACCACCAGCAACGGCGAGAAGACTATCATTCGCGGCAATGAATATGTCGCGGTCAATCCGGTGGGTGCAATTGGCCAGCGCGAGAGGCTGCTTGATATTCCAAAGCCCCCGGACTCGCGCAAGATTGAACGAATCACTGTCGGGGCAAACGGCTCGGCCAATGCCACGCTGCGCTGGCAACGTCCCCTGTCCGGCACGGCTGCGTATTATCGAGTCGAAGTTGCGACCTCTCCCTTCTTCGTCGCCGCGGGCAAGGTCATTGAGCGCGACCAACTCGCCGCAAACGAATTCAACGCCAGCGATCTGCGCCCCGGCGACTACTTCTGGCGCGTGCGTGCCACTGCGCGCTCCGGGCAGGTCAGCGATTGGAGCGAGCCGCGGCAGTTCACAGTCGTCACACAGGGAACCGGTGGCGGAATCGCCTTCTCCGAAGTGACATCAGAGTATGTCGGCGGTCGCATTTACGTCATCCGCGGGCGCACCCAGCCGGGCACGACCATCAGCTTCAATGAACGCGAGACGCCTGCGGACAGCACCGGCGCTTTCCGCCTCCAGATCACAGCGCCCGACGGCGCACGCGAAGTCACCATCGCGGCAACGGACCAGCAGGGCAATCGCAGCGATCACAGGGTTCAGTTAGCCGCAGGCGCGGCGCACCAGAGGAAGTGAGCGGGTCCCGGATTTTTATGTCGAAGCACGTGGTCTTACTTACGAATGCTCACGAGGCCCCCGCGGCGCCGCTCACGGACGTGCTGCGCGGGGCGGGCGTGGCGGCTTTCGTCGAAGGCATTCGCGAACCGGAGGCGCTCGCGCCCGTCGCCGTCGCCGAGGCCGCGGCAGGGGTGGAAGAGGAGGCTGCGCCGCTCGCAGTGCTTTACGAAGTAGTTCCAGGGGCAGAGATGCGCGAGCTTTACTCTGTCATAGAGCACGCGGGCGCGGTCTGGCCGGGCGTCCCGCTGGTAGCCTGCCGGCGGCCGAAAGATGTGCCTGGCGCCTTGAGCCTGCGCCAGTTGGACGCCCCGGCGCTCAAGCGACTGGGCTTTCGCGCCATCGCGGATGAACCGGCCCAGCTCCCTGCGCTCCTGCGCGAGCTCGAAGATCGTGGAGGCATGACGGGCGAGCTTCGCGCGCCCGAGAGCGCTCAGGACATCTGGCTGCCCGGCGCGTCGTTTCTCCCCGAAAAAATCTCGCGCTCCGATTTGCGCGCGGCCTTCGAGCTGGTGGCCTCGCTTCATTTCACAAACGATCAGACGAGCGCAGCCAACGCCGCGCTCGCCGGCCTCGCACAGATCATAGAGGCCGACCGCTGGACGATCTATTTAACTTCGGACGCGAGCGGCAACGTGGAGACGAGCCTTGAGCCGCTGGCCGTGCGCGGACTGACCGCCGCGGAGCGCTCGATTCCGGAACAGGACTGGCAGCGCGCCCTGCTCGGTAACGCGCTCGCGCTGTCCGGCTCGGAATCCAGGGCAGCGCGCGACGCCGTGACCCGGACCATTACGCTCAGGAAGGTGGAGGGCGGGAGACGCTTCGTCGCGGTCCCGCTCGTCAGCAATGAACGCGTGATGGGCGTGCTTGAAGGAGTGCGCGAAGGAGTGCGAGAGGGCGGCAGTGCCCGCCGCGGGTTCACGAAGGCCAACGTCCGCCTGCTGGACGCTCTGGCTGTGCCCATCGCCTACGCGCTCGGCAATGCCCTGCGCATCGCAGAGGCCGAGCGCCTTTCGCAGACAGACGATTTAACGAAGCTGCACAACGCGCGTTATCTCAGGCAGTATCTTCTGGGCGAGGTCCGGCGCGCACGCCGCTACAATTCGAGCGTCGCCGTGCTCTTCTTCGATCTGGACGATTTCAAGCTCGTCAACGACGTTCACGGCCACTTGGTCGGCTCACACGTTCTGATGGAGATGGCGACGATTATTCTCTCAAGCGTGCGCGACACGGACGTGGTGGCGCGCTACGGCGGCGACGAGTTCGTAGTCGTGCTGCCAGAGAGCAACGTCGAGCAGGCCGCCTTCGTGGCGGAGCGCGTGCGCCGGATGATCGAGCGCAACCACTTTTCGGGCGGGCGCGGGCTCCGGCTGAAGCTTACGGCCAGTTTCGGGGTGGCGACCTTTCCGGGCCACGCGCAGTCGCCGCAGCAACTGGTCGCCAACGCCGACGCAGCGATGTACGAGGCCAAAGCCGCCGGCAAAAACTGCGTGCGCTTTGCAGCCGCGCCCCCCTCGCGCCAGCCCGCCAGCCAGATGGACCCCGTCTCCAAGTGGGGATGAAAGAATAGAAGGCAGAAGGCACAAGGCAGCAGGCAGTGGGTCAGGGTCGATGAGGTGAGCGCTTAATTGATAACCCCTGACTCGTTCAGCTAAAGCTTACTGCCTACTGACTACTGCCTGCTGCCAACTTTTTTATGGACATTTTTCTCCGATTGCTGTAAAGCATTAACTGAGCTGTCCAGGAGCAATTCTCGCCCCCAGTAAGGTTCCAAGAAAAACATTACGGAAAGCTCTTGTTCGTCTCGTATCCTGCCGACCGGGGTTTCCCGGTTAGCAAGAATGCGCTGCTTCGTTGTATCTTTAAGGGTTCTCTTTGTGCGGGGATACTGCGGATAGCTCCACGATAGGGTTCTCTCGCGGGCTCTCCTCTCCCCTGACGGGGTGGCGGGCGCGGGTTTTTCAAATCCTCTAGCGCAATTTTAACCGACAGGTACGGACACAAAACTCGAATGGCATTTAAATCTATCTTCAGTCTCTTCTCAAGCGACCTGGCGATTGACCTGGGCACAGCCAACACTTTGGTCTTCGCCAAAGGCCGGGGCATAGTCGTCTCCGAGCCTTCAATCGTCGCCATCAACAAAATCACCAACGCCGTCGAAGCCGTGGGGCGCGACGCCAAGGAGATGCTGGGCCGCACGCCCGGCAATATCGTCGCCATCCGCCCGATGAAAGACGGTGTCATCGCCAACTTCGAGGTGACGGAGAAGATGCTCCAGCACTTCATACGCAAGGCGCACAACGGCAAGACCTGGGTCTCGCCGCGGGTCGTTATCGGCATCCCCTCAGAGATCACGCAGGTCGAGCGCCGCGCCGTCGAAGACTCGGCCTACCGCGCCAAAGCATCGGAAGTCTATCTGGTCGAAGAGGCGATGGCGGCGGCCATCGGCGCGGGACTGCCCATCACGGAGCCGCACGGCAACATGGTCGTGGACATCGGCGGTGGGACCACGGACATCGCCGTCATCTCTTTGAGCGGCATCGTCTATTCGCGCGCCGTGCGGGTGGCCGGCAACGAGATGGACGAGGCCATCACGCAGTACATCAAGAGGAAATACAACCTTCTGATCGGCGAGCGCACGGCCGAGCAGATCAAGATCGAGCTGGGGTCTGCCTGCGAGCTCGACGAGCCGCTTTCGATGGAGGTGCGCGGGCGCAACCTGATTGAAGGCATCCCGAAGACCATCTCGATTTCGGACGCGGAGATTCGTGAGGCCCTGGCCGATTCGGTCAGCACAATCGTCAACGCGGTGCGCGTAGCCCTGGAGCGCACGCCGCCGGAGCTTTCGGCGGACATAGTCGAGCGTGGCATCGTGATGACGGGCGGCGGCGCGCTCCTGAAGAATCTGGACAAGCGCCTCTCGATAGAGACGGGCCTGCCGGTTTCGCTCGCCGAAGACCCGCTCTCCTCGGTCGTGCTCGGCACGGGCAAGATGCTTTCCGACTTCAACCTCCTCAAGCGCGTCAAGTGGGACAACACGCTCACCAGCGGAACGTAAAGAGCGGGGGATAGGGGCCGGGGGTCGGGGGCCAGAAAAAGCTTTTACCGACCCCTGACCCCTGACCCCTGGCCCCTGTTTTATGGCAGTCGTTCGCACACAAAAAGAGATCAGGCAGCGCGCCCCGTGGTGGTTTGTGGGGCTGCTGGTCCTGCAGCTGGGGCTGATGGCCTATGACGCCCGCGACGGGGTGACGAAGCAGCGCATGATTCGCGTCTGGGCGCAGGCGCTCATTTCGCCTTTTCAACGCGCCGCCTCCAGCGCGGGCACTGCGGGCTCAAGCGCTCTGGGCTACATCAAGGACATGCGCAACGCCGCTGCCGAGAACCAGCAGTTAAAGGCGCGCGTCGAGCAGATGGAGGCAGAGCTCTCGCAGTTGCGCGCGAGCCGCGACGAGAACGAGCGATTGAAAGCCCTGCTCGATTTCAAAGAGAAGATCGAATACCAGTCGGTCGCTGCGCGCGTCATCGCGCGGGACCCGTCGGCCTGGTTCGACGCCGTGACCATCAACCGCGGCAGCTCGGACGGGATCGAGCTGAACATGCCTGTCGTCACCCCTGGCGGCATCGTCGGGCGCGTCGTCACGCTCAGCCCCTGGACGGCGCAAGTGATGCTGATTACGGACGAGCGTGCGGCTGCGGGCGCGGTCGTCGGCCAGCTCGGGCAATCAAACGCCCTCGGTTCTGTCAAAGGGCTTGGCGAAAACGGGCTCTTACAGATGCACCATGTGCCGGGGCTTGAGGAAGTCAACGCCGGCGACTACGTGATAACCACAGGGCAGGACGGTATCTACCCCCCTGGCCTGAGCGTCGGCGAGGTGGTAGAAGTCAAGAAGGGTACGGCGACGGTGCCGCATACGATCTACATCAAGCCCGGCGCGCGCCTGAACGCGCTCTCGGAGGTAGCGGTCCTGCTCTATCACCCGCCGCAAGCCGCCGCGCCCGACCAGGTATTGCCGAACGTTGAGAAAAAGAAATTATGAATTTTGAGTTTTGAATTTTGAATTACTGCTTTCAATTCAAAATTCAAAACTCAAAATTCATAATTCGTGAGTGATGCGTCAACTGAAAATCGCGCTGGTGCTGGCGGTCGCGGTCATCCTGCAATCCACCTTGCGCGTCGTCTGGCCTCCATTTGTTTACCTCGACCTGCCGCTGATTGTGGTAGTCTATTTTGCGCTGCAACGCGATGCTCTGCAGGCGCTGCTGATCGGGGCCATCGCAGGGCTGGCGACCGATGCGCTCAGTTCAGGACTGCTGGGCGCGGGCAGCTTCTCCAAGACCCTGGTGGCGTACCTGGTGGTCAGCCTCGTGACGCGTGTGATGATTGACAACCCGCTGGCGAGAATCCCCGTCTTAGCTGGCGCGTCCCTGTTAGACGATACGGTCTATGTGCTCCTGCACAGGATGCTCGGCCAGCCGACAAATTTCCCGTTCGTCGAGCGCGCATCTTTCAAGCTGATCGGGACGACCGTGGTGGGGACGGTTATTCTTTACCTGCTCGACGCGCTCTTCAGCGAACGCGCGCGCCAGCGCCGCCAGCTGGCCTTTCGCCGGCGCATCGCGCGGCGCGGCATCGTCAGGCTCGGGAGAAGGAAATGAAAAGCTCGTGAATCGTGAATCGTAAATCGTGAATCGTAAATAGAGAGAACCAGGGTTTCGTCTATTTACGATTCACGATTTACGATTCACGATTCACGATTTACGATTTACGATTTACGATTTACGAACAGATGAAATTCGAGGACGATTCACAAAACCTGCGCGTGCGCTTGCGCGTCATCCAGATCGTCGTGATCCTGATGATCGTGGCGCTCGGGGTCCGTCTCTACTATTTGCAGATCGTCAACGGCCCCTTCTACGCCGAAAAGGCTGAGAACCAGCGGATCCGTTTGCTGCCGATCCCTGCGACGCGCGGCGTCATCTTCGACCGCAACAACAAGCTCCTGGTTGACTCGCGCCCCATCTACAACGCCATCCTCTCGCGCGAGGACCTCAAAGGCAAAGAGTTCGCCCCGCTCGCTCAACTTTACGCGAAGGGCCTGAACCTTGACCCGGAAGATGTCCTGGCGCGCTACGAGCAGTTGAAGTCTCAGCCGGCTTTCGAGTCCTTCACGGTCAAGGAGAACCTGACCCCGGCGAACATCGCCTGGGTGGATGCTCACACGCTGGAGTTTCCGGAGCTTCGCGTCGAGCAGCAACCGCAGCGCCGTTACCCTGAGAACGGCAAGCTGGCGCACGTGCTCGGCTACGTCGGAGAGATCAGCCCGGAGCAGCTGGAGCTGCCGCAATACAAGCAGAAGGGCTACAAGCCCGGCGACATCATCGGCAAGGAGGGCCTGGAGAAGATTTATGACGATTACCTGCGCGGGCGCGACGGCTACCGCAAGGTGATCGTTGACAGCCGCGGCCACATCCAGGACGAGGTCGAGCGTGTCGAGCCACAGCCGGGCCAGGACCTGGTCATCACCATTGATTCGGAGTTGCAGGAGGTGGCCGAAGAGCAGCTTCGCAACTCGCCCACAGGGCGCGGCGTCATCGTCGCGCTCGACCCGAACAATGGGGAGATAATGGCGCTCGCCTCCTACCCGACCTTCGACCCGAATCTCTTCGCGCAGCGCATCAACTCCAGAGAGGGGCGCGCGGAATACGCCGCGCTGCTGGCTGACCCGAAAACCCCGCTCATCAACCGCGCGATTCAGGGGCGCTACCCGCCCGGCTCGACCTGGAAAATCCCCATGTCGGTGGCAGGACTGCAACAGGGCGCGATCACGGTCGAGCACTCGAATCTGGCCTGCGGCGGCGGCATCACGGTCGGCAACAAGTTTACGCGCTGCATGAGCTTTCACGGCGTCCCGGAATTGCGCTACGCCCTGACGAAATCATGCGACGGCTACTACTATCGCCTGGGTCTGAAGATGGGCGTGGACGGAATCATCCAGATGGTGAACGAGTTCGAGTTCAACAAGCGCACGGGCGTGGACCTGCCGCATGAACAGATCAGCTCGACGCCCGCCTACTGGAAGCCGGAGCTTGAAAAGCGCGGCGAAGGGTGGAAGGACATACGGACCGTTTACGCCTCCATAGGGCAGGACACAGTGCAGGTGACGCCGCTCTCCTCTTTGCGCGCGGTGGCGGCGGTCGCCGTCGGCGGGCGGATGTACGTGCCGCATCTTTTCAAAGAGGCCAGGGCGATAGGCGATCCTAACAGTGAGGACTATCGCCCGGCGCGGACCTTTGACCGGCCCGACCCGAAGATCCTCCAGATTCCGGAGAACCAGCATCACTTAGTGGTCGAAGGCATGTGGGGGGTGGTCAATAACGGCGGCACGGCGGCGCGCATCAAGATGGCCGGTTTCGAGATTGCGGGGAAGACCGGGACGGCGCAGGTCGTCGGGCTCGGCAAGGACGTCGGTGAGAACAAAGACCACGCGTGGTTCGTCTCTTTCGCGCCAGCCTATCAACCGGAGATCGCCTGCATCGCCCTCATCGAAAACGTTGGCTTCGGCGGCACGCACGCCGCGCCCGCCGTGCGCGCCATCTACGACGCCTACTACCGCAGGACGCGCAACGCGGAACCGCCCGGCGGCCAACTGGCACAAATTAGAAAGCCGTGAATCGTAAATCGTAAATCGTGAATCGTGAAAGGCGGGTATAGCGGTTATGCGACCTCACGAGAAATTGGATGTTTGGAACAAGGCGATTGCTTTTGTTGTAGATGTTTACAAAATTACCGAATCATTTCCGAAAGATGAAAAGTTCGGTTTGACATCTCAAGTCAGGCGCGCAGCTGTTTCCGTGCCAGCTAATATCGCGGAAGGGGCAGGACGCAACTCCTCCAAAGAGTTCGCTCATTTTCTGTCTAACGCCCAGGGCTCGGCCAGCGAGGTTGAAACGGAACTTCTCATCGCACATCGCCTCGGCTATCTGGAAAAGAATGATTATCTGGAACTACGCGCCTCTCTCGACAATATCGGGCGCATGATCACCGGACTATCTCAGCACCTCAAACAGCGGGACGTTTAACGATTCACGATTTACGATTTACGATTTACGAAATCATGGTTGCGATTCTGGAAAAGCGTAGTTTGCGAGACTTCGACTGGCCGCTGGCTTTGCTGGCGCTGATGATCGTCGTCTTCGGGACCTGGCAGATTCACAACGCGCAGCCGACGGAGAGTTACTGGCAGAAGCAGTTGATCGGCCTCGGCGTGGCGGTGGTGACGATGGTCGCGGTCTCTTTTACGGACTATCGCAAGATAGTGCATATCGCGCCGGCCTTCTACATTTTCGGGCTCGCCCTGCTCTGCATCGTGCTGATCCCGGGCATCGGCATGAAGATCAACGGGCAGCGTTGCTGGATCAAGCTGCCTGTGTTCGGACAATTCCAGCCTTCGGAGTTCGTCAAGATTCCGACCGTGCTGATGCTGGCGCGCTATTTCGGGAGGCCGCGCTCCGGCCCGCTGACTTTGAAGGAGGCTTTTGTCGGCGTGCTGATTCTGGCGCTGCCTGTCGGCCTCATCCTGCTTGAGCCGGACACGGGGCAGGCCATCACCTACTTGCCGCTCCTGGCAGTCGTCTTCTTCCTTTCGTCCATACGGATGTGGCTGGTGGTTTCGGCAATCGTGCTCATGATGGTGGTCGCGCCCGCGGCCTATTTCGTAGGGGTGAAGACGGGCGCGCTCAGCGGCTACAAGCTGGAGCGCATCAACGTCATCCTCGACCCGGAGAACGCTGACAAGCGCAGCTACGGCTATCACACCTGGCAATCCATCCTGACTGTGGGCAAAGGGGGCCTGACGGGCACGGGCGCGTCCACGGAATACTCACAGAGCCGGCTGAAGTTTCTGCCGGAGCCTCATACGGATTTCATCTTCGCCGTCACCGCCGAGACGACAGGGTTCGTCGGCGGCATCCTGCTCCTGATGGCTTACGCGCTTTTGCTGTCGCGGCTGATTACTGGGGCGCGGCGCGCGCCTGACCGCACGGGGATGCTCGTCATCATGGCGATCACGGGGGGCCTCGCCTTTCAACTCTTCATCAACGTCGGGATGGCGCTGGGGCTCCTTCCGGTCATCGGCGTGCCCTTGCCTTTAATGAGCGCTGGCCTCTCCTCAGTTCTCGCCACCTTCATCGCCATAGGGTTTGCGATCAGCGTGCAGCTGCGCCGTTTTGTTAATTGAGAGTAATCGAACTCTTCACAGGCGGCCTGTACTATGTGCGGCTCGCTACAGATCGAGCGGGCTTCTGACGCCCTTCCCGCCCCGATTTAAGACGTGCGTGTAGATCATCGTCGTCGAAAGGTCTGCGTGACCGAGCAATTCCTGAATGGTGCGAATATCGTATCCGGCTTCGAGCAGGTGCGTGGCGAAGGAGTGGCGCAGGGTATGGCAACTCGCGCGTTTCTCGACGCCAGCGCGTCGGATCGCCAGTTTGACGGCCCTTTGTAGCCTGTCCTCCGAAGTGTGATGTCGCCGCCGCTGGCCTGTGCGGGGATCGATGGAGAGTTTCGAGGCTGGGAAGACGTATTGCCACAGCCAGTCGGTGGCGGCATTTGGGTATTTGCGTTCCAGCGCGTAAGGCAAATAGACGCTCCCGCATCCTGACCTCACATCCTCTTCGTGCTGTAGATGGATTTTGGCGAGATGATGCCGTAGAGGCTCCATCAGCGGTTGGGGGAGGATGGTGCGCCGATCCTTCTCTCCTTTGCCGTCGCGAACGATGAGCTGGCGGTAAGGGAAATCCAGGTCTTTGACTCTGAGGCGGACGCACTCCATCAGCCTGAGGCCGGAGCCGTAGAGCAGGCTCGCCATCAGGTGGTGCGTGCCTGACAGCTTGGCTAGAACTCTTCTGACCTCTTCGGGGGTGAGGATAACCGGAACGCGTTGCGGGCGTTTGGCGCGTTCGACGCCTTCGACGAGCGGCAATTCGAGGAGCAACACCTCGCGGTAGAGAAAGAGCAGGGCGGCAAGCGCTACATTCTGCGTGGAGGCGGCGACATGCTCATCCGTGGCGAGGTGCGACAGATACTGTCTGATCTCATCAGCTCCCATCTCTCTGGGATGGCGCTTCCGGTGGTAGAGGATAAAGCGGCGAATGACATTGACGTAAGCCTCTTCGGTGCGGATGCTATAATGGCGCAATCGAATGGCCGAGCGCACCTGATCTAGTAGTGACGGCTTGTGTGAAGACATAAAGCTCCACTCCTTATGAACGAGATGGGGTGGATTGATCAGGGTGGGTGGCTGATTATGATTCAGACAAGCGGTAAAAGCCAGCCCTGAGAGGTATTAGGCCGCCATTGGCGGTAAAAGTCGGTAATAGTCGCAAATTACCGCCATCGGCGGTCTAATGCTAGTTGGGCGTCGCAACCTTTCGCGATAGGTATCATGCTGACAAGAGGAGGTCGTGTCGTGTCAAAGCGCGCAATTGGGATCATGTTCGTGCAGGATGGAGAAATGGGTGATCGCTTTCCGCCGTCGGAGGATACCCTTGTCCGAGCTTTACGCAGCTTTCAACCAGCGCCGATTCGTTCCTACACGGCTGGAAACACGCGGGTTGCTGTTTTCGAGTGCGAAGCCGACACCGAGTTCGCGGCAGCAGTTCTTGCGGCCGACCTTTTCGACAGGCTGACGGCTCATATGACCGATGAAATCATTCATCCGAGGCATTGGGAACATAGTAGGCTATCGTGACGAAGCGCCGCCCAACAACTCATTCAACCGGAGCGCGAATAGCGTTGCTTTCATGCGCGAGACTTTGTTGTTATTGCGGTTCGTCGCGCCCGGTTAATTCGAGCGTTAGACACGCTTCGCGAAAACAAAAGAGTCGAGCGGTCTG
>Ga0268243_1000107_pt1 | contig 16720 bp, 14 predicted proteins | sample BulsoiMagMametaG_FD_200254 | JGI IMG/M metagenome (GOLD analysis project Ga0268243, IMG submission 200254) | Bulk soil microbial communities from Mexico - Magueyal (Ma) metaG (v2) (version 2) | ecosystem: Environmental > Terrestrial > Soil > Agricultural land | place: Mexico: Magueyal...
GTTTTCTCGGGTTCTTACGTGCCGCGCTACATCGCCCTCTTCGCTCTGGCGTACACCCTGATCACACTCTACGGCATGGCCTTCTTCGGCAAGGAGACCTGGTTGCGCCGGGGAGACGCGTTCTCGTTGTTCTTCGGCCTGCTCGGAAGGTTCGCCCCCACAGAGGTGAGTGTGAAAGATCAGGACGCCTGCCCGGGCTGCGATGGCTGTGGCGACGATGCAAGCGGAAGGTGCGTCAACTGTTACGAGTGCTTCGCCCGTGCCGCTCCCGACGAGCGCGAATTGAACCTGCGCCCTCCGGCGGTCGGTCTCGGCCTGCCCGAGAAGGCGCCTCCGGGAGGTGCAGCGTTCGTCGTCGTGGTGCTGGCCGGCGTGACATTCGACGGCCTGCTCCAGACACCGCTGTGGCTCGAGATCGTACGTCTCACCCCTGTGACGCAGACGCTGGGGACGATACTGTTGCCCTTGCTGTTCTTGGGCATCTACCTAGGCTTTGTGGAACTGAGCCGAATCCTCGGCGGGGGAGAAGGAGGTTTCAGGCGTCTCGCGGCCGCCTACGCTTTCTCGCTCGTACCCATAGCGATCGCCTACCAGATGGCACACTACTACACTTACCTGCTCGTCCAGGGGCAGATGATAGTCTCCCTCGTCTCAGACCCTCTGGGATGGGGCTGGAACCTCTTCGGCACCGCCGATTTCGAGCCCCGTTACGGCATCGTAGGGGCTGGGTTCGTCTGGTACTCACAGGTCGCCCTCATCGTGGTCGGGCACGTGATCGCCGTCTATCTTGCACACTCGATCTCGTTGCGCCTCTTGCGCGACCCTGAACGCGCCTTGAGGAGCCAACTACCGATGCTCGTCCTGATGGTCCTCTACACGATGACCAGCCTCTGGATCCTGGCCCAGCCCATCGTCGAGTAGGGGCGGTTGGCGAACCGCTCCTACTCTATGGAAAGGACGAACGAACCACTCTGAATGTGTGCCCGCGCGCTTCTGGGTGTGGTACATTCCAAGATACTAGAATGCGACGTTGGTCTACCCGGGGGGAGCAGACTTAGACGGGCCTGGGTGAGCATGAGCGGCGAGTCTGGCAACCCGCATACGGGTATAGAGATAGGCAGGATCCTGCGGCTGGCCCGCGAGAAGCGAGGTCTATCGCTCCAGCAGGTCGAGGAGGCGACGAAGATCCGGACCAGGTACCTCCGCGACCTGGAGAATGAGGACTTCGACGTGCTCCCTGCAGTGTACGTGCTCGGTTCCCTCAAGACCTACGCCGAGCATCTTGGACTCGACGGAGCGATGATTACCGGGGAACTCAAACGCCGCCTGGCGTCCATGCAACCAGAGCAGGACCAGGTACCAGAAGGTCCCCCGTCGCGTGAGACGCCCGGGCTTTTGGTATCCCTGAGCCGTCTCGTTGGCCTTGGCGAGACGGTCGAAGACAAAGCCGGCACGATGGCACCCGTTCACAGACCCGGCCTGTACGTGAGCCTTGTGGTGGTTCTGGTCTTCGTCCTCGCTACCTACCTCGCGTCTAGCATCAGAGGCCCAGATCAAACGTCGGTCTCACTGGTACAAGAGCCGACGGTCTCCCAGCTTCCCTCCGGTATCGCCCTGGTCGGCAACGTGGCAGACGACGAACTTAATACGGAGGATGTGAGCAAGGAGAACCAACCTGAAAAACAGGCCGAATCTCCCGCTATAGTCACCGGCGATGTCGAAAGTATGAGGGCCGAGCGTAGCGGACAAGGGGAATATACAACCCAAACGGCACAGGTGTCACCATCCTCGGCAACCGCATTCGCTAGCGCATCAGCGAGCGCGTCACCCGCTTATGCCGGATCCGCCTCCGCGCCTGCGACGCCTACACCAGCTCCAAGGAGGGTTCGACCAGAACAGGCGATCGGAAAACAGCCAGGCAGGGGAGGCACGGATGCCGCTACCCAGACTGGTCCACCTGTCCGCGGGTCAGGCACTCAGAGTGTCGAAAAGACCCAAGCGGGTTCCGTCGACGCTTCCCGGTTCGGTAACGGGCTTCCCTACAAAGTGAATAAAGCCCTGAACTCCGCCCGGTGACCTCGCTGGAGATTTCTAGCCTTTCTTCACGGCTTCGTTGAGGTTCTGCAGACCATGTTTGGCGTCGGAGAAGAGCATCATGGTTTTCTCGGTGTCGTAGAAGAGGGGGTTGTCGACGCCGGCGAAGCCTGGGCTAAGTGAGCGCTTGATGAAGATTACGTGCTTCGCGTTCTCCACGGTGAGCACGGGCATTCCGCTTATGGGGCTCTGCACCTCGGGGTCGTTGGCCGAAGGGTTGACCACGTCGTTGGCGCCGACGATGATCGCGGCGTCGGCGTCATCGAACTCGGGGTTTATGTCTTCGAGGTCGTAGAGCTTCTCGTATGGGATACCGACCTCGGTCAAGAGGACGTTCATGTGTCCTGGCATCCTTCCTGCGACAGGGTGGATACCGAAGAGGACCTCCTTGCCCTCTGACTCCAGCGTCTCCACGAGGTCTCGCATTGCCTGCTGGGCCTGGGCGACGGCGAGGCCGTAACCGGGTACGATCACGACCTTCTCCGCCTCATCTGCGAGGTACTCGCCCACCTCCTCGGCGCTCGCATCGTTGACTTCCCGGTCTTCTTGCAGCTCGCTTCCGCCACCTCCGGAAGCAGCGATGCCGGCGAAGATGATCTTGCCCAGAGGACGCCCCAGCGCACCCGACATCAGTCGGGTGAGGATGGTTCCCGAGGCGCCGACCAGCGTACCGCTGATAATGAGGGCGTAGTTGGAGAGCACGAAGCCCGAGGCCGCCGCCGCGAGTCCTGTGAACGCGTTGAGCAGTGAGATCACGATGGGCATGTCTGCCCCGCCGATGGGGATGACGAACAGGACGCCAAGTAGCAGAGATGCGCCAAGGATCAAGTACAGAGAGACGAGCGGCGAGAGCACGAACCCGCCGGCCAGGATGTTTGCGGAGAGAAGCAAAATACCAAGGAAAATAGCGGCGTTCACCACCTGCTGCAAAGGGAAAGTCACCGAGCCCGTCAGGGCCAGCTCCTGGAGCTTGATGAACGCGATAATGCTTCCCGCGAAGCTCACCGTTCCGATAATGACGCTGAGAAGCACAGTGACGGCGGAGACGAGCGTCTCCTGGCCCTGGCCCAGCGCTTCAACCCTGTAGAACTCCGAGACGGCGACGAGCGCCGCCGCGCCGCCCCCCACCCCGTTGAACGCCGCGACCATCTGCGGCATTGCCGTCATATGTACCCGCTGGGCCGCGACCGCCCCTAGTACCGACCCTACCAGCACACCGGCCCCGATCTCGGACGCGCTCAATATCCTGTCAATGTCGGCGACGAAGATCGTCGCGATGAGGGCGATGACCATCCCGATCGCAGCGATGGTGTTCCCCGAACGGGCCGTCTCGGGCGTCCTCAAGCGGCGGATGCCGTAGATGAACAGTGCGGCTGCCGCGAGGTAGGCCAGGAACGGAGCGACCTGCAAGAGCTATTCCTCTCTTTTCTTGACCCGCTTCTTCGGCGGGCCGAACATGCCGAGCATCCGGTTTGTAACCCAGAAACCGCCGACCACGTTCATCGCCCCGAAAACAACGGCTATAAGGCCGACGGTCGTCGTGAAGCCGTCAGAGGCGGAGGCGAGCGCGATGATGGCGCCGACCAGCACGATCCCGTGTATGGCGTTGGTCGCGCTCATGAGCGGCGTATGTAGCAGGTTCGGCACGCGTGAGATCAACTCGAACCCGAGGAACGCCGAGATCACGAAGATCGCTAGCTGGGCGAGAAGCTGTGAGGTCATCCGGCCTCCTGGAGCGCTTCTCTGGTCGGCCCGTGGCGGATCTCACCCCCGTGCGCGATGCACGTCTCGCCTGTGATCTCATCCTCAAAGTCCAGATCGAGGCGTAGGTCTTTCTTGTCTTTGTCCTCTGAGCGGTCTTCGGTGATGTGCCCGATGAGGTTGTACATGTTGCGCGAGTAGAGCTGGCTGGCGTGTATGGGCATCGTGCTTGGCAGGTTTACGGGACCAACGATCTTGACCCCTTTGTGCTCGACGGTCTCCCCGGCCTCGGTAAGCTCGCAGTTGCCGCCGCTCTCCGCCGCGAGGTCCACGATTACGGACCCTGGTTTCATGCTCTCGACCATGTCCTTGTCCACGAGCTGTGGAGCCTTCCTACCGGGTACGAGCGCGGTCGTGATTACTATGTCCATCTCCTCCATGCGCTCCCTTATGAGCTTCTGGTCCTCATCGAGCTTCTCCTGGGACCACCCTTCGTCTTCCACATCGGAGTTAGCTTCTTCCTCCTCTTCGCCCTCGACGATGTACCGGTCCCGCGGCGGTTCGGCGTACGAGTAGAAGCCGAGCGAAGTCATCAGCTTGCGCCACCCTGTGGGCTGGTACTCCTCGTACACATCTTCCTCCCCTTCGTCTTCCTTCTCATCCTCAGAGTCTATGAAGATGGCGCCGAGCGACTGCGCCTGCTCTTTGGTCTCGGGTCTGATGTCGTAGGCGAACACCGAGGCCCCGAGGCGGTTCATTATGGCCATTGCCTGCAACCCCGCGACAGCCACCCCGAATACCATGACGTTCGCCGCCTTCGTCGTACCCGCGGCGGTCGAGAGCATGGGAACGTACTTGCCGATGGTGTCAGCGGCGATGAGCGCGCACTTGTAGCCGGCGATGGAGCCCATCGAGGACAGAGCATCCATCGCCTGCGCCGCGCTGGTGCGCGGGATCGCCTCGTTCGAGAAGACGGTCACACTCGCTTCGGCCAGCTTCTCTACGAGCTCGGGTTCCTGTGGCCCGTTGAGGAAACAGATGAGGACCTGTCCTTCGCGCAAGAGCCCGATCTCATCCTCCGTCGGGCTTTGTACCTTGACCACTATGTCGACTTCGCTGTAGACGCCATCTGCGCCTTCTACGATCTTTGCCCCTGCTTCCTCGTAGTTCGCGTCGAGGTTGTAGTCGCGGCCCGCGCCCGACTCCACGAGCACCTCGAAACCATCCTTGACGAGCCTGCTAACGGTCTCGGGTACCAACCCGACCCTGCGCTCGCCTTCGGCCACCTCCCGCGGTATCCCTACTTTCACGCGCCAGATTATAGCGTCGGAGCCGGATCTGCGCTCCCGCAGACCAACCGTTACCAACAAAACGCCGTTTTGTAATCGAAATGTCACATATGGGGCTTAAAGTTTCACTATGGACCATAGTATCTGATCGAGAAAGGGGGTCGAGGACGATGAAGAAGCTGAGTACCACGTACAAGAAGAGGAGGCTGACCACCCTCGTGGTGGCCTTATTCGCGTTTGCCGGACTCGGCCTCCTTGGGTATTCCCTGCTGGCCGGAGGTTCTCCGGCCTCGGCCGAGAGCCCCGAGCGGGTAAGCGGCAGGATCTCCGAAGAACTCGAGAAGAAGTTCTACAGGAGTATCCCGGATAGGATCGTAGAGACGGTACGGGGTCCCAAGGCGCCAGAGAGCCAGAAGCTCGAGCTCACCATCCCTGCTCTGGACCGGGTGGAAGGAGTGCCCGTCTACGACGCCCCCGAGAGTGGGTACGACAAGGCACTCCACGACGGCGTTGTGCATGTGAGGGGCACAGGCTTTCCGTGGCAAAAAGTGGCCAACGTCTACATCGCGGGCCACAGGGTGGGTTATCCTGGCACCAGAAGCAACCTCGTGTTCTGGGACCTCAACGAATTGGAGAAGGGGGATAAGATCTTCCTGACGGACGCCGACGGAACGCGCTACACCTACAAAGTTTTCGAAAAGCGGGTGATCTCTCCCGACACCCTCAGCATCATGCGGACCACAAAGGGTAAGAACATCATAAGCCTTCAGACCTGTACGCTTCCCGACTACTCGCACCGCCTCATAGTGCAGGGCGAACTGAAGGGCAAGAAGTAAGCTCATACCATAGCCTTGTGCTGGATTGACACCGGCAGGGCCCATTTTGTAACCTGAATGTTACTTTCGCGGTGTACCCTACACGGCAAAGAGACCTGAATCTACGGAGAGGCGGTAGATGGACATGAGGACCTACAGGACGAGAAGAAGCGGACTCAGGATGTTTGGCTACCTCGTAGCCACCTTGCTCGTCTTGTCTGGGTTGGTTCTGGTTGGGTATTCTTTTCTCATACGCGACCCGTTCGCCAGTGCGGCCGTCTTCGAGCAGAAGCCCCCGAGCAACCCGACGATGACCCTGACCGTCCCCGAGATGGGGCACGTCGACCACGTGCCCGTATACACGGGCGCAGCTGATGATAAGGGTGCTCTGCACGACGGAACCCTGCACCTGAAAGGCACGGGTTTCCCTTGGCAGACGGGGGCCAACGTGTATATCGCGGGCCACCGCCTGGGCTTCCCAGGCACCAAGAGTTATCTCGTATTCTGGGATCTCAACAAGCTTGAGGATGGCGACAAGGTTATCCTTACCGACGCAGACGGCACAAGGTACACCTACAGCGTGTTCAAGAGCATCATCATCAATCCCGACGCCACATACATCACACAACCTGTCCCAGGCAAGAGCATCATCAGCCTGCAGACGTGCACGCTGCCCGACTATGCGCAGCGCTTGATCGTTCAGGCCGAGTTGACAGACGTAAGTTAGCGCGCTGCGGGAAGTAGAATTCCGCACAGAAGGCTGGTCAGCACTTCAGCAAACAAAAGGCTGACCTGCTGAATTGCTCGGCGGGTTTAAGCTTACACCCGCCGATATCTATCTGGCTCTTCTACGGGGTCTCAGTTCGGCGGCGAGATGTTCGACGGGTTCGCCGTTCTTGAGGTGTCTTTGTACCACCTCGGGCACATCTTGCTCTACGACGCCGATGTACCAGGTACCCCCCGGGTAGACGACCAGGTTCGGGCCGTGTTTACAGAGACCGAGGCAGCCTACAGAGTCCACGCGAACGTCCCTGTTCATGCTCTCCGCACGCAACTCGTCCTTGAGCGACTTGCGCACGGCTTTGGACCCGCGCTTTTTGCAGTCGCCGCCCTTGCAGACCAGCACGTGGGCGTCGTAGTCCCTGACCTTCGCGGCCGGCTTCACGAGCGTCGCCAGGGCGCCACTCTTCTGCGCTTTCTTCTTCGACTTCTTGCCTCTCTTCGAGATGGCTGCCCCCGCTCCTGACGCCGGCTTGTGCTGTGCGATCGCTTTTGGGAGGTTCGAATATATCACCCTGGGCGGTGGGACGGTATCATGGGTGGTATGAGATTTCACGACGCGTTTTGGGTGCTGAGGGTTTGAGCCGGCATTCTGCCGTGGACGTTGGCCCCAACACCAATCGCCTCCTCAGGGAGGAGACGCTGCCCGAGGAGGGGAAGATACATGACTGATGTAGCACGCAAGCCAAGCCTTTCCGACCCTTCGCTGTACATAAACAGGGAACTCTCGTGGCTGGGGTTCAACAACAGGGTCCTCGAACAGGCCCGCGATGAGCGACACCCGCTGCTGGAGAGGGTGCGGTTCGTCGCGATCTCCGAGACCAACCTCGACGAGTTCTTCATGATCCGGGTCGCAGGGTTGCAGCAGCAGGTCGCTTCGGATCTCCCGAACCCCGTTCCAGACGGGATGACCCCGGAGGAGCAGCTTTCCCGGATACACGATGACACGGAGGAGTTCTTCGAGGAGCGGCGCAGGATACTGAACAAGGAGCTGATACCCGCCCTGGAAGAAGAGGGCATACGCACGGTGCCTCACGACGAGGTCCGCGCCGCCGAGCGGCGGGAGCTCAGGGAGAGGTTCGTCAGGGACATACTGCCCATACTCACACCCCTCGCCATAGATCCGGCGCACCCCTTCCCCCACATCTCCAACCTATCACTGAACTTGCTTGTCGTGATCGAGGACGCGGGAAGGCGGGTGATGGCCCGCGTGAAGGTGCCGACCACCATAGACCGCTTTATGCGGCTCGCCGATGCGGACCGCGGTCCGGGCGAAAGGCCCGAAATGCGCTTTGTGAGGGTCGAAGAAGTAATTTCGGCGAACCTGAACGAGCTCTTTCCTGGTAAGGATGTCGTTGCGAGCTACGTCTTCCAGGTAACCCGCAACGCGGACTTCGTGATCGAGGAGGACGAGGCGGCCGACCTTCTGCAAGCGATAGAGGATGAGCTGGAGGGTCGCTGGTTCGGCCAGAGCGTCAGGCTCGTGGTCTCGGACGAGATGCCCGATGACCTGAGAGACTGGCTGGCCGGCAACCTCAAGCTCGACGAGAACTCGGTCTTCGCCTCTCCCCACCCGATAGGGCTCGCTGATGTCGAGGAGCTCACGCGCATCGATCGTTCCGATCTGCTCTATCCCCCGATAACACCAAGAGTTCCTTCGGAGATCCGGAGCGCGCGGTCTATCACCCAGGCCATCAGGAACGGCGACATCCTGCTCTACCATCCCTACGATTCGTTCACGCCCGTAGTCGACTTCGTGAGGGCGGCGGCCAACGACCCCGAGGTGCTCGCCATAAAGCAGACCCTCTACCGGGTCGGCTCGAACTCCCCGATAGTCGAGACGCTCTCTGAGGCGCGCGACGAGCAGACACAGGTCGCCGTCCTGGTCGAGCTGAAGGCGCGCTTCGACGAGGAGCCGAACATAACCTGGGCGCGCCAGCTCGAGGCCAGGGGCGTGCACGTCGCCTACGGTATCGTCGGCCTCAAGACGCACGCCAAGATCAGCCTGGTCGTCAGGCGCGAGGGCTCGGGACTAAGACGCTACGTCCACCTCGGTACAGGGAACTACAATCCGGGAACGGCTCGCGTTTACACGGACTTCTCGTACTTCACCGACGACCAGAAGCTCGCCGAAGACGGCTCGGACCTCTTCAATTACCTGACCGGATACTCTGAGCAGGAGGAGTACCAGGAGCTGCTCGTCGCCCCACTGACCATGCGTGAGAGCATCGTGCGCCTTATCGAGGAGCAGACCGAAAAGGCTAGAGGCGGCGAGCCTGCCAGCATCACGTGCAAGACCAACTCGCTCACGGACCCCCAGATCATCGAGCTCCTCTACGAGGCCTCCCAGGCCGGGGTGAAGATAGACCTGATCGTACGCAGCATCTGCTGCCTCAGGCCCGGCGTGGAAGCTGTGAGCGAGAACATCCGCGTGGTCTCGCTGGTAGGACGCTTCCTCGAGCACGCCCGTATCTTCGCCTTCTCCGACGGGGATGACGAGAAGATGTACCTCGGAAGCGCCGACCTGATGCAGCGCAACCTCGACCGGCGCGTCGAAACGGTCTTCCCGCTGCGCGAGAAGCGTCACCGCGAGAAGGTTCGCCGTCTGCTCGAGCTACAGCTCGCCGACAACGCGAACGGCTGGGAACTCGGCCCCGACGGTACTTTCCAACGCCTGTATCCCAAAGACGGTGAGGAATGCGTAGACAGCCAGGCGATACTGCTCGAAGAGGGCTTCTAATCATCGGAGATGCTGCAATATACAAGTTTGTTGCTAGTGATCCACGTCCGTGCTAAATTGCGCCTCTGTTTTTCGGGGAACGCTGCTGGGACGGGCTAACGAAACGGGGCGCCAATGACAGCGGGACAGAGTAGCGGATCATCCCGAACGAAAGAGCCTTCGGGGACGGATCACCAGGAGATGGAGTGGCAGTTCGACGCAGGCGATCTCGAGTCGGTCGAGGGCTGGCTCGACCAGCACAATTCAGGGTCTTCGGGTCTCCTCATCGCCCCTGAATCCACGATTGAGATCACAGACACCTATTACGACACCGATGACTGGCGTTTCTACAGGGCCGGCTACGCTCTGCGCATCCGCAACACGGATGGCGCAGTCGAGGCCACGATGAAATCCCTGACGCCGGCCGAAGGCAGCCTCAGGAGGCGGCGTGAGATCTCCGAGCCCCTCAGCGACGATAGACCCTCCACGCTGAAAGAGGCCGGGGGGTCCGTCGGCGGGCGAACCAGAACGCTCGTCCGTGGGCGCGAGATGCGCCAACTGTTCAGCATAAAGACCCGCCGCCGGGGTTTCGCGCTCCTGCTCGAGGGTTCTACAGACGGCAACCAGGAGGACGTGCGCGTCGGTGAGATCTCGCTCGACACCTCGGAGATACCCCTGGGCGAGGAGACGGCCCGCTTGACTCGTGTGGAGGTAGAGGCCGCAATCGGCATGACCCCTGATCTGCGTGGTTTCGTAGACGAGATGCAGTCGGCCCTAGAACTGACCCCGGCCTCTACCTCCAAGTACGAGACTGGCCTGTACGCCAGCGGACTCAACCCGGAAAGGGACTCAGGCTCTACGCGCGTAGACCCTTCCATGAGCCTGGGCGAGGTCGCGTTCGCCGTGCTGCGCACTCAGTTCGCCGAGATGCAAAACCACGAGCCTGGCACGCGGCTCGGCGAAGACCCTGAGGAGCTGCACGACATGCGCGTGCCGACGCGCCGGATGCGGGCCGCCATGAAGGTCTTTGAGGAAGCACTGCCCGAGCGGGCCAGCTGGCTCAGGGATGAGTTGCGCTGGGTAGCCCACGCTCTCGGCGACGTAAGGGATCTGGACGTCCAGATCGAGCGCTTCCAGGCCTGGCAGGAAGAGGCGGACGAGGAGTGCTCCGGGTTCCTGGATAGGATCCTGACCATCACCCACAAGCGGCGGGCCGAAGCCCGCAAGAACATGCTGGAGACCCTCGACTCCGTCCGGTACGAGCGTCTTTTGTCCTCTTTCGCGGAGATGCTACGCCTCGGCCCAGCTGCGGAGCTGAAGCCCGCGCAGACGAACGGCAAAGATCAGGCGGGCGAGCCGATCACGGCAGCGGGGCCTGCCCTGATCTCGGACCGCTACCGAAAGTGGAGAAAGGCGGCGAAGCGTCTCGACGAGACCTCATCCCCCGAGGCCTTCCACGACTTGCGCAAAAAGGGCAAGCGGTTACGCTACACCCTGGAGTTCGTCTCTGAAGTCTACGGTAAACCGGTGCAGAAGCTCGTCAAACCTCTAAAGACGCTGCAGGATAACCTCGGCGACCACCAGGACGCCGTGGTCGCCGCCGCATACTTGAGGGAACTCGGCACTACGACCAGCCAAGCGCGGGTTCCCCGCGGGGTCGCCTTCACGATGGGCGTCTACGCAGAACGCTGTACCCGTGAGGCGAAGGGCCTACGCTCCAACGTACCCGGCTCGAAACCCTTCCTCACCCTTACCAAGGGCAAGAAGTGGAAGAAGTTCGAGAAGGTTCTGGAGAGCCAGCGTAAGGCTAACATACCAAACAAGGGTGTTCGGTAGGTCCGCTTGTACGTCTATCTCATCCGCCACGCTGTCGCCCACAAGCGTGATCAGGAACGCTGGTCTGATGACAGCAGGCGTCCGCTCACGCCTGAGGGCGAGGAAGAGTTCGAGGGGGCTGCCCGCGGGTTGGCCCGTGTCGTCCCCAAAGTAGAGGTTCTCCTGAGCAGCCCCTACGAACGGGCGTGGCGGACCGCGGAGATCCTGGCCGAACAGGCCGGCTGGCCGGCGCCGGAGAAACTCTCCGCCCTGGAGCCCAACGTCCCACCAGAAAAAGTCGTCATAGCCCTGCAGACCTACCAGGGGAAGCAGTCCATAGCCCTGACCGGGCATAGACCCTGCCTGCACGAGCTTGCCGTGTACCTGCTCACCGGTGACGTCGGAGCCGCAGATATGAAGATAAAGAAGGGCGGCGTCGTCTGCATCAAGTTCGACGACGCTCCAAGGGCCGGAGCCGGTAAGCTGCACTGGCTGTTTACTCCGAAGGTCCTCCGCAATATAGCCGTCAGCTAGTCAGCACGCTCCGGCTGACGCCTCCACTTCTCAGCACGGTGGCTGCGCCGCCGGTTGGCCACTCAGCCAGGACATGCGTACGCGAATGCTGACGAGCGCCAGACAGGGCGCGTGCTGACTAGCTGAATTGCTGAAATGCTTTCCCCAGCGGTATCCGGGCCAGCGTCTCGGGCTCGGGGTAGTCCAGGCTGAGGTGGAGCAAGGTCATCATAACGTTCTCCACCAGGATCTCTCCTATGGGCCAATCTCTGTAGCGAGCGATGGTGGAGATGAGTTCTTCGGGTGCCTCCGTTCCGTCAGGAGCCTGGAAGTAGGCGAGGGTAAGGTGCGGCGGTCCTTGGGGTTTCTTCAAGCCGCAGTGTGTGCACAGGACATCCTGCAGCCGGTCGAGTGCACCTCCGTCGTGCGCCTCGATGAACGCCGCGCCGGGGAAGGCGTTGAGGTTCGCGAACCTGACGGTAAAGGCTGGTACGTCAGACAGGGCGATCCTGGCGTGCTCCTCGATCTCTTGCAGCCTCTCGCGGGAGACCTCGACCTCTTCCTCTGGCTGATCCACGAGGAAGCCAAGAAATACCAGCGTAACGTGCATAAAGTGGTCGGGGTGTAGCGAAACGAACGGGAAAGGACGCAGCGCCTCCCTCAACGGTTCGAGGCGCTCGTGGAACCGTGAAGCCTCCCCAGGGACTATGAGGGAGGCCGAGAGCCTGTGTCCCTCCTGCCAGTCAGGGTCCATGTACCCACCGAACTCCAGACGGCGTTCACTGACGAAGCGCTCCCACACCCGATCATACTCCTCCATCCACGAACTCTAGCAGAGAGTGCATCCGCCCGCTCCTTGATGCAGCTTCGGAATCGCGCCCGCGCAGCTACAGCATTTTCCGGCCCTTTGGACCATCAAGGAAATACACCTCGCTTGCTGGCCCTCAGCTCTGTTCCCGGATAATTCCTGATACCTGTAACTGCGCTTTTGGAAGGTCGACCTTCCAAAAGCACTTTAGAATCGGGTCAAGCCTGCTATGCCTCCGAACTCGTCGCGCAGGGCGTCAGTATTCTCGTTTTCGCCACGCATGAAGTCGAGGCGCGCGCCGCGGGCGGCGGCGAGGTCGACGAGGACGTCTGTTAGTGGCCGCACTCGGGTCTGCCTGCCACAGAATGGGCACTCTTCGCTTGTGGCTTCGCGTATGGCGAGCTGGTCGTTGTCGCACCAACGGATCTCGGCATCCAGCTCCCAGAGGGCGGCGAGGTGGTAGACACGATTTTCCTCTTGAAGGGCCGCGAGAGTCTCGTCGAGGCCACGAACACCGCTCTCCCTGATCTCGTCCAGTAGCTCCTTCTCGCGCTCGTACTCTGCCCTCTCTCTTACGGCCTCGAGCCGGTCCAGAAGCTCGCCCTCGGGTGAGCCAAGGTCTACGTGCTCCTCGGCGACTACCCGGTCCTGTAACTCGTTGGGCAGGGTACGACGAAACTCGGCGGTCCTCTCACGGGGGCCGGCGAGGATCAAGCGCTGCACCCCCTCACGGAAGGTGACATCCCTGGTGAGTTCCCCCAGTTGCTTATAGAAGCTGTGAATGTTGGACTGCTGCTTGCGACCGGCTGGATCTAAGTCCGTCGAACCGCCGCCCCTGGGGTAAGGTTCGCTGGGATGGACGTTGACCTCCGAAAAACCGTTGGCCTTCATCTCTTCTTCTCCGTGGGCGATGCTCAGAGGCGAGACCACAAAGTACCTGAACGTCTCGGCGTCCAGAACCGCAGCCCCGTATGGCTCGTACTCATCCAGTACGAGCGCCAGCGGGGCCACGTACGGGTCGCCCCAGCGCAACGACTCGGGAACGTCGACCTGCAAACGGTAGATCTCGAAGAGGCCATCCTCGCCCGCAAAAATGGCGAGTGTCCTTGCCTCTGGGTGTGTCTCGTCCTCGACGTACTCCCTGACTCGCTGCTGCAGGGCCTCAGGGACATCCTCATCGTTCATGGCGTCCCTCAGGCGGACCAGGTACGTCCTCCCCTGGTTCTCGGGGATGTCGGCGTTGACGCTCAGGTAAGCCGAGAGAACCGGTCCCGGCCTACTTGCCACGGAGGTTATCGTCTGCCTGAGATCCTGAGCCTGGGCCATGCCTGGAACACCTCTTGCCTATATCTTACAGGGACTGGCCCTACTAGAATCCCCGTCCTTCGAGTCGCGTAAACCCCCGCTCCGTCACCGGAGCGGTGTCTAGCAGCCCTTCTCTATATCGTCGCAGGCCTCGACGTGCTCCAGGTTGTCCTGGAGGAGTTCCTCGCCGAGTTCTAGTATCTGCATTACCCTTTCGTCGGCCACGGCGTAGAATGCGTTTCTGCCCTCGCGTCGCACCTGTACGTAACCGCACCAGGCCAGGCAGCGCAGATGGTCCGAGACCCTCGGTTGCGGCGCCCCGAGCTCGTCTACCAGCTCTCCGACCTTCATCTCGCCCCGCTGCGCCAGAAGCAGCAGAATCGAGAGCCTGGTCGAGTTGGCGAAACCATTGAACAACTTGGCGAGGAGGCACATCTCCTCACTCTCGCGCCCTACTTCGATACCGGATATGGGTTGTGACTTGACTAAATCGTTCTGCACAATCTACTCCTTCCGCATACTTTCCTACTATACACCGTCTGTTCGAACGTGTGAACTCTATTACAGAGAGTCGGGGGAGACCTTCCCCGACCCGCGCTGATCAGTATTTCAGCAGGCCGCCGGATTCGCCAGAGCCGGGGCATGCGGGCGAAAGCTGACATGCTGACCAGCGAGAATCTCCAAGGCTAACCGCGCGCGGTGCCGGACAGACGGGCTGGGGAGAAAAAGTCTATCGGGTGTTGGGTCTCGCCTTCGGTGACGAGGTCGGCCAGGACCTCACCGACAACGCTGCAAAACTTGTAGCCGTGACCGGAGAAACCAGCGGCGATGGCGATCTGGGGGTACTTGGGGTGCGCGGAGATCACGAAGTGCTCGTCCGGGGTGTTCGTGTACATGCAGGTCTTGGCGTAGAGAAAGTCACCGTCGAGGTCGGGCACGTACCTGGCGAGATAGCTCCTGATGAACTCTACCTCTTCGTCGTGAACCTCGCGGTCTATCGTCTCCGGGTCCGTCGGCTTGCCGTCGGCCCTGAAGAACGCGACCTTTACCCCGCCCCTTGGTCCCTCGTGGGCAGGGATGGCGTAGAACGAGTTGCCGTCCTCGGGTTCCCAGATAAAGATGGGGAAGCGGTCGGGGAGGAACGATTCTATGGTGCCTTTCGGATGGAACCAGAACAGGAGCTGGCGCGTAACCTCTAGCGGGAGACCGAGGTCAGCGAGAAGCTTCGGCGCCCACGCCCCGGCCGAGACTACCATCCGCTCCGCCTCGTAGGCCCCCGATCCCGTCTCCACTAGCACCCCGGACTCAGCAGGTGCCCAGGACAGCAGTTCCTCCTCGAAGCGGAGGTCGGCACCGAGGGAGGCGGCCCTGTCCAGGTGGGCCTTCACACAAGCCTCGGGCCTGAGGAAGCCTGCCTCCTTCTCGAAGAAGGCGACGGTATCAGGGGTAGGTTCGAAGACGGGGTAGCGTCTTTTCAGATCGGCCGCGTCGAGGACCTCGTAGGGCAGATCGTACCTCTCAGCGCTCTCCTTGCTGCCCTCGAAGAACTTGGTGCCTGGAGGCCCGATCATGAGCCCGCCCGTGATCGTCATCAGATCCTCGCCAGTCTCCCTCTCCAGCCGCTCCCACAGCTCGTAGGCCCGAAGGACCAGCGGTACGTAGGCGGGGTCCTCGGAGTATGCCAGGCGGATGATCCTGGATTGGCCGTGGCTGGACCCCTTATCGTGCGCAGGTGTGTACCGCTCCAGCCCGAGCACGCGCTCTCCGCGTCCGGCGAGGTGATAAGCAGCCGAGCTCCCCATCCCGCCGAGGCCAGCGACGATCACGTCGTACATCAGATGCCTTTGTCTTCCTCGGGCAGAGTGTAGTCGAGGTCGGCGGGGAGGTCGGCTATGTCCATCTGGGCCTTCTGGAGTTTGCCAGCGTAGTCCCAGTTCATGGACTGCCAGCGGGTGAACTGGTCGAGAACCCAGATGCCCGAGAGACGGCTCCCGTTGCCGCTCTTGCCGTTGCCTCCGAAGGGCAGGTGGGCCTCAGCGCCGCTGGTGGAGTTGTTGACGGAGAGCATCCCCGCGCCGTTGCGCTCCCTGAAGCGCAGCGCGTTCGTAGCATCGGTGGTGTAGATGGCGGCCGAGAGCCCGTAGCCATGCCCGTTGGAGAGTGCTATGGCCTCGTCGAAGTCCGAGAAAGAGGCGACGCTGACGATGGGGCCGAAAGTCTCTGTGCGGTAGATCTCATCCTCCATCGAAACCCCGTCTACTATGGTCGGGTGGTCGTAGATGCCGGCCGCTGCGTCGCCGACGAAGCCCTGGCGAGGGTTAGCCTGGGAGATCCTGCCCATCCCGCTCGAACCGTGGATGCTGTGATGGGTCTCGATGAGCTCTAGCCAGCCCAAAAACCGCTCGTGGAAGCGCTCGCTGAGCATGGGTCCGTACAGCACGTCCTGCCTCGGATCTCCTATAGGCGACTCCTCGACGGCGCGGGAGAACCTGGACACAAACTCGTCGTGGATGGAGTGGTGGACGATCACGGTGCCCAAAGAGGTGCAACGCTGACCCGCCGTGCCGAAGCCCGAGAACAGGGCGCCTGCGACGGCCAGGTCGAGATCCGCGTCGGGCATGACTACGAGGGGATTCTTGCCCCCGAGCTCCAGGCAAGGAGACTGCATGTGCCTGCCGCAGAGCTCGCCTATCCTCTTCCCGACCTCAGAAGAGCCTGTAAAGCCGACCTTGTCGACTAGCCTTTCGTCGAGGGACCGCTCCAACCCCTCGAAGGCTGCCGGTCCTTCCGCCTGCACCACGTTGAGGACGCCGTCGGGGAGGCCGCCGGCCATGAAGAGTCTTGCCAAGGCGTCGCCGATAGCGGGGGAGTATTCGGCGGG
>Ga0268243_1000108_pt1 | contig 16564 bp, 11 predicted proteins | sample BulsoiMagMametaG_FD_200254 | JGI IMG/M metagenome (GOLD analysis project Ga0268243, IMG submission 200254) | Bulk soil microbial communities from Mexico - Magueyal (Ma) metaG (v2) (version 2) | ecosystem: Environmental > Terrestrial > Soil > Agricultural land | place: Mexico: Magueyal...
AGAACGATCCACGAAGCCACACGAAACGACACGAAATTGCTGTGGTTTGTTTCGTGTGGTTTCGTGTGGTTTCGTGGACAGTGCTGTTTCTCTACTTTCCTCAGTCTCGAAAATGAATAGACCCTGAGTCCGAATTGAATGATTGCGACTGGCGAAGATGAAAATGTTACAATCCGCCAACTAAGGTAAGCAGAAAAATGGCGTCAAACTTCCTTCTCTACGGTGCAAACGGCTACACCGGAAAACTGATCGCGCATCTGGCGACCGAGCGCGGCCTGCGCCCTATTCTTGCAGGGCGAGACCGCAACACGATTGAGCCTTTGGCGAGAGAACTTAATCTGGAATACCGCGTCTTCGCCCTAGACGATTCGGCGACGATGGACACAGCCTTGAACGAAGTCGCGGCGGTCCTTCATTGCGCGGGTCCATTCTCCCGCACCTCGAAGCCGATGGCGGACGCTTGCCTGAGAACGAAAGCTCATTACCTGGACATCACTGGCGAGGCCGCCGTCATTGAATCTCTGGCCGCGCGCGACACAGAGGCGAAGGAGGCGGGCGTCATGCTGCTGCCCTGTGTGGGCTTCGACGTCGTGCCATCGGACTGTCTGGCCGCGCACCTCAAGCGCAGGCTCCCTTCGGCGAGCAGGCTGGCGCTCGCCATACAGGGCATGGGACGCATCTCTCGCGGGACCGCGACGACGATGGTCGAGAACATCAATCGCGGAGGGTTGATCCGCCGGAATGGAAAGCTGACGGGCGTGCCCGCCGCCTGGAAGACTCGCGAGATAGATTTCGGGCGCGGACCAGTGAAGGCGACGACGATTCCCTGGGGCGATGTCGCCTCGGCATTTTACAGCACGGGCATCCCGAACATAGAGGTCTATGCAGCGATCCCTGCTAGCTTGCGGCGCTTGATGAAACTGAGCCGCGCGTTCGGCTGGCTGCTGGGGACGAAGCCCGTACAGCGCTTCCTGAAGAAGCGAATCCAGCAGCAGCCGCCTGGACCGAGCGAGAAGGAGCGTGCGAAGGGGAAGAGCTTCGTCTGGGGAGAGGTCGAGGACGATTCAGGAAGGCGCGCCGTCTCGCGCCTGAGCGGCCCGGAAGGCTACCAGTTGACAGCGCTCACTGCCCTGGCGATTGTCGGCCACGTGCTCGCCGGAAATTTCTCCACCGGCTTTCAAACTCCGGCTAAAGCTTACGGCCCGGACCTGATTCTGGAGATCGAAGGCGTCATACGCGAAGATGTGGAGTAAGAAAGGAGAAATGATGAACGCGGAATGATGAATGATGAATTGAAAAGCTTTTATCTTTAATTCATCATTCATCATTCCGCGTTCATCGTTTAGCAAAGATGATTACCATACGCAAATCGGAAGAGCGCGGCCATTTCGACTTCGGCTGGCTCAACACCTATCACACCTTCTCGTTCGATCAATATTACGACCCGCGCTACATGGCCTTCCGCAGCCTGCGCGTCATCAACGAGGATTTCGTGCAGCCCGGCCGCGGCTTCCCCACACACGGCCACCGCGATATGGAGATCATCACTTACATTTTAGAAGGCGCGCTGGAGCATAAGGACAGCATGGGCACCGGCTCCGTCATCCGGCCGGGCGATGTGCAGAAGATGAGCGCGGGCACGGGCGTCCGCCACAGCGAGTTCAACCACTCCGAGGACGAGACGGTCCATCTGCTGCAAATCTGGATCGTGCCCGACACGGCGAGCATCCGTCCTGGCTACCAACAGAAGAGATTCGAGGACGAGGAAAAGCGCGGGCGCCTGCGCCTGATCGTCTCGCCTGACGGAAGCGAGGACACGATCACCATTCAGCAGGACGCGCGCGTCTTCGCAGCCCTTCTTGATCCTTCCGAGCAAGTCGTTCAAGAGATTCAGCCGGACCGTCACGCCTGGCTACAGGTCGCGCGCGGCGCCATCGAACTCAACGGCCAACCTCTCAAACAGGGTGACGGGGCCGCCGCCAGCAATGAGTCGCGGCTCACGATTGTCGGAAAAGAGGCGGCGGAGTTTCTACTATTTGATCTGGCATAATTTGATTGCGGATTTCGGATTGCTGGAATGCGGATTGAAAAGACAGGCGTCAAGCCGTTTCTTTGCGCCTTTGCGTCTTTGCGTGAGAAAACCAAAACATTTCACGCAAAGACGCAAAGAGGTTGCGTAGTTCTGTCTGTTATTTCTTTCTCTGAATCCGCAATCCCGTTATCCGCATTCCGCAATCGGAGGGGTTTTCAATCCAAAACTCCCTGCCTGGAAACGACAATCGCTCCGGCGATAATTAATAATCCGCCGAGGATCGCGCCCGCGCCCAATGATTCCCGCAGGAAAAGAACGCTCAGGAGCACGCCGACCACAGGCTCAAGGTTCGTGTAGATGCCCGCGTGTGAAGTCGAGACGTAGGTCAGTCCCCAGTTCCAGAGCGCGTAAGCGAGCGTGGAGCAGGCCAGGCCGAGCGTGAGCACGGAGGCCAGCACGCCCGAAGACATTTTCAGGTGTGGCGGCCCGTCCCAGGCGAGAGAGATCGGCACGAGCGTCAGCGTCCCGAAGAGCAGCAGATAGGCCGTCGCGACGAGCGCCGTGTACCTCTTTATCAGAGGCTTGCTCAAGAGCACCCACGCCACGACGACGACCATCGAAAGAAAAACCAGCCCGTCACCCAGCCAGTTATGATCTGCGCCCGGAAGCCCTACTATCAGGAGGACGCCGAGTGAAGAGACCCCTATGGCGAGCCACCCGCGCGGGCCCAGCCTCTCGCCGTAAAACCTTGCGGCCGCCAGGGCCAGAAGCGGCGGGAGTGTCCCGATAATCAGCGAGGCGCTCGACGCGCTCGTCAGCGCCAGCCCAGCGTATTGCAGCATGAACGTCAAAGGCACAATCAGAAAGCCCGTCAGCAGGAACATCGGTAGGTCCCGGAGTCGCGGCCAGGCCCGGCGCACAAACACCACGGGCAAGAGCACCAGCGACGCTATCGTGAAGCGGTAAAGCGCCACGTGCGTGATGGGCAGCTCCGCGAAAGCCAGTTTGCCGAAGAGGAACGCAGAGCCCCAGACGCTGCCGGCCACAACGAACGCCGCCACGGCCAGTCTCCGGCAGCGATCCACGGCCGCACGCCTCGTCGCCACTCCCTCGCCCGCTCCGCGCTTGATTGCCGGAAAACTCCCGCTGGAGTCGGAAGAATCTTTGAGAGATTCCTTGAGACGCGTCATGCTCCAGAGCTCTATGTCGTTCATCGCTTCCTCCTTGCTATCCTGAGCCCCGCCCGGTAAATCCTTGTAACCCGCTAAAGGGAATTTAATGGTTAGAATGGTAGCACGCGGCCTATAACCTGTCAAACGAATTTTGCTGGTTAAGAAAATTCGGATATAATGTGGTGGGTGAAAATTATGGCTGGGGCACATGAGCAGGAATATTCGTTCGAGTTGGTCGGGGGCCACCTCTGTCTGGACTTCGTCAACACTTTAAATGGCAGCCGCGACACGGGCGTGACGGAGGAGAAGCTCGAAAGCTATGCGGATTTTGTCTCCTGGAGCAGGCAGGCCGGTGTGATCAGTGAGAGGGAAGCGCGCCGGCTTCTGAACGAGGCCGGGCGGCGCCCCACGGAGGCTGAGAAAATTCGTCGCCGGGCAGTCGCCCTGCGCGAGGCGATCTATAGAGTCTTTACAGCCGCCGCGTCTGAGCGAGCGCCGGCTCAAGCGGACCTCAAAGTTTTGAATGATGTTCTCTCCGAGGCGATGTCGCAGGCGCAGATAGTCAAATCGCCGGAAGGTTTCGTCTGGGATTGGAGCAAGGATGACGCGGCGCTCGAACGCCTGCTCTGGCCCGTGTCGCGCTCCGCGGCGGAGCTTCTGGTCTCTGATAATTTGAGCCGCGCGCGCGTCTGCGGCGCGGACGACTGCACCTGGCTCTTCATGGACACGAGCAAGAACCGTAGCCGCCGCTGGTGCGACATGAAATACTGCGGCAACCGCAGTAAAGCCCGCCGCCATTACCAGCGAAAGCGGGACGCCGCAGAGGAAAGCAAATTATGAATTTTGAGTTTTGAATTTTGAATTGAAAGCTATCGTCCTTAATTCAAAATTCAAAACTCAAAATTCATAATTCATGATGCTTTCCTCCGCGGTTAAGCCGCCTTCGTTAACCTCTCACTCGACGACAACCCTGTCGGTTGAGCTGCGTCCGAAAGTTTCCGGGTGGTACATCTCCTCTGCCTTCGCCGGCGGAACGACGAACGTTCCGGGAGTGGTGGCGCGCGCCACGTAAGAGTAGTTATAGACGCCTTCCCAGAGCAGCGACGTAAAGGCTTCGGCGCGCTCATCTCTGAGGTTCTGGTGCTCGAACCACGTCCCGTACCACCAATAGTAACCGCGCCGACCTACGTCCTCTTTCTGGTCCTGCGGAATGTTGCCCGTGACCGCGAGCGCAGGGTTCATCGCTTCGAGTCCGGCTGGAAGCGGGTCAACCAGCGCGACGTGATAGCGGCGTGCGGGCGCGCCCATTGTCAGTCGAACGCGAACGCTCGCGCCCGATTTGATGTGCCACGTGCCGTCAGCGTCCCGCCGCACGTCCCCAGGATTATCAATCGCCTCGTAAACGCGCTCGACCTGGAAGCCGTAGTCAGCGGCCTTGAGATTAAGGTTCGTCGGCGCGTAGCTCATCCCGATGCGGTAATAGAGCCGACCCGCCCCTTCCTTGCTCAGCGTGAGATTCTGCGCTCCCTCCTTTTCCGCAAGATAGCGCATCGGCACGTTGACCTGCTGGCGGTCCGTCGAGCGCCCGCGGAACTGCTGCTGGCCCGCGAACTGGTCGCCGAGCCAGACCTTCGCCACAAAATCGGGCGTGGCCTTCTCGTAGGTGTTGAAGTAACGATCCAGCGCCAGCAGGATAAAGACGTTCTCCTGCGTGTTGTCCCAGCGCCCCTGTTTGCGATTGGCGAGCAGGCCGCGCACGATCTTCGGAATGAGATCGCTCTTTGGCTGATCGCCTATCAGCGCTTCGAGAATGACGCCGTCCGCGCGGCGATTGGAGTTGAGCAAAAGGTAATCGCCGTCCGAATACGAGTCCGCGAAGTGTGCTGTCGCCGCCGTCTCGGTCGCGCGGTTATTGAGATGGCGACGAATGGCCGCGACCTCCGTCTGCGAATTCGCGTCACCGGAGAGGACCGACAGGAGCCAGCCGTTTGATTCCAGCGAGAGCTTTTCGAGTCCCGCCTCGGCAATCAGTTTGCGCGCTTTCACAGCGTCGCGGTCGCCCATGCGGTTGCGCACGTAAAGCGCGTAGGAGACCAAAGCCCGTCGAGCGTAGATGCCGTAATACGACGGAATGTGGCTCTCTATCTCACGCAAATAGCGCTTGGATTTTTCGAGCATCTCGGGCGGCACGGCGAAGCCCTTCTCTTTGGCTCTTTGAAGCGCGTGCGCCACGTGGATGCTGACATACGGGTAGACCTGATCGCCGCGCCGCCAGAAGCCGAAGCCTCCGTCGTCCGTCTGCCTGCCTTTCAGGCGCTCGATGTCGCGCGCCACGGCCTTCAACATCTCTTCAGGCGTCGGCATATCTTTGGCCTTGAAAGCCGTCAGCACGTCCTTGAGCGCCGCGACGCCCAGGATGCGCGAAGAGAGTTGCTCCGAGCATTCATACGGGTAGGCCATCAGGTAGATCATCGCGTCCGTCAGAGCCTGTAACTGCGTCGAAGAGGTCGTAATCTCAAGCCCGCCGAACTGCTTGAAGACGTTTGAAGGCGCGCGGACCGGCTGAATGATGGGAGTTGACTCGTCCACTTCGCCGTAGGTCGCAAACGCCTCGGTCGTCGCTGGCGTCCAGACTGGGAGATTGATCTCCGCCGCGTCGGTCCAGCGGCCCGAAACGACGCCGACCTGAAAGCGCGCAGTGCCGGCGCGGTTTGCCGCCGCGGGCAGGCGCACCTCCACGCGATCATTCGCGGGGACGGTGACCCTGCGGCCAGCGCCGTCCGTCAACTCCGCGTTGGTCGCACGCACGGCCACGTCAACCTTCATCGGCTGGTCCGTCTGATTCTGCACCACTATGGGCAGCTCAAACTTATCGCCGAAGTTGAGGAAGCGCGGAGCCGAGGGGCGAGCCATTAAAGGCAGGCGCGCCGTGATGGTTGATTCGCCCGCGCCGAACTGCTTGCCGTCGGCGACAGAGACTGCCATCACGCGATAGCGCGTCAGGTTGTCGGGGATTTTGACTGAGACTACGGCGCGACCGCTGGCATCGGTCGGGACCGAAGGGGCGAAGACCGCGAGCGCGTTGAAATTCTCGCGCAGGCGAATCGCTTCCGATTGCTGCTGCTCGGCCCTCTCCTCGTCCGCCTCGGTCAGGAGACCTCTGCCATCTTTGAGCGCCTCTCGTTTGGCCCTCGCCGCCGGCGCCGGCCGCGCGACACCGCCTACCGTCATCGCAGACGTATTAGCTGTCTGGGCGGCACCTTGCTGCGCCTGCTTGAAGACATCCTCCGGGTTGCCGAGCAGGATGTCTTTACGCAGGTGATGGTCCGTCGCTTCCGCGCCTCGCTGCGTGTAAAAGGTGCTGAGCGGATCGTCAATGCGATAGCCCGTCAGCGAGAGGATCGCCTCGTCAACGACCACGAGCGCCACCTCGCTTCCGGCGACCGCGCGGCCCGAGGCGTCCTTCACCTCGACGTTGACTTTCGTCTCCGTGCCCGGCTCAAGAGCTTTATCAACCGGGCTGGCCGTCACCGAGAGCTTACGCGCGAGCGGAGGAATCTGTAGATTCAACTCGCCTTTGGCGAACGCCGGGCGCTTCGGCAGCTTCTCGTCAACCTGCCCTTTATCGTCCGTGCGCGCGGATGCGCCGACCAGGTCCACCTGCACGATGAGATTCGGCGTGTAGGCTTCCTCAATCGGGACACGCAGGGTGTGAGACGGCCCGTCCATGTTGAAGCGCTCGCTCTTCAGGATGCCGGAGCGGCGCAAGGTCACCACGCCTTCAGCTGGATAGAAAGGCGACTGCACTAGAATCTCCGCCGTCTCTCCGGCCTTGTACTCTTTGCGGTCCGGGATCAGGTCCACAGCCTCCTGCTCGACGCTCCGTTTCGGAGGCTGCTTGCCTCCAGCGACCCAGAGCGTCAAAACGGACTCGTTGGGGCGCTCGCGGTCGTCTGTAATTCGCGCCGTCACGCGATACATGCCGCCGAGCTTCGGCGTGAAGGTGCACTTGACAGCGTCGCTCCCGGACCGCACGGTGCAGTCCTGCGGGTTTGATTCCTTCTGCTTCCAGCTACCCTTCTCGTAAACCCAGTCCATCAGCACTGCGCGCATCTTGATCTCGCGGTTCGACACGGCCTTGCCGTCAAGGTCCACGACGATCGCCTGCACGACGAGAGGCTGGCCCTGCTGAACGAACGTGCGGTCGCTCTTCAAGCCGACGTAAAGATCGGCTGGGTGGACGAGCAGGTTCGTCGTCGCGGCCCACTGCTGGCGATTGACGTCCGTCACGCTGGCCTGCGCCGTGACGTTCGAGGCGCGCGGCGGATTGACGGAATCAAAGTCTATGTGCAGACGGTGCTTCCCGGCCGCGTCAGTCTGCCCCTTGAATGTTTCCGTGTGGCTCTCGCCAGGGTTATTCCAGGAGCGCCACCAGGGAATCCATTCGCCGAAGGTGTAGTCCCCTCGGTTGGGCGGCGTGAAAACGGTCGGCGATGAGGTCACGTTCCAGTTCACTTCGGCGTTGGGGAGCCCGCCGCCGGCGTAGTAGGAGGCCGTGACAGTGGTCTCCGCGGAGCCTTTCACGAAGAAAGGCCCTTCCGAAGCCTGTGCGCTGACTTCAAACTCTGGCCGGCGAAACTCCTGGACCTGTATGTAGTGCTGTGTGCTGCCCCCCGTCAGCGTCGCGTTGTCTGCTGTCAGTTGGAGGTAAGCGTGGCCCAGATTCATAGTGCCGGGCAGCTTCAGTCTCGTGTCGAAACCGCCGAGCGCGTTGATCTGCGCCGAGCCTTTCGACACCTCGTTGCCCTGCGAATCCCTCAAAGTATAGGAGACGGTGCGGCCGAGCCCCGTGCCGGCCAGACCGACGTCGCCGGTTTTGCCGCCGCCGACGCGACGAATCCAGCCTTTAACGTGGACCTCTTCGCCGGGGCGATACATCTTGCGGTCGTCGAAGACGTACCAGCGCAGCGAATCAACAGCGTCTCGCCTGTACCATGTCGTACCGCTCCCCCACCATTCGTCGTGCTCCGGCAGGATAGCGACGTCGCGCCCCTGTCTGGCGACCAGCAGCCCGCCGATGGTCGTCTTGCTGGTCTGAGTCAGCGGAAGGCGCGCGAGTCCGAACATGCCCGTCCTGTCAGTCACGCCCAGGGGCCGGACTGTCATCTCGACGTTCGCGAGCGCCTTGCCCTCTTTGAGCGACGTCGCCCACGCGAGCAAATCCGAGTTGTCAACGAAAGCCGCGAGACCGATGTTCGTTGACTGGACCCAGGCCTCGATTGACTGCCGCTCGCGCTTCTTCACGCCCTTGCCTGTTTCGACGATGACGAGGACGTGCCCGAGACCGTCCGCGAGCGCGGGCGTCAAATCGAGGCGTGTTTCGACCATCTCGTCAGGCTTGTTTGCTATCTGGACCGTCTTCGAGACGACAAGTCTGCCGGGAGGAATAGTCTGCTTCTGCGTGTCCGATTCGTAATAGTCATAGACGAAGCGCATGTAGCGTACAAACTTCTCCCAGTCTTCGGGCCCGACCTGGTAGAGCTTCAAACGCAGGTTGCTGTGATTGATGCTGTAGACGGAGAAGGAGCGCGGGGCCGACGGGTCTAGGACGACGAAAGCGCCGCCCTGCGCGGCCAGCGACGGCGGCGCGGGGCCGACGTTGAAAGTGACGCTCGCATCGCGGCCTAACGTCTGGCCGAAGACGTCTTTGATAGAGTCGTCGAGCGTGACCTTGTAGGTCATCCGCCCGCGCTTGACCGCTTCGATGTAGAGCGTGTTGCCGTAAACGCTCGTCTTCAAACCCTGCACTTCGGGCTCGACGCGAAGCTGGGATTGATCGAAGAGCGTCGCGTCCACAGGATTGCTGAACGTAATCATCCACGCATCGAACGGCGTGCAGGTCTTGCGCTGGTAATCATAGCCGCACCTGGAATCAGTGACTTTGAAAACGCCGTAGGTGCGAAACGAGAATGATTGCGCTGTGGTCGTCGTGCGCGGGCCTTCGGCCGAGGGCGTGCCGGGACCGACGTTGACCGTGAGGCCAGAGTCTGCCGGAAGCGCTAGACTCACATCATTCGTCTCGGAATTGATTGCGCGAAACGCCAGCCAGCGACCCTGTTCGGCAGATTTGGCTAGGTTGCGCACGTTCGCGTCCCGCTCGATCTCTTCCTGGGTAGCGAGGCGCGTCTTTAAAGCTCTGTTTCCGTCGAGCACCTTGATCGTGGAGAGGACCGCGGCCGGATCAATTCGCTGATCGAACTCCACGAACATCAGAGAATCGCGCGCTACGGGTGTTCCCGAATAAGGATAATAACTTTTCATCGTGGGCGGCGGCGTCTTGAAGGTCCAGGTCTTCGTGCCGGCGAGCGTTCCGCCGTTGGCGGATTTCGTGCCGGCGACGACCGTCGCCGTGTACTCAGTCGCCATCGGGAAACGACCGTCCGGAACAAAGAGCAGCGTCTTGGTCCCGATCCAGCGCCACTTGCCTGCGGGCTGCGGGGTGAGTTTGACAGGAACGTCCCCGGCCGCCAGGTCGTCATTCGAAGTGACGGCCACCATCGGCTGCGAAAACGTGATGCTTAACTGCGGGGCGAGAGGGACAGCTCCTTCGGGCGCGAAGCGTACGACTTCGAGCGGTCCTGCGGCGACCGCTTCAGGCGTCGGCGCGGGCTCGGAGGAAGGGAATGAGACGTTGATGGTCTTGCCCGTGCGCGGCGGGGGAAGCGAGCGGTCCCTGAGGGCGAAATCCTGCTCATCGCCCGGCACGGCCTTCACTGCGGGCAGCCGCTTCAAGACGTTCTGAATCTCGCTCTCGGAGAGACGAGAAGCCTGGGCGGAGTTGACCGCAGACGAGCGCTCGGGCTGTTCCTTGCCCTGGCTCAATCGAAACTGTAAGCCCTTCTTCATCGAGTCCTCGTTTGTTTCGGTGACGCTCGATTCCTCAGCGCTTGCTACTGAAATCGCGAACTGTGGAATATTACCGAGAAAAATGGAGAGGATTAAGGAGAGGCTCAGGATCAATCGAGTATGTTTCATGGTTTTAAGTTCTCTCTCTCACAAGATTCAAGACCGAATCAACGGGGAGAATTAAAGATTTCACACTTCGCTGGCTTAGCAAAACCTTTCCAGCAGGGCTAGAACGCGTTTACGCTTTTCGACTTGCAGGGGACAAATATTAGCGAACTTATCCGAAATCGGTTCTCAAGAGATAGATTTCAAAGGCTGCCGATTCATCTGAAGAGTGTGCATGATTCAAATTTCCATTTCCTCATCGCCGGGCTGAATTCACGCGCCGCCAGCGCGGCGTACTTTATGTGCACTCTTTATCTGGGACAAGTTACCAGTAAAAGCTGCCCTCGATCTTTAAGACTCCAGAGACTTCGCCATCGTAAACAGAGGCGTCCCGAACAGGTCATGTGGTCCTTCCGTATTGGGCCGGAAGCCGGAATTCTCATACAGCCGGATGGCCCGCGCGAGAAAAGGAGTCGTACTTAAAATCAGCCGCCTGTAACCGTGTCCGGAGGCGAAGCGTTCCACCTCTTCGAGCAGCAACTCTCCGACGCCCTGGCCCCTTATCATAGGAAGCACAGCCATGCCGCGTATGTATAACGCCTCATCGCGAGCTACGGCGGCCACGGTGCCGACAATGATCTTTTCGCGCGCGGCGACCCAGACGGGACCTTCCTTCATGCGATTCTCGATCTGATCCCTCTGCGGCGTCGTCGCGGCGAACGCTTCGGGCGTGTAGGACGATTCGTACTCGACGAAGGAGTCGCGCAGGACTCCGGCGATTGACTCGGCATCCTCGCGGACGGCTCTGCGTATCTCTATCTCGGCCATGACAGCTTCCGGCGCGCTACAGTTCAACCGACCTCCAGATAGCCCTGGCCCACGAAAACGGTCTGCCCGCCGACGTGAACGCCCCTGATCTCGCCGGCCTCCTGCTCGATAACGATCTTGATGATGCTCGGGCGGCCCATCTCGATCCCTTGCTCACTTGTGAACTCCATCCTCTCTGACACAGGAAAAACTTCGTAGCGCGTAAGATAGCAGCCCAACGGTCCGCTCGCCCCTCCCGTCGCGGGGTCTTCCTGGACGCCGAGCGCGGGAGCGAACATGCGCGAGTGAACGCTTGAGCCTTCGAGTTCGGTCTCCGTCGTGAAGACAAAGACCCCACCCGCTCCGAAGGCGGACAGGACTCTTTCCCAGACATCCATGCGGAAGCGTATCGAGCGAATGGCCGCCAGGGTTTTCAAAGGGACGTAAAGGAAGGGGACGCCGCTGGAGACGACTTCAAGCGGCAAGCTGGTTTCGATAGCTTCCGCCGGGATGGATAATATCTCGGCGATGGCTCCCGGGTCTTCGAAGCGCGGGCCAAAACGTGGCAGCGGCTGTTGCATCCAGATGAAATCGGGCTGACCGTCTTTGAACTTGATGCGAACTGGGATCGTGCCGACGCCCTCTTCCAGGCGGATCGTTATCTCCTCCAGGCCGAGTTCGATCATGTGCTCGCGCGCGAGGATGAAAGTCGTGCCGACGGTCGGATGGCCCGCCATCGGAAGTTCCGCGTACGGTGTGAAAATGCGGACGCGGTAATCGTTCTCGGCGTCTTCGGGCGGCAGCACGAAAGTCGTCTCCGAAAGGTTGAACTCTTTAGCGATTGATTGCATGAGTTCTGAAGTTATCCCGCGCCCATTGGGAAAGACCGCGAGCTGGTTTCCGCCGAAGACGCGATTGGTGAAGACGTCCACCAGGTGGTAATGAAGTTTTCTCATTTTCTCCTCAAAGGGTTAAGAATTGGCCACAGAGACACAGAGGCACAGAGAAAACATGAAAGGAGAGGATGATATTTATTTCTCTCATCAACTCTTCTACTTCTCTGTGCCTCTGTGTCTCTGTGGCTACAATTTTACTCCCTCCTCAATCTTACTTCAAAAGAGTGATGGGCCTGACGACAGATACTTTTCCATCTGACCGAACGGGGCCGTGGTCAGATGGTGCGCGTAGGCCACGAGTTTCAACCCGGCTTGCAGGGCGAAACGGATGGCCGTGTGGTTCGGGCCCGGAATCATCAGGCGAACCTGCTCGGCCTCATTGAGCGCTTCGCGGCAGGCCGAGTTCAGCAGCGCCTCGGCCGCCTCGTCTTCCAGCCACGCGGCCGGTCCGATAGTTCCTTTGTTGACGTAGTAATAGCCCACGGGGCGATTGTCGCGCACCAATTGTCTTCCAACGGACTTCAGTTCCGAACGCCAGAACTCGTGATCCACCTCACGCCTGGCGGCGCGAATCTGCCCGTCCATTTCCGCGGCGGTCGAGACGTCAAGGGGCCGCGTCTCATAGCCCGCGTCGCCGCGGGCCAGGTTGCCGGGCGTCCCCGAGAAAGTGAGCGTCTGGTAGCCCGGCAGCATTCCCATCTTCATGTAGCTGGCCATCGCCTGTAGGTCCGTCGAGGACCAGGTGAAGAAAACGGATGCGCCCGCCCGAGCGCCCTGGTCCCAGACGCGCCGTAAAAGCGTGCGCCCGATTTTTTGTCCCTGCAATTCGGGGAGCGCCCAGAAGCCCGAAAGAAACCAGAGAGGCCCACGGACGACCGCGTGGCAGATCGCACCGAGTCTCCCGTCAACCTCGGCGACCTCGAAGATGCCGGTCCGGTAGATGTGGCGGTAGGAGACCAACACATACTCGCGCGGGGGCGGCGGCTGGGTCAGGTTAAGGCGCGCGCGAAGGTCATTGAGGCTCGTCAGAAAGATCTCGGCCGTTTCTGGTAACTCCTCTTCGCGGACAGGGCGGTAATGAACAGCCATCTCGCGTTTCTCCATTTGGGCTCTCACGAAGAGACGGATAGTAGTAGAATATTGCCGGGAAATAAACTCTTGATGGAGGGTGAAGATGAAAGAAGCTCAAGCGACGGAGGCAACCAGAGTCACGGTTGATGAAGTAAAAGAGCGTATGGAGAGAGGCGAGCCGTTTGCGTTTCTAGATACGCGCAATCCCAAAGCCTGGGGCGAGGCCGAAACAAAGTTGCCGGGGGCGATTCGCGTGCCCGCGGACGAAGTCGAGCAGCACCTTGACGAGATTCCGCGCGACCGCTCGGTCATCACCTACTGCACTTGACCGCATGAAGGATCAAGCGCCAGTGTGGCGCTGAAATTGATGGCGGAAGGTTGGAAGAACGTGCACCCGCTCTACGGAGGCTTCGACGCCTGGACTCAAGCCGACCTTCCTGTCGAGCCCAAAGAGACGACTTGATTTCGGAAACGAATGTTGCTCATCAAAGCTTGGATGAATCGACCACGCCGGTTGTGGTTGCCGTCGTGCGTCTCAAGATAATCGGCGGTTCGATCAGTTCCGGCAAGGTCGCCCGCCGGTCCCGCTCTTCATCCGGCAAGATGTCCGGTCCCGCCGCCCTGTCGTTTATTTTCCAACGGCGCGGCACACGCCTTATGCCAATCGGGTAGATCGTCAGGTCGCCGTTTGCGTCAATCTTCAATTTAAGAAAACTTTTCCAGTCCTCGACGGCGATGGTCGAAAACGCTTCGTTGAAATGGCGGCCGAAGACGTTGAGCGAGACGAGCAGGTAGAGCCCTTGAATAAAGGAGCCGACGGCGAAGCCCCCGATCAAAATCAGAATCACAGTGAGCAGAATACGCAGGTCCAGTGTGAAGTTATGCGGGCCCTGCGTCCACTGATAGACCCAATCGAACCGCGAGGGCGTGGCCGACAGGTTGATGACCAGGTAGATGGAGGCCAGCGCGACGGCGAAAGCCGAAATGATGTGCGCCGCTGCGTGAATCGAGCCCATGATCCACCTGTACACTTTCGAGTGCGTATCTGTGAAGAGGACGAAGCCCAGGATCGTAATCAGCACCCAGAAGAGCGTCATCGGGCTGTTGAGCACTGCGTGGAGCGCCGTGCCGACGATATTTTTCAGGCCGACGACGGAGCGGATGCCCGTGGTGGTCTGCTCTATGTGCCTGAAGTCGGAGACGACCGCGAGCGTCGTCAAAAGATAGAGCCCGGCGGTCAGGAAGCCGAAGGTCCAGCTCCCGTTTCCTCTCAGGAAGGGGAAGATGAGGTTGCGCCAGCAGAGGCGTCTCGAAACCTGCTCTGGCGGAAAGGAGACCTTCTTTTCAAAAACTCTCCCGGAGCTTTTCTCTTTCAGCGACGAGACGTCCGTGCCGAAAAGGCCACTGTGCGTCGGGTGCAGGAAAGCGCCGCCGCCGCCGGCAGTGATCTTCTGCGTCGAAGATTTATCCGTCGCTTCGTGGCGACGATAATGGTGCAGGTCGCCGGCGATGAAGACCGCTATCTTTTTACCGAGCATCTGCTCCAGAAAAGCCAGGTTGCTCTCGGAATAGCTCGAATCCAGGCGCTCGTACATCGGCGCGTAGATCCAGTTCGGCTCGGCATTGCAGAGGATGATGCGGTCCGTCTCCTTGATCTTGGCGGCGACGCCCTTGAAGTATTCGACCTGCGGCGCGTCCAGGTCCGAGTAGAGCTGCATGTCCGTGCCCAGCAGCCACCAGTCGTGTGGCAGTTTGAGCGCGAAGTAGCTGCGACTCTGGCGCGTGCGCCAGCCGCTGAACCAGCGCTTCGAGCAGAAGAGGCGCGAAAACGAGATGAGACTGTCGTACCAGTCATGGTTGCCCGGAATGGCGAAGGCGTGTGGGTGCTCCTCTCGCCCTCGCGCCGGGAAAGCCTTCTCGTAAGGCTTGACGAGGCGCTGGTCGTATTCCTCGCGGCCCGCGGCCGGATAGACCTGATCGCCGCCGAAGATGAGCACGTCGCCGCGGCTCGTTTCCACGCGGCGCTGCTCGCCCGTTTCGACGTCCGTGTATTCGTAGGTGCGCGAGTCTTCGGCTAGATAATAGGCGACACTGTAAGTCGAGTCCCAACCCTCGCCCAGGTCCGCGACGTAATCAATCCAGATGGAATCGCGCGGGCGGCTCCTGTCTATCTCGCAGAGGTCCCGGCCGTCGTCTTTGTAGTGATAGGTGTAGTCGTAGTCCTCTGCCTGAGTGGTGGCGAGGGCTTCGACGAGGCGGCGGTCCGAATGACGACCGAAGATCGTGGAGATGACGACCTGGATACCCGTGCGCACGAGCTGGCGCGGGTCGTACCACCCGACCATCGGAAGCGGCTTGAAGCCGCGGGGGGCGGGCGGCGGCGTGATGTTGACGACCGCCTCCGGCGTCGCCAGCGGCGCTTGCTCGGCGACAGTTTTTCCTTCTTTAGTTTCGAGAGACATGATACGTTGCCGCGTAATATACAGCATCGCCCGGCGGTCGTGATATAGAATCCTCGCGAGAACGCTGCACACCTCTAAGGAGAAACGAGATGGCAAAGTTTACTGTCAATCCTCAACGGTTCGATCCTTACAAGAACTTCAAGTTCCGTGTCCGCTGGGACGGCCGCCACGTCGCGGGCATCCAGCACGTCAGCGCCCTGCGGCGGACCACAGAGGTCCTCAAGTTTCGTGAAGGGGGCGACCCGAGCAGCGTGCGCAAGTCGCCCGGGCGAACGGAGTATCATCCGATCACACTGGAGCGCGGCATCACACACGACCTGGAATTCGAGAGGTGGGCGAACAAGGTCTGGAGCCTGGGCTCAGGCACGGAGGTCTCGCTCAAAGACTTTCGCAAGGACATCGTGATAGAGGTCTTCAACGAGGCCGGGCAGCTCGTTCTGGCCTACAAGGTCTTCCGCTGCTGGGTCTCGGAATACCAGGCGCTCCCGGACCTAGACGCCAACTCCAGCGCCATAGCCATCGAGCAGATCAGGCTTGAGAACGAGGGCTGGGAGCGTGACGCGGAGATAGGCGAGCCTGTGGAGCCCAGTTTTAATGAACCCGCCTGACGGGCGTATGTTTCCGGTGCGGTCAAGATGAGTATTGACAGGCAGCCGTGGGCGGGCATAAAATCCGATGCATAACACAAGTTAAGGGAAGCTGTACTCGCGTGGTTCCTGATACTTGGAATTGAAAAGCGAGAGAAGAGCCAAACACTAGGTTCTCTACAGTCGAGTCGGTGACCTATAGGCACCGTTCCCAAAAGAGTGTTGGAGCTTTCCAACATGCGCGCGCCCCACAGGGTTGTTACAACTGTGTGGGGCGTTGTCGTGTCTGGAATTATTATTTACCTGACACGGTGTTTCCGTTTTAGCCCGCGAGAGCGGGCGATAGCACGAAGCCCATGAAATGGGCGATGGCATAAAGCCCATGAAACGGGCTACCGTCTAAAGCCCAGGGCGTCAGCCATTAGTATCTACACAAGTCAGAAACCTCCATTTTTCTTAGGATTTCTGACTACTTGGGAAAGTGACCAGAGCGCAGCAAAGATCAGACCTGAATTTGTTCGATCCG
>Ga0268243_1000109_pt1 | contig 16428 bp, 12 predicted proteins | sample BulsoiMagMametaG_FD_200254 | JGI IMG/M metagenome (GOLD analysis project Ga0268243, IMG submission 200254) | Bulk soil microbial communities from Mexico - Magueyal (Ma) metaG (v2) (version 2) | ecosystem: Environmental > Terrestrial > Soil > Agricultural land | place: Mexico: Magueyal...
GATCGAACAAATTCAGGTCTGATCTTTGCTGCGCTCTGGTCACTTTCCCAAGTAGTCAGAAATCCTAAGAAAAATGGAGGTTTCTGACTTGTGTAGATACTAATGGCTGACGCCCTGGGCTTTATGCTGTCGCCCCTCGCGGGGCTCGAACGATATTTAGGTGTGCCTGTACCCAGGGATGGACGCCCTGGGCTAAATTCTTCCGCCCCTGTCGGGGCTTCGTCCTCTCTTTCTCGCCTCCCTTTCGAGCACGAGACACAGGCCCATGATGAAATAGAGGATCATCACGACTTCGGAATCCCCGAAGTTGTAATGAACCACCCCGCTCGCGACGAATCCGACGAGCCCACCCAGAGCGCCGAGCAGAATCCCGCGCTCGGTCCATCCTTTGGCCGTCTCGCTTCTCGCCAGACGCCAGAGCATCCGCGCGTAAACTATGATCAGGATTATCCAGAGGATGAGCGCCGGCACGCCTCTTTCCAGGGCCAACTGTAAAGGCGTCGAGTGCATGTGCCCGACCGGAATCTTCCCGTTGTCGAACAAGCCCCACTCGCGCCAGTGCGCTTTGACTGAGTCCATCCCGACGCCCACTATCAGATGGCGCGGGCTGCTCACGAGCAGGTTGAACCCCTCGCGCCAGACCGTCTCGCGCCACTGGATGGATTGGTCCGTCTGATCGTAAAAGCCTACGTTGCGCTTCTGCCTGAGCACGAACAGCCCCGCGAGCACGAGCGGTAACGCGCAGGCCAGGACGATGATGATCGTGCGGCGCGGCGCGCCCGCAATCACAATCACAAAAGCTGAGAGCACGAGCGCCAGCCACGAGGCGCGCGTCACCGTCAAGAGCAGCGCGCCCGACAACCCCACGAACGCCGCGAACAACAGCACGCCCCGTAGCCCGCGCCGCTTTGAGACGAAGAGGCCCAGAGCGAGCGAGGCTATCAGTTGCAGCGACTCGGCGTAGGTGGTGTAGTGCCCGTAAAATCCAGCCGCGCGCCAGTCGCGCCCGCGCGACCAGCTCGCGACGCCTAGTCTCTCAAGCGCCGTTTCCCCTGGCAGCAAGCGCCCGCGCTCGATCTTCAGAAGGGGCGTCCACTCGACCCTGTAAATCTTGACGAGCACCCAGCCGGGCTCTCGTCCGCTCTGATCGTCCAGCGCCGCGCTCAACTCCTCCGGGCTGTTGAGCGCTTTCCCGTTCACTTCGAGCAGCGTGTCGCCGCTCTGAATGGGCGTCGGGTCCTCTGTCCTGTCCTCCCTGACGAAGATGGCCCCGCGCAAGGGGCTGTTCTCCGCCACACCTTCGACCTTGACGCCGCGCCCGATGGCGCGCTCGCCAAACGTGTAAAAGACGCTGACCATGCACGACGCGATGAGCGTCAGGGCGAGCAGCCGCACGATGCGCCGCGACGTGACGTTCCAAGCGACCAGATAGACGATTGTGAAGAGGCTCGCGGCCCTCAGCTTGCCGATGGAGACGGATGGATCGTAAGAGGCTAAGGACGAGACTACCGTCAGCAGAAAGAACCCTATGAGCGCGTAATCAACGGGCGTGCGACGGAAGCGCGGTCGCGGGCGAAAGAGAAAACGAATGAGCCCGAAGAGCATTCCGCCCGCCCACGCAATCTGCGTTGCGGCAATCGAGTGCGGGGCGAAGACTGCGAACGCGAAGAGCCAGAAGAGTGTGGCGCGATCAACCCAGGCGGCGGCGTTAGTCACGCCCCTTTCGTTCTCCGATTGCGCGCTCGCGCCTTCGTCCATACGCACACAGTTCCGTTTCGGGTTAGAATGTCCGGCGAATTATATTCGACTACAAAGGAAAGAGCATGCTGAGACGAAGGCTTACTCTCGCCATCATTCTCTTAATCGCGTTGGGCGTCCCGGCTGAGGCGCAACACCTGGAGCAGGTCCGCAGGCTGGCGGCGCGGTCGGAAACGGTCGCGGCTTTCAGTCACATAGACAACACGCGCGACCAAATCCTGCGCGAATGGATCGCGATTACAGAGATCAACGCGCCTTCGGGCCAGGAGCGCGAGCGCGCACGCTACATCGAAAAGCTCCTGAGGAAGCTCAAGCTCAAAGAGATTCATTACGACGGGATTGGCAATCTCATCGCCACGCGCAAGGGCACAGGGAATGGTCCGGTCGTCGTCTTCGACGCGCACATGGACACGGTCTTTCAGCCGGGCCTGAAGATTAAGGCGACGGTTCGCGACGGCAGGGTTTATGCCCCCGGCGTGGGCGACGACACGCGCAACATAGAGGCGCTCCTGGCGAGCATCCGCGCGCTCAACGCCGCGCGCATCAAGACCAAAGGCGATCTCGTCTTCGTCTTCACAGTGGATGAGGAGAGGAGCCTCGCCGGGGCCAAACATTTCGCCAGAGAGAACAAGGGCAAAGTCAACTACTACGTCGCGCTCGACGGCGGCTACGAAGGCTTCACCTACGCTGGCATCGGCATCAACTGGTATCGCTATCACTTCATAGGTCCGGGCGGCCACACGCGCTCGCGCACGCCCCCCTTTTCCGCGACCCTGCCGCTGGCGCGCGCCGTCGAGCGCATCTACAAACTGAGCGTCCCCGAAAACCCGCCCTCGAACTTGAACATAGGGATGCTCGGCGGCTCCGAGGTCGTCAACGCGAAAGCCGCAGACGCGTGGTTTTCGCTCGACCTGCGCTCGACGGACAACGGCGTGATCAGTGATTTGAAGACCAAGGTTGACTCGATCATCAAAGAGGAGGCCGAGCGCGCCCGGATGAATTTTAAGGTTGAGGTCATTTCGGAGTCGCCCGCCGCTGTGATTCCAGGGCATCGTAATTCGGAGATGGTCAAGCTGGCCGAGGCCGTCTATCTCGCGCTGGGTTTCGAGAATCCCCCGATCACGCCGACGGGCTCGAACAATTCGAGCGCCGCGCTGCGCGAGGGCATCCCCTCGATTTCGACTGGCGCGGGCCCCTGCGGCGACTCGCACGCCCTCACCGAATGGTGCGAGATAGAGCCTTTCTACAGAGGCACGAAGAAGATCATCCTGCTAGAGCTGGCCCTGGCCGGGATGAGCGATTGATGGGATATAAATAACACGCGTTCGATTATTTATAGAGCCCCGTCAGGGGCGACCGTCTAAAGCCCAGGGCGTGCGTCCCTGGGTCACAGCGCCGATTTGAAACGCAAGCCCATGCGCATGGGCGACAGCCCTTGAATGGCATGCGGGCCGTGCACGGGCTGTCGCCCATGCGCATGGGCTTCAACATCTTTTCCATCTGCGACCCAGGGCTGACGCCCTGGGCTTTATGCTGCCGCCCCTACGGGGCTAAGATGTTCCTTAATACGCATCATCTCCTCGCAGCATCACTGGCAATGTTCTGAGGATGATTTTCAGGTCGAGCAGGAGCGACCAGTTCTCTATGTAGAAGAGGTCCAGGCGGACCATCTCGTCAAACGGCAGGCGGTTGCGCCCCGAAACCTGCCAGAGCCCTGTCAGGCCCGGCTTCATGTCCAAGCGCTTGCGATGCCAGAGCTCGTAAGCCTCCACCTCATACGGAATCGGCGGGCGTGGGCCCACCACGCTCATGTCTCCGCGCAGCACGTTCAGGAGTTGCGGCAGTTCATCCAGGCTCAGACGTCGCAGCAGGCGCCCGGCGCGCGTGATACGTGCGTCGCCCACAAGCTTATAAGCCGGGCGTTCGCCTTCGACCAATGTGGCTTCGGCGTGCCCGGCGATGTATTTGCGCTGAAACTCGCGGTGCGCCGCGTCGTCCGCGTCTATGCGCATCGTGCGAAACTTGTAGAAGAGGAAGATGCGCCCGTCCATCCCGACGCGCTCCTGCTTGTAAAAGACGGGCCCGCGCGAGTCCAGCTTGATGACGAGCGCGACGATCAGCCACAGGGGCGAGAGCAGCGCCAGCGCGAGCGACGCGATGATGATGTCGGAGGCGCGCTTGGTGATGCGCGCGGCCGATGACAGCGGCTCGCGGAAGAGGCGTATCATCGGCAGCGCCCCGATCTGATCTATCTCCGTCTTGCGCGGCAGGCAATTAAAGAGGCTCGGCGCAATCCTGAACTCCACGCCGCGCCGCCGCCCCACACGCATCATCACGTCAAAGAGCGCGTCGCCCGGTGTCGTCGGGTCCGTGATAATCACTTCGTTGGCGCGCGACTCGCGGATGGCTTCCGGCAACCCTTTAATGTCGCTGATGACGGGCACGCCTTCGAACTCCGCTGGCACGGTCTCGTCAATCACTCCGTTCTCGACCACGCCGATGACGCGATAGCCGAGGCTCGGCCGCTCGCGCATCTCCTTGATGCAGAGCGCGGCTTCCGGACCCCGCCCGACGACCAGCGTCGGGATCAGGTTGATCTGCCGCCGCCGCACGAAAGTCTGCGCGGCGCGGACCAAGAGGCGCACCACGGCGAACGCCGCGAGCGCCAGGAAGAAATCAATCACGAAGACGCCGCGCGCGTAAGAGAAGGCGCGGAACTGGAAGCCGCCGCGGTAGAGGAACGCCAGCGCCACAATCAAAAGAGAGCCGATGGCCGTGGCTTTAAAGACGCGCACGCCGTCTTCTACGAACGAGAATTCGCCGCGCAGGCGGTAGAGATCGAAATAGTAGAGCGCCAGGAGACGAATCGGCAGGATGAACGGGAGCAGGGCCGCGTAAGGAGCGAAGCGCCCGCCCCACGTCAGGCTGCCGTCACTCGCGCGCTGAAAAATGGCTTCCCCCTCGCGCCAGGAGAATGCTGCCACAAACGAGAGCGCTGTCAGAGCCAGGTCGGCGACGACGAGCGCGGCCTTCACTAAAGGCATGACCCAGCGCGGCGCGCGCGCGCCAACGCTCACGGCGCGGGCTTCGACTGCCGGTTCTTTCAGCCGTTCGGCTCTCATCTCGTGAATCGTACTTCGTGAATCGTAAATCGTAAATCGTTTGATCGTAAATCGTAAATCGTGAATCGTAAATAATCCAAGATGCTAGTTATCAATTGCCACTAGCTTCAGCTAGTGGACACAGATGGGAAATTAATCGGCTTTAGCCGAACCCTTTCTGGCCTGATTATCCTCCAGCTAAAGCTGGAGGCAATTCAAAGAACTTTCATTTCACAACACTAGCAACTCGGATTAAATAGAGAAAGTCGGTTTTCGTCTATTTACGATTTACGATTCACGATTTACGACTTACGATTCACCAAGTATTAACTCGACAACCTCCGCGCGCACGTGCAGAGCGCGGCGGGCATTCGCATCGCCTTTTTTCTCCACGGGCAAAGCGTCTAAGTCCTCGCGCGTATTGATTCTTTTGAGGCGGCCTTCGCGCACTAATTCCTCGTCAATCGCCGCCCAGCGCCCTGCGTAGATGGTTGCCGCAGGGACGCCGAGCGCCGCAGCCTCGCGGTTCATAGTGCCTCCAGCGCTGATGACCAGATCGGATGCGGCGATCAGATTGGCGCCGTCGAGCGCCTGTTGGGGCAAAATCAGATTCGCGCCCGCTCCCTCCTGATACGCCGCGCGCTGCTCCGCTGTGCGCGCGAGCAGGACTATTTTGACGCCGGACCGCGCGTAGAGCCTTGCCATCAACTCGTCAAACAGCTCGTTCTCGAAACGATGATAGAGGGCGTCGCGCGCCGGAGGGCGGACCACGACGAGCACGTCGCCCGGGTTCACTCCAATCTCGCGCAAGGTCTCTTTAAAGAGCGGGTCGGGCTTGAAATCCGCCAGGTACACGTCCTCTTTCGTCCCGTCGTAGCGCCTGACTTTCCGTGCGCGCGCACCATATCGGCGCAAAGCCTCTTCCGGAAAAGCGCGCGGCACGACCACGCGCGAAGCCAGGCGGAAAGCAAGATGGTTCGCGGGCTGGTGCTCGTAATCCATGAGCGTCACGCTCCGAATGGAAAGAGAGCGCGCCGCTGCCACCTGTGCGTAAGAGTTGTGGCTCACGGCCAGATCAAACGAGCGAGAGCGCGCCCAACCACGAAGCGCCGCCGCGCGCCCGATTAAATTTCCGGCCTTACCGCTGAGCGCCTGCCCTCCGTGTTCGCCAATCACCGCCGGCTTGAGTCCGGCGCTCAACGCCATCTCCACCGTCTGTGCGAACTCACGCGCCGTGATTTCGACCTCGTGCCCGCGCTTCTCAAATTCGGGCACGAGCGCCCGGAAGAAAGGCACGTGCGGCGAGTTTGCCAGGTCAATCCAGAGACGCATAACAGTGGTCAGTGGTCAGTGGTCAGTGGTCAGTTAAGAACAGTCGTTTTTACTGACCACTGACCACTGACCACTTTCTAATAATCGCGCCAGCCCGTACATCATCCACGCCTGGGACCAGCGCATGTAGGGGGTACGGACCGTGTAGAAGCGGCGACGCTGGTAGTAGAAGAACCCGCTCGGGTCGCGCAGATTCCTGATCGCCCAGAGCGCGACTTTGCGGCCAAGCTCGGGCGCGCGGTCGTCCAGTTCTTTAAGCTCCATGAGCGCGACCAGAGCGGCGCCAGCCGAATGCGCGTCGGCCGGGTAGAGTCTATCATGGAAGTATTTCGGCCAGCCGTCCTCCAGAAAGAACGAGTCGCGCCAGAACTCATAGCCGCGCTCGGTCGCCTCCATGAATTCGTCACGGCACGAGGGACAGCGGCTCATAATGCGAGCCAGGCTCGTCAGGACAAAGGCCGTGTGAAAATTATCCGCCCACGATTGATAGCTGTCAGCACCATATGCCCATGAGCCGTCGGCGCGCTGCCGCCTGACGACGTAGCGCGCGCCGCGCACGGCCTGCTCACAGAGAGCGGTTTCTTTTGTCAGTGCGCCGACCGCAGCGAGCGTCTCGGCAGCGAGCAGGCTCGCGTTGAAGACGCGCGTGCGGTCCAGCGTCGAATAGCTCCAGCAGATCTCCTCTTCGGATTCCACGCTGCGCGGCAGGTCCTTGAGGATGAAATCACAGGCCGAGCGCGCAGCTTCGAGGTAAGTATCGTCATTAAACGCCTGGGCCGCTTCCGCGAGAGCGCGCGCGGCGAAAGCAGTCGGCACGATGGTCGGAGTTCCCTTTGGAGCGAAGAACGCACGCCCCTGCCAGTCGAAGTTATAGCCCCACGCCGCGCCAGCGCCGGATTCGAGCCGTGCGGAGAGAAGAGCAGCGAGCAGAGGACGCGCTTCCGTTTCCGCTTCCACGGCTCGCGTTCTTCTAAAATCTGCGAGCGCTGCGAGCGCAAACAGCGCCGTGCCTTTAGGGTTTCTCCCTGTGGGCACGCGCGCGATTCTTCGGAAACTCAGCGGCGAGCGCTTGAAGAGCTGCGTCCAGACGAGGCGCGCCGCGCGCGAGCGCCTTAAAGGTGTGGATTGAAAGAGGCGACTGTTGAGTGCGTCGAAAGGATCGTGCCCGGCGTAGTCACGTTCACGACACCACGCGGCGAGGCTACGGTATGCGCGCTCCAACTCACTTTCCATTTTTTATTCCCGAAGGGAATACACAAAATAGCCGGGGGCAGCGCCCCCGGAGAATTAGAATTAACACGTTCTGACCCCGAAGGGGTCATACTGCAAACTAAATGTGCGACCCTTTCAGGGCGAAGAAGCAGAGACGAAACTCCCGTCTTTGCCCTACAACTTACTGCCAACTGATGTTTCAATTCGCCGCCGCGTCTCTATGAAGCTCTCGTGCCAGAGTTCGAACATCAGGAGCGTCCAGAGCAGCTTGCGATGATTGGCGTGCCCGCGCTCGTGTTCGTCCTGTAGGCGCTCGACGTAAGCCGCGTCGAAGAGTCCGGCCTTGCGGATGCGCTCCGGCGAGAGCAGGTCGCGCGCGAGCGGGCGCAGCCGCCCTTTGAGCCATTCGGCCACGGGCACCCCGAAACCTTTCTTGCCGCGCCTGGTGACAAAGGGCGGCATCAGATCGCCCACGGCCTTCTTCAAGATATATTTCGTCGCGCGCCCGCGCAGCTTGTAGTTGACTGGAAGGCTCGCAGCGTATTCCGCCACCCGCGGGTCCAGGAAAGGCGCGCGGACCTCCAGAGAGACGGCCATGCTTGCCCGATCAACTTTGGTCAAGATGTCTTCGGCCAGATAGAGACGCGTGTCCAGGCTCTGCATGCATTCGACCGTGTTATCCGCATCGCAGTCTTCCGCAATCAGGCGACGCGCCTCGCGGTAAATGTCGCCGTCGCTCGCGGCACGCGCTTCCTGAGCCAGAAGCTGCTCCTGCTCTTCTGGCGTGAACGACCCGAACCAGACGTGATGGCGCGCGACCTCGTCATACTTCATCCCGGAAATAAAGCGGCGGGCTTTGAAATCGAACGAGAGGTTCTTTGTCTTGACGGGCAGCCGCCGGACAATTGGCTCGATCAGGCCGCGCCGCAGGAAGCGCGGAATCCGCTCGTAGGAGCGCGCCAGGTTATGCCCCCAGTACATAGGGTAGCCCGCGAAAAGCTCGTCGCCGCCGTCGCCGCCCAGCGCGACCGTGACGTGCTTGCGCGTGAAGCGCGACAGCAGGTAGGTCGGCACCAGCGACGGGTCGCTGAACGGCTCGTCCATCCACGAGCCGATTTCGCCGACGAGGTTGGCCGCCAGGTCCACGCTGAGGCGCTCCTCGTGATGGTCCGTGCCCAGGAATTTCGCGACCGCGCGGGCGTAAACCGATTCGTCGAACGACGCCTCTGCGAACGAGATCGAGAAAGTCTTGACCGCCTCGGAGGACGCGCGCACGGCCATCGCGGCCACAGTGGAAGAGTCTATCCCGCCGGACAGGAGCACGCCGAGCGGAACGTCCGAGACCAGACGCATCCGTACGGAGTCGGCGAGCAATTCTCTGAGGTGATGCGCCGCCTCCTCTTCCGTCGGTGCCGGATGATGCTTTTTGTAGCTCAGGCGCCAGTAAGGCTCGACCTCGACCCGCCCGTCCTGGACCGTGAGCGTGTGTGCGGCCTTCAGTTTATAGATGCCCTGATAGATGGAGTGTGGGGCGGGCACGTAATCGAACGAGAGATACTGGCGGAGCGCGTCCAGGTTGAGTGTCGGATTGACGGACGGGTGCGCCAGCAGGACTTTCGGCTCCGAGGCGAAGAGGAAAGTGTTGTCGAAGACGCCCCAGTAGAGCGGTTTTTCCCCGAAGCGGTCGCGCGCGATAAAGAGCCTGCGGCGGCGCGCGTCCCAGAGCGCGAAGGCGAACATGCCGTTGAGATGCCGGACCATCTCCGTGCCGTGCTCTTCGTAAAGGTGCGGCAAAACTTCGGTGTCGGACTCCGAGCGGAAGCGGTGGCCGCGCTTCTCCAGGTCTGTGCGCAGCGCGCGATAATTGTAAATCTCGCCGTTGAGGATGACGGAGATTTCGCCGCTCTCGTCGAGCGCTGGCTGCTCGCCCGTCTGTAGATCAATGATCGCCAGCCGGCGCATCCCGAGCGCGACGCCCGTCGCGGTCATCAGTCCTTCGGAATCCGGCCCGCGATGCGTCATCCGCTCGCACATCGCGTGCAGGAGCTCGCGCGCCCCCGCTGGCGGCGGCGTTCGCGCATCAAGACTGGCCCATCCGGTGATTCCACACATAAGAGCAGTAGTCAGTGGTTGGTGGTCAGTGGTCAGTGAAAGCAAAAACGTTTTTCGTTCTTACTGACCACTGACCACTGACCACTGACCACTTTTATCAAATCCAATCATCTCGCGCACGGCGTAGATTCTCTTCGATTGCGATTCGTGATAGGTGCGGACCAGCATCTCGGCCAAGAGACCCATCAGGATAAACTGAATGCCGACGGCGAACATCACGATTGCCAGCACGGGCAGCGGCGTCTGTATGAAATCGGCGCGGTGCGTCAGCTTCAGGAACAGAGCGGCAGCCCCGGCCAGCACGGAGACGACAAAGCTGAGCATGCCGAAAGTGCCGAAGATGTAGATGGGCTTCGTCTGGTACGACGCCATGAACTTGATCGTCATCAGATCGAAGATGACTTTGACGGTGCGCGACAGACCGTATTTGGATTTCCCCATGGTCCGGGCGTGATGCTCGACGGGGATTTCCGTGACGCGTGCCCCGGCCCACGAGGCGTAAATCGGAATGAAACGGTGCATCTCGCCGTAGAGCCGCACATCTTCCAGAGACTCGCGCCGGTAAGCTTTCAGGGAGCAGCCGTAGTCGTGCAGGGGCACGCCGCCGATCCAGGAGATCAAACGGTTGGCGAGCATCGAAGGGATTTTGCGCGTGATCAATTTGTCTTGACGATTCTTGCGCCAGCCAGAGACGACATCGTAGCCATCGTCCAGCTTGTCCAGGAGGCGCGCGATGTCCGCCGGGTCGTTCTGCAGGTCTGCATCCATCGGAATCAGGACGCGCCCGCGCGCCGCGTCAATGCCTGCGGCCATCGCGGCAGTCTGCCCGTAGTTGCGACGAAGAGCGACGACGCGCACCCGATTGTCCTCCTGCGCCAGCTCGCGCAGAATATTGAGACTGCCGTCACGCGACCCGTCATCCACATAGATAATCTCCGCGGTCCGCCCCAGCTGCGCTAAAGCCTTGTCCAGCTTTTCGTGAAGCGGGCGCAAATTAGGCTCTTCATCGAAGACCGGCAGGAAGACGGAGATATCAGGCGCATCCCCAGCACCGTCGCCGCCTCGCACACTATTTTTTGTTAAAGGTTTATCTTGATCGTAGCTTTTCATTTTGATTTGAAAATCACATTCAACGTCTCTCATGTATTCTTCGTAATCTGCGCTGTCATGTGTATCCCAGAAATTAGCAGCCTCTTCAAGATTGACGAAATGCTCTGGCAGAGGATCGCGCTGTTTCATGGTCTTCATCTACTCATCTCGCACGCGCGACGCAGATGGCCGAGACGCCGAACGGGAAATTCATGTGTCGCAGGAAAGAGCTTTCCGCGCCGAGGATGCGCCCGAGCACGCCGTTAAGCGCCGAGACGTTGATATTGTTCTCTGAAGCGGGCTTCAGTCCAGTCACTTTCATCAGCGCGCGTCCCAGCAGAATCGGCGCGAAGAAAGTGATGTTGGCGTAAGTGGTCCGCTCGACCTCGAAGCCCGCCTTCTCCACAACACTTCTTAACTCCGGGATTCTGTAACGACGCCGGTGATGGCTGATGTCATCCTGCGCTCCCCACAGGAACATGAAGGCCGGGACGAAGAGCAGCGCGCGCCCGCCTTTTTTAACGACGCGCCGCATCTCGCTGAGGCCGGCCGCGTCGTCGTCCAGGTGTTCCACGACATCGAGCGCCGTCACCAGATCAAACGTCCCGTCCTCGTAAGGCAGCCGCTCGGCCTCGCCCTGTTTGACGTTCGTCAGACCGCGCTCGCGGCAGAAGGCGAGCGCGTCCTGTGAGACGTCAACGCCCTCCGCGTCGCCGAACTGGGAGAGCATTTCCAGATTCGCGCCCGTCCCGCACCCGACGTCCAAGATACGTGGACGCTCGACGTTCAAATCCCTTTTCAGGTCCTGACAGATTCTACGGACGAAACTCTCCAGAATGCGCCGGCGGCCCGCAAACCACCAGTGCTCGCCCTCCACGCGATACATGATCGCGTAAGTGTGCTGCTGCATCTCCTGCGGTAAAGAGAGAGACTTTTCCATATTCCTTAATAGCGTGTCCAACAAGACCGGAGTTTAGCCACAGAGACACAGAGGCACGGAGGAAAGAAGGCAGTAAGCAGTAGGCAGTAGGCAGCAAAGGGCTGTTTCGTTTTCTGCCTTCTACTTTCTACCTTCTGCATTTCTCTGTGCCTCTGTGTCTCTGTGGTTAAGTTTCGTTATTCGTTCCAATCCTCTATCCGTCCGAAGCCGCGCCAGCTATTCTTGTTGTGCCAGCCGATGACGACGTCCTTTGCGCCGATCTCTTCCCACCACTTCTCAAACTCTTCGCGCGAGATGTAAAAGGCTGTCGGCGCGACCAGGTGGTCGAAGACAATCGTGTGCTGCTCGCGCCAGCCGAAACTTGAGATTGCGCTCAGGTAGTCATTGTAGAACAAGTGACGCGCAATCGCAGAGCCGCGCTCGCTCTTGTTGAGTGGCCCGTAAATTAATTTCGTGGCGACATAGACGGCAGCCGCGGGCAGTTTCGAGAGGTGCAGGAGCGTGCGCTGATTCATACGCGAAGTCAGACGCTCGCGCAGGGGATTGACCCAGCGCGTAATCCAGCCGTTATTCTCCGCGCCGTAAACCCATGCCGAAAGGTGCCCGCCCGTCTTGACCTTCGCGGCCAGTGAACGAAAGCCCCCGCGCGGGTCCGGCAGGTGATGAAGCACGCCTACGGAGAATGCGTAATCGAACTTTCTGGCGAAAGGAAGCCTGTAGATGTCCGCCTGAACAATGTGCGCGTTCTCCAGGTGGCGCGTCGCGGCGAAGGCCGTTTCGACCGCCGCGCTCAAGTCAACGCCGATGATGGCGCGCGCCCCCCAACGGGCTGCGAGCTCAGTGTGGCGACCTTTGCCGCAACCGCCTTCGAGCACCACCTTGTCTTTGAAGAAATCGGGTTTGACCGGACCGATCCATCCCAGGAACTGCCCCTCGTACTGCTCGTCCGCTTGAGTGAAATGCTGCCACTGCCAGCCGAAGTTTGCGGCCGTCTGAGCCTTGTCGGCCTCGATCTTGCTCAATTCCGCGAAACGCGGGACGCCGCGCACTATCGGGAAACGGCGCGAGCAGGAGGCGCAATCCAGATCGCCCTCCAGAATCTCGCCGTTGTCTCTGCGCGCCATCGAGAGCAGGCGAATTTCGCCGCCGCACAACGGACAGGCCAGGTACTCTAATAAACTCTGCTTCATAGATTAAAGTCTGGAGTCTGGAGTCTCGGGTCTTGAGTCCGCAGCCAAAGAACCGTTTTTTGTCTTTTGACTCCAGACTCCAGACTTCAGACTCCAGACTATCTTTACAATAGCGAATCCCGCGAAGACGAAGAGCAACGCCTGCATCGGCAAGCCGTAGCGCAGCTCCGTGTGAATGATTGAGCCAACGACCAGATAGTAAAGAATGATCGTTAAAATCAGCGCGCTTACGCGCCAGTCCTGTTTAAAAGCCAGGACCGCTCCGGCGAGCATCAAGGGGAGCAGCAAGTATCTGAGCACGCTCTGTAACATCCCCAAAAGATTGACGCCGGCGGCGAGAATTCCGCCCTGCAAGTGTGTGGGTAAACATTTCCGGCTCGTCACGTTGATGCCCGCAGTGCCCATATAAGGGACAGGTTCGCCCGCATACTTCAACATCCCTGCCATACGCCCCAGCATCACCCCTGCGAACCAGAAGGGGTGCGCCTTGATGACGTTGAGCGCTTTGCTCATACGCGCGCGGTCCCGCTGCAACCCGTCGGGCCAGTACAACCCTGCGTCCGACGGCAGCCCCAGCTCCGCTCTCTCCTGCTTGATCACATTCTCGTCGCCGAAGACTGCGCCGAACTCTGCGGCGCGCGACGTCTCGCCGAGGCCCTCCCAGAGGTTCGTGCCGAAGCCCATGCCGCCGGGGACGAAAGCGTGAAACGCGCGGCTGTTGCGAATGATGACGGGCGTCACCAACAAAATCATGCCGAGCAGAAAGACCCCCGCCAGGAGCGAACGAAAGCGCCAGTTTGCCTGTACAAACAGGAGCAAGGCAAGCGCGCACCAGACGCCGAGCAAGAGAGCATTCGCGCGCAGCCAGCATGACGCGCCCATCATGAGGCCCGCGCCCAGAGCCCAGCGCCAGCTCCGGCGTTTCGCCGCCAGCAAAAGCATCCACGCGCCGCCTACGACGATCCACGCGGTCGGCGAATCCGCGAGCGGCGTCGCCCCGTTGAACGCGAGCAGCGGCGACATCGCGGCCAGGACACCCGCAGCGAACCCTGTGCGCCACCCGTAAGCGCTCGCTCCCACGCCGATAATCAAAAGAACGAAGAGAGCGTCGAGCGTCATTTGCACGCTCTGCACGACGAGCGGAGAGCGCGTCCCGCCGAGCTTGTAGATGAAAGCCAGCCACAGCGAATAACCCGGCGGGTAAACCGCGCGAGTCGCTGCGCGCGGGTCGTTCAAAGCGTCTTCGACCCAGAAAGCGCCTGCACGTCCGTCCAGAATGTCCTGCGCCTGGTTATCGAAGATGGCGTAAATCCCCGTAGGGAACCACGCTGGATCAGTGATGTGCTGTGCTATGAATTGCGCCGTCAGGAAGCGGACCGTGAAGGCCAGCAGGACCACGCCGAGACACAGGAGAGCGCGCCGCTTCGTCACGGCTGAGATACTTTTGGGAAACCATCTCAAGCGCCCGTCTCCCTCTCCTCTTGAAACCACCGGACGAAGCGTTTGATACCGTCCTCGATCTTCGTCTGCGGGTCGTAGCCGAGCAGGCGTCTGGCCTTAGTGATGTCCGCGAAAGTCTGCGGCACGTCGCCCGGCTGTAAAGGCTTGCGGTCAATCAGCGCACGGCGGTCAAGCTCTTTTTCAAGGAGCGCGATCAGCTCCCGCAGCTCGACCGTCTGAGATTCCCCCAGATTGAAGACCTCGTAATCGCTGCGGTCGTAATCAATGGAGGCGCGCACCCCTGCGATGATGTCGTCAATGTACGTGTAGTCGCGTCGCGTCGTGCCGTCGCCGAAGACAGGGATAGGGCGACCCTCCGTTATCAGTTTTGCGAATTTATGAATCGCCAGGTCCGGCCTCTGGCGCGCGCCATAAACGGTGAAGAAGCGCAAAGCCACGCATCGAATCCCGTAAAGGTGCGAATAGGTATGACAGAGATGCTCGCCCGCGGCCTTCGTCGCGGCGTATGGCGAGATCGGCTGGCGAATCGGGTCCTCCTCGCCGAAAGGCACTTTGGCGTTGATGCCGTAGACGGAAGAAGACGAGCCGAAGACGAACTGCTTCACCTCGTAACGGCGCGCCAGCTCCAGCAGGTTGAGCGTGCCGTTGATATTGGTCTCGGCATAGAGCACTGGCTCTTCCAGAGACGGGCGCACGCCCGCGCGCGCCGCCAGATGCACGATGCAGTCAAACGTCTCTTCCCGGAAGACCTCTTCCAGAAGCGCTCGGTCGCGTATGTCCGCCTCGTGGAGCCTGTAGGAATCGGCCCGCAGATGCTCGCGCACGTTCTCGCGCTTCGTTTGCGGCGCATAAAAATCGTTAAAGTCGTCCACGACTGTCACGCGCCACATCCCCTCTGAGAGGAGGCGGTCAACCAGATGCGAGCCGATGAACCCCGCGCCGCCTGTTACCAGAATGTTTTTCATAATCAGTGGTCAGTGGTCAGTGGTCAGTGGTCAGCAGGTTCAGTTTTTTCACTGACCACTGACCACCGACCACTGACTACTTCTTCGCATAAATCCACAAGTGCCAGCCCCAGTTTGCGGCCAGACGCGCTTCCAGTCTGCGCGGCAGCAGGTTGCCGATGACGGGCAGCCAGCGTTTGTTCAGAAAGTGCGCCGCGAGCCTGACCTCTGAGAAGTCCTTGAAGAGAGAGCGCGCCTCGCTGCTCGAATAAACGCGCGCCAGCGGATTGCCCGCGCCGTCCGTGTGCTGGCTCAGGAATTCATCCGGCGCAAGATAACTGCGCTGGTCCTCTTTCAGATGGCGTGCGTGCTCGCGCAAACTCTCGACCGGCTCGCGCGTCAATCTATGCACGAGTTTTAATCCCCTCTCCGTCTTGAGCAGGCGCGCGCCCATACGGCGCAGCACGCGTATGTTGACGCGGTAGTTGTAAGAATCCCTGTGATAGAGCATGACGACCGCCCGACCGCCTGGCTTGAGGACGCGGTGAATCTCACGGACTGCACGCACGGTGTCCGGCGTGTGATGCAGAACGCCGTGGGAGTAGACCAGGTCGAAGCTCTCGTCCGCGAAATCCAGGTTCTCCGCATCGGCCGTGCGAAACTCTCCCTGAAGCCCAAACAACTCGAAGCGCTTGCGCGCCAGCTCGACCGCCGCGTCCGTCAAGTCAACGCCCGTATAGATTGCGCCCGCTTTGGCAAACTGCGCCCCGTCTGTTCCGAGCCCGCAGCCTATCTCAAGAACTCGCAGCCCGCTCGCACTCTCGAAGGCGGCAGCCGCAGGGATGTGCCACTCCTTCTCGTAGCGGTGTTCCTCGACTCGCTCGTAAAAGGCGCGCGTTCCCATCTCGGCGTCCGTGAACTTCGTCCCGCACGGGTTCTTCTGCCAGAAGGCGCGCACGCGTTCTTTCAAATTGGCGTTGCTGTCAGACATTTCTGTAGGGCCGCGTTCTTCATTTGCGCTTGAGGAGAGTTTTATAATGCCCGCTCTCATATAGAGTCTAAACACGCTCTCGCGCAAACTCAAAAAAGTAACATGCATCGCATCCGGCGACAAGTCATCAACGTCATCGGGAAACAGGGTCTATTCATTTTCGAAATTGAGGGAAGTAGAGAAACAGGACTATCCACGAAGCCACACGAAATCTCACGAAACAACCCACAGCCATTTCGTGAGGTTTCGTGTTACTTCGTGGATTGTTCCTTGTTCTGATGAGAATGAATAGACCCTG